>Ga0214923_10002486_pt1 | contig 24431 bp, 9 predicted proteins | sample LL1510_MetaG_FD_177993 | JGI IMG/M metagenome (GOLD analysis project Ga0214923, IMG submission 177993) | Freshwater microbial communities from Lake Lanier, Atlanta, Georgia, United States - LL-1510 | ecosystem: Environmental > Aquatic > Freshwater > Lake | place: USA: Georgia | collected 2015-10-15
TCCACTTGATCCGCTAGTTCCTGAAGAACCGCTGGTTCCATTCGAACCAGAAGATCCACTAGTTCCGCTAGAACCTGAAGTGCCTGAAGATCCGCTTGTTCCAGACTCTCCTTGAACACCTTCTAATTTTGCTATAATAATCCTACTTCCAGGATAATTAGTTTGAGAATTTATATTTTGAGAAGATGAATCATCATGCCAAACATAAACCTGAATATAATCATTATTTTTCAGTATTATATTAGTAGAAAAAATTACTACAGGATTATCAGAAGTTGAAGTAGCTGGTATTACAGAATAAGAATATCTTCCTTGAGAAGAAGATATATTTCCATTTTTTACTATGAATACAGATCTAGATGTTCCAGCAGTACCACCAGATGCCCAACCTATATATCCAGCAATATTGAAAAATCCATCGTATCCTGATGTATTTGTAAATTTATTTGTTCCATCAAAAGTTAAACCTATAGAGCCTTGACTGTTATCTGTATCAGAAGTATTCCAAGTTACTGCTGTATTTGTGCTTGCAGTTATACTTTGAGTAGTGTTATTATATCTAGCTAATGCAGAAATTATTGTTGCCGTTCCACTTGTTCCTGAACTACCTGATGTACCAGAAGATCCCGAAGAACCAGAAGATCCAGAGGTTCCCGAAGATCCACTTGTTCCAGAGGTTCCGCTAGTTCCATTTAATGGCGCAACTTCATACCCTCTAAAAGTTAAAACATTAGCTGTTGTAGAAGATAATGCAAATAATACGGGTTTAGAAATTTGACCAAATGTTGTAGGCTCAGTAGGCGTTAATCCTCCAGCTACAGTTGGAGATAGAAAATAAACAGTTCCAGGCGTTAAACCTATTAAACCTTCTATTAATCCATCATATACCAATTTAAAAGTATTAGAATCAACAATATTTCTTACTATTCCTTGAACTTCAGCATGTTCAGCAGTGTCTGCTTGAGCTTTATACCAATTTGCTCCATCAAATCTAACGACATCACCAACAATAAATCCATGACTAGCTTGAGTGAATTCATCAATCAAAGCTGTTCCATTGCCAGTATCTATTTGTTTTTTAACAATATTATTCTCAATTACTAACTTATATAAATTTTCAGAAGTCGTGGTTGTTGGAAGTTCTGTAAATACTAAATTATTAGAACCGCTATAATATAATGTTCCTGTTGTTAAAGTATCTGAATCTGAAAATTTTGGTATATAATTACTAACCCCCGAACCATCAATAACTTTCTTGCCGCTTAATGCAGATAAATTTATGGCTTGATTTATATACCCAGAACTTATGAAAAAAGTATCAGAAAATTCTGATACGACTTCATCTGTATTTATCGCTCTTACTTTTACGAAGTAATTATTATCTTCTTTTATTGGAAAAACAAAAGAAGGATTAACCGTTGAATACACAAAATCAGCAAAACCAGTTATTCTTTTTGCTATTTGTATACCAGTTACAAAATCTGCCAAATCATCAACACCAGTTGTAGAAGGTGTAAAATTATTTAAATATCTATCTATAGAATAAGTTCCAGTATAAATAGTTCCACTATAAAAACCCCCAGAAGGCAAGAAATTGAAACCGCCATTTCCTGTATATCCGTAAGACAAGAAAATATCTTGATAATTAGAATTACCTGATGGAATTCTTATTTCTGTTATATAAGGAATTTGACTAGAATTCGTTTGATAAGACCCAACTGGCAAAGATCCAAAATTATCTACATAAATCGTATGATCAGTCCATTGAATACCTGAAGATCCATAGTTAGAAAAAATATTTAAATTTCCAGAAATTCCAGTTCCTGTTCCATAAGCAATTGATAAAATATTTTTAGGAACGATGTTTTGCTCAAAAAAATCATAGATTTTTTTATTATTTCCGCTCTCTTCTACTGCAATATGAAAAACACAATCTTGAGATTGCGTTATTGAATTCCAAGTGAGAAACGCTTCTAAGTTTAAATTTTTATCTGTTTTATTTAAACTAGAAGAAACGTAACCTGTTAAACCAGATATTATTGGTGGTAAAGTTGATAAATTATAAGAAAACGGTTTTATTCCTGAAGAAACTACTTTTTGACCACTATAAAAATAACTATATGGTATTAGATGTACATAATATGGCTGACGAATATTATTATCAGCTACTAAAAATTGAGAACTAGATTGTAAATCAGGAATAATTACACTATCAATATTTGTATTTTCATAAGATTGTGTAAAAAGATAATCATTAGAACTTGTATCAAAAGAAGATCCTGTTGTTACAAAAACATCTAAAGATTTGATAATTTTTCTGTTTTCGTAATTTAAATTTACTGTTACTTCATTATTTATATTATATCCAGATATAGAAACTTGAGGGGTTCCAAAATTTATTAAAGCGCTTCCAGTGCTGGTTCTGCCCTGAATATCCGTGCTTACAATATCTATAAAAAACTGACTTAAATTATTTACATTTTGTTCTCCAGTGATATTAGAAAATAAATTTACTAAGTCACTATTATTTACTGAATAAGATGTGTTTAAAAAACTATCAGTAGAACTAAATATTAAATTACGATTTATATCATAAAAATTAGTTATAAAACCTGAAAAACCAGCGTCTGTAACTATATCTGATATAATATCATTAGTAACTGGCCTAATAACCGACCAATCTAAAACAATTGAATTTTCCAATAAAAACCCACTAACAAATGGCGTATTGACATTTAAACCATATAAACTTGGAGATAAAGTAGTATTTACTGAAGAATCTATATTAGTAGTAACTAAAGTTATACTAGATACTTCGAACGCCTTATCATAATCAATTCCTGAATTTGGAATAAATGCCATATATTACTTTACACGTTGATCAGTTTTAAATTTTTATCAAAAGCATAAAAATCAATAAAATAGCTTGGACTATAATCTCTTGAAGAACTGGGCTTTTCACCTAAGAAAATGTTTATAAAACGGGCATCGCTTCTTAAGATTTTAAACTTTAAAATTTTACCATTTCTAGTTATATTGCAAAGCAATCCATAAACAGATGGATTAGTCAAATAACTAAATAAATTAACAAAATTTATACTAATTGATTGATACATCTTTAAATTATAATTGGCATTCAACACTTCATTTTCTATTATAAAAGAATAATCATAATTTGTATTGATAGATTGAATATAACTTATATCTAATGGAGGATTAGTTATATTTGCAGTTATTTGAGCATCTGTTAATGCGGAAGATACATAATCATCTGTAGAAAAAACTATTTGTTTTTGATTGTTTTGATTTGGATCTACATATTTATCGTCTTCAATTATTTTAAACTTTTCTTGATCATATTTAAGTGCAGAAATAGCATAATCATTTGCTGAATTCTCCGTAATACTGCTGATGCGATAAAGATTTTGTTTATCAATGTTTTCTTCTAGATAAATAGCAAAGTTTGCATCTGATCTTAAATTAGCATAATTACCATAAGTTTCATCTGGAAAAGATGTGTAATATAAATCTTTTACACTTGCATATATAGTTTTCATAGCAACTATTGCATATAATGGATTTTTATTAGTTCTACTATCTGTTTCTGTATATAACAAAACATTATTTTGGTAGAACTTAATATATTTGCCATCATAAGTTATCGAAAAAACATCAGTTATTTTAAAAACTCCAGAAGCAACACTAGAAGCATCAATTTCAACAACAAAGGAAGCAGCGTTAAATCTAAAACGATAATATATATCTGTATAACTATTATTTATATTATTAATTTCTGAAACACCAACAGATGTTTCACTAGATACATCAGGGATCGAAAAACTAAGAGAACAATTATTAATATATGATTGATTGGTATAAGCTATTTTATTCCAATTTGATGAAAAACTGCTAATAGCAGTTAATATTTTATTGTCAGAAGACGCTGTTATTCCAGATTTTAAAACCCAAGAAAAATACTTTTCACTTATTAATTTCAATCGCAAATTAATATTATCAATTTGTAGTATATAAAAAGATAATTCAATTGGCTCTCCCTGAACAACAGAAAATATTTTTATATTTTTGCCCAAAGAATCATCAGAAACCGGCCTGTCTATATAAATATAACTATTTTTGAAATCTAAAGAAGTTATTTTGCCATAACTTATATTTGATGTTTTTAAATAATCTGCGACTCTTACAATATCTCCTATTTTTAATAAATTTGCTTCAACACCAGTCGTGAAACTAACAACTTCAGACTCTAGCTTTCCTGTCGCTAAAAACCATTTTCCTATTCTATTTGCTTGATATCTAGAAGTAACACCAAATCCAATAACTTCTTTTTCGATCAATCCGTATTTTTTTATTAAATCAGAATCCTCTACATATACCACTTTATCTTTAAAGTTATCATTTTTATCCAGATAAGAGACTTTTACTATAGAAAATGAATTATTAAAATCACTAGATGTATATGTAAATAAACCATCTTTTACATTTGAATTTGTAAATATATAACTAACAGGTCTAGAAACATCGCTACTTAAACTTAAGTAACCATTTTTAAAATAAAAAATACCTCTAAAAATCGACGATAAATCAGATAAAACTTTTAAACTTTCTGTTTCACTATTTAAAAATATATTAGCTGAAAATCTAGGTTCTAAGAAATCTCCAAAACCCTCTTGAGCAGCTACGCATTTTCCTGATTTGATTTTCAAATCATAATCAAATATTCTAGCAGAACTATACTGTTGAGAAATTTCTTCTTCTGCGCTGTTATAAGTTAAAACTATATTATCTGTTCTAGATATATAAGAAATCGCATATTTTTTAACTTTATCTTGTCTATTTAAAATAGATGGATTTCCTGAAACATATGACTGTAAAGCAGTAAAGAATCTTCCACTTTTATCAGATTCAATGAAAGTACGAGGACCAAAATCATTATAAAGTTTTATTTTAGCTGTATAAGTTCCAGTTACCGTTGCCGATACAATAATTTTTTTATAATTAGTATTTATGTTTTCATCAAACTGATCTTTTATATCATATAAAAATAATAAGGAACCTGTTGGATATTCTAAAGATAATTGAGTTTGATTTATAGCTGTAGCTCTAGTAATCGTTATTGTATTATAATCTACAGAATTTATATCAATTAAATTATTATCATAAGTAAAATCATCTGAAGGATATTTTGTTGAAGAATTTGTTTTTACAAGCTCATCGCAATACTTAGAAATTTTCAAAAGCTCCCATTTATTTAAATCATTTTCATTAAAGAATGTTTTAGCTAAACCATATCTAGAGTTAACACACAAATCATAAAATACCCAAGCTGGATTATCAGACCATTTTAGAGTTTTACTGAAATTACCAGTCCAGTCACCATAATATTCTCTAGCTTCACAATCATAATTATCTGGTACTCTTATTTTTAACAATTTACAGTCATAACTTCTTACTGGTATCGATCCAAAATGTTTTGCGCTTACTTTGTTTCTGCACAATACAGAATATGGATTTGAAAAACCATAATTGACCTGTTCAATAACAGAATCAACTGAAAAATTTCTTGATGCATTTCCTGCATTTTTTAACTCTTGAATTGCGCTTATTCTCTGTTGAACGCTATATACACTTAAAATAAATTCAGCAAAAGGATTGTTAGCTCTATCTTCATCAGAAATTTCTAAAACTATTGGAATAATAATAGGTGTAGATTTAACTACAAAATATCCTTGAAAGTATAAATATGTTGTTTTTCTCGTTTGAGGATTATTTAAAGCTACGACAAATCTTATATAATTACTATAGGTTTCACCTTTTCCTCCAATATAATACAATAAATCGATAGAAATATTTAATATTAAAGTTGTTGTGTATTTATTTTTAACATAATGAGTAAAACAACGAGCTTTTTCTTTTAATGAAATTAATTTTTTATGAAAATCATTATTAACAATCTCAGTAGAGCTTTCATAAAAAGTCTGAGTATCATAATTTTTTGTTATATCAAAATTTAAAGCTGGATCTCCTTCTAAATCATAAACTCTACTCTTGTATTCATATAAAGAACTAGCATTCAAATCAGAATTTTTAATTGAGTTCCCTAAAAATAAACTGAAATCAGAAGAAGTTACATTGAATAAATTACTTCTACTATCTTTAACTGAAACATCATTATAATAAACCCCATAAGCTAAAGAAGAATTTGCAGAATTAATTAAATTAGCTGAAGAATTATTTAGCGTTATATAATTAACAGTATTACCATTAGAGTCAGTTAACCCTTCTATTGGACCTTCACTTAGCATATCTACAGACTCATAAAACGATTCTGAATCTATTGTCGCATTATTACTTCCAGCAGCAATGCTTAAAATATCACCTGTATCTTTTTGAACGTATATATTCATTATGAAGCTATTCTATTTGTATTATATAAATAATTAGAAATAACTACCGATCCAATTTTTAATCTTCCATAGCCAATAGGAATAGACACGTTTCTTTTAGTAACATTTTCATATCCAGAAAATAATTTAGAATTATTTTTTATATCTTTTGGTGTTTTTGGTGATAATAATTTTGTTATTAACAATTGAATACCTGTAGAAATAGCCATTATAATTAAAGAAACTAAAAGAGTTATACCAAAATCAGATCCCAAGACCAAAGGAACTACTTCGATTTTTGAATTTTTATTTAAAATTGGAGAATTCAAATAGTCTGGAGACATTATTTTGCCATCTACATAAATCAAAAAATGAGATATATATTCTTCCAAAACTCCTAGAGTTTTAATTAATTTTCCACTATTAGCTTCAATAGCGTCAAAAGCTTCAGAAACAGTTTTAACATTCAAAGTCCATTCTGTTTTTATAAAATTTTCAAAAATTCCATATAGTTTTATGTTAACCATATAATTATTTACACTTCATTTCTTTGAAAAGATCGTTTTTAACGTCATACATAAGCATATTTAAATTATGATATTTCTGATATTGAAAGTCAGTTTTTGAAAAATCTCCGCCATTTGGATGACTATGAAACAAATAAACTATTCTAAACTTATTTTTTATATCTAAATAGTCTCTAGGCGACATCAAAAAATTATTTTCTTTATTTGGATGCTTATTTTCTATTTGAATAAATTTGTATACATTATTATCTTCTACAACAAAACCACAAATTTCAAATTTACTATTTTTATTGCACAAGATTTTAATTTGATTTAATAAATCATTTTTTAGCATCGTTATCATAAGGATAAGTTGCTGGAAAAGCTCCAAAAGGTAAAGACGTTCTAGAGTTATTCGCAGACGTTTTATTATCTTGAAATCTTAATAAACACCCATTAAGAGTTTTAGAACATTTATCTTGCTTCCAAACATCGGTATTCTCTAATGGATTTTTATTTAATACCCCATCTTGCAAACATACAAAAAAAGTTTTTGGACTATTTAACGGTATTATTAAAGAAGGCTCTTCATCTAAATCTATACTTGGCAATGGATCTACAAAAACAAAATCTCCTTTAGAATAATTTCTTGTTGACGACCATTCTCCTTTATAAGTTAAAGATGTTAAATTATAAGAATTATTACTTAAATTTGTTTTATATCCAGCTAAAAAAGTTTTATCGTTTTGATCAGCAACTGGAAGACCTATGTTACTAGTTATTCCAGGATAAGAAGGTGTAGACGATACAGAGTCTTTCCACGCTGTTTGAAAAAAATATAATGCATTAGCAGCATCTCCAGATCCATTTTTTATAATTGGACCTGCATAGTCAGAAGTGTTTCCATAATTACATCCATAACAACGATAATTCCATCCGCAAGTATCATTTGTTACTTTTCTGGCTGGAACATTTAAATTTTGCACATCAATTTTTGTCGAAAGCTCCAATTCAATTTCTTGCTTATTTTCACTTTTTTTCAAATTTATTATTAATTTGTCAAATGCTACATAAGTATTGAAACTAGAAGTTCCATAAGGATTGATTCCATCAGTAAAATTTGCAACATCTAAATCTTTAGCTAAAATCTTTTTTCTATAAAACTTTTTTCCTATAAGATTATTTCTATCGGCTAAGATTTTAGAAAAATAATTATTAATATTTGCAATCTTTAGAGTTGGTCTACTTTGTCTTCCATCAGAACTTTTTTGAAAAGATGAGAATTCACAAGGCAAAAAAGAATATTCATTGCCTTGAAAAATTATATTTTTAGAAAAATTCTTAGATCCATGAAATCTTAGAAATCCTTCATTAGGATCTAATTCTATCTCATATAAATCTAATATTAGATAATTATTTAATTTAAAAAGAGTATTCATATCAAGAAGCGTTTGATGATGTTCCAGCTATATTAAAGATATTTGGCAATCTAAAGGTTTTACTTCTTATATCGTAAGTAGAAGAGGTTTCTCCAGTAAATAATTTAAAATATGCATCTATAAAATAATTATTTATATTAATTTGTTCGCTATCTATCAAAAGTCTATTGTAACAGACAATATCAAAAAAAGAAACTTTAAGACTTGACAAATCATTTATCAATTTAAAAGTAGTATCTTTAATGTCATTTATTAACAAAGATGAAGATTTACTCGTTTCTGGCGCTAAAGCCAATAGATCATAATTAGTTAACAAAACTCCATTTATAAAAATCGAATAAAAAGTTTTTGAACGTTTTATATTTATTATTACTGGATAATAAGTTTGATTAGATGCGTTTAAACTTTTAGAAACTTGAGCAAAATTAGTTCTTATAATATTAGTCTTATCATAAATAAAAAAATTAGCAGAAGTATCATTTTTTATTACAGCGTCAAATAATGGAGTTAAAAACGATTGAAAAACATTAGGCTCTTTTGAATAATAATTATAAGAACTTATCGGATATTTCGTATACAAAAGATGTTTAGATGAAACGTTTTCCGCTGTCTTATACCAATCTAAAAATTTAAAAGATGTAGGTGCAGCAGCCAATGTATTAAAAGGTGTCGCTACTTGTTCTATCGAAGCTACTATATATAAATCAAAATCACTACATAAAATAGAATCAGTAAATATTGTTGATAAAGATTGATTTGTTAAAGTTAAAGCTTTATATCCAAAACTCTTATAATCTGGATCATATGCAGCTGTTCCAGTCATGGTATAAGATCCTCCAACCCAACTTGGAGTATTTGAAATACCACTATTAGGAAATCTAAATATGTAATCAGATGGTAAATTTTTATTATATATATTTAATAAAACAGAAGAATTTAAAAATGAAGTTATCAAATTACCACAAAGTTGATTTGTAACTATTTCATTTACTGGTTTAAATCTAGCTACAAATAAATTACCTTGATTATAATCAAAAGGATTTATGCTACTTACATCTTTATCTACATCATTAAAAGAATTAGGTTTTCCTTTTGAATCTGTATTTGTAAAATTAGTGTTTGGATTTAAATAATAAACTACGGTTTGCGATCCAGATTCTCCGCGACCAACTTGAGGAGAAAACCAATAACCTATTGTTTGTGTTTGATTGCTGTTTATTTGGGTTGTATTTGTATTAGGATAAGATGAGTAAACTAAATCAAATTTAGTATTAAAAGAATTAGCGGCCCCTTGTATAGGAAAATTGCCATTTTGATATACATAATCATTTCCTCTGCCACCTAAACCATTTTTAGTCATTACAACTCCAGCTTTAGAACCTCCTCCTCCAGACTGCAAAGAGCTTTTATTTTGTATATACAGATTATATTTTATATCAGAAACAGGATTTTGATTATTCAAACTTGTTTTTGCAGTAAGTTTTAATACATTTCCTCCATTTTTTGAATCAGAAAAAGTATTGTTATTATAATTATTTATAGTTTGAGCAATTAAGCTTGACCAATCACGACCAAAAGGACTATAACTGTTTAAATTTTGATTTATTATTTGACCGCCTCTGCCTTGATAACCAATTAAACTAGTTGTTTGTGGAATATAAATATTTACTATTGTATCACCACCAGTATTTCCAGTAAAATTTTGAAATGTACCTTCTAATTGCAACGCATATTTATCGCTATCTGTTGAATAAAAATTACTATCTTCTGGCAAATATATATCTATAGAATTATAATAACTTAAGTCTGGATTGCCATAATTAGCATCTACTATATATTTAAATAAGTCAAAATTTTGTATATCATATCCTTGTTTTAAATTAACTACTAAAGGCCCTCTTGAAAATTTTATATTTTCAGGAGTTCCACTATAACCACTAACAACTTCATTTGATAACTGAGTGCTTATAGAATCTACTCCTGTCGCATAAATACTTATTCCACTATGATTTACAGACATAGTATACATTCTTGCATAATAATCAGTCTCTATAGCAAATGGATAATCTACAGAAGAAATGTTTAAATAATTTAAATTTTGATCTGTACCATAGAAATTTCCATAAATAGGAAAAGAATTCGTATTATTTGAAACGTTAATACTCTTAGAAAAAACAGTTGAAGCAGCAAAATTCAAGCCAGTAGAAATATCTAAAACATAACCTGTAAAAAAATAATTATTCAAATTCTCTGTTCCTGTTGGAACTGACCAATAAAAATCATAATTTAATTTATTTTTTGAATCATAATTTCTTACTGCTTTAAAAGATCTAACATAGCCTCCAGTTATGTCTATAATTTTATTTCCTGTTATTTCTAATGTAATACTTCCACTTGGATCTGTAGATCCATCTTCAGTTGATTCACTATTTATTGTAATTATTGTTGATTGTGTTCCAGAAGGCGAAGAAATAGTTGGAATATAATATATATCTACATTGCCATAATCACTACTATCTAATAATAAAGAAGATTGAGATAACGCAAAATTTGCATCATTACTATTATCAAATGTATATTGAACTTGTGAATTTCCACTATTATATATATTTAATGGATAAGAAACAGCAAAACCAGTTAAACATTGTCCTATATTTTTACCAGTTGTATTAACGTAAGTCATAGTGAAATTAATGTATTGAAATATATATCGGATGAAGTTAAACCTTTAAATTCTAAAAGCTTTACTGAAATATCATGATTGTTATAGAATTTATATGTATGATTCCATTCAGGACAATAAACATTTATCGTCTTATTATAAGGGTCTGGTAAATCTATTTCAAAAATCTTAAAACCAGCTTTATTATCTAAAAATTTTAATATCGCTAACGCTTCCTTATCAGATCTGTTAGAAAAATTCAAATTGAAATCTAGAACAGTCTTGTTAATTCCATCGTTTTCATAAACTGGCGCTGTCATTGCATATTCAGTTTTAACATATCTTGGATTAACTGGAATTTGAAAATTTAAATCAGGTTTAAAATAAAATTTTCTTGTAAATAAACTATTTACTCCTGTTGGATTTTCATCTATGCTTACAATTTTATTATCAGTTCCAGTATACCAATAATAATCTTCTAATAAAGAGCTTGTTGTTTTAAAGAATGATACATCATCTTTAAAATATGCTTTATTTTGATCGAACAGTCTTGTCACATTATCACCAGTAACTAAAAATCCTTTATAATCTAAATTAGAATCATAAGGTGAATTACAAGTTATTGTAATTGTATTTAAGTTAGCTTCTTTAGAAGAATAATCTAAAGAATTAAAATATATCTTAGCATTATTTTTATATGGATAAAATAAATCAATATCTACAGACTGATAAGAATCTATTAATCCAATAGGTTCATACTCAAAAGTATTTTGAAAAAATCCAATTAAACATTTTGACTGGATATCCGTTAAACCATCATAAACTAATTTAAAATCACTTGTTAAATTATTAATATTAGAAACTACATTTGTATAATAACCATCACCATATTGCATCTTTGAAGCTTTAGTGGCAAAATTCGCAGAACATCCATATGTTTTATTGAAAATAGAATCTATATTTTTAGTTAAATATCTTGATCCTGTTATATTAATAGGTGCGTATGAGTAGTCGGAAGAAGTAAAATCTTGATTAGCCATGTAAAGGCCATCATCATTCATGAAATGTTTTTCAAATAAATATTTTTCTATCTGTAATATTTGTTCATCTGTAGGGGTTTTAGAATATCCAATTATTTCATAATAAGAAATAGCGGAAGCATCGTAATTCCATATGTTATTTGCTCCAACATGACCGTTTCCAGCAGTTCCTATTCTAAGCCCAGCAGCACCACTATAAAAATAATTACTTGTCAAGTTCAGCAATTCGCAACCATTATTTCTTAATTTAAAATTATTTGTTGTATTATTTTTTATAATTGAAACTATGCTTTTCTTTTTTAATAATTTAGATGCCGAGAATGATGAATTAATGGGTGGAGGAGAAACTATTCCATTTGAAGTAATAGTATCTATTATGAATTGTTGAGCTTCTTTAGGTACACTTGTATTCCAAGAGTATTCAATATTATTTCCATAAACCATCAATGCCCCACTAGTAACGTATGCATTTGCAGAATCTGTATTTATAATTGTAGAGTAATTTGGATAAATTACTCCATAAGGACTGCCAGCATCATAATTAAATAATCCATTTTTTAAATCATCGTATTCAAATACCACAAACCAACATCTGTCTCCAGTTAAAAAACCAGAAAAATTTTGTGTTGTATATAATTGATTATACGAGAAAATTTCACCTAAAGATCTTTGGCAAACTACAGAATTTCTATTTGAATCGTATGTTGGTCTAGAATCTAAAGCAACAGTTGCATCTACATTTACTAAATTCTGTTCTGAAAATCCTGGAGCAGAATTATACCATAAAGATATTTTACCAGAACCATCAAACTCAATATTATTAAGCGTATCCAAATTGAACCAAGCATATAGACCAGATAAATTTGCTGGATATACAGAATTTCCAGTATAAAATTCATAATCAACTAAATCATACTGATCATAATTTTGATTAATATCAAAATCTTTAATTCCTGTAATAGAAAATTGTGTATTTAAAAATTCGCTCATAATGTATTTCTTAATGGAGCTAAACGTTGAGTTATTGCTAAATTGCTTTGCAATATTCCATTGTTACTAGCATTTATTCCTCGCGACTCTATTCTTCCAGAAATATTGAAAATATTTAATAAATTATTATTATAATCTTTTATATATAAATCACAATTACTTATTTTTCCTTCTACATCAGAAACATTATTTTGTTTGAAAAAATTGCCATCAACGCTTACGCTTTTATTTTTATTTGATTTAGCAACTCTAAAAGGAACTGTTTCACCATTTTTAAAAAATGGAATTCTTTCACACTGCTCAGAATATTGAAATCCAAATATTTCAGAAAATCCAAATACATTAGTTAAATCAGAAATATAACTTCTATTTGAGTGAGAAATATTATCAAGAGGTTGATTTCTATTAAAATAAAACTGTTTTAAATTATTCGTGCTATCAACTGTGTTTAATTTACCAAACCAGTCAAATTCTGCATTTAAAGATATTGGAGAAAATTGAGACGCTTTAAATGAAACAGTTTTGAGATAACAATTTTCTATTTGAATTCCTGCAAATAAAGCATTAACTGGATTTTCTGAGTTACTTGTAGGAATTAAATAGCTTGGATAAGCTCCTGTCAAAAAAAATTCAGTATTTAAATTTCCAACAACTGTTCCTTGAGGAGCGTATCTTAATAACGAACCATCAGAAAGCAACACAGGTTCTATATTTGTTCTCAAAGAGATTTGTACTGATGTAGAATAAAAAATATCATTATTTATTCTAAAATCTAAATTCTCATATTTTATAAATTTACTCATTAGCTTACAGTATATGCAATTGTAGATATTACTGTGAAATCAACTGGACCATATCCATCTTTAGTTCCATCAGTTTCACATATTCTATATTGCAACATTTGACCCGAATTAAAAGAAGTAGTTCCAGTAAAATTAGCTTTTAATTTACTGTATATATTATTATAATTTAAATTATTGAATGTAGTATACCCTACAATACCACTTATAGGTAATGAAGTTGGATTACTTGGAGGACTTATTGAAAATCCTGAAATATATCCATTTGCTACTGCTGGATTATATACAGGATTAACAGCGGATACTTCAAATCTATAATTTGCATTTATTGCAGCATTATCTGATGTAATTATCATTACTTTTTCAATAGAACCGGGATATTGTGTTATACTAAATGGAGCTTGAAAATCATTATGACCTGATGGGTTCGATGCTGAACTATTTATTAAAGGATTGAAATAAATATCTGCACCAGTAACTCTAGTTGAATATATTTGAACAAATTTTCCTTTGCAGTAATTATCGCTAGAAGTATAACTTCCATCTATATCTAAACTTCCTGCTGAACTCAATTTAGCTACTACATCTGGCGAAGCTCCAGCATATCCATTTTTAACAAATACGAAGTAATCATTTAAACCAGCAAAAACAGTATCATTATATAAATTTCCAATAGACCATTTATCAGTGCTTGGTGAACCATCATAACGAGAAAAAGTTACAAAACTATTTCTAGGCCCAGTATCTCCTCCTCCAAATGGCTTATTTGCAGCTACTACTATTTGTGCATATCCTTGTGTATTTGTATTTTGAAAATAAGCGGGAGTATATTGACTTGAACCAGTCGCCCTAATATCTAATTTATATGACGGTCCCGTTGTTCCTATTCCAACAAAACCATTGCTTCCTACGACTAAATTATTTTCACTCAACGTAGAAACTGGCCCCATAAAAGCATTGGAACTTTCTGCTCCAAAATAATATGTAGACGTTGATGTTTTATAACTGCTTACGCATCTACTAACATTAGTTTGAAATCTTGTTACTTCTCCAGCAGTACCACTAATATGAAGAGTATATGCTGGTATAGTATGACCTATTCCAACTTTAGGTGCAGTCAAACTATTATCAACATATATTCCATTATAACCTATATTTATATCTCCAAGATTATTATAATTCAGAAGCAAAGTTTCATCTATGGCACTTGTTTTTATTTCTGTATTATATGGATCAAACAATAAAGCGTTTCCAGAATTTTGAAATTGAATTGAAACCCCACTAACTAAAAATTTATCAGATAAAGCCCCAGTAGAATTGGTCAAACCAAAATTACCACTTTGATCAACAACAAACAAATTACTGAAAGTTGATCCATTATTTATAGAAGATTCTAAATATAATTTAGTATCGTTTGGTTTTTTACTGAATTCATAATAAGTATTTGGATCACTTAATGAAAAAGCTATTTTTCTTCCAGAATTTGGAGTGCTTAGTCTAATTTGACCAGAACCATTTGCAGAAGCAGTATTATCTACAACATCTAATGAAACAAATGGAGTTCGATCATTTATACCAACAAAACCATTTGATCCACTAATTGATAATCCATAATTACCATTATTTTCAAAAATAGTAAAACCTTGTGAATCTTGAGCGTAAAAACCAGTAAATGCTTTACTAAACTCATCTCTTGTTATTTTATTATCTTGCGTGGAATCAGTATTGGATACCAAAAATATATCAGTAGCCGCAACATTTACTCCTAATTTATCAGATAATGATGATAGTGGTATTCCCATATTAGTTGTTTAAATAACCTTTATAATTAAGTTTTACACTTAAAACGTCGTCAGCACTTGAATTAAATTCTTGAGATACTAGTTTGACATTGTTAAACGATTGATTAAACATGTTTATTCCAACTAGTTTTTTATATAATATCAAATCAGAACCTCCATTAACTGTTAAGTTTTGCCCATTAACAGTAAGAACTTCATCTGCGAAAACTGTTCCATTTATACTTATTGAAAAACTAGCATCATCATCATTATTTAATTGAGTGTATAATTTTCTAGCTTGATAATCATCTATTTCTAGATTAAAAGAAGCATCTATTTCAATCGGCAACTCTAATAATATTTCATTAGGAACGTAAGCATAATTAGCTGTAGGGCCAGATGGGCCAGATCCTCCTGAAGAAAGCCCAGATGGCTGAAGAAGATAAATTGGTTTTTTAGGACAATTTATAGAATAATTAAACTGAGTTATTCTATTTGTTGATGAACCACTGCATGATAGAATAATATCTTTTACTTGAGGAACGCTAATATATGGTGCGCTATAATTTCCAGAAGCAGAAATATTATTTCCTATGTCACCAAAAACCTGAATATCTATAGAAGTCTTAGGAATTTCTCCTACAGAACAATCTAAACTAAATCCATTTAAACAACCAGTTTGAAATCCAAATGATTTGCCAAAGTAATTTATACTAGCTGCAAAAGTTCTTGCTTGTCTAGAAAGATTTTCACCCGTAAAAGGTAAAAACGGATCATTATATAATAAATACTTATCTACTTTAAATTGAGCATTTGGAACTTCGGCCATTATTTGTTTATTATAACCAACTCCAATTGTGTTTATTGGAGCATAATTAAGATTATAACTACCATTAACAGATAATATTCCAGAAATAGCTGCGCCATTTAAATAGAATCTATTTTCGTAGTTTAATGCGGCGTTTTTCATATTATCCTTGGCGTGTTCCAGCTAAACTTCCACCAAATCTTTGTTCATTTTTAATAGCATCTAATACTACCGCATAAACTTTACTATTCAAATTCTTAGATAATGCAACATCTTGTTGAGCATAACTTGTAGAATTAGATCCAACTTCAATTGTCCCATCTCTACTAACATTAGTATTGAAATTGAATGAGTTAGTAGCATTCGTAGTGTTAACAACATTAGAATTACTATTTGATATTGGCGACATACCTCCAGCTTGCATACCAACACCATATCTCTTAACTATAGGAGTATTATACAATCCACCCTCCATATAACCTGGAATTGTATCAGATAAACGCGAACCAATTAATCCGCCTGTCTGTTTTCTATCGCTAGCGAAAGGTGGCGCATATGGATTAGGACCATAAATACTTGAACTATAAAAAGGTTTTGAAGTAAAACTTCTAAAACCAGTTTGAGCTTGTGGACCAGCATATTGACCATATTGATTTATAAATCCTGCTTTTTGAAAATTTTCATAAGCTGATACTTCTGCTTTGGTTAAATTAACTGGACCCTGAGCTTTTATCGCCAAAGATTCTGCTTTTTTAGCTTGTGCGTTTTGCGAGAAATTTGACATTCCTTGAGCTAACCCTATTGAAGCTACAGCAGCTACAACTGATCCAATCATTGCTGCTCTTTGTTGTTTTCTAGCAAAAGCTTTTCTTCTGCGCTCTTCAGCGGCGGCTACTTCTGCATCTCTTAATTCATTATAAAGCTTACTATTTTCCATTCCATAGCTCGTCATATTATCTTCCATAGATTTTAAATCTGTAAATTCATTACTGAATGAACCTCCAGAAGCAAAACGAGGAGCCATACTAAAATTAAGAGTATCTAAAGCAGATGGCCCACCCATCGCCATTACTGCTCTTCTATTTAATACATATTCACCATTCTCAAGCAATGCTGGATATTTATCTCCTGAACCGCTTCCAGAAATATACATACCAGTTTGAGCGCGAATATATCCACCTTTTTGATTACCATTTAAACCTTGAGCTACACCATCAAATCCTCCTATACCACTTATAATATTACGAACACTAGCTCTCATTAGTGTTGTACTTATTTCATCTAAAAATTTAGCAGCTATGCCCATCAAAGCATCGCCCAAATTATCTGACTCCCTGATGGCAGCTTTTATTCCATCAACTAAACCATCAGCAAACATTCCTGGTAAATTTCTGCCTAATTGATCAACCATTTCATCAGCTTCTTTATTCAAATTTTTGAAACCAATTTGCATATTATTAACAAAACCAGCAGATTGTTCAAAATCTTTACGGGTTTGTGCTACTTTTGCTGCAAAAATATCAGCCTTAGAGCCAAGTTGTTGACTTGCATTACTAAGATCTTGTATTGTATTATCTATTGCATTTATAGTTGACTGATCTTTTCCGGTTCTTTCAGATTTTAATTTATCAATAGCTTGTTCAATAGACATGTTATCTGTTACTCCAAAATCTTTTAATTCTTTATAAGATAATACATTTTTTCTTTCATTGAATGATTTTCTTAATAAACTATTATTAGATTTTATATCTGCTACCTGTTCAGCTTTTTTAGAGAAATTCGATAAAGCTAAATTAAATTCTGGAGTACCAGCAGTTGTTTTTTCTATATCTTGTAAATAAGGTTGCAATTGCTGATCAGCTATAATATCTACTAATCCCAAAACAGCTTCTGTGTTAGCATTTTGAGCTTGCGTGTTTGCGTCCTGAGCTGCTATTTCAATAATAGATTTTCTTGCATCGAAAATCGCTTGTTTTTTTGCCATTTGTTGCTCATCTTTGAAAATTGACTGCTGATCAGCTTGTTGAGCCTCAAAAGTAGCTCTTTTATTTAATCCTAAATATCGAAACTCACTTCCAATATCAATTCTTTTTAATTCTAATTTTTCATCTGCAATTATTTTAAAAGCTTCCGAATCTTTTCTTAGCTTTAAAGTTGCATCTCTTTGAGCATAAGTTATTTTTAATTTTTCTTTTTCAAGATCTAATTGCTTTATTCCTACTTCATAATTTATCTTATTGTTAATTCTAGATAAATCTATCTCTTCTTGTTTTAATTTAAGCTCTTGATTATATTCTTGAACTTTATCTCTAAAAGCTCTTTGATTTTCTTCTAAAGTTTTCGCTAAAACACTTGCAGAATCAGAAGATAAACCCAAACTGCCAGCAAAAGTTTCAAATTCTTTTCTTGTTCTAGTCACAGAAGTGGACAAATAGCTAGTTATCGATGCAATAGTATCTGGACTTCTTTGCACACCTCCCGAATTAAATATTGTTTCTCTACTTTGATTTAAATATGAAGATCTAGCTTCAATATTTTTAAGAGATGTAGACTTTCGTGTCTGCTCTATTAATCTAGAAAGTTGAGCTTCTTCAAATTGTTTATTATAAGTTAACTGAGATGCTTTCAAACTTATTGCAGCAACCTCAGATAAATTGCCAGAAATAGAAGAATAAATAGAATCATTTATTTCTTTCATTTTTCCAGAAATTAAATTTATTAAAGAAGTATCAAATCTATATTTATTTAAAGCATCAGTGGCTGCAATTAAAGAATCAGATAATGTTTGAGATATTTCTTTTTTAAATTTTATAAAATCATTAGAAAGTTGATCGGAAACTGTTTTATTAGCCGTATCTTGTTTTACTTTTTGAGCATTTATTTTTAGCAATCTTGATAAATATCTTATCAAATAATCTCCAATTTCATTTGTATCTTCTTCAAGTATATCAAAGCGTTCAGCTAAACGATCAGCCAATCCCTGAGAAATATTATTGTCTGTCAAAAATTTAGATATTCTTTCTCTATCAAAAGACGCTTTTCCCTTTTCTTCTCTAACCATCTCTTGAAACTGTTTAGCTTTGTCTTCGGTTAAAATACTCAAATCTTCAAAAGTTTGTTTAAAATCATTTAAAATTTTCTCATCATTTTCTTTTGAATATTCTAAATAAGTATAATCAGATACAAGAGCTGGGCCTTTAATAGTTTTTGTTTTATTATAACCTAATTCAGATAATTTTTTTGCGTTTTTAGCTTTTACTCCTTCAGCAGCAAGTACATCTTCTTCAGCTTCTTTTTGAGTTTTTTTTCTGCCTTTTTCGTATTCATACAATGCTTCGCCTAATTTTTGAACATCTGTGCCTGTTTGTTTAAATATTTTTTGCAATTCAACATCTTTTATATTATTAAAATTATCAGCTAAAGAATCACTAGCTCTTTTTATTATTTCTGGATCAGTAGATGTATTTAAAGTCTTTAATGTATCTATATACATTTGTGCTGTAGATACATTTTCTTGAGTTTTCGATTTATATTCATCTGCTACTTGACGCAATTCATCTGCACTCAACGATGCTGCGCCTAAAGATTGAGCCAAGCCCACAGCCGCTCCAGCAGCAAGACCAATTGCTGCTCCCCAAGGACCAAAAGCTGCTCCTAATGATGCGCCAGTTGAAGCAGCAGTTAATCCTGTACTTAATCCTGCCTGAACCTTACGCTCTGTTTCAGACATATCCATTCTTCTTCTATTTCCAAAAACCGATTGTTCAATTAATCCAGCAGCCATTGGACCAGCAAAAGCTAAAGTTGTGCTGGATTTTTCTAAACTTTTTGCTAATTTACTTTGTTGACCGGAAATATCTTTACGAGCTTTTTCCATTGCATCGCTTAAAGCCGCTCCAGACACGCCTCCTTTAGACAAAGAACCTTCTAATTTTTTTAATCCATTATTTATTAATTTTGTTCTTCCTCCAAAAGCGCTTTCAAAAACACCTAATTGTTCATCTGCCGATTGAACTGAATTTATGAAATTAGAAATAGCTTTGTCAATATCATCTTGATTAAATAAAGCATTAGTTGCAGCAGTTGAAGGTGCAAATGTTGTACTTACTTGTTGCGATACATTTGGATTTCCAGAAGGATACCAAGTAGATGATGTTGAAGACGTTCCAGACGGCATGTATGGATAACTTGAACCAAAATTGACAAAATTAGGAATAAAACCTCCACTCATCAATCCAGCAGCTTTTTGCCCTCTCATTGAATCACTCAATGCATTACTTAAACCACCATGATCAGCGATTGCGGAACTAAATGTTGGTTGACTGCTATTTCTAATATGTGGGAAAGGTTTTGTATCGAAGATAGCTTTATTTCCGCTCATGCTTTCTTCTAAGCCCATTACTGCTTGTTTATAAGCGAAATTAGGAATAAAACCTGATGCTGAATTCAAAATCATTTTCTTACTTGCAGCGTTATATGTCCAACGCCCCATCTTATCGTACATGGCTTTATTATTTTTATAATCGCCATAGAAAATTCCTTGTTCTTTGTATTTTTTCAATTTCTCCATTTCGCCAAGATTTTGAAGATTAGAAACACCAGCCAAATCAGATCTTAAAGCTGCATAATTTGCGCCTCTCACACCTTCAGCACCTTGACGATAATCACTTAATTTAACCCTTGTTCCAATGTATTGATTTTTAGCAAGCCAATCATTATAAGCTTTTTTCAATAAAGCTGTCTTGGGTCTAATTTTTTCTTTATCTTCATATTTACCGCTTTCAGAAAGTGATTTCAAATCTTCCCAAGCAGATTTAGTTTCTGGATTACTAGACCAAAAAACTCCTAAAACATCTGAGAGTCGATCATAGTTAACTCTCTTCATTCTTCCAGAAACTTGACCGGTATATACTGAATTTGGATTAAAGACGTATCTTGAATTTCCAAACGCTTCGCTCATCATTCCTCTTTCCATACCAAGCGACTTGGTTTTCCCTGCGCTTGATAGTCTCAAAGCTGCAACTCTAGCAGAATTTTCAGCATAAGCGTTAACATCATCTGTTAATTTTGGATTTATATAAGAAGTATCAGGTATAAAAACATTATTACCTAATATGGACATTACCATATTATTCAACTGCTCTTTTAATTGATATCCATATGATTTAAAACCGGGTTGTCTATAAACAGTACCACTTAATCCAGTTCCTCCTTCTTTAGAAAAAGGCTCACCAAAACCAGTTTTTGTTCTAAAAAATTTAGTATTAATTTCTTTTCCAGCAAAATTAGGAATAAAACCACTTGCAGCAGCCATTGCTAAAAACGCAGGATTTTTTACATAGCTATTTAATAAATTATTTGTTTCTGCGGACAATCCTTTTACAAGATCAGGGCTATTCTTGACCATTTGAGAATAACTCACACCAGCTAAAGGACTAAAAAGTTTTTTACCTAATTCTGAAGTTATTTGATTTTCATGACCTACTTCATTAAAAGCAATAATTAATTCTTTTAGTTTTGCGGCTGCTGCGGGATTAGTCTTAGATAGTGTTTCATATTTTCTTGTCAATTCTCCAGTAATGCTTCCAGTTAAATTCTTTTTTGGGTAACCTTTGTATTCTATACCTACACCAGCTTCTTTTAATGCAGCATCAAATGCTGATTGTTTTTGATTTGTTTTTGGTTGCAATACATAACCTCTTATTAAATCGTCTTTTACATCTTGTTGAGAAACTAATTGCATTGCTTTAAATGCAAAATCCTCAAACAATGGAGCAAATATATTATTATCTCCTTTTTCATCTGCGCCTTCAGCAGTGCTTTTAAAATTTATTTGTCTGAAAGTTTCTGTATCACTTGCTTTAGATATTCCTAAAGCAGGTTGAATAGTATCAAAAGCAGGATTACCAAATTTTTTAAACCAAGGAATTCTTATCGCACTTGTAGGAGGAGCAAAATTAGGAATGAAACCACCACTTAAATTTACTCTATCTTTATAGTAATGAAGAAGAATTTTTTGATTCATTGCTTTCTGCATTTCTTCACGACTTAAACCTTTTAAGAATTCACTTTTAGAATCAGAAGATAAACTAGAAATTTTTGTTTTATTTAAAAACTCGTCATCTTGGCCTTTTCCTATGATTTCTGTAAAATCTGGAACGAAAACTAATTCATTATCATCAAACCAAAAATCTTCATTGGAATGTTGCAATAAATTTTTATATGTTAATTTAGAATGTCTAATAATTTTACCTGCAATTTGTGGGTTCGTGTGTCCAAGACCGCTATGAGCATCCGCAAAAGTGCCTGAATCATAATATTTTTTATTAAAACCTAAGCTAGTATCATCTGGTATATTAGGCACTACTTTAAAATCAACCGCACCATTCCAAGATGGAGGTTCTCCAATATACTCACCAACAAGTTTTTCAAAATCTCTTCCGCGTTCGAGGCTTTGTTTTAATTTAGATTTTTTAGCATCAGCAAAAAAATTAGGAATAAAACCGCGATACATATAAGGATCAACTCCTGTTTGTCTTAAAGCATTAGCTCTATGTATTTTTCCTGCTCTAGATTTTTCTGGAGGATTAATAAAAGGTTGAGCAAAACCGGGAATATATTTTACATCTTCAGCAGTGTTCATCACTCCACCAACAGGAGAAGAAACAACTCTACCGGGAGTATATCCACCAGCTTGTGCGCCAACAACTTCAGCCATTTTTGTTGCGTTAGGAATATATCCATCTGCGCGTGTAACTTGTAATCCACCAGAACCTTTAACTCTTACTCCTTGTCCAGCCAATTGAACTGCTAATTGTTTAGCAAGAGTAGTTTGCATTTGATATTCTGCTGTTTGCTGTCTAGCTACTTGCAATAATAATTGAGCTTGGGCAGCTTGATTACCCATATTTCCAGCAAGAGCTTGAGAAACCGGCCCTTGTTGCTGCATGATTTGCAAAATAGATTGTTCGATATTTTTTCTATTTTGTGTTTCAGTTGTTATACCAGCAATTTGAGGCAAAGCCTGACTAAGATAAGTAAAAGAATTTTGTATTAACTTAAAAAGCGTAAAGAAAGCTGCAATAGCACCTGGACCAGCTATTACATTACGAATACCTTTTAATAAACCATTCGCAAAAGTAGAACCAACTCCTTCTCCTTCGAGAACTTCATTCAACGATTCAATAAAAGATTTTAATTGCTCAGTACCATACTTAGCCAATGGTTCGAATGTTACTTTGCCAATATTGTTAGCTAATTGTTGAGTTGAAGTTGCGGTTTGCTTTAATAAAGCATCAAGAGTTTGATTCAATTTTGCAGTTGCTACTTCAGCTTCATTTGTTGCCGCTGCGCCTCTTTGTAAAGCTCCAGCGTATGTACCTTGTGATTTATTTAAATCATTAACAATCGCTTTTAAGATGTTAACTTGATAAACACCTGCAACTTGTTCTGACAATTGCGCTCTTTGAGCGTCAGCTAAACCTTTATAAGCTCCAGCAAAGTTTTGTAATATTTGAACAGCAGGTAAAATATTACCTTGAACGTCTCTTACAGAAATATTAAAAGCTTCTAATTGATCTAAAGTATCAGTACGTTGTAAGCGAGTAAAAATTGTTTTTAATGCGTTACCAATTACCGCGCCACCTCTTGCTGTACTTTGTTGAGCTGAAGTGACTAATGCATTCAATTGATCAAGACTGACACCTGCTTCTTGCGCCGCTTGTCCTGTACGAGACAACGCTTCCGCCAAATCTCCTGCACCTACAGCATAATCTTGTTCTACAGCAACTAGCTTATTTAAAATTTGAGTGGTAGAAATTCCAGTTGCAGCGAATCCGTTTACGGTAGATGTCAATGCATCAACAGCATTTGCAGTGCTAATTCCCGCCAATCTTGTTAATGTCAATGCATCTTTTGTTCTTTGAAGAGTTTCTTCAGCTTTCAAACCTTGACGAGAGAATTCAAGAGCGGCTTTAGAAGCGTCATCGAATGAAGAAGCTG
>Ga0214923_10002488_pt1 | contig 24424 bp, 21 predicted proteins | sample LL1510_MetaG_FD_177993 | JGI IMG/M metagenome (GOLD analysis project Ga0214923, IMG submission 177993) | Freshwater microbial communities from Lake Lanier, Atlanta, Georgia, United States - LL-1510 | ecosystem: Environmental > Aquatic > Freshwater > Lake | place: USA: Georgia | collected...
AACTGCTCTGGATTGCGAACAAAGAACTTCCATGTCTTTGACAATTTGCCCGATTCTTTCTAGCTGGCCATACATGACCTGCAGGTCCGCTTGCCCTTCAGTAATTATCCCGCCTTTTGCTTGAATTCGCTGAGTAAGTGTGTGGCTATGAGTAAAAGGAATACAGAACTGGTTGATTGCAAAAGTAGGCGATTTCTTTTGGTTAAGCTCAAGATCGTACAAGGGAATACCTTGCAATAACTCCTTTGCCATCTCGGGGTCGACGAACCGGGCACAAGTTACTTCCACGAACTGACCTTCTTTGCCTTGCCTGGGCCTTAGCTCAAACTGGTATCCTTGTTCTGCCCCGCTTAATTGAGCTATGTCAGAAGGATTTAGTTCTTGCCACCCCCCTCGCTCAACTTTTCGCATAATCGTATTTTCCACTATCCCAGTGGTCTGTACGCGACGCAAAGAGGCCATTTTCATTCTTGCATCAGGCGTTTCGGTTTCGGTCCAGCCCAACCGGGGGTCCAGGTAAAGTACTCGGCGAGTTTCATCTGGTGCTGATGGTGCAGAAGCCATGGTAATTTCAATCTATGCTTTTTTGTGGCGCCTTGCCTATTTTCCGTTCTATTCCGGACAATTTAAGCGATATCAGGGTCGAACTTTAGTTGGTCAAGGGACCCTTTGCAGTTCTCTCTCATTTGCTGACCTTTACCCCCTGGTTGTGATTGGCAAGCAAACTGATATAGCGCTGCCCGATTTTCTTTGGTATGAATCAGGAGCCAGATTTGCACATCAATCCCGCCGGTTCGGAAATGGTATTTCCAGCCATTGGCTTCGCTTTGTTTGTAGTCTTGAGCCCGAAGCTTCTTGCCAGCAGCTCCTGTGGCAAGTAGTGATCTTTGGGCCTCGGCTAGCACCTGTCTTTTTTGCTTGTCGCTTTCTGGGGTCCTGCTCAGTGGATAGCGAGTTATAAAGAAGGCATAGTGCGTGCTCCCGGGCTTCCCCATTCCCCAACGGCCAGATGATTTACTTACGCCTCCCATCTGGGCCTGGTGCCAGCCAGAAGGAAGCCCTAGCTGGATACCACCAAGCTGTTGGGGCAGTGTGGTGTTGGGCATAGTTGGCTTTGTTAGTGATTCCCTGGCTGCCCGTATACCGCTATACAACAGAAAGGCTCCTGTAATCAGCCCCAGCATTATCAAGGTGGGCATTACCTGCTTACCTCTTCGCCTATTTTGTTTGGCCTCTTTTCCAGGGGTCTGTTCATTGCCGGAATGGACGCCCCCTCCAGGGGTGGCAGGCCTTGGGGGTCGCTCATTCATATCTGGCCTAGGAGGCCTTTGAGGGGTTCCGGGATCTTGCATACTCTTATTTTGCCTTGAAAAACAAATCATTGCACACGATTTCCTTAGTTCTGGCTGGCAAGACACACCCTTTCCATGGCAGAATGTGCTTATGCGTCTCAATTGGAGCAAACAATCAGGCTATTCGCTTGTTGAAATCGTGATTGTAGTAGCTGTAGCTGGAGCCCTTATGCTTATTGCCGGTTCCAAGTTGTTCGGAACCAAAGACCAGGCTACGGTAGACGGGATCACTGTGACTGCAGACCGGCAGGCTGCAGCTGTTTTGACTTGGGCATCTGGCCAGTCTGAGTTTGACAGCCAGGGAAGGCATCTCGGCGCCTTAAGCTCATCTTCTGACCATTCAGCCGTGATTCGCACGGTGGCCCATGCCTCGAACGATCCGCAAACCGACTGGGAAGTTGGATCCAATGCCGCTGATACACCTGCGCCCGGGAAGTCAATGATATGGCATGACATTGCTGCGTACGGCGAAAGGGTAAGGATTACTCGCTGCAGAGCTAATGACTCTGAGCAGCATAAGATCTGCGCCCGGATAGATATCTTTCCCTGGGGTAATAACGAGTCCGGCGACACTGCTCTAACCTACCGGTTTATTGATTGCGCCCCCGCCAGCGGGGCAGAATGTCGCTCTTCGGGCAAGGCCGCCTTTTGGACCAAAGAGCAGTGCCAAAAGTGGCCTTCCGGTGGTACTGTAATTAAAAATCCCGGTGGGCAAGGAGACGCTTGTCCTAGCTTTGCCGCATCAGACAGTTGCCAGGCTCAACTAAGCAACGAACCCTGCGTTGTAGATGATAACCCTGCTTACCAAACACCCACGACTACAGCATCTGGTTATTATCCTTTGCTTGTCAGCGTTAATGAGGGTGGCTATGTCACTTCAGATGAATCCACTCCTGCAATTGATTGCCCAAGGGATATTACTAAGTGCATTGCTTATTATCCCGCGGCTTCGATTAAAACTGTAGTTTTGCACGCCGAACCTCTCTCGGGTTATACTTTTATAGGCTGGAGTGGGGACGCAAATTGTGGCGTAAGCCATGACTGTGCAGTGACCATGAGCAAGGCATCCAGTGTTACTGCGAACTTTGCTGATAACAGTCTTTTGTCCGGAACAACAACCACTCCTGTTGTTTTGTCTGGAGGGGAGTCTCATACTTGTGCGGTCAATACTCGCAATGCTGCCTACTGCTGGGGCGACAACAGTTCAGGTCAATTAGGAGACGGTACTAAAGCCAGTCGCAATACCCCTACAGCCGTGTACGCACTGGACAACGGAGTTAAAAGCATTGCTGCTGGTGGTAACCATAGTTGTTCGGTGCAAGTTAGCGGCAGTGTGCGATGCTGGGGGTCGGATGCCTATGGCCAACTTGGATCTGCGGGAGACAGCAGTACGCCTAAACTTGTGGATCTCGGAAACGGTGTTTTAGCTCAATCCATCGCAACAGGTGCATACCATTCATGCGCTTTAACTACAACCGGAACTGTAGAATGCTGGGGCAGGAACAATTACGGTCAACTAGGCAATGGAACTAATTCCAACAGCGAAAGCCCTGTTCTGGTAAGCGGGCTGAATGATGCTACGGCAATTTGGTCAGGGCAGTACCATACATGTGTCCAAACATCAACTGCAGTGAAATGCTGGGGTATCGGCACCAGTGGGCAACTAGGCAACAACAGTTCCTCTAGTTCGTCTACGCCGGTAATGGTTTCTCTTCTTCCTGGTGGCTCTGTTGGGGGATATTATGGATCGCATTCATGCGCAGTTAATAGCTCTGGTGCGGCTCTTTGCTGGGGGTATAATTCCAACGGACAGATCGGCGATGGCTCAACTACCACACGTCTTTCGCCTGCTTCTGTTGTTGGGATCTACAGTGGAACCCAACAGGTGGTTGGAGGAGCAGCTCACTCTTGCGCATTAACAGGCGGTGCCGTAAAATGCTGGGGTCTGTCAAACGATGGTCAGCTGGGCAACGGTTTATCTGGGGCATCATCTTCTGCGCCTTGGAGCTATTCTCCAGTTGGAGTCAGCGGAGGCCTTAGTAGCGGAATTGCTTCGATTACCGCCGGAGCATACCATAACTGCTCTGCTAGTACAGCCAATCAAGTCAAATGCTGGGGACGTAATAACAGCGGGCAGCTAGGCGATGGTACTAATTCAAGTGCTTCAACTCCTGTATTAGTTACTCTGCCGTAGGAGTTACTCTGCCGTAGGGATTCCATTTGAGGCATCCCCTGGGTCGTCATTGGCTTCTCCACCATGGGGCTTTTCAATATCGTATTCCTGCAGTAGTTCTGGCGCCACCCTGGCCATCTGGTAACGAACACCAAGATCGAAGCTAAGGAATACATCACATATACATATGTCTTCATCTATGCCGTCCGGCATATTATCCATAATCATTTCGTCTAGAATTATTTCTGCCTGCATTGCAGCCCTGCGCTCAAGACTCCAAAGGTGTGCGGCCCTGGTGTCACCGATAGCATCATATAAAGCATCGGCAAAATGTAAAACACCAGTTGCTAGGTCCATGCAGTCTCTCTCCCCAAGTCTTTTGTCCAGGCTTGTATCGTAGCCCCGACGAGCCAGTTCAGCCCTGGCTACCCTTGATCCACATATAGAAGAAATTACCAACAGGGAGAATACCTGAGACAGCCATTCATCCTGATCTTCATCGATATCGTCTCCAAAGTTTTCTAGTGCCAGATTTTCAGTCAGAGAAACCGGTACCCGCAGGAGCAGGTCTAAGTCGTCATGGTCAAAGCCAAGGTATTCCTGCTGAAACGCAGCCTCCATGCCTTCTGCTTCTTCGCTGTCCCAGGCCAGTTCTAATTCGGCGCTGTTATTGATTGTCTCTCTGATGATCCTGGACATCTCTCCATGGTCTACCTGAGGTAAAGCAGGTAAAAAAGGTCTCATGAATATGGGGTGAGCAAGACTGTTCTGCATTCCATGTAGGGTTAAATAAGGTGAGACAAACTTTGTTTCTGCTATTAGCACCTCTGGTTTTAGCAGCCGAGCTATGGTTAGTTGGTCCCACCATACCTCTTCTTGCCAGTCATCCAAGGGGTGAATGGCATAACCTATGTCTTTGATTTCTTCGATCATATTACGATCTACAGGCACAGAGATGATCAGCTGATCGTTTTCAGGCAGAACCCTTAGAACTGCATCGCCCATTTGAAATTCACCGGCTTTCATGGATTGGAATGCAGGGTGGTTAAAAGGCCAATCTAGGTGCATAGTCAATATTGGCTTGGGCGTCTTTCCCCTTGGAGTCTTGGAGAGAGATTTTTCAAAATCATCCCACTCCTCGCTTGAAGCAACTACAGTGGCTGTTAATTGAACCGCTGAGTTTTCGTGTTCAAATTCCCATAGGTAAGAACTCGTTTCCGAGCGTTTAAAACCTGTCTTTGATAAAAATCTAGCCGCTTGCTCTGGCAAGACGGGAAGAGCTATCTCTATCATAGTGGGTTCTTCATGCCACCTGGTGCCATTAGGTAGTTTGATTCTGGGGACGGCAATGTCTACCTGTACAGGCGTTTTTATATCAGCATGAAGGATAATTTCCACTCTACAACTTACCCCATATTGATTGACCTGATTGCTCCACGCAAAGCATCAATTCTGATGCACCGCGCCTGGGTCATCTCTACAAGCCTACCATGCATTTCGGGTTGTTCGCTCCACCAGGGGTCAACCATCCATGTAGGCCGCTGTTGACGTGGTCCATCTAGTAAAACCCACACACATCCTTTATCCTCAGCCGCGGCTAGCAATTCATCGAGTAGTCCAGGCTGGGGCAGTGCTACTACTTGATAGGCCGGACCGGTAACCTTGATTTGAGGCGCATTTTGATACATCCATTGGACTAGCTCGGCAGCCTCTACCTGAGGCACAAGTTGTAAACGGTCAGCATCGTTACCCACGATTTAACTATGCTATGCCGGAGATCCAAGCCGTGGGGTTTTCGACTATAATTGTGGGGAAAAGTGGGTTAATGGAAAAACAGCGAAGCTTTTTTTGTTAAGGCACAATCTTTCTGTGAGCCCAATTCGCCAAACAAACTGCCTGGTAGTGGAACCGCAGCTGGGTATGAGAAACCTAATCGATGACGTCCTAAGCGTTTCTGATTGTGAAGTAACAGCCGTAGCAAGCGAAAGCGAGGCTCTAAAGCTTCTGCGCGGCGCAAAAAGCGACTTTCAGGTCGTGGTATGTCCTGCCCCTCCTGTTGGTGCTAAGCACTCACTGGTGTCAAAGATTCGCTCATCCCCAAGCCCCTTGGCAGAACTGCCCGTACTTTGTCTTTCACCAGCCAGCGGACTTCAAGAGAGAGCTGTGGCTTATGAGAGCGGTGCCTCAGAGTATATGGTACTTCCCTTTAGTCCAGTTACACTTGCTGACCGAGTGCATCACTGGGGTCGGCGCGACCACCAACCCTACTAGTCCGTAGGACTAGCACGAACTACTAGTCCGTAGGACTAGCACGAACTACTAGTCCGTAGGACTAGCACGAACTACTAGTCCGTAGGACTAGCACGAACTACTAGTCCGTAGGACTAGCCAAAGAGCTTGTCTAACTGGCCTAGAACAGGGAACTGTGGTCTGGGCTGGTCTGAGAACTCAAGACGCCATCCCCAGTGGGAGCGCAAAACAGCCCACATAGAGAAATCGGATAGGCCTAAGCTTTTTTGTTCTTCTTGCCAGGCTAGAAGAGCATCATCTCCATACACGCCGCGATATACTGTTCCTCCGGGGCCTGCTTCTTGCCTGAAAATACTGGGACGTTCTGGCCTATGCGGGATTTCCCATGTTTCCCACCAGTCAGCGCAAAAACGATGATGATCTTCCATGGACCACTCTTCTAATTGGTCCATGAGGTTATGAATATTGTCTATGGAGAGACTGTCCCACTCCAGTCCGTACTCTTTCAGCCATTGGTTCATTTCATCGGGAACTAAACCGGAAGACTTAGCTTGAATGACAGTATCGCTATCTAGGTCTACTTCATACAGGGCACGAAGCAGCTCTTGGTCTTTGGAGGCGCAATCAGCAAGCTCCTTGGACCGTTCATGGTAGTCCCGTCGAGGGTCAAGCATATAAGGAGGAACAGTCACTAATCCGGGTCTATCTGCTAAATCTTGTAGGTCCCAGGCTTGAACATCCATTTGCAGGATTGGGTCATACATTATTGAACCTAAGCGAAAAGGCCAACTAGATAAAACCCATTCTGTAGAAAAAACCTCTGCCATGTCTGTTAGCCTACTGTCTTAGTACTCTTCTGTTCAGGGTTTCGTAACAAAAAGACTTATTCCTGATCATCTGGAATATCATCTGAGCGCTCTTTTTCAAGTGCCGCTCCTAGAGCCGCTTTTAATGTCCTAACACTAATTGTGCCTTGTCCAGGCCCTGCTAGAACTTGGTTGAATCCCATTCTTTTAGCCTCATTAGCGCGTCGGTCACCACCTTGCACGGCCCTGACTTCTCCTAGCAGGCTGACTTCTCCGAAAATCGCCAAGCCTTTTTTCACTGGTCGTCCCGTGGCAGCTGACGCCACAGCTACGCATGCAGCTAGATCAAGGGCTGGCTCTTCGATTTTAATACCACCAGAAATATTAACATAAACGTCACGGGTGCCAAGTTTGAGATGCCATCCGGAGCGTTGTCCTAAAACAGCAAGAAGCAGGTCTAGCCTGTTTTTGTCTATACCTCTAGCGCGGCGCATAGGAGTGGGAAGATGAGTGGGACTAGCTAGTGCTTGAACTTCAATAAGCATTGGCCTGGTACCTTCCAGAGTAGGGCAAACTACTGAGCCAGGAGTGTGTTCTGAGTGCTCGTCCAGGAAGATGGATGCTGGGTCAGAAACTCCAACTAGTCCTTTGCCGGTCATTTCGAAGACTCCAATTTCGTCGGTAGCTCCAAAACGATTTTTCTGAGCACGAAGGATTCTATAAGCTTCTGACCGTTCACCCTCTAAGGCTAAGAAACCGTCAACAAGATGCTCTAAGTGGCGTGGGCCAGCTAGATTACCGTCTTTGTTGACATGGCCAACAATCAGCACAGCACAGCCTGACTCTTTGGCAGTCCGGACCAATGCCTGGCCTACGCTTTTAACAATAGAGACAGAACCGGGAGCACCATTTAATTCACTATCCCATAGGGTTTGAATAGAGTCTATGACCACAAAGTCATAGCCAGACGCAATACGGGCGCAAACGGCTCCCACTTCACAATCCGAAGTTAGGTCTATTTTGCTTGAGTTAGTAAGCCCTAGTCTGTCGGTGCGTAAGCGTATTTGCTGACCAGATTCTTCGCCTGCCACATACAAGACTCGCTTGTCATTCCCTGCAAGATAATCGCAGGTGGCGCTCATAATCGTAGATTTACCTGCCCCTGGCTCTCCAGCCAGAAGCATAACCGAACCAGGCACAACTCCCCCGCCGAGAACTCGGTCTACTTCTTCGGAGCCAGTTGAAAAGCGTGGATATTCAGCCGCCTTATGATCTCCAAGAGAAGCTACTTGTGCTGGCTGAGAATAATTAGCGGCTCCTTTGGCTAAGCCTTTGGATATGCCTTTGCCTGAACCTGAAGCAGCGACAGCTTGTCGCTCTTCAAAAGAATTCCATTCTTTACAATCAGGGCACTGTCCAGTCCATTTAGCTTGGGTGTGACCGCACTGGGTGCAGACATGTTCTGTTTTAGGAGCCATAAGTGAATCTAACTCCCCACCTGGGTTTTAGTCCAGGTGGGGTAGATCAGAACCTTGTTTTCTTTCAGTCCATTCCGTGGACTACGCCATTAAGCTGGTCGTAGAAGGCAGTAAGCTGCCCCCGGATAGCAACTGCTTCAAGCAGCATGCTGATTTGCGATGCTGAGCCGCGGTTTGCGGGGATACGACCAAGCATCAGGATTACTGCGTCGTCGCCGCCATCGTGTTCGATGATCGGACGGTCTTCCCTGATTGCCTGACATACCCTGCTGCGGGCTTCTTCGTAACGAGCCTTTTCTTGCTCGTTCAGCTCATTGGGGACAGGAAAGCCTTCTTCCTGACCAAAATCAAATGCTGTGTAAAAAGCTCCAGCCAACGGATAGATGCCTAGGTTTGACTCCGGCTCCTGGACTTCATTTGCTTCTGCGATGATGTTAATTGGCACTGTGAACCTCCTATGGGGTCCGCACCGGCATGCCCCTTTGGCTACCCGGATTTAAGTGCGTATGAATTAATATACTGCACCCGAAATAAAAACGGTGCTATGTGGCACAAAAGCGTTACCGGCCTCCATCCTGGAGGGCATATTTATACCATGAGCGCAGAAGAAGTCCATGAAGATGAGCTTGAAAGCTTGCCGGATCGGCCAGTTGAGGCACCCAAGGCCAAACTAGTTGTGGTTGATCAAATTCAACCTTTGCAAAATGTCAGAAGCGTGCTGGGTGATGTGGCGGGTCTGGCTGAGAATATCCGTGTCAGAGGTCTCCTTCACCCGGTTGTTTTGAGACCATCTATTGACCCTTCTCATGGAAAACCTTATGAGCTCATTGTGGGGTATCGTCGCCTCGAAGCGTTCCGCAGCCTGGGGCGTGCTGAAATCCCTGCCGTCATTCATAACGCCTCAGACCAGGAAGTCCTAGCAGAGGTTATCTCTGAGAACTTGCAACGTGAAAACCATTCTCCTATGGATGAGGCTAGGACCATGCAAAGAATGATCGAGACTTTTGACTGGAGTCATGCTCAAGTAGCTCAGCAGCTCGGAGTAGATCGTTCCCAGGTTACCAAACGGCTGGGATTGCTTAAACTTCCAGAAAAAGTTCAGACCATGGTCGACGAGAAAAAACTGAGCGCCTCTCACGCCGAGGTTGTGGCTAGGTTGGATACACCAGAGCAGCAAGAAGAATTAGCAGACTTGGCTGTCAGATTAGATGCTCCGGTAGCCAAACTTAATTCTTATGCTAGTAAAATGAAAGCTCAGCAACAGGAAGAAGAGCTATCCGATATCCAGCCCCCTGATCAAGACGACCCACTGGAAGAACCCGAAGTTGTTGTGCTTCAGCCTACAGATCTTCCCCATTTGGAAGTTGGAGACTTAACCGGTGCGCAAGCTAGTCGTGCTGGTCTTTTCGTACTTTTGCGTTCTGCCAATGACTTGGAGATGCTTCAATATCTTGAGGCTGAATGCGGCACCAATTGGGACCAATTGTGGGAGTGGACTGGGCTGCTTTCTGAAGAGCAGGTTGACCAGATGACAAAAACCATGATTCGACGTTGGCTTGGTGCTGCACATCGCTTCCCCACCCTGCCGCTTTCGCTTCAGGATGAATTAGGTGGGGCAGGAGAGCCATTGTCTATGCCTGAGGATCTTCCTGATATGGGAGTAGGTCCAGAAGATGATTGGGATGAGGATTGGGATGAAGAAGACCCATTCTAAACCTATACTTCCCAAAGACCTACCCGGGGTAGATCTACCCCCTTTGCCTGAGCGGGATGGCAATCCTGGTATATATGCCCAATCATCCCTGCGCTCGGTAACAGGGACCAGAGTGAATCCTTTAGCAAAGAATGGTTGGTATCAGGGGCAAGCTAGTCGCTTGGTTACACCAGAGTCACCGGTTATTACTTGTGCTCATCCACAGCTTGAGATGTGGACGAGGGTTGTTGGTGGAATGGATCCGCAATGGGACATCCAACAGCTTGATGTCGAGGAATGGCCGCTTAGCCGGATAATTCCCAGGGTTGTTCCGTCAAGCAATTTTCCTCAGTGGCCCATCCCACAGGGGACATACTGGATTGATTATCCATCAGTTACTTCTTCACTTACCAAGCTCCCCGAAAAAGATTGGCAGCTGGAGCTATCTCAAGCCTTTCCCGAAGGCAGCACCCTTCTGCTTGGTTTTATTGCTGCCAAGCAGTATCGCTTGAACATGTGGAGGATGCGTTTTTCGATTTGGAATCACCCATTTTTTAAGCAGTTCACACATATTGTCTGCCCCGACTTTTCCTCTTATATGAATGATCCTCATCCGCAAGCTCTTGTGGGTGAGCGCCTTACTCAACAGTGGGTGATGATGGGAGCCAGAGAAGGCTATAATATGATTCCCATTCTTTCTTGGCAGAACCGAGAAGCACTTCGTCGCCAAGTCGACCTATTAGGAGCCTTGGCAGAAGCCGGGCATGTTAACACCGTGTATATAGAATGGCTTTCTCGTGGAGTCAATCGTACAGACTGGCTGTGGTCCAGGTTGGACGATTTCGAGGCTCACCTTGCACATCTTCCTGTTAGGTGGATTTTCAGCGGGATTGACGCTGGCTGGTTTACCAGGGAACTTAGGCGTGTCCTGCCAAACGAGAATTTCCATGCTACTACGATTTGGCCCTGGATGAGAACCGGCTTCGCTCCAGGATTAACAGAACAAAAAGCCAAGCATTTCCGAGGAGATGTAGCACGCTTGGAAGGGCTTCATCGAGGTGAACTGCTTCCACAAGCTCTTCCTAGGCCCGAAGATCCTCTTGGCGCTCTGCAAGCTGAAATGATGGGCTAAGAGGAGCGACCTGCCGTACGTCGGCGCTCGCATATTGTGCTGATTCAGCGCTCAGGATCCGTCGGCAGGTCGCTATATCAATAATTTAGGACTGCTGGGATTCGCGTTGCAAATTTTTTAGCCCATCAGGCATAAAAGCTTCCCCGAGTAAACCGCACACCGAGAGAGTCAAAAATACTCCACCTGTAAAGATGCATGCATCAGCGAGGTTAAACATTATATCGCTACCAGGTAGGGGGATCATGTCCCACACAACTCCGGTTACAGCTAGGTCTATTAGATTGGCAAATGAGCCTCCCAGGACCAGGCCTGCTCCCAGAGTAGCCAGAGGCGAGCGAATGTAGCATACTACCAGCGTCATAATCACCAATAGCAGAGTTAGTGTCATAAGAACTGGTCGCTCAGTGCGATGCGGAATCCACCATCCAGAGAACCAGTGGTGGGAGAACTTTACCATCCAGTCCATAATTACAATCACTAACGCAACAAATATCATTCCCCTGAGCGCAGCCATTGAGCCTGTCTTCCGCGTACCAAGCAACCTGCTTACAATCTTGCTGATATCCACATAGACACAGTATCAGCTATAGGGACGCGAGGGTCAACAGCAACCTACCAACCTGAGACCTTATTTGGTTCTCCAAAGAGTTCATCGGTGGCATTTCGGATAGAAGAGATTTTTTGGCTTGCTTTAGTAGCAGAGTTTGCCCACGAGCTGCTTTGCTGTCTCCCTGTTCTTGGTATAGCTGTAATCCATGAGCAATCCAAAGGCATGTCTGCATTCCCCATCGATACTGTAGGTCTGCTACTTGTGCCTCAGAGGCAATCTGGTGATAGCGGGGCGAAGTTCTAAATATAAGCATGCTTTGGTCGTTTACTCTGGGGCCGGGGACACTAATTTTTGAGCGCTCAAACAAACGAACTGTTTCATCAGGCAAATTGGCCTGATTGTATATCATGTCAGCTCTGCTAAGCAGCCAGCGTCTGTGTTCTACTGCTTCTACCCCCGCCATGCCAGCAGTCAGGGTAACTGTTTTTCGGACTGTGCGTTTTTTATCTTCGGCTGGGACAATGCTGTAACAAACTTCTTGAAGACTCCCATCAGGCATCTTTAGCTCTCCATAAACTATTTCTCTCCAGCCTTTCCGTCCTTGTTTGTGCTCGATCCGGACTTTCCTGGTCTGACCGGTTAGTTGTAAGCTGCCTATTTTATCAGGTTGCCACAGGCCAACTTCTGGGGTTATTACTACAGCTGATGAATCCAAGCTTTCAAGGTATTGTGCTACTGAAACGCATCCAACCAATCTGCGCCCAGTAAGGTCACCAAACTTTTTTTCGGCTTGGCGCTGACGCTCCCTTAAACGCTTCTCTTTTAGAACATCAACTCTTGCAGTTTTCCATCTTTTACCAGGATCTGGTTTTTCACCCCAATGAGGGGAAGTGGAGAATTTTTGGTTGCTTTGGTCCCAAGCCTGTATCAGGCTTTCATGCGGACGATGGGAAAGGTAGGTGTACGAACCAGATACATGGTTGTTGTGCATCAAACCCAGCAACTGAGGTTTAACTTTATGAATAAGGTCAGCCAGGGCCAAGCTTTCTGGCAGGGGCGGAGTTAAACCTCTAAGTGCCAATCCTCTAGGTTGCCAGAACGGGGGATGATTTATGGGGAACTGGTAATCAACTTCAAGGTGCTGATAGATAGGTCTCCAGTGATGTTCTAGGTAGGAGTCTAGACTAGGCTTTTCGATCCATTCCTGGTTGAGTAGCGCTTGGTCTGGGTCTGCGCAAAGAACAAGCCACCAGTCAACCGATGCGAACTGCTTTGGGACATTTTCGTGTGCCAGCCTTTGAGCTAGAGCGTAAAGCGCGCTAGCTCCTGTAGGCTCATCAGGATGAGGGTAACCATAAGCCGTCACACGTTTACCTGTGCCAGACCAATGTAGTGCCCAGATTGGATGTTTGGCGCTGGACGATCCTATTTGCACTTTTTCCCACCCGAGGCTTTCTAAATGGGCAATAGCCGCAGGAATATTTTTTGGTGTCAGGAAATCCGTGGCCTCCAGGGTGCTGGTCCATTCCAGGATTTCTTGCACTTCGTCTTGGTTAATCCTGAGCATATCTTTAATAATGAACTACTTCAACAAGGCTGTTCTTCTTTTCGCTGAAAAGGGAGCCTGCTTTTTGCTGCTCAGGCATACTGTTGGTTGTGGAGAAAGTTGACAATCAACTAATAGATAATCTCTGGCAGCAGGAAAAAGACTTGTTTATGCAAAGAACAGGTCAATCCCTAGCGCAGCTGCGCAAAATGGCCCGATTCTTACCTTTGGGCGTTGCTTCCGCATATCAGAGCCAGCCTCCCTATCCAGTGGTTATTGAGAAAGCTCAAGGTCAATGGGCATGGGATATAGATGGGAACGAGTACCTTGATCTGCATGCTGGTTTCGGAGCTAATGTATTTGGCCATGCCAATCCTGAAATTGTACAGGCCATGGAAAAGCAGGCCAGGGCAGGTGCACATTACGCACATCCAACGATAGAACTTGGAGAGTTTGCTAAAGATTTATGCGGTCGTTTTGATCTGGAACAGGTTAGGCTTGCTAATTCAGGTAACGAGGCTACCATGGAGGCATTACGCTTAGCTCGGGTTTACACTGGCCGACAAAAAATTATTAGATTTGAGGGCGGCTATCATGGGCACCACGACCTGGTTATGGTTTCCATGAAGCCAAGCCCCGACCGAGCTGGCAAGCAAAGTCGCCCCTCGCCAGTACCAAGCACAGGTGGTCTTTCAAGTGGAGTTATGGATGATGTGGTTCCTCTGCATTTCAATGATATCGAAACGATCAGACAGGTCCTGGGAGAACAGAATATTGCTGCTTTGATTGTAGAACCAGTTATGTGCAATTTGGGAATGATCTTACCGGAGCCAGGTTTTTTGAAAAGCCTCAGGGAGCTTTGCACCGAGCATGGAACTGTGTTGATATGGGACCAGGTTAAAACAGGAGGAACTATCAGCTGGAATGGAGCCAACTCCCTTTACCCGGATGCCCTGCCGGATCTTCACTGCCTAGGAAAGATGATTGGGGGCGGTCTACCGGTAGGAGCATATGGCGGCAAGAGGGATATTATGAAACTGGTGGCGGATGGTAAAGTTGAAGGCTACGGCACCTTTAATGGTAATCCCATGGTAGTGGCTGCCGGGCATGCCGCTCTCCGGGTGATGGACCAGTCTGCCTACAGTCAATTATCAGAACTAAACAAACAACTGCATGATTGGCTTAAAGAACTAATCAAAGAGTATCGGTTGCCTGCATATGCTCAGTGCGAAGGGCTTAAAGGAGGGGTATTCTGGGCTGCCCAGCCTCCAAAGAACTACCGAGAATACCTTCACCTTGTAGATCGACCCCTGGCTCGCTTGTGTCAGATATGGCTGGCAAACAGAGGGGTTCTTGTAGCGCCCGGAGCAGACGAACAATGGACTTTATGTCTCCCTTTGCAGGAGCTTTCTGAGCTTTCTATCTTACAGAAAGCTCTTGAGGAATTCGCGGCTGCTCTGCAAGGTTAAATTGGCTGGCAAATTACGCATTAGTTAATTGGCCTTTTCTCAGGGAACCTGATAAGTTATGTGTATCAACAAGATCTTGGTCTTATTCAACACCTTAAAGGAGATTAGTAAATAGATATGGCAATGTTCGAACGCTTCAGCCCACTTGCAAGAGATGCAATCCTTAGGTCCCAAAAAGAAGCTCGTGATATGGGTCATCACTTCCTGGGTACCGAGCATCTAATGCTGGCTCTGGCTTTGACCGAGGGAGGGAACGCAGCCCATGTTCTGGATGACCTAGGTCTTACTCCAGATGCAATTCGCCGTGCTATTACAAATGCAAGTGGTGGCGGCGACAAGACCAATCAACCGCAGGGTGAGCTACCTTTCACTCCTCGCGCCAAGAAGGTTTTGGAAAACTCACTGCGCGAAGCCCTGGCATTGGGTCATGATCAAATTGGCACCGAGCACCTGCTTCTTGGACTAATCAGAGAAACAGAAGGTCTTGCCTCCAAGCTGCTCCATGACGCTGGTTTTTCTGATAATCAAATCCGTGAAGCTATTTTTGCAACGATTTCGCATGGCGATCAGGAATCATCGCCACAAGCCGAACAGCGTTCAGAGCGACGCCGGTCAAATCGCAAGAATAGTCGCCGCTCGTTGGAAAAGTTCGCTCGCAATCTTACCGAACTTGCCCGCGAGGGTAAGCTTGACCCAATGGTAGGTCGTGATACAGAAGTTGAGCGTATGATGCAAATTCTTGTTCGCCGCACCAAGTGTAATCCAGTTCTGGTTGGTGAGCCTGGAGTCGGCAAGACTGCTGTAGTCGAAGGCCTGGCACAGAAGATTGCTCAAGGACAGGTACCTCAAATCCTCAAGGACTCAGAGGTTTATTCTCTTGACCTCGCCCTAATGGTTGCTGGTACCAAGCTGCGCGGTGAGTTTGAGGAAAGGCTTAAGAAGCTGATTGATGAAGTCAAGGAATCTAACATCATCCTGTTTATCGACGAGATTCATTCAATGGTAGGAGCGGGTTCTGCTGAGGGCAGTCTGGATGCCGTCCATATTCTCAAGCCTGCTCTGTCACGAGGGGAATTCCAAGTGATTGGGGCCACCACTCTCAAGGAATTCAGGATTATCGAAAAAGACCCGGCTTTGGCTCGTCGCTTTCAGCAGGTCACTGTTGACCCGCCATCCACAGAAGAAACCCTGCTTATCCTACAAGGACTTAGGGATGCTTACGAGCAGCATCACAATGTTGAGATTACTGATGAAGCTCTCCAGGCAGCAGTAGAACTTTCTGAGCGCTACATCGCAGACCGATTCCTTCCGGACAAAGCAATTGATATTGTTGATGAATCTGCCAGCCGTGTCCATATGCGCAAGCTGCGCAAGACCAGCGGCGGAAAAATGGAAGAACTGGAGAACATCCAGGAATCCAAGATTCGTGCTATTGCTGAGCAGCGCTTTGAAGAAGCCGCCGACTTTCGTGATCGCGAACTGCAGCTAAAAGCAGAGATCAATGATTCTCAGCCAGAGGGTGCAGCGTCGGACAGGCCAAAGGTTCTAGCAGAGGATGCTGCAGATGTTGTAGCAATGTGGACCGGTATCCCTGTAAATGAGGTCAGCAGCCAAGAAGCAGAGAACCTCCTTTCACTTGAAGGAGTGCTAGCCGAAAGTGTTGTCGGCCAGCAGGAAGCTGTTCACGCTGTTGCCCGCTCTCTCAGGCGTTCTCGCGCTGGATTCCGGGATCAGGGTCGTCCACTGGGTTCATTCCTGTTCCTCGGACCAACCGGTGTAGGCAAGACAGAACTTGCTCGTACTCTGGCCTCACACCTTTTCGGCGACAAGGACGCGATGATCCGCTTGGATATGAGTGAATACATGGAGGCACACTCGGTTTCTCGTTTGGTTGGCTCTCCTCCTGGTTATGTGGGCCACGGAGAAGGTGGGCAGCTGTCTGAGCCTGTTCGCCGCAAGCCTTACTGTGTACTGTTGCTTGATGAGATTGAGAAGGCACACCCAGATGTTTCCAATATTCTCTTGCAGGTGCTTGAGGATGGGCATATTACCGACTCAACATGCCGTAGGGTATCGTTCCAGAACGCTATTATCATCGCTACCTCTAACCTCGGGGCGCAGTCCATTACCCGTGAGCGAGGATTTGGATTTACTCCTGACGCGGGAATGAGTCACGATGATATGCGTAAGGGTGTTATGGATTCTCTGAAGGGTCATTTCCGCCCAGAGCTAATCAACCGCCTAGATGAGATTGTTGTTTTCAACCGTCTTCAGGCAGAAGATTTGGTTCATGTTGTTGACCTGCTGTGCGCTCGTCTGCACACAACTCTGGAAGAGCGTGGAGTTTCAATGACCATGACTAACGAAGCCAAGCAACTTTTGGCTCAGATGGGGTATGATCCTACTATGGGAGCACGTCCACTGCGCAGAACAATCCAAAGAGAGCTTGAAGACCCGCTTGCAGAAATGATGCTCGGCGGCATGGAAGAGGGCACTAAAATCACGGTTGATGCTGAAGATGATAAGCTAGTCATTGAACAGCAAAACGCAGCCGTTGTGGAAGTATGAGTAATCAACGCCCCAATAAAAACCGTAAGGAACGCGGACCTCGCTCCAACGGGCAAATCCGCGCCAAGGAAGTACGGGTAATTGACCCCGAGGGAAATCAACTAGGAGTCATGCCCACTCCGGAGGCTATAGCAAAGGCTGAAAACTTCGATTTGGATTTGGTAGAAGTCGCTCCTGACGCTAATCCCCCGGTGTGTCGTATCACCAATCTAAGCAAGATGATGTACCAAAAAGAGCGCGCCGCGAAGGCTGCGCGCAAACATCAAAAGCGGGATCCGCATCAGCTGCGGTTGCGTCCCAACATTGCTGCGCACGATCTGGACACAAAGGTCAGAGCAACGCAGAAGTTCCTACTAAAAGGAGACCAGGTTCATTTTGTGGTACAACTCAAAGGGCGTATGCAGTCTCGTCCAGATCTGGGGGAAGCTGTGCTTGAAAAGATCCTTCAGGCTCTCGAAGGGCAATACCAAGAAGTAAAGCCTATTGCTAGATCCGGAGCACAAGTAACAATGACTATTGGTCCTCAAAACCAGAAATGACTGTCCGTAGGTCAGCCTTAAGGCCTTTTACTTACGTGCGCTTTACAGCTGAGTGTTGGTTTAGCTCACCTATCATTGCCGCTCTCCTATCTGCTTGTGGGATAGTTTCATGCCTGGCTTTGCTTATTGCGTATCCTAGCGCTCAGATTTCACCTGGTGCGGTTCTCGTAAGTTGGATTTTGCCTTTGCTAACAACTCCATGGATCGTTCAATCTATGACCTCTCGTTTGTGGTGTAAAAACAATCCAGACCAAGCAATTCCATTAAAACTACAGATGCAGGCTGGGTGGGAAAGGTTTTGGCCCTCCATTAGGTCAACGGCTTTGACCCTGCTTTTAGCTCCGTTGGGCTTGATTGTCTTTGTTGTGGGAATGCCAGCTGTCCTTGGTCTTGGAACCTGGAGAACCATTCTGGTATCTCTTTTAGCGGTGCGTGGTCGTGACGCTACGGATCAAGCCTGGGAGATGGCAGGCGCAGGAGGATTACTATGGTGCTGTATTTCATTTGCAGCTGGTCTTCTTTTGGGGCTTGCTGTGGCAGTGATTGCTGCTAACGTTATTGGTGGTGTCGCACTTGTTCTAGTGGGACCAATCACTGTTGGATTAGGCATTAGCCTGACTACGGCTGCGCTGCTTGACCGACGCGGTTCTTAGTCTTCTGAGCCAGACCCCCACGAGCTAAGATCTACATCACTGGGACTTACCCCGGTTGGGTTGTTCTTGCCTAGCAGTTCTTTTGCTGGAGGATCAGTTAGATGAGCGGTGCCACTTAGGATATGACGACTAATAAGGGTTTGCGTATGGAAAATCATTCTTTCCAGCAAACCATAGCGCTGGTCGCTGTCGCCTACTGGCACTAGGACGTCAGGGGCGTAGGGGTCTTGCATCATTGTGGGTCTTTCGGTTAAGTAAATAGGAGCTGCCTGTTGACCAAGTTTGGCTCCCAGCATGCGACCAATTTCTTCCCTGCGGTATGCATCCTCGCAAAGCACTACTAAAGGACCTGGTGAGCGGTTCTCTGCTAGAAGCGGGAATTTGCTGCGGTATGCATCGCTTTCAAAGTATTTGGCATAGCGCAGGATTTCATCAGAAGTTTCCTCTGCATCTTCGGTGCCGCGGTCATATTCAAACCATACCGGAAGCAGGGTGGAAAAAGTACCATCCCGGCTTTCAGCTCTTAGGGCTACTAAGCCGCTGGGAGAGAAAGGCTGCCCCTCAACTTCTGTATGTAATTGAACAGGGGCATACCAGTGTTCCACTCCAAGATGAACATGACACATTTTACCCATTAACTCAAACTCACGCCTGTAAAGTTGCTCTCGCATAGTTACTATTACATCCAGAAAGCGAGCATCTCTTTCTAAATAGAATTCCTGTACTTGTTGTTGACTAGTAACATACATACCAAACGGTAGGGAGCCGGATTCCAACCCTTCCAACCTTTCAACCAGAGGTACTGCCTGGCGATTCAGGAAATAATAAGGCCCCGGATCTTCAAACCTAAGGGTTGAGATTGTATCTGGCCACACCTGGTAAAGAAACGACCTGTATGAAAGCTTTTGCAGGTCTGCCAATAGTTTGTCTCGCAGTTGGTCTGAGTTCTCTGCGTGGTCGAGATAAAACATGCGATAGATCTGGTCTCTGCTGAGAGCTTGGCCGCGATACAAGGCTAGCATCAGATAAAACCATGGCCTTTGAAAAGTCGTTAGTGTTTCCTGAAGGGCCATTGATCGGTTCAGACCCTTCCCAGGGGGGCTGGGTTGAATGTAATGATGTTCTCTAAGATGGGTCCTCACCATTTCAGAAGTTAGTTCATCCTGAGGCCAAGTGCGCTGAGCAACCCGCACAGCATCCCTTAGGCGTAAGCGATGCGCATAAGCATGCCATACTTTTTCCTGCTCTTCTAGTTCGGCATTGCAGATAGCGCATTCCATATGATTAGGATAGCTGCTACCTTAAGATTAAAGAGGATTTTCTGGCAAAGGATCGGCTAATAAGCCAATCCAACCATGTCGCTTAGTTCGCCCCACCGAGGCTGAGGAAGGTGATGCATTTCAACAACCTTGCCTTGGCCGATGCAATGGCATCCGTCCTGGAGACGACCAAACACTTGCCAGCGAACGCTGTAGACAGGCCTGGAGCCTTGTTCCAGGTGGAGCATACACTCTGCCCATTGCGCGGAAGTAAGCTTGCAGTGCCCCAGCGTCCCCTTGTGATGGTCCTGATTGTTCCAGACCCAAATAAGAGCCTGGCAACCTGCGCCAATTTCAAGAACTTCTAATTGCACTTGCAGGTATGCTTGACCCTCGTCTGCAAGCTGTTTATCAACATAGCAAGACTGCTCGGGGGAGAGTTTTGCCTTCCTGTATTCGGGTTGAGCTATGTTGGCTTTTTTACTCATTGTCCTACATTATAATTAGCACTTTATGCACAGCAAAGCCATTGTTTTATGCCGCAAAAAAGTTCTTTTTGTTTTTCAGCCGAAAAGATGATCCAGACCCCTGGTTGGCGTAATCTTGAACGCCTGTTTGGGGGCTTAAACTAGTTGCCCAGAAAGGCTTGGATCAACCATGCGAGCAGTCAGGCTGGTCCAACGTTTTTCAGCTTCGGTTCCACTGACTGCCATTGACACAGCCTTCTTCTGTCCAATAACAATACAAAGCTCTTCGGCACGAGTGATTGAAGTATAAAGAAGCGGCCTGGAGAGCATGGTATAGAAGGAAGCACTAAGCGGTACAACTACTGCTTTGGCACTGGAACCCTGCATGGAGTGGCAGGTGACTGCATAAGCTAAAACGAAATTTTCCGCTACATCCGAAGCTCCCATTTGAACTCTTCTACCATCCACGTCCAATTCTACCAGGCTCTCGTGAGGATCAAAGTCTGTGATCCTGGCAAACTCACCGTTCATAATGTCATGATGGTAATCGTTGCGGCGATTAAGAAGTTTATCCCCCACTCGGAACCCTTTAGCCCCGATGGGTTGTCCTTTGGGGTTCAGCATTCCTTGAAGAGCTTCATTGAGTGAGTTGACTCCGACGGCCCCAGAACGCTGCGGCGCAATCACCTGAATATCAGTTATTGGATTCCATCCGTACTGACGAGGAATACGATGAGCGGCAAAAGCCAAAGTAAGGCGCAGGATGTCTTCGTTTTCCTCCCTGGGAATATAGAAGTAGTCTTTTAGGATTTCATCTTCGGGTATACCAGATGCTTCAGCTGCTTTACTTGGATCAAGATTGGGTACCTGCCCTCGGTTGACCGCATAAGCAGCTTGAATGATCATAGAGCGAGCAGCTTGGCGGAAAATTCTGGTGAGTCTGACCGTGGGTACCATTTTAGACTGGATAATATCTTGCAACACTCGGCCCGCTCCCACCGGGGGAAGCTGGTCAACGTCGCCTACCAGGACAACATGGGTTCGGGCTGGATCGATAGCATCAAACAATCTGTCGGCTAGTTGAAGATCAACCATGGAAGCTTCGTCTACTACCAAGACATCGCAGTCCAGAGGGTTTCTTTTATTTCTGGCAAAACCGTTGCCGAAAGGTTGCCATTCCAGAAGACGGTGGATGGTTTTGGCTTCATGCCCGGTTGCTTCGGTGATTCGTTTTGCTGCTTTGCCTGTGGGTGCACAGAGGTTGACTGTTTTGTCGTAGCCTTGAAGAGTTTTCACCAGGAGCTTACACGTTGCTGTTTTACCTGAGCCTGGGTTACCAGTTAGAATGGAGATTCTGCATCGAAGAGCCTGGCGAATTGCATCAAGCTGCTGGTCGGTGGGCTGCATTTCATCCTTTGGAATCCTTGGTTCAGATTCTGTTTCAAAACCAGCCGGTGACGCTAATAGAGCTCTAACCTTGGATGCTAGGCGAGTTTCTGATGCATGCATCCTAGGGGTGTAGACATGCCGCTCCCCAGAACCTGATGTTTCAAGAACGATTCTGCCTGCCTCTGCTTGATGTCGAATTCGCTGATCTACCAGTTCGGCATCATCAACTCCCAGGGTGTGGCGCACAGCTCCTATTAGCTCTGCTAGAGGTAGATAGCAGTTTCCTCCTGGTAGGCGTCTTTCTCTGCCGCCCTTGTCTTTTCCAGTAGCGACTCCGCTTTCTTCAGCTTGTTTTAGAACCCAGACCACACCTGCGTCTAGTCTTCTGGGGTCATTCATTGCTAGGCCCATGTTTAGAGCTAATTCATCCGCTGTTTTAAATCCAATTCTTTCTAGTTCGCTGATGACGTAAGGGTTTTCAGTTACACGAGCAATCGCCCCTTCGCCGTAAGCTTTATAGATGCGACTAGCTACCCATGCAGGCACGTTATGTCGCTGAAGGAACAGCATAACCCTGCGACTAGCTTGTTGGTCTTCCCAGTGTTCAAGGGCTGCTTTTATTTTTGATGAGCCTAGTCCAGGGACTTCTGATAGTCTTGCTGGATCATGGTCTAAGACGTTCAGGGTTTGGTCGCCAAAGTGGTCTACGATTTTCTGAGCAGTCTTAGGGCCAATGCCATGTAGATTGGCTGCTAGATATCCAGCGATAGCTACTAGTTGAGTAGGACGAGTAATTTCCACTTCTCGGACTCGGAAGTTATAGCCATACTCCGGGTGCCTGGTCCACCGGCCTTTAACAGACAAGCTTTCCCCTATTCCTATATGGGCCAGTGGGCCAGTAAGCCTGACCGCTTGATTTGCCTTGACATCATGTCCAGCTAGTACAGCATAATCTCCATCAGGGCTGGTGAACACAAAGCGGTCAGCTACTACCTCTAGCTCTTCGCCGTGTGGATCGCTGGGAGCTGGCGGCAGCTCGGCAGCACGCTTTTTCCATGTTCTGCTCACCTTTGGAATATAAGCTCTAATGGCCAGGAAAAGCACATTAACTTCAATCGATTATTAGTCTTTGTGTTATGTGGCCAACAATTGCTCTCCTATCAGAAATAGTTCTGATCTATACGGCCGGAAGTAAAGTGTCAAGCCGTATTCTGGGATGGGGACTCCGTGGGGGTTGGAGAAAAGGTGTGGCCTGGATTCTTTTAGCTCCAGGCACTGCTATTCATGAGACTAGTCACCTGATTGTGGTTCTCCTTTTGGGCGGCAAGGTTATAAGATTCGTTCCTTTCTCTCCCAAGGATATGGGAGGGGGTAGAGTTCAACTAGGAGTGGTAGAACACACTGTTGTTCGGGGAGGCCCCGTGGGCGGGTCTCTTGTGGGGATTGCGCCGTTATTTGGAGTGCCTATTGTTATTTGGTTGTCTGGATTGCTGCTACCAGGCTCTGGGGGCAATCCCTGGCAAGTTGTCGCTGCAGCTACTCATACCCCCTGGGGTATACTGTGGCTTACTGCATGTATGATTGTCTCTCTGGGGGCTTTACCTTCTCCCTCTGATCATCGTGACCTGCCTTGGGCGCTACCTATAATAGCTCTACCTTTATTGGTCCTTTATCTTTGCGGGGTCCTGCCAAGCTGGAATGATTTACAACCTACCCTGTTGTTCCTTGCTGGGTTGTTTTTGGTGCCTTCCCTGGTAGGTGTTTTAGGTTGGGCTTGGCCTCGTCACAGGTAGTTGAGTGCTAGCAGTCCTCGATCTTGGTTGGATTTCAAGACGAGAAAATGCTTCCGAAGTGATCTTTGTAATGGGTCTGGGGTAACCTGGATGCTATGGAAGAGTTACCGGTACGTAAGGTACACCCTCTGGCCAAGCTTCCTTCCCGTGCTCATGAAGGAGACTTAGGGTTTGATTTGTATGCTGCTCAGCCAGCTGTCTTGCCTCCTGGGGATTGGAGTACGGTAGGCACTGGCATTCAAATAGCTCTTCCCAGCGGCTCTGCTGGCCTGGTTCTACCCAGGTCTGGTCTTGCCGCTCGCTCAGGAATCAGCGTCCTAAACGCCCCTGGGTTAATTGATGCAGGCTATCGAGGAGAAGTAGGGGTTATTCTAATTAACCATAGCCACGAGACATTCCGTGTGTCCCCCGGCGACCGGATTGCTCAGCTAGTTATTGTTGGTGCCGAGCTTCCTCAAATGGTGTGGACGGAAAGTCTGCCCGACCCAGAAGATAATAGGGGTCAAGGTGGATTTGGTAGCTCGGGCAAGTAGCTCTTCTCATCCAAACAAAAAGAAGAACTCATTGGTTGTTGGCAGTTACAGTAGAAGTCTATGAGCACTCATGATACCGACCTACCTGTTTCAGCCCAACACATCCGCAACCTGCTTTCCTATACCGGTCTTACTCAACAGGACGTTAAAGTCCTGCGCGAGCAAAAGCAGCTTGCAGAAATGGCTGACCTGGTAGCAGAAAGATTCTATGGCCATATCCTAGCCTTTCCTGAACTCAGGGATATTATTGAGAAGCATTCAAATGTCGACAAGCTTAGAAGGACTCTAACTACTTATTTCCGAAGTCTTTTCTCAGGAAGGTATGATGATGAAACAGTTGAAGGTAGATTGCGTATCGGTATTGTCCACGACAAAATCAAACTTCCTCTTGGCGCCTATCTAGGCGCTTGGACTGTTATCGATGATGCAATAATTCAAGAAATTCTTAAGATGGAAGATCCTCTTCCGGTGTTTCAGAGCTGGAGGCGTTTAACTCAGGCAGACACTCTTTTGGTGGCTCAGGCATTTATTGATGCACGAGAATCAGAAGTCAGGATGCTGCTGGAATCTGTCAATCGTGTTCAAGAGCAAATGAGCCATCTCAGTCAGCAAGGCCAGCAGATAGGTCAAGTAGTCGAAGGTATTCGTGATGTTGCCGAGCAAACCAAGCTTCTAAGTCTTAATGCCCGTATCGAGGCTGCCCATGCTGGCGAACATGGCAGAGGCTTCTCGGTTGTTGCCGAAGAAGTGCGCCGCTTGGCCGGTAAGACAGCG
>Ga0214923_10002489_pt1 | contig 24422 bp, 24 predicted proteins | sample LL1510_MetaG_FD_177993 | JGI IMG/M metagenome (GOLD analysis project Ga0214923, IMG submission 177993) | Freshwater microbial communities from Lake Lanier, Atlanta, Georgia, United States - LL-1510 | ecosystem: Environmental > Aquatic > Freshwater > Lake | place: USA: Georgia | collected...
GCCCCACCACTCGCGGGCTTAACCTGAATTACGTAATCCGTAATCGCACTCCCGCCAGTGCTTGCGGGCGCGGTCCAACTGAGTAACACTTGGGAAGCTCCCGCAGTGCCTGTGACATTGGTTGGTGCTCCGGGGGTCGTTGCAGGAGTCACTCCAAGAGAACTTGCGCTGTAGGTGCCCGTTCCAGCTGCGTTGATGGCAGCCACTTGGAAAGTATAAGCGCTGCCATTCGTGAGACCCGTGACGGTGGCACTGGTACTTGTCGATGTGCCATCATTAAAAGTTGTCCAGGAACCACCATTGATTGAATATTGAACAATGTAATCCGTAATCGCACTCCCGCCATTACTTGAAGGCGCGGTCCACGACAGCGATACTTGGGCATCGCCAGCGGTCCCTGTAACGCTGCTCGGAGCACCGGGAGTGGTGACCGGTGTAAAATTAGAAGAGTTTTGTGAAGAACTGCCGGAGCCGACAACGTTGAGAGCATTCACTCGAAAAACATACTCGGTCCCACTGGTAAGACCTGTGATAGTAGCCGTGGTTAAAGTTGAAACACCATCATCAAAGAGATTCCAGCTCTGGCCACTGTCAGCTGAGTACTCAACCAAATAATCTGTAATGGCAGCACCCCCGTTATCACTAGGAGCAAGCCAAGTCAGAGTGACTTGTTCATTTTCAGGAACGACCGTGAGTTGCGTTGGATTCCCGGGAACCGTTCTGGGAACAATGCTCTCGGTTGGTGCAAAACTTCCCGCTCCTGCTGGATTCATTGCCGCGACTTGGAAGGTGTACTCCGTGCCGTTCGTAAGACCGGTCACTGTCGCAGAGGTTTCAGGACTTACGCCATCTGCAAAGTCAGTCCAAGAGCTTCCGCTATTGCTGCTGTACTGAATTGTGTAATCCGTAATCGCGCTTCCGCCGTTATCTATCGGCGGAGACCAACTGAGGCCTACTTGTTGATTTCCAGGATTGGCAGTGAGTCCGGTAGGAGCGCTAGGAATTACAGCACGAGTCGATGCAGAGGGAGACGTGTTGCCTACTTCTGGATTTCTAACATCCACACAAGCTGCTAGCAGTGCAAGACAAAAAAGAATTTGTCCAAAAAATTTCATCAAAAACCTTTCACGTTCTACGAAAAGCGCACGCGGTTTCTTTCCTTATTATACACGCTTTAAGCAGACCCAGCGCGGACGCAAATTCCGCGCCTTTCCCCACTTTCTTTTCGGGTGATTCCAGGCTCAAACCAATGAAGAAACCGACACATTTCCTTCACATTTCCTTCACAACTTTGTTGAGCCGTTAGACACTTGGCTGTAGACACTTTGAACACACCGGAACCTAAGCAAGGTGACGCTTCTTGTCGCTTGAAATCATTGGGTTTTCCGGCATTTTTTTAGGCATTCCGTTTGCTAATTTCTATGAGTTGAGGAAGGGGTTAAAAAGTGAATCGGTTTTACTTACAGATTCTCTCGAGCGTTTTTATTTTCAACGCTCTGCTTTTTGCCGAAACTCCCCAAAAATCTGGGGCAGTTCAATACAACGCTGAACAAGAAAGCGCTAAGGCAAAAAAGAATTACGTCGAACGATTTATAAAATTTACCCAAGATCAAAACGTCTCTGGAAAAGCAAAAGATCCCAATGGCAAAGTAGTTCAGGGCGGACAGAAAACACAGTTTAATAGAGACGATGGAAACTCATTCCAAAGTGCTCTGACTTATCACGATGCTGCTTATTCAACCAAAGATGAACAAGCCCAACAACAAAATCCCAAAGATCCCAACGCTCAAACCCGCCAACTACCCGCTTTTGTTTCTTCTCACGGTGGTATCTCGGCTGGTGGAGGTTCTTCTCAGTTGGAGCGTGTCGTTTACGAGCAACACACTCAGTACTCAAAACAAGATGAAGATCCAGAACAACAAAAGAAAAGAGATAAGCAACAAGGCATACGTTATTTTTCTGTTTTTAAAGAAGAAACGAAACAAGTGCAAATTGATCCGAAAGATCCGAAGAAGCAACAGGATGTCAAACGAGTTAGTTTAAGACCCGATGTCAAAGAAGCAGTTGAACAAGTGGGTTTAGAAGCTTTCAAAACAGTCGAGAGCTCCGCTAAAGATGCCGACGCTCAGAATGATCCGAAAGCCATGGGAAACTTAACTTTCTATCGAGAAGCAGTGGCGCGAGCCTCAAAGGCACTTTGGGACGCTACTCTCTCTAATCTTTCTCAGCGCAGAATTTTCAGAAATGGAGAAGGTTCTTTGGCTGAGTCTGCAGCCTCTTGTGAGGCTTGGGCTCAGGGTGAAAGTCAGCAACTTGAAAAAATCAAGGACCCTCAAGAAAAACAAGCTCAACTGGATGCTTTAAAAGAAAAAGTCCAAAAGTGTAATCAAATGGCTCAAGTCTCTTGGAGTGCAGTTGAACCCAAAATAGAAAACGACCCCAAAGGAAAAGGAACTCAAATAAAAGAAAATGGACCTAACTTCGAAGATAGATACGCTCGAGACTTAAGAAATCAACTCGAAGCGATGGATAAAGTAGGAATCAGTCCCGATCAGCTTAAAACTAATTGGAAGTATGACGATGAGGAATTTCAAAATGAAATTGTTACGGGGGTAGACGGTTCGGGCCAAATAAATACTGCTCCTATGTCCAATGCGGATCAAATCGAAGAATATAATGCGGCTTTAGATGAGTCTTTGCAGAGCCTTAAAGCATTCAAAGCTGGAGTTCCCGGACTTCAAATCGATGAAGCGGCCATTCAAGCTAAAAAAATAGAAGTCGGCCAACAAAACATTCTTCAAATTAATAAAGTGCCAGACCAAATGATGGAAGAACTGGGAGGAAAATCCACCGCAGCTCCTGCCGCCAAGAACTACTCCGAACTTCTTCAAGAACAAAATCCAGCTTCTACACCCGCTCCTTGATGTCTTTTGGGCGAGAGTGTATAAACCTTTCCAAATGAATGCTGAATCTTCCTTTTATCAACTAAGAAGTTTTTTCGAAAAACCGGTTTGTCAGAAAGCCGCTGAACCCCTCAAAGACGGGGCTGAACTTGCAATTCAAGTGGGTAATGAGACCCCATTTTCTCTCTTTAAACAAAGGGGACAATTAGCTCTTCATCCCACAGCTCCTACCTCTCCCGATATGACTTTTGTTTTGGGGGGACAGATCCCTACCCTTCTCAATCAGTTGGGCTCAAATGAAATCGCTGAAATGGGGATTTCCATTTTTAATTGGATGCTTGAAAAAGATGAGAACAAGCGAATCTCTGCCAAAGTGCATGTCGATTCTTTTTCCATCTTAAGAAAGGGTTATTTTGGAGTGCTCGCCCAAGGGGGATTACCCGTCATGCAGTACTTAGCCACGAAGGGCTTAGGCAACTTGGGGAAACTCAAAAATGCTTTAGGAAAATTACGGAGGTAACTTCATGTCTTTGAGTCCTTTTATTTCAAAAGAGCAAATCGCTCAATTAAACCGAACACTCGGGCAAAAGATTTCAAAAGATTATGCTTCACTTTTGGGAGCCGAAGAAAGCCTGTTAGTCGTCGTAACCCTTAAAGGAGCCATGATTTTTGGAAGTGATTTAATCAGAGAAATCACCGTTCCCATGGAACTTGATTTTGTTCGCTTAGCTAGTTATGGGTCGGGAACAAAAAGCAGCGGAGCCGTTCGTTTTTTGAAAGATATGGAAGCTTCACCTGAAGGAAGACATATTCTTGTTCTGGATGAAATTGTAGATTCGGGAAGAACCCTGGCATTTTTAACTGAGCACTTAAAGGCATTTTCACCTAAATCAGTTCGACTCTGCTCTTTGCTATCAAAACCCAGCCGGCGAGAAATCGAAGTAAATCTTGATTACCTTGGTATGGAAATCGAAGATAAGTTCGTTGTCGGCTATGGCCTCGACTTTGGCGAAAAATACCGGAATCTTCCCGATATCTGTATTTTAAACTAGCCCTTTTTACCGGCTGCTTTGACTACCAACGTAGCTGGCTTATGGGTTGGGTGCAAATGGCAGCCAATGGTATATTCTCCAGGCTTTAAATCCTTTGGAATTTGGACTGTTATTTCTTCAGCTTTGTGGCGGTGAACTTCTTTTTGAATTTTTAGCTGCGGGATAAAAAAGCCGTGAAAGTCAAAACCACCCTCAAGCTCGTGCTTGATAACAAACTTTACTTCTTCACCAGCAGTGACTTCTACTTTTTCGGGCATCCAGTGAACTCCATCGTCTTTCTTTTCCGTTTGCATGTTAATTTCTCTGACGCCACCAAAAGAAGCCAAACTAAAAAGCAGACCGACCAAAATTAAGTGTTTCATTTTTTATCCTCCTCCTAAAGAGTTAAGGGGCATAGCCCCCATTTTAAGGAGAATATGCCCCCAACCAGGTTACTTTAGCTACCAATTATTAGCGGCTCTTAAGATTCACAACTTCATCTAACATTTCGTTAGCGGTTGTGACCCCTTTAGCAGACGCTTGGAAGCCACGTTGAGCTTTAATCATTTGAACGAATTCATGAGCCAAATCGACATTTGATTGCTCAAGACTTTTCGTCATCACGATTCCTCGTCCGTTCGTATTGGGTTTTCCAATCAAAGGTTGTCCCGAGAGAACACTTTCACGGAACTGATTGTCTCCCATTTTCGACAGACGCTCGGTGGCTTCAAATCGAGCGACTCCTAGCTGACCCAGAGTTCGATTTTGTCCATTGGTGTATACCCCCTGGACAATCCCATCAGCATCAATACTGGTATCAGTGAGCACTCCAGCCGCCCAACCGTCCTGGACGTTTCGGAACATCGCGCTCTTTGAGCCATATTGGGTCGTTCCTTTTTCGCCAGATCCTAACTGATCGAGTGGGTCTCCGAAGTTGAATTGAAGGTTCTGATCAGCAACCGCGCCTACGAAGTTCGTATTCACAATATTTTGTGACACGTTCTCTAAGCGCCCGTTTTGATCAAAAGACAGGGTTCCTTGAACCACCACACTCTGCTCTCCGGGAACCCCATCTGATAGGTTTCCGCCGTCCGTCATTGCGTAGAATTCCCAAGTGTTTTCTGCCGTCTTGTTGTAATACATCGTCAAAGGACGCGCATTACCGACGGAATCGAATACTTGAATCCCGGTGTTGAATTGTGATGTTTCTTCAGGTTTTGTAAGATCGATAGGCCCACCAATAGGAGCTCTGGCATCTAAGTTCACATGAAGCTGAACACTTTCTGTTTGTTTTGCAGCAATCGTATTATAAGGAATGCGAATATCGGTTAGCTTTCCCGAAATGGCTCCAGTCGGAGTCGCTTCATAGGCTTGCACTCGATAACCATTTAAGTTAACGAGCCAACCATCTTTATCGAAACGAAAACTACCATCTCGTGTATAGGTTTGGCCGAGCGCATCCCCTTTAAGAATGAACATTCCGTTTCCGCTGATGGCGAGATCAGTCGGTCGGTCGGTGTGCGTGACTGAACCTTGACTGAGAATATTCGTTACGCCAGCTAAGCCAGCTCCACGACCAATCTGGATTCCAGAACCACTTGTCTCAGCAAGGATATTTTGGAATTCCGAACGGGAGGCTTTAAAACCCGTCGTGTTTGCGTTAACGATGTTATCGGTAATCACTCCGAGCGCTTGGCCATTGGCTTCAAGCCCAGAGATAGCAGTACTCATTGATGATACAACACCCATGTTTTCCTCCTAGGAAATCCAAAGCTTCCGTTTTAGGTGGGATTCACCGAAAACACGGGCCAGCTTTGGTTGTTTTTTGTTTGCAACTGAGGTGGCAGCCTCAGTCGTTTAGACTAAAACGGCACTATCTATGTTTGTGAAAACTCGTTCTTTTAATTGCGTTCTATCCATCGCCGTTACAATGGTTTTAGAACGGATATTGGCAATAAAAGCGACATCGTCGGCCAGGATCAGCGCTTCCCGGCTGCCCTTTGCTTCAAGAGCTTCGATGCCACTCATCACACGTTTTTCCAATGCCGGACTCCACGGAATTTCACGAGAACGAATGCGTGTTTCCGCGTGTTGCGACATGCTGACTTTACTTTCTTCTTGGCGGAGAATTCTTTGAAACTCTTCGGGGTTAGCGCTTTGGTTCGCTTTGCCGATACTCGGCCGCTCTCCTAAAGCACCCGCACCTGACGGAGTGATCGAAGCACTCCCCGCTCTGTACAGATCTTGGATACTCATGGTCTTAGGCTTTCAAAGGAAGCAAAGGGAGGAAACCCTCTCCATTGCTGTTCCAGCTCAGCTCCTTCAACTTCATTTTCAGGTGGTTCCGCCATTTTCGGAATGACAACAGGTTCCTTCTCTGGAGCTTTTACACTCGGCTCCTTAGGAACTGAGACTTGATTAGGCACTGGTACAGAGGCCGTCTCTTTGGTCTCCTGTCCTACTGAAGTAACCTTTGCCAACTCTAATTTGGAACTTCCTGATGAAGTTTGAACAACTAGAACTGGATTATTCCCATTCATCTCCACTGCCGTTACACGTCCAGAGAGCTTGGCTCCCAGTTCTGCGGCTTGCCCCGATGGGTTCACCCCCTGCACTCTAAACGTGTATTTTCCTGAAGGCAGTGATTTACCCTCTTGGTCTTTTCCATCCCAAGTCAGACCGGCTTCAGAATTTTTGGCGTTCATTTCTAACTCTCGAACGACCTTCCCCTGATCGGAGTAAATTTGTGCTTTGACAGGAACCACTCCTTCTTTTTTACCGAAGGAAAGATTCACCGATTGGCCCTCCATCAGATCCACTTCATTTCCATTGGCAGTCACTGTTTTTCCAATCATGCCTAGAGCTGACAGCTTAGCTTCATTGCCCATACCCCCTTGGAGACTTTCAATCCCCTTATGGATATTTTGCAATTGCTCTAGCGATCCAAATTGGGCCAACTGAGCAGAAAATTCCTGGTGCTCCATTGGCTTTAAGGGATCCTGATTGTTGAGTTGTGCCATGAGTAATTTCAAGAAATCGTCTTTCCCCAAAGTGTTTTTGGCTTTGACTCTTTCCTGAGGGATCTCAGTGAGCTTACTTGGCAAAGCAGCATTTACTTCGTTCATAGAGTTCCTTTAGATACGGATATCTACACGACTGTCACTCCAACGAGCACTTGCTCGATTGGTGTTAATCATGGGCTGTCGGTTTATTTCCGTAGCCTCCATCATCCAGGGATTTCTTGTGGAATTCTCCTGGCGATAGCCTTCTGATTGCTGGTCGAAATTACCCTGTCGAGAGAAACCAGCGAACTGGTTCTCCAAAAAGGATGGATCCATCTCGCGGCTGACGTGAACCTCGATTTTAGAAAGGTTCAGATCCTGACTCTGGAGAGACTGCTGTAAGTCAGCTACTTGGCCTTCAATCGCCATTTTTGCAAAATCGTTGTCCGATTTCACAGAAACTTCGACATTTTTACCTTTGGTGCTTACCTGAATCTCCACTTGGCCCAACTCTGGAGGAGAGAGCACAAGAGTCATTTTTCCACCGCCTTGATGGACCATTGATTCCACTTTGTGGAACACTTCTGGAATGGGGACATGACTGATGCGGTGGTGCTGAACTTCTTTTGGTTGGAGTGAATCCAATTTATTTGAAGTGTCGACACTCGAATCAGCAAATCCAAATTCCAGGGGTTCTGTGGATTTTCTTTTGGGCTTTTCAGCCCCCTCAATCGGAAGGGAATCTAAGCTAGTCTTTTCTGAAGAGGGTTGTTCCACGTTAGGTCCACTGTCAACAATCCGAGAAACATCTTTGTTCAGATAATTAAATGCCTGAACTTGTTTTCCTCGTTGTTGAAGTGTCCCGGGTTGAACCATTTTGGAATTAACCAACTCGCTTTTCTCAGACTGTTGAGCCTGCGTTTTCATGGCAGCTTCAAAAGCCACTTTAGCAAGTGGATCTTCCAAATGATTGAAACTCACCTCGGGTTTAGCTTTCGAGACCTGATTGCTTTTCAAGCTCTGTAATTGCGTCCAATCAGCTTGACCACTTCCTTCCAATGGAAGCGGCGTCTCGATTTGAGCCTGCTGAGCTGATAACAAAGGAGTTCCAGAAAACGCTTGCATTTGAAGCAAGGAACTCTTGGTTTGGTCCTTTTTATCAAAGACTTCTAAAAGAGCCTGATCTGCATCCGTGAGGTTTTGTGAACCAGTAAACTGATTCAAGTCCACACTTTCCATTTCGATGTCAGCGACTGTGGAATCAGTCTGGAGGCCCAAGAGATAGTTCAAAAAGTCAAACTCTCCTGTCTCAGACATTCCAAGCCCGTCACTGTTCAAGAGCGAAAGGGAAGAGGGATTAACTCGTCCCATATGAATCTGATTAATCATTGTTTACACCTCCTTTCTTTAGTTTTTTTCCGGCTCTCCGATGGGAGCTATCGGATTATTCTCCGTTACTTCATTGACCTTCTGAGAATTCGTTTTCTTAGCTTTTGCAAAGCCCGATTCTGTAATCAGCCGAGCCCTTTCTGGACTCATTTTAGCTAACACTTCTGCTGCTTTTTGGGGCTTCATTTGAGTAATGATTTGGGTCGCTAATTTCACTTCCGTGCTTTCAAGTACCTTTGCCGCTTGCTTAGGCTCCATTTTTTCGTAGATCCCAAGAAAGCTAGCGAGTTGCCTTTCTCTGGCACCATCTAATTCCTCAGTTTTTGCTTTGAGTTCTTTTTCCATTTCTTGAATTTTTTTCTTCCAAGAAGCTTCCTGCGTTTTTAACTTTTCTTCACTGGCACTCTTTTCTTTTGCTAGTGATTCCTTGAGTTCCTGGATGACTTTCTCATGCCGAGTTAACTGGTCCTGCACTGCCTGTTCGCGCTCTTGTAACTTTTTTTCTCGCTGGTCCAAGCTCGACAGGGTCGCTTCTGATGGAAATGCCAAATGTGAAAAAGCCAGAGCCAAAGCCAAAAGCCCCGTTTTCATCAACTCAATGTGAGAGGGTTTTCTCATTCCTTGATCAGCTCCAAAATCTGGTAATTTTCATCGAGCTTTTTTTGCTCTGCTCGCGTTTTTTGAATCTTAAACTCCGACAATCTCTTTTCTCTGACCTTCTCTAACGCTTTTTTTCTTTTTGAGATTGCTGATAATTCCTGCTTCTTTATCTCAACCACCGCTAATACCGACTCGATTTTACTCTGAACGCGCTTAATTTCAGCTAAATTCGCTTCTATCCGATCCATCCACAGTTTAATCCACGGAGCGGCGATAGTCTGAACTCGGTTATTCTGACTAAAGACCTCGCGATTTTCAGTTTCGAACTGTTGGAGCTCGCTCTTCAATCGACTGAGCTGGGCAATCACATTTGCAAGTTCTAGTTTCTTTGCAGTCTCCCGCTGATCGAAAAACCTAGCTGCCTTTTCCAAGCGAAACTTAAATTTCATTTCAAGAGCTCGTGCAATTTAGTTTTTGACTCAAAGAAAGACGAGCACTCATCTCTGCTCTGCATTAAGAAATCGCGTATTTGGGGCTCTTTTTCTATCGCTTCATCGATTGATAGGTCACTCCCACGAACGTAAAGGCCCAAGTTGATAGCATCTTCATTGTCTTGGTAACGAGACATGATTTGTTTCAGCCTTCTTGCTTCTTGGCTGTGGCTTTTTTCCGTTACTTGGTCCATCACCCGACTAACGCTTTGTAAGATATCAATGGCAGGATACTGACCTTTATTAGCTATTTTTCGTGAAAGAACTAAGTGTCCATCGAGAAGTGAACGAGCGCTATCTGCCACTGGGTCCTCTAAGTCATCTCCCTCGACTAAGACCGTATAGAGACCCGTAATGCTACCTTGGGCTCCAAAATTGCCAGCCCTCTCTACCAATCGGGAAATTCCCGAAAATACACTGGGGGTATACCCTTTACTGGTCGGCGGTTCTCCGGCGGCCATCCCTATCTCTCTTTGTGCCATGGCGAAACGAGTAAGAGAGTCCATTAAGAGCAGCACTTGTTTGCCTTGCTTCCTGAAGTATTCCGCAATCGAAGTAGAAACGTAGGCCCCCCGAGCTCTTCGGATGGGGGATTTTTCAGCTGTCTCTACAACAATAACGCTCTTTCTTCTTCCTTCCTCGCCCAAATCATGTTCGATAAATTCTCTGACTTCTTTACCCCGCTCGCCGATGAGTCCAACTACCACAACGTCAGCCGATGTATAACGAGCCATCATTCCCAACAGGACACTTTTTCCAACGCCTGAACCGGCAAAAATTCCAGCTCTCTGACCACGACCGCAACTTAAACAAGCATTGACACTTCTAATTCCTAAATCCAGGGGCTCTCGAATAATGCTTCGGTCCATCGGGTTTAAATAGGAACCATAGAGCGGACTTTGTTCGCGTAAATTTAGCGGCTTATCACTTTCAAGTGGCTTGCACATTGAATCTACCACTTGTCCCAAAAGCTGGGGCCCGACTGGGATCACTGCCTGATCCTCTTCGAGTGTCACGAGATCCCCCAGTTGGAGATTTGAAAGATCATCCAGTGGCATTGCGATGTGCCCGGCAGGATCCAAACTCACAATTTCCAACGGAATTCTTTGTTTCCTTCCGTGAGCCACACACATGGAACCAACTTTGGCATTTGGTATAAAAACTCGAACGGAGTCTCGTCTTACTTTGGTCACTCGACCGCAGTATTTCAAGAAGGACTCACTTCGAATCCCTTCACAAATTGATTCAAAATTCATCATGCGTTTTCAATCCACCCAAGCACTTGTTCTAGATTTTTTTTCTCATCGAAAATAACTCCCGCATTTCCCACCTCAAATCGGATTTGCCCAATTTCAAGTTGCGGATCTGCCATGAGGGTCCATCTTCGATCTGGAGAAGCTTCACTTGCTTCTTTTTTCAACAGTTCGTAGTCCTGTTGGCTGAGATAAATAATAATTCGTTCTCTTTCCAGAAACTCAGACATGTTCTGATTCATCCACTGTTCAATGTCTTGAAGTGTCTTCTGAGAATTCTTCACGTGAACTTTTTGAATGATAAAGCTCAGTGTCTTGCACCATTCTTTTTCATGGATTCTCAACAAGGAATCCCTTCGATGAGTCCATTCCTGAAGGAGGTTTTCCCAGGCTTTCTCACTTGCAGATTTTATCTTTTCAGTTTCTTCCAAACTTTTTTTCCAGCGATCCGACAAGCCGGACTCTAATCGTTGCAACTGAGCTTCAATTTCCGAAAGAGGTAGGGTTTCCATATCATCAGTGGTGGAACTCTCAACCCAGTCATATTTTTTCAAAATTTTGAGCAAAGCTCTTTTAGTTCGCTCTTCAATGACCGTTTCCATGTGCTCTCTGACATGGGGATCGACCATTAAATCGCGTAAATACCCAGGAGAAACCTGAAATCCTGAATCCACAGTGGACACTTTTTCAGCTGTTTGGGTACTCCCAAACAACTGAAATCCACCACAGGACTCAACCTGATCAGGCAACCATATCTGATTCTTCACCAGCGCCAATGATGATTTTCCCTTCTTTTTCAAGTCGTTTCACAACGGCCACAATATCTTTCTGCGCTTTTTCCACATCGCTCACGCGTTGGGGTCCTAAGGCAGCCAAGTCATCTTTCAACATGGCTGAGGCACGCTCGGACATTGCTTCATAAAGCTTTTCTCTTAATTCTTCAGGGGCATTCTTCAAGGCCAACAGGAGCGTTTGGTTTGGTACATCCCTAAGGACCTGTTGAAGACCTCTTTGATCAATTTTAATCAGATCAGTGAAACTAAAGATGTGCTGCTTAATTTCCACAGCAAGGATTGGATCCTTATCCTCAAGTCGGGTCATCAACGAAGTCATGGTTCTTTTATCGAGGTTGTTGATGAGTTCCGCAATCACAGGCACGCCGCCAAATTGGTTTCGACTTCCGGCTGCTTTCCCCCCCAGATCCCGCTTTAAAACCTCATCCAATTCATCAATTTTTTCGGGGGCAATATAGTCTAGAGTAGCCATGCGCGAGATGATTTCTGGTCTTAAGTTGTCGGGCAGAGTCTTAATCATCTGGATCTGCTTATCCGTATCCATGTGAGCGATAATTAGAGCAATAGTTTGAGGGTGTTCATCTACTAGGAACTCAGCAAGAGTCTTTAAATCAATATTCTCGAGGCAGGTTAAGCTTTTTCTTTCCACTAAATTAACTGCCGAGTTCCCGGCACCAAAAATGGCTTTGGCGCGATCAGCACCTAAGAGCTGAGAAACTAGTTCTGGCTCAGATAGATTTTCATCAAATATAATTTCTTCGGACTCACTGAGCTTAAAAAGATATTCCTTCAGGACTTCGTTAATCAGAGCGATAGGAGCTTTTTTCATGCTCCCCATCACTTTAAGAAGCTTTCTTACTTCGCTATCTTTCAACTGCTTCAGAAGTTCACCAGAACGGTCTTTCCCAAGTACATTCATCAAAATGGCAATTTTTTCGATTCCTGACAATTGATTGGTCTGAGTAGATTTCATTAGGCAGCTGCTCCTTCTAGCTTTCGGTCAGCGTCTTCTTCTAACCATTCCTGAATGATGCGAACCCCCTTCTTTGGGGACTTCTCAAGCTGCTCTACAATCAGATTTTTAAGCCGTTTTTCTTCTTTTTTGGATTCGGTTTCAGAGAAAATATCGCGGATCACATTATTCTCTTCATCATTTTTCTCCATCTGTGCCACCAATCCTTTATTTGTGAGGGCGTCCTCAATTGCTTCGCTCGCTGAGACAGAACCATCAGCAGATGCCTGGACGGCCGCTTCGAGTTCCTCGACAGTCCTTGGAACAGTCGTTAACTCTGCTTCATCGAGCTTTCGCTTTTCCTCTGTCCCTGTAATCCACTTCAGGAACGGTCGAAGAACCATAAACATGAAGCTCAGGAAGACTAGCGCGATGAGACCGTTACGGATCAGAGGCATCTTGACGTTTTGTAGGCTGAAGCCAGGAACTGGTTCGGACTCAGGAACATTCAAATCTGTATTGTTAAAGGGCATGGAGCTGACAGTGATGCTGTCACGTCTTTGGGCATCGAAACCCACTGCGTTCGCTACCAGATCTTGAATTCGCCGCAATTCGTCCTCAGCTCTGGGAGCAAACGTTTCGGTGGTTGCGTTAGGGGTTTTCGTATAATAGCCATCCACTACCACAGCGACCGTTAAACGCTTAATGGAGCCACTGGGCTTATCTACAACTTGAATTTTTCGCGGAACTGCATAATTTGCGTTGCTCGTATTTTTTTCATTGGTACTGGTTGCCATGGGAACTGGCGGATTGTTGGTTTCGGTTCCCGGGAGATTCGAGCGACTTCCCGGAATCCCCATTGGGTTAGGGCGAGCGCCTGTATTGCTCTCATCTGTTTTAGAAATAGTTCGTGCAACGACCTTATCAGGATCGAATGTCTCCTCAGTTGTGTTAACCCGAGACGGATCAATTTCAGCGGTTACTTTCGCTCGCACTTTTCCGAAACCAACTACGGGAGTTAACATTTCTTCAACTCGCCGTTCATACTCAGATTCAATTGAACGCTGCATCTCAAGAAGAGCAGTGGGTATTGCGGGGGTACTCGTATCTTCTGGGCGGTGTAGGAAATTTCCTTTTGTATCTACGATCGTTATTTGATTAACCTTTAATCCTTCAACTGCACTGGCAACTAAATGAGCAATGCCAGTAATCTCCTGTTTTGAGGGAGTCATTCCATTTCGAAGCTCGAGAACGACTGAGGCCTTTGGCGGATCTTCTTCCTCAAGGAAAGTCTTTTTAGGAGGAACGCTGATATGCACTCGGGCTGTTTTTACTGAAGCAAGCCGCTGAATGGAGCGGGTCAGCTCGCCTTGAACTGCCCTAACATACTGAATTCTTTGAACGTAACTAGACATTCCAATAGTTGAGTTATCAAACTTCTCAAATCCCACGAGATCCTGACCTGGAAGGCCTTCTTTGGCTAGTTCCATCCGTGCTTTGTAGACTTGGCTAGCGGGCACCAGGACTGTGGAGTTGTCTTCGTTTACTTGATAGCTAATATTTTGCTCGCTGAGTTTCTTGGCAACGCCTTTGGCCTCCTCAGGGCGCAAGTCGGAATACAAAACCTGCAGAGGATCTCTTTTCAAAAGACTGACCATGGTGGTTAAGCCAACCACAACAAAAGCAGCAGCTGAAATGGTGAGAATCTTTTTTTGCTTCGGAAGACTATTAAAGTAAGTCTTGGCCGATTCAAATAATCGCGTGAGTGTCTCGTTCATATTTTATCCACACAAAAAATTATCAGACCTGCATCCGCATCACTTCTTGATACGCATCAATTACTTTGTTTCTAACTTGGACTAAGAGCTTAAAAGCGGTTTCAGCTTTTTCCATCGTGATCATCGCATCGTGGAGATTTTCAGATTTTCCAACCGCCAAGTCTTTAGCGCTCTTGTCTGCCGACCCTAACAATTGATTTACTTCATCAATTGAACGGCTCAGAAACTCGGAAAAGCCCTCCATTTTATTTTCGTTTCCTTGGAGAGCGGAAGCAGCAGTATTGATTGCTGGTTCGTTGGGAATCAGTTGTGGGCTAATAGATGAAATGTTCATTTATTATTTCCTCCCTATTTCAAGCGCCTTGTTCATCATGCCTTTGGCAACGTTAATGGACGTCACATTGGCCTCATAAGTTCGGCTTGCGGTAATAAGATTCACCATTTCTTCCATCGTGTTGACGTTGGGGTAAGCCACAAAACCTTCAGGGTTGGCATCGGGATGCCCTGGCTGATAAACCAACTTTGGAGGATTCGGGTCCGATACAACATCCGAAACCTTCACCCGATGGAGCGGCACTTCTTTCATTTGCCCCGCCAACTCAGAGGCAAAATCACGAGTTGCCTCAGCTTCAAAAACAACGTCTTTCCGACGATAGGGTCCGCCTTCAGGTGTCCGAGTGGTTTGGGCATTAGCCAAATTACTCGAAGTCGTATTCATACGCATTCGCTCTGCGCTCAGTGCGGATGCATTAACATCAATTGATTTAAAAAAATCAGACATTAGTTACGACCCTCCCCTATGGCATATTTCAGGAAGAAGAATTTTTTATTGATCATTTGCGTGCCAGCAGAATACTGAACTTCGTTCTTAGTCATCGCGGCCATTTCTCGATCCATGTCGACAGTATTTAAATCCTGTCCCATTTCAGAATGAGGATCTTGAACAATGTTTGCTTCCACATTGAGAACGTCAGGCCCCATCGCACCCGACTCATTAGCCTCAACCGCTCTTTGGAGTTCCGATTCAAACTCAACTTTTCGAGCCTTAAAGCCAGGGGTTTCGGCGTTCGCGATGTTGTCACTGATCACGGATTGCCGCAGCAAATGGAGATCCAGTGACTTCGATAACGTATCAATCGTTTTGTCGAACAGTGTCATAAAAAGTCTTAAAGTTTTTTAGTAAAATGCCGATAACTTTAGAGAAGCAATCCGCAGGCCAAATATTTTCCGCACAAAAATCCAAAACCCCATCGCAAACAGGGAATTTTTTTCCTAACTAACGGAAAATTTGTTCAGGCGACTTCCTGATACAGCCGCAATTTATTTCTTAAAGTTCGAACACTAATCCCTAGCTTCCGAGCTGCTTCGGTTTTGTTTCCCTGCGTCAACTGGAGCGTCCGCTCAATATGGCTCTTCTCAATCTCAGCAAGAGACTGGTCCCCTCGACTCGTTTCCTGAATGCCTCTAGATGAATTGAGTAGCCTGTGAATTTCCTCGCCGGTTATTTCATCGCTTTCTGAAAGAAGAACCGCACGCTCAATTACGTTTCCAAGCTCGCGGATATTTCCTGGCCAGTGATGTGCCTTCAAACATTCCTCAGCAGTTCTACTTAATTTGATAGCGTTCCTTCCATACTTTTCCTGATTGTTTAGAAGGAAGAATTGGGAAAGATTTTGAATGGCCTCTTTTCTTTCCCTCAGAGGAGGACAATCAATTCTTAAAACATTGAGTCGGTAAAATAAATCCTCACGGAATTGGCCGTTTTGAATGAGTCCTAAAGGGTCTTTGTTTGAGGTAGCAATCAACCTCGTATTGATTCGAATCGTTTCTCTTCCGCCGAGCCTGTCTATTTCTCCTTCTTGAATCACTCTGAGGAGTTTAGCTTGGAGGGCTGGCGGCATCTCGGTTACCTCATCTAAAAGAAGGGTTCCCCCCATGGCGCGCTCAAACTTTCCGATTCGCTGATACCAAGCGCCAGTGAAAGCCCCTTTTTCAAATCCGAACAACTCAGCTTCCATCAGTCCTTCGGGAATGGCTGCACAGTTTATGCTGAGAAAGGGTTTATCCTTTCGTTGACCCATTTCGTGAATGTATCTTGCAATCAGCTCTTTGCCTGTTCCGCTCTCACCACAAATCAATACGGTCGCTTCCGATGCGGCTGCCTTCCGCGCTATATGTAAGAGCTGGCTCATTTGCTCATCTCCAACGAGCATCACTCTTTCATGAAAGCTGATCGTATTCATGGTTTCTCCAAAAGTTTTAATTCATTTGCTGCTAATGGACTCCAAAATTCATCTTTTAGCGAGGCTACTTCTTGCCATTCCTTTTTTGCCCCTTCCACATCTTTGAGTTGGAGCAAACACTTCGCTAAATTAAATCGGGTTTCCGCGATGTCTTTCGCCTCGGGAGCTCTCTTCAAAGCTTGGGACAACAACTCATGTGATTCTTTGTTTCTCCCTTGTTCCAGAAGGGCTTTGCCCTCCATTTTCAAAAAGGGAATGATGGAATCTTCATTTCCAAATGTTTTTTGTGCGGCTTTAAATACCTTATCTGAATATTTCCACTGTTTTCCCTCCAGAACAGCGTCTCGAAGAAGTGGAAGAATTTCTTTACCGTTTTCTTTGGGCTTTCGCTCGTATGCTTTAAGACCGAGCTCAACGGCTTCTCTAGACCTACCTGCTGAACTGAGGGTTCTCATTTTCTCCATTTTCGCATCAAGATCCAGTTCGGGAGCAATCACCTGATCCAGATAGTACTCGGATTGCTTTAGGTCCTTAGCAAGGCGAAAAGCTCTTCCTAGAATGAGTGAGTAAGCTGATCTTGCCATAGCCTCCTGCCGATCTTTTTTCCCTGCAATACTCCGATCTTTTTGAACGGCTTTCAGCGCCTTTTCCATCTCCACTCCATCATTCAATTCCATTGAGGCCTGTACCCAAAGTGGCTCGCCCTCTGGTTTTAAAAAAGGAGTTAACATTTCGGTTCGATCGATAAAGAATTTTGAAAAGACTTGGCTTGTGCCAACGGGTTGATGGAGCCACCAAATCGCAAGTTGACTGCCTAATTGAAGTCTGACCTTCTGATCCACCCACTTCTTTTGAAAGAGATCAGAGTTATTCCAACGCTCTAACTTATGGATAGCGGATTTAGCATTTCCAGATCTGATTGCATCAGCAAAACGCTCCATAATGAGCCCTCGATAAACCAACTCAGCTTTTTCGGCATCTGGCGTGTTGTGGAACCAATTGGGATAAACTTTTTCAAGTGGCTCAAATATTTCTTTGTCTTTTGCCTTTTCATTTAGATTAGCGATTTGGGGTCTTGGCTCTTGCACCTGTTTCAAGACGGCTTGCCGGATGAAAGTATCTAGTTCGCCTTGAAAGATTTCGGCAGACCGCTCTTTCAATGGTTTGAGCAAATCCAAACCTGAGTCACCTTCCCTTTCAAGAAGGGCCAGCCCCTCTTCAATGTTTGCATATTTTTTCAGACTTGCTTCTTTCATTGTTTGAATCTCAGACTCAATGATCTCGACGCGTCTTTTCGCTTCAGCATCGTTAATGGAAGAGAAGTCTAAGAGCAGAGCATGAACTCTTGAAAATCGCCCCACGTCTGACTTTGGATATTTCTCAAATACACTGAGATAGGCCCCAATCACTGCCGCATTTTTCTTTTTATTATGTCGATTCAGATCAGCGATTCTTTTTTGGAGCTGAGGTTGGCAAACATGAACATCGGTTATATTTCGTGCAAAGTCATTGAAGTAGAAAGTACTGCTGGGAAAATTCTGACTTCGATACTTGATTTCCCCCAAGTTGTAGAGAAGTTCAGGATGGAATCGGGAGACCAGCTGAGGATTTTCTGTCCTAATTTTTTCGTATTCTTTTTCAACTTTTGCAAGGCTTTGAGACTCGGCTCTTTGAATATCCACTTGTCGAACTTTAGCTGCGATTTGCAATCGATTAGACTGGCACTTTTGAAGAACTGATTTTAAAGTTCGGTTGGCCTCTTCAAAGTTCCCCAACAGAAAATTAGCTTCGGCTTCACCGAAGAGATGAATACAAGAAGTGGAATGGAAGGGATATTCTTCGCGAGCCGAATGGTACAGGCCTAGGGCTTTCGCATAGGCACCCGTTTTCAGATGATAATTTGCCAAAGAGGCGTGAAGAACGGGGCTAAGAGTTGAACGGGGATAGAGGACGAGCAGATCTCTAAATCTCTTTTCGATTTGTTTAATCGTTTGATCGTTTTTTTCTGGGTTTCTTTCTAGTTCGGATTGAAGAGCTAAAAATTCTACTGCTTCAATCAGGGGAGAGGATTCGAACTGCCCCCGAAACATGGCTAGTTCTGCATTAAAATCAAACCAGTTTTTTTTCTGGTAAAGACGAACCAGGCGGTTGTACTCAGCTCGGCCAGGAAGATCGTTTTCTATTTCAACAAAATGATCGGCAGCAACCTCCAGTCGGACACTCGCTTCGCAAAAAGGCATTGGGAAATCTAAGACGCGCAGAGCTGTGAATTTTGACAAAGGCTCTTGAGTTGCGCCGCCGCAGACGCGAAGAGTTATTAGAAAACTGAGGATGACACGTTGGATCTTTTTCACGATAAGCAAGGTAGAGCAAAGTACATGCCGAACTTATCTAAAATTTTTGAACAGGACCTTCGGTTTGGCCTCATCGTTATTCTGTCAGCCCGTCAACCTTTTGGCTGGAACCCCTGAATATTCCCAGAGAATTGTCCGATAAGAATGCTAGAGCAAAAGGACCCTTTTTTATGAAGTCATGGCTTCTTAAGTATTTATTTTACTTACACTTCGGGATTCTCTTCTGTTTGGGGTGTTCCATTTTTGGTGGAGGAGAAAATAAAATTCAAAGAGCAGAGTCTTATGATTTATCCCCACCCGCAAATTGGAAACAAAAAAGCGCGAAAGGTGACAGCGATCGAGCTTACCAACTTCCTTCGGGAAATACCGTTTCCGTTACTTCTGTCTGCGATCGCACCAGGGATGCCAGCCTCAAAATATTAACTCGGCAGATCCTGATTGGTACTCGAAATGTAAAAGTACTTGAGGAACAAGAAATCTTAATTCCAGACGGCGCGGGTCTGTTTACTTCGGTCAAAGCGAGTTCAGAGGGAATCCCCTTCTTTTTGGGAATTGCAGTTATTAAAAAACTCGATTGTGTCTTCGATTTTTCGTTGGTCAGCCCAAAGCCCCTAAGCTCGAATGAGGAAAAGGAATTTTTACGTTTCGTAAAATCACTTCAATATGGAACTCACTAGATCATTTTTAGGTTATTTAATCATTCGAACGTGGAAAGGGATCATCCATATTTTTGGATTTGTGGGAGGAGCGATTGCCCTTCTTCAATCGACCATTCGTTCGCTCTTCCGACCGCCATTCTATTTCGATTTGTTTGTTGATCAATGTTACCAACTAGGCATTCGCTCCTCTTCGTTGGTTTTTATTACTGCCCTTTCTACTGGATTCGTGATGGCTCTCCAGTTTGGTTATGGCCTCGAACGCTTTGGGGGCAAATTATACGTACCCAAAATTGTAGGGATGTCGATCATGAGAGAGCTCGGCCCAGTTCTCACCTGCTTGATGCTGGCAGGTAGAGTCGGCTCGGGGATCGCGGCTGAAATAGGATCGATGAATGTCACTCAACAAATCGACGCCATCCGAGCCCTCGGCACCGATCCACTCAAGCGCATCGTCATTCCCCGTATCTTAGCCATGGTTCTCATGGCGCCGCTCCTCACTGTCTTTTCTGACTTAGTGGGAATTCTCGGAGGAATGATTATTGCGGTTACGGAGTTGAATATTACAACGGATTTTTACTTTTACGAGGGAGTCAGTTCACTGAAGTTGACTGATTTCACCTTGGGAATCACCAAGACCGTTCTCTTTGGACTCCTGATAAGCTTAACTGGATGCTATTACGGTCTCAATACCAAAGGCGGAACCCAAGGGGTTGGAAAAGCAACTAATCATGCGGTTGTTACTTCTTCTATTTTAATTGTTATCTCAGATTTTGTTTTGACTAAACTTTTTTGGATTTTTGAGAAATCTTGAAACATGAAACCAGAAGCTAAAAATCAGGCAGTCATCGAAATCCGAGGGGTTAAAAAGCACTTTGGAGACAAAATCGTTCACGACGGTATCGATCTGGACGTTTATCGCGGCGAGATCCTCACTCTAATGGGAGGAAGTGGATCTGGCAAAAGCGTACTTCTTCGTTCCCTCATTGGCCTTGAAAAACCAGATGCAGGCCACATTTACTTTGGCGGGCAGGATATTGTCGGATTATCGGAGGAAAATCTGGTGGCCTTTCGAAAGCGAATTGCTTACGTGTTCCAATATGGCGCTCTTTTTGACAGTTTAACCGTCAAAGAAAACCTAGCCTACCCGCTTCGCGCGCACACCCACTTATCCGAGGATGAGATCCAAAAGCGCGTTGTGGAATCACTTCAGAAGGTTGGTCTTGAGCACAGTCTCAATCTTCTACCCTCCGATCTTAGCGGTGGTATGCAGCGTAGGGTCGGGGTGGCAAGAAGTATTATTCTTGAGCCCGAAGTGATTCTTTACGACGAGCCGACGACTGGCCTTGATCCCTACAATACAAAACAGATTTTGAACATCATTCTGCAATTGAAAAAACAAGGGGCCACAACGGTTTTAGTAACTCACGATATGCATGCTATTTTTACAGTCACCGACCGCGTGGCTTTTCTGAAGGATGGAAAAATAAGAGCTTTGGGTACCGCCCAGGAAATAAATTCAACGAAGGACCCTGTCATTCAGGGATTCATTCAAGGGGAGAGCTGGTAATGGAACGGCAGAAAATGAATCAACTACTGGTAGGGATCTTTGTTGTCCTGGGTCTCAGCGTCGGAGTGTACTTAATTTTTCTCATGGGAAGTAAGACTGGATTTTTTCGTTCCACTTACGTTTTGAACGCCCACTTCAAAGATGTAAAAGGGTTACACCCCGGTTCGGAGGTTTCTTTGTCTGGTTTGAGAGTAGGTGTCGTAAAAGAAATTAAAGTGGCTGAAGATGATTCAAAAGAAATGATTGCAGTCTTGCAGATTACTTCCAACTCCAAGGATCGTATTCGAGCTGATTCCACCGCTACTCTCAAGACCGCAGGAGTTTTAGGTGACAAATATATCGAATTAACGATTGGTTCAAACAGTGAGCAACCGCTCAAATCCGGAGACACACTCAAAAGCACGGAGACCACGGATATATTTTCCAAAAGTGGCAACTTAGTTGAAGGGCTATCTCGTTATCTAAAAGAGGGGGGCGATGTCGATTCTCTAGTAAAAAACCTGGCTCGCTTTTCGGACAACCTAGTGCAGTTGAGTCAGCAAGTTAAAAAAGAGAAAAGTATTTTGAACGAGCTTTTCTATGGTACGAGCGGGAAAAGTTTAAATGAAGCCTTATCCCACTTAGATTCGATATTAAGAAAGATTGATGGAGGCGATGGGACACTTGGTTCGTTTGTAAATGATCCCACCATCTATGAAGATGTTAAATCAGTCCTGGGCGGGGCCAAGCGAAGTAGCATTCTCAAATATTTTATGCGGCAATTTATTGAAACAAGCGAGAAGGAAAAAGAAAAAGAGGAATCAGAGAAGGAATCCCCCAAGAAGAAATAGCTCAGACAGCTATCTTAAGACCCTTACGCTTTAATTTCTCCACCAAAGTCGTCCGATTCAGATTAAGAAGATTAGCTGCTTTGTTTTTGTTCCCTTGGGTTTTTCGTAGGGCTTGAAGAATCAGTTCGTTCTCAAAATCGTTGATAGCTTCGTTAAGATCGAGGCCGCCCTCTGGAAATGAAACACTGCTGATGTATCTATCTAAAGAAACACTCTTAAAGTGCTGAACCGGGAGATCTTTGAGTTCAATAATCCCAGGCTCTCGTTTTAGAATAACGACTCTCTCCACTAGATTCTCGAGTTCGCGAATATTTCCTGGCCACTGATACTGCATGAGGACTCGCATCGACTCTTCCGAAATTCCTGAGATATCCCGTTTATGTTGTTCGCTAAATTTTGTAACAAAGGCTTTTACCAACAGGGGAATGTCTGATTTTCGCTCTCGCAGAGGAGGTAAATTAATCGGAATGACATTCAATCGATAGAATAAATCTTCTCTAAACTTTCGCTCCTTAACGGCTTGTTCCAGATTCTGGTTAGTGGCTGCAATGACCCGAGCATTAAGATAAAGACTATGCGCGCTACCAACAGGTTCATAGACCCGCTGCTGAATCGCTCTCAAGATCTTGGCTTGCAAGTCTGGAGACAAATCGCTGATTTCATCCAAGAATAAAGTTCCATTTGCAGCTAACTGAAATCGACCCATCCGGTTCTGCGTAGCTCCCGTAAAGGCACCTTTCATATGTCCAAACAATTCACTTTCTAAAAGAGTTGCTGGGATTGCTCCACAGTTTACTGCTACCCAGGGTAGTTTTTTTCTTGGGGAAAGATCATGAATAGCTCTCGCAACCACTTCTTTACCGGTTCCGCTTTCCCCCGTAATGAGCACGTTAGAATCAGTATCTTTGATGCTCATAATCAGTTGGAAAATTTCTATCATTTTTGGATGACGCCCAACAAAGTTTGCTAACGGGAAATCCACGTGGGCAAAGTTTGACTCTTCACCTACCAGCCTGCTCAAATGAGATTCAACCAGGCTCTCCAAACCATTCAAATCACGACTAGTATCCCAGAAGTCGGAGGCCCCAGCTCGCATGTATTGGACAATTGAGCTTGGTTGCGAATCGGAACTGAGCATAATAACCGCGCAAGCTGGCCGCTCTGTTCGCACTTGGCTCAGTTTGTTTAGCGATTCAGTATCTGAAAAACTCCAAAGACAAAGATGAATATTTTGTTTCTTGAGAAGGTTCGCAGCACTGGCAGCATCGGAAGCAGTATCCAGCCAGTACCCTTTTCGTTGAAGAGACTCACTAAAGTCCTGTGAAAGATAAGCATTACTCTCACAAATCAAGATCCGACGAATGGACACTATCTTCTCCAGTTTTTAACTTGAAAATAATTGAGAGATTGTTCAGAGATGTTCAATTTCGTCTTGGAGAAACTATTATTAGAAAAAAGTGAAATTGAATCTGAACACTTTTAATTTTAAGGAAGGTTGAAATTTTTGTCAATGGATTGACGGGAAGTTATTTCCCTTTATCGGAAATTTTTTCCCTGTTGCATCAGGCTACTTTGCCCAAAGAGTTCACAACTGCAGCAGTGTAAATCTGACGTTCTTTAAAGATATCAAAGAGAACGGGATCGATTTTTCCCTCTTTGACTTCTTGGGCCAATATCTCAAGCGCCTTCTCCACTGGAACGGCTTCTTTGTACCAACGATCTGCCGCAGTCAGTGCGTCAAAGATATCTGCGATCGTCATGATTTTCGATTGGAGAGGAATTTCATGGTTGGTTAAGCCTCTCGGGTATCCGCTTCCATCCAGCTTTTCATGGTGGCAGTAGGCAATTTCCGTCAAACCTTTGAAATCCCTCGTCCAAGGGATCATTTTCAGAAACTGATAGGTATGTCTCACATGAGATTCAATTTCCAATCGTTCTAATTCGGTCAAAGATCCTTGAGTCACGGAAAGAGCTAAATACTCTTCATCATTTAAAAGTGAAATATGGTTTCCATCTGGGAGCGCCAGTTTCTCATCTCGAATTTGATCCAATAATTTTTCATTTTCTCGATGAAGAATATTAGGTTCGTTCGCGGACAATATTAAATTCCAATACTTTTCTATTTTTTCTACTTGTTGATTGTATTCTTGCTCAAGCTTTCCTTTTTCTGACCCTCGAGAGTTTATCACTTGTTCCAAATAATGAATTTTTGCCGTCGCCTTAAATGTTTGAAGTCTTTCTCGGATAGCATCGAGCTGATGAGAGTATAGCTTTTTAGATTTAACAAGGACCTCTTCCCTGATTCCTATTTTTCCAAAATCATGAAGGAGAGCTGCGTACTCTAGCTCTTTGATTTCCTGTTCTTTGAATTTTACTGAACGATAAATACCACTGTTCACTTCCGTGGTGGCGCGGGCCAAAGCAATCGACATCGAGGCAACACGCTCTGAGTGCCCCCCGGTGCTCGGATCTCTTGACTCAATGGCAGTAATAGAGGCTCGAACAAAACCCTCAAACAGCTTTTGGACTTCAATATAAATATCACTGCTTTCGAGACAAATAGCTGCTTGGGTAGC
>Ga0214923_10002490_pt1 | contig 24421 bp, 20 predicted proteins | sample LL1510_MetaG_FD_177993 | JGI IMG/M metagenome (GOLD analysis project Ga0214923, IMG submission 177993) | Freshwater microbial communities from Lake Lanier, Atlanta, Georgia, United States - LL-1510 | ecosystem: Environmental > Aquatic > Freshwater > Lake | place: USA: Georgia | collected...
TTACTCAGCCCGATCAGACTTACTCAGCCCGATCAGACTTACTCAGCCCGATCAGACTTACTCAGCCCGATCAGACTTACTCAGCCTGATCAGAATTACTCAGCCCGATCAGACTTACTAGCCCCACTCGGACGATTAAAGTTGGAAAGCGCGTAGATTTGACGCATGACCAAATCCCAAAGGACGTGGATGCCTGTGCCTCAATATGAAGCGGGTTGCGATGAAGCGGGTAGGGGATGCCTGGCAGGGCCGGTGGTAGCGGCGGCGGTTATCTTGGGTGAGGATTTCGACCTAAGCCTTGTGGCCGATTCCAAGCAGTTGTCGGCCAAAGCCCGGGATGTGGCACGCCTCTACATCGAAGAACATGCCGCTGCCTATTCTGTATTTAGTTGTTGTAATGAAGAGATTGATCACATCAACATTCTTCAGGCGTCCATGCAGGCCATGCATGGTGCCGTAAATTATTTGGGTACAATTCCCCCGCATTTGTGGATCGACGGACATTATTTTGTCCCTCATGACACCATTCCGCATACCTGCGTGGTGGGTGGAGATGCCAAGGTAGCATGCATCGCTGCGGCCAGTATTCTGGCCAAAACCTACAGGGATGCGCTGATGCACGATTACCATACCCGTTACCCTCTGTATGGTTGGGATGTAAACAAGGGATATCCCACGCGCAGCCACCGAAGCGCAATCGAACAACATGGGCCATCGCCCCTACATAGGAAAAGCTTTCGGTTTAAAACGAAGCAGTTAGCGTTGGATTTCGGCGTCTAAATTTCGGGTACTGCTAGCATTAACGCGCGTTCTCAGGCTCATGTTCATCACTTCGCGCGTGCCTGCGAACGGAGCCAGGCCATTTCGCGGTATACTTGACGCACATTGGTGGCCGGAGTACCGAAATAAACCTGATCCCCATCTATTGATTTGGTAATGCCCGATTGTCCGAGCACTTCTGCACCATCTCCAATTCGGATGTCTTTTTGAACGCCCACTTGTCCCCAAAACTTCACCTCATCGCCTATGATGGTTTTCCCCCCAATGCCCACTTGAGCCGCCATCAGACAGTTTTTGCCCATTTCAACGCCGTGTCCGATGTGAACCTGCGCATCGAATTTGGTGCCCGCCCCAATGATGGTATCGCCACTCACCCCTCGAGAAATGGTGCAACACGGACCAATTTCCACGTCGTTATGTATGAGTACGCGTCCGCATGACAACAACTTGTCGTAACCCTCGGGCTTGCGCTTAAAGTAGAATGCATCCTGACCAATGACCGTGTTGGCATGAATGACCACACGATCACCGATGTAGGTGCCCGGATAAATCACCACATGGGGGTAAATCAGGCAGTCGCGCCCAATCACTACCCCGTCACCAAGCACTGCATGCTCCATGACGCGCGATCCTTCACCAATTTGCACACCGACACCCTGATAGAAATGTTCACCAATAATTGGTGTTGGCCGATGAAATCGTCTAATTAATTTATTAAAGTCATCGAAGGGATTTTTGCTGATCAACAACGACTTATAATTTCGATTATCAGGCTCTTGATCAATCAACACAAAATCAGCCGCCGAGTGAAGGGCCTTATGGTAGTATTTGTGGAAGTCCACAAAGGTGAGGTCGCCCGGCCTGACCTTATGAATTTCATTCAGTCCGGTTATTGGGGCATCGGGCTCGCCTACATAGCGGCACTGCAAAAAATGTGCGGCTTGTTCGAGGGTGATCGGGTGGGTCAGTTGCATAGAAAAGAGAACAGACAAAAATAGGCTTCAGTGGCGATATCTCGTATTTTTGTGTCATGGAACAAACACCTTTACATACCCCATTACATGACGTTCACCTTCAATTGGGTGCGCGCATGATGGCGTTTGCGGGCTATGACATGCCTTTAAGCTATTCGGGCATCCGGAGTGAACACCTCAGCGTGCGCAACGCCTGTGGTCTCTTTGATGTGTCGCACATGGGGCAATTTACTGTTTCGGGCCAAGGCGCTTTGGCTTTCTTGCAGTTTATCACCACAAATGATGTTTCACGCTTAAAGGTAGGACAAGCACAATACAGCTGCATTCCCCATGAAGATGGGGGCATCGTCGACGATCTTTTGGTATACCGCATGGGGGATGATGCGTATATGCTCGTGGTGAATGCTTCACGCGTCGGTGAAGTGGCTGAAGTACTGAGCTTGCATGCCCGACCTGACTGTTTCATCGATCACATTTCTCAAGAAATTGCGCTTCTGGCACTTCAGGGGCCTTTAGCAGTTGATGTTTTGGAAGCATGTACCAGCGAAGCCGTTCGGGATTTGGCTTATTACCATTTCTGCACAGGTGCTGTGGCTGGGGTGGATGGTGTCATCATTTCGGCCACGGGCTACACAGGTGCGGGTGGTTTTGAGCTGTACATCCCAAAAAATTCGGCCACCAAGGTTTGGCATGCGCTGATGGAGGCGGGTGCTGCACATGGTATTTTGCCATGTGGATTGGGCGCACGGGATACACTGCGACTAGAAAAAGGCTATTGCCTCAACGGGCACGAGCTGAGCTATTCGAGTGGTCCGGTTGAGGCTCGTTTGGATTGGATTGTTCGTTACAATAAGGACTTTATTCACAAGGATTTACTGCTCAACAAGAGAAATGGGGGTTGTGATCGGTATTTGGTGGGTTTTGAGATGATCGATAAGGGCATTCCCCGCCATGATTTCGAGATTTTAGATGCGACGGGGCAGCAAATTGGGGTAGTCAGCTCTGGATCAGAATCGCCTTCGACGGCTAAGCTGATTGGATTGGGTTTTGTGGATCCCGAGCACCAAACTGTCGGCAGTTACATATGGATCAACATCCGTGGGAAGAACCTCAAGGCACAGCTAGTGAAATTGCCTTTTGTTTGATGTCCAGGCGCTCCATAGAGGTTTGTTTGAGTCCACTGCTGCATGGTTGTCACGATTTTTCAGGGAAGTGTGTCGTCATCATTGATGTGCTCCGAGCCAGTTCAGCCGTCATTACGGGTTTATCCCATGGTGTTTCCGCATTTCGGCCAGTTGCTGAGCCGGATGACGCTATGTATTGGGCAACGCGAGGATACATTCCTGCAGCTGAGCGTGGTGGTCAGGTCGCCGAGGGTTTTAGTTTAGGTAATTCCCCTTTTTCATACCGTGAGGGTCGGTGGGCCGGACAAAAAATTGCGCTCACAACAACGAATGGCACGCGCGCGGTTTTGTTGTCTCTGTCGGCGGAAAAGGTCATGATTGGCGGATTCCTCAACCAGCTCGCCGTGGTTCATCAACTCCTGAAGTTTCCGGGCGATGTTGTTTTGTTCTGTGCGGGCTGGAAAGGACAATTCAGTCTCGAAGACACCTTGTGCGCCGGCGGATTTATTGCTGCATTGAGTGGATATTTTCAAGTCTCTGGTGATCCCGCTGTGGCTGCATTGGCCCTTTACAAACAACATGAGCACGGCCTCGAACAGGCCGTATCGGGTTCATCCCATTACTTGCGTTTGGCTTCGAAAGGCCTGGCAGATGAAATCGCATTCTGTCTGAAGCGTGACTTATACAACATTGTTCCTGTGCTGATGGAAGGGGAATTGGTGGCAGGATCCGATTAATTCATACGAATCATTCGATGTTCGGTCGGACGTATTAATCTGTTTTCAATTTCGTATTGTTCTGGTGCCTTAAGGCATCACGGGTTGACTTCTTACGCAAATTTTTTTTGAATGCTTCTTCTAAGTCTACACCGGTCTGGTTGGCCAGGCAAATGAGAACCCAAAGAACATCGGCCATTTCATCAGCCAACAGCTCTGCGGATTCGCCTTCTTTGAACGACTGTTCTCCATAAGCCCGGGCCATGATTCGCGCGAGCTCACCAACCTCCTCCATCAATATGGCAGTGTTCGTGAGTTCATTGAAGTAGCGTACACCAACGGTGCTGATCCACTGATCGACTAATTTCTGTATCTCTTTTAGTCGAAGTGATTCATTCGCGTCAGCTGCACCGATTCCTGTGCTTGATGGGGGGGATGTCATATTTTGTTCTGGGTATCAACAATAATGGTAACGGGTCCATAATTTTCCAGTCTAATGAGCATATCGGCACCAAATTTTCCAGTTTGAACCCGATTGGGCAGCATTTTATGAAGCGTAAGGCAGAAATGATCATATAACCGTAGGGCATCTGAAGGAGACGCGGCCAGAGAATATCCCGGTCGATTTCCCTTTTTGGTAGAAGCAAAGAGGGTAAACTGGCTCACCACCAGGATTTCTCCGCCGATATCCAGGAGCGAACGATTCATTTGACCGTTCTCATCTGGAAAAATACGCATATTTATCAGTTTCGATGCCATCCAGTCGTGTTCAGATTCGGTATCGTCCGGCGCCCAACCCGCTAAAACCATCAGACCATGTCCTATTTGCCCAATGAGCTCATTGTCTACCGCTACAGTAGCTGAATGCGCGCGTTGAATGATCGTTTTCATAGGACATGCTAAAGTACGACATACTGGCAGCCAATAACTGCATTTAATCATGCACGGTTATCTTCATTGAGTAGCATACTGAGGTAACTTTTATAGCGCTGACGGGGTATTTTACCGCCCTCAACTGCCTCCCGAACAGCGCATTGAGGCTCATGGGCGTGGGTGCAGGTATTAAAATGACATTGAGGAAGGTATGACCGAAATTCAGGGAAGTGGTGGCCCAGTTCATAGCCTGAGATATCGGCTAATCCCCATTCCTTAATACCTGGTGTGTCGATGATTCTTAAATCTGGTTCTGGGGTGAACATCTGCGCAAATGTGGTGGTGTGGGTGCCCTTGCGCGAAAACTGGCTTACTTCTCCTGTCTTTAGGTTCAAATGACCAAAGAGTTTATTCAGAAGACTGCTTTTTCCTACTCCAGAAAATCCACTGATTAAAGTAATTTTTGATGACAAATGGTCGCGCACGGAATCGAGTCCGTCGCCCCGAATGGCTGAGGTGCACAATACAGTATACCCAGCATTCGCGTATATTGACCTGAGTTCATTCGCTTGTTCTACTTCCTGGGCCGACCATTGATCAAGCTTATTCAATACCAAAATCGAGTGTATGCCGTAGGCTTCGGTGGTCACCAAATAGCGATCGATAAAACCTGGCGATATTTTGGGGCGCGACAAACTGGCTACAATCATGACCTGATCAATATTGGCAGCCAAAACATGCTGTTGCCTACTCAGGTTAGTGGCCTTCCGAATGATGTGATTGGTTCTCGGTAAAATCTCAGTGATGACGGCTTCTTCATGATCATCGAGGTGTACCATAACACGATCTCCCACAGCCACAGGATTTGTTTTACCTGCGTCTTCGAGCCTGATTTTGCCCCGCAAACGGCACTTCAACACCTGGCCATGGCCCGCATCCACCTCATACCAGCTACCGGTGGATTTGGTGACCATGCCCATTGTCATCAAGCAGTGAATGATTTGGTGGCAATAGGAACAACAGCTTTGGGCTCAATCATAGACATCAGGTCGACCGCCTTCTGCACTTTTTCGGGCAGTATGGCGAATGCCAAGACGTCTGACATTCGGTCCACATAATGAAATTCGAGGTCGCGGATGTAATCCTGCCTGATTTCTTCAATGTCCTTGCGGTTTTGCTTACTGAGCACAATATGGCCTATACCGGCTCTTTTGGCGGCCAGGATCTTCTCCTTGATGCCTCCGACGGGTAAAACACGCCCCCTTAGGGTGATTTCCCCGGTCATGGCCAATTTTTGACGAATTTTTCGTTGGGTGAAGGCCGAAACGATGCTCGTGAGCATGGTAATTCCAGCTGAAGGCCCGTCTTTGGGCGTAGCACCCTCGGGCACATGGATGTGGATATCGACAGAATCAAACAATCGGTGGTCGATTCCTATTTCACCTGCATGCACTTTTACGTAGGCCAACGCGATGGAGGCTGATTCCTTCATCACGTCGCCAAGGTTTCCCGTAATATTCACATTTCCCTTGCCTCTGCTCAAACTGGTTTCAATAAACAGAATATCACCACCCACGGATGTCCATGCGAGACCCGTAACTACGCCCGCAATTTGGTTTCCTTCATATTCGTCGGAATCAAATATGGGTGCACCCAAAATCTTATGGCAATCATCGCGGTTCACTTGGACGCGGTATGGGGTTTCCATGGCTTTATGTCGCGCAAAGCCCCGTACAAGGGAGGCGATCTTTTTATCCAGGCTGCGAACGCCCGATTCGCGGGTGTAGCGTTCAATGACATATCGGGTCATAGCAGCATTGATGGAAAAATCGTCTTTGGTCAGTCCGTGTTCCTCCAGTTGTTTGGGAATAAGGTATTTTCGGGCGATCTCTTGCTTCTCTTCCAATGTATAACCATTAATTTCAATGACCTCCATCCGGTCGAGTAGGGCGGGCTGTATGCTTGATAAGCTGTTGGCCGTTGCAATAAACAGGACTTTGCTCAGGTCGTAGTCGACCTCCAGGTAATGATCGAAGAAAGTGCTGTTCTGCTCTGGATCCAAAACCTCCAGCAGGGCAGATGACACATCACCCCGATAATCGCTGCCCACCTTGTCGATTTCATCCAGTACCATTACAGGATTGCTGCTGCCTGCTTTTTTCAGGCTTTGGATGATGCGGCCCGGCATGGCGCCAATGTAGGTTTTGCGGTGTCCGCGGATGACGGCTTCATCGTGAACACCACCCAGACTCATGCGTACATATTTTCGGCCGATGGCCCGGGCAATACTCTTTCCCAGAGAAGTTTTACCCACACCTGGAGGCCCCACAAGCAATAGGATCGGGGCCTTCATGTTCGCTTTTAGTTTCAATACGGCCAGGAACTCCATGATTCGATCTTTTACCTTATCGAGGCCATAATGGTCTTGATCCAGTATCTTTTGAGCCCTTTTCAAGTCGAAACGGTCTGTGCTATAGACATCCCAGGGCAGGTCAAGCATCAATTCAACATAATTGAGTACAACGCTGTAATCTGCTGCTGCCGGATTCATGCGCTGTAATTTGTCGATTTCCTTATCGAAATGTTGGCGGACTTGGGCGCTCCATTGCTTCTTTTTAGCACGTTCGCGCAGGTTTTGTGCCTCCAAATCGGGTGTTGCCCCGCCCAGCTCTTCCTGTATGGTCTTCAGTTGTTGATGGAGAAAATATTCGCGCTGTTGTTTGTCGATATCAACTTTGACCTTGCTTTGAATCTGATTCTTTAACTCCAGCATCTGGAGTTCTTTGTTGAGCTGGGTGAGTACGTCTGTTGCCCGGTCTTTGAGGCCTTCCATTTCCAGTAGTCGCTGTTTTTCGGCTACCTCAGTATTGAGGTTACTGGCGATAAAATTGATCAGAAAAGCAGCACTTTCGATGTTTCTTAGGGCAATGGCGGCTTCGCTGGGAATATTGGGCGACTGTTCTATGATTTGCAGGGCCATGTCCTTCATCGAGCCAATAAGCGCCTCAAATTCCTTATCATTTTTGCGCGGCTTCACATCGCGGTGGGGCGTCACCCGAGCCTTCAAGTAGGGTTCAGTTTGGGTGATTTCTTCAAGGCGAAACCTTTGGCGGCCTTGGATAATCACGGTGGTATTCCCATCTGGCATACGCAGCATTTTCAAGATGCGCGCCACCGTCCCGATGTTGTGCAGGTCGCCCACCCCGGGTTCTTCTACGGAAACATCTGTCTGTGAGAGCACGCCGATGATTTTATTTCCACTATTGGCATCTCGTATGAGCCGTATGGACTTGTCGCGGCCTACAGTAATGGGAATGACAACGCCCGGGAACAACACCGTATTTCGAAGGGGTAATATGGGAAGTTCGCTGGGAAGTTCTTCGCCCGAATCGTCCTCCTCCTCAGAAGGAGCAGAGATCGGGAAAAAGTCGGAGTCGGTCTCGGCATCGTCGTCGTAGCCGTGCATATGTTCGAATGGTGCTGAGGGGTTTCTTCTGCTCATGGGCTTAGGTAAGGAGAGTCTGACAGCTTGTCAGACTATCATCATGCGTCTTATTACAATAAAAGTGCCATATAGTGGATCGACTGTATGTTCATGAACCAGGAATGCCAGTATTTCATTCTTGGGAATCGGTGGGATCCCGGTTCCAAACCTGAAATCCCTCAATTTCTTTCAGGGAATCCACCCAGTTACCCCGGAAATTGAGTGCCCGGTCGTCGAGGTAGATGTCGGCCATCGGTTTGCCGAAACTCCATATTTTATCGTATGGTATATGGTGTAGATCGAGGTATTTTTTCATCCGTTCCTCTTGAGGGGGATGATCATTTTTATGGTATATTTTGTTGGTGCGTGTACTGAAAATATAGATTTTCCAGCCCTTTTCGCGCAGTTCAGTGAGCGCTTCCCGCGTACCTAGTACGGGTGGATCGTAGATTTCACCTCCTTGCCAACCGCGCGAGTAGGCATGGATGACTCCGTCAAAATCGATGGCTATGGTCATGCCAGAAGGTCTTGTAGTGTGAATGTTTCCCCTACCGTCACGCCTTTTTCCCCTTCGTGCAGCGAACACATTTCGTATTGTGCGTCGTGTTCAAAAAACAATAGCCAGTTTTCGCGGGCGGCGCGTGACAGAATGTCCGTTTTTTCTTGTAAAGTCAAAAGGGGTCGCGTATCATAACCCATCACCCAAGCAATTGGTAGGTGAGCCACAGAGGGCAGGAGGTCGGCACAGTAGAGAATTTTTTGCTGGTTAACCTCCAAAATGGGCAACATCATGCCGTTGGTGTGTCCATCGACCATCAAAACATCCAATCCAGCAGCCTGCTCCCCACGTTTCACGAGGTGTACGCGCTGTTCATCGAAAAGTGGCTTGAAATTTTCAGGAAGAAATGAGGCCCGTTCCCGTGGGTTTGGAGAAGGATATGCCCAATGGTATTGGTCCTCGCCAATCCAATAAGTAGCGTTGGGAAATGTAGGTAACCAATATTGTCCATCAACCGACCGGGATACAGCACCCCCACAATGGTCGAAATGAAGGTGCGTGAGTGCCACATCGGTAATGTCGCTCGGGTGAACACCCTTGGCATGAAGGCTGCGCATCAAATTGGCGTCGCCATGGGGTTCGTAGAAGCTAAAAAACTTGGCTGTTTGCTTATCGCCCAGTCCCGTATCAATCAAAATGAGCCGCGAACCATGGGCAACCAACATGCATCGCATGGCCCATGTGCACAAATTATTGGAATCGGGGGTTATATGTCGGCTCCAAAGCGTTTTGGGCACCACGCCAAACATGGCCCCGCCATCGAGTTTAAACAATCCTGTATCAATACTAAATAGGTCCACTGCGTTCGAAAAATAGGTGAATTTATCATATGATGATTGGCCTCTTGATAAATAATGTTCTTCATCACCCACAAATTCGGATATTGCAGGCTGATTTCAGTTTTGGTTTGTTTGGCAGCTATGAGGATACACTTTATATCGATTGGTGGTGCGGTGATGCACAATTTGGCCTTAGCACTTTCAGCTGAGGGCCATCAAATCAGTGGATCCGACGACCGCTTTGAGGAGCCTTCACGAGGTCGATTAGAAAAAGCAGGTCTATTGCCCGAAAAAACAGGTTGGTTTCCTGATGAACTGTCGCCCAGTATCGATTTGGTGATTCTGGGCATGCATGCAAAGACGGATAATCCTGAACTCCAGCGCGCGCAGGAATTGGGATTGACCATACAGTCGTTCCCCGAATATGTGGCGCAAAGAAGCGTCGGTAAACTACGCCTGGTCGTTGCTGGGAGTCACGGCAAAACCACCATCACCGCCATGGTGATGCATGTGTTGCGATTTCATAAGCGTCAGTTCGATTATTTAGTCGGCAGTGGTGTGAAAGGGTTCGATGTGATGGTTCGGTTGACCGATGATGCGCCGGTTGTGGTGATAGAGGGTGATGAATACCTCAGTTCATGCCTGGATTTGCGCCCAAAATTCCTCCATTATTCACCCCAGGCCTTAGTCATTTCAGGTATTGCTTGGGATCATGCCAATGTATTTCCAACACCCGAGCGGTACAAAGAGGCGTTTCATGATTTATTGGCTTCCCTCCACCCCGGTGCTCGTGTGGGATATGCTGAGGGTGACAACGAACTAGAGGCGCTGTGCAATCCGTTCAAAGAAACATTGCATGTGCGGGCCTACAAACCAGCCGAATATGTGGTGGAAGACGGTTACGGATTTTTAAAAACCTCTCTGGGGAAGATTCCGTTGCTGGTTTTTGGTCAGCATAATGTTGAGAACATCGCGGCAGCCCGTTTTTTAACCGCCGAGGCCGGAATACCCAAAGAAGATTTCTACCAGGCCATTGCCTCTTTTCCGGGTGCCGACCGGCGCCTCGAACGGGTTCGGCACGAGGGAAATTGTTTCGTGTATCGTGACTTTGCGCATGCGCCGTCTAAAGTAAGGGCGAGTGTTCGGGCCGTTCGGGAGCAGCATCCTAAATTATTTTTAACGGCCATTTTGGAATTGCATACTTTTTCGAGCCTGCGCGGTGATTTTTTGCCCCAATACCGCGATGCCCTGAAACTTGCGGATCGTGCTGTGGTTTTCTACCAACCTGGTTTGGCCGAAGAACGTGGACTTCAAGCACCTTCTGAAATGGAAATACGGACTTTTTTCGGAAGAGAAGATTTGGTAGTACGTACATCTTCCCATGAAGTGGTAGAGGAATCGCATGAGGGGCAACGAAAAGGGGTTGTGCTGCTCATGAGCTCAGCGACGTTTGGCGGTGTATCCGCAGAAGCACTATGGCCTAAAAATGACTAATGATAAACAATGGATCATGACCAAAACCGCAACATGCTTCAGCTGACCCGCCCACTTGCTTTTATTGACCTTGAAACAACCGGACTCAACATCAGCAGCGACAGAATTGTTGAAATTTCAGTATTGAAGGCCTTGCCCGATGGCCATACCCAAACACTGACCCAACGCATCAATCCGGAAATGGCCATCCCACCTGAAGTCACCAAAATTCATGGGATTTCGGATGCAGATGTGATGGATCAACCAAAATTCAGGGAATTTGCCCCAAAACTCATGGGTTTTATACAGCATTGTGACTTTGCCGGCTACAATTCAGGTTATTTCGACTTGCCCATGTTGGCTGAAGAACTGATGCGTGCGGGACAAGACTTTGATTGGACAGATGTTCGTATGGTAGACGTTCAGACCATATTTCACAAGAATGAGCCCCGCGACCTGAAGGCTGCCTATCGATTCTATTGCCAAAAAGACCTGGTGGGTGGGCATTCGGCCGAAGTAGACATTCACGCCACCTACGAGGTTTTATTGGGGCAGCTCGCGCGCTACCCGGAACTGAAACGCGATGTTGATTTCTTGCACCGCTACACCATTCGCAACAACCAATCTGTCGATTTAGCCGGTAGAATCGTGCGTGATGCTCAAGGCCGGGAGGTGTTCTCATTTGGTAAATACAAAGGCCAAGCTGTTGCTGAGGTTTTCGCGCGCGACAAGGGCTATTACCAATGGATGATGGAAGGTGATTTTCCGGCCTACACCAAAAAAATCATTACCCGAATCAGGCTAAACGCCCTCAACGCATCCTAGTATGGGCACGCTGACAACCGATTTTTCGCGGGTTAGTCAAACCGAGGTCGAAGCATTGTTTGGGTTGCCCGAATCGGGAAATGAGCCACGCGTGGCGATTCACACACTGGGGTGCAAACTCAATTACTCGGAAGGAGACACCATCAGCAGACAGTTCACCAATAAAGGGTATCGGTTGGTGGCGTTCGAGGAAGTAGCTGAAGTGTATGTGATCAACACCTGTTCGGTGACTGATCACGCCGACCGCAAGTGCAAAAATTTGGTTCAGCAAGCGAGGCGTGCATCTCCGCATGCGTGTGTGGTGGTGACGGGTTGTTTCGCCCAATTACAACCGGGTGCTGTTGCTGAGATACCTGGTGTTGATTTGGTGGTCGGTGGTGCGGATAAATTTCGCATCCTCCAGAAATTGAACATGAAGTCAGCTGGAGGAGCTCAGACGGAAATCCATCATGGCGAAACCCGTTCGCTCACCACCTTTGAACATTCGTTTTCTCAGGGTAATCGAACCCGTTCCTTTTTAAAAGTTCAGGATGGATGTGACTATTCTTGTACGTTTTGCACCATTCCAGGCGCTCGTGGATCGAGTCGCTCAGGTGATCCCCAAGAATTGCTCCAGCATGCAAAAGAATTGGTGGCGTCAGGGGTTCGGGAAATCGTATTGACGGGGGTCAATACGGGCGATTATGGTTGGGTGGGGGGTGATCCCAGCCGCGGACCATCGCGGCCACTAGGCAATTTTGGGGATTTATTAGCGCTCTTGGCGGAAGAGAGCGGTGTTGAAAGGCTGCGCATCTCCAGTATTGAACCCAATCTTTTAACAGATCGCATTATTGCGCTGATGGCGGCCCATCCGAATATCATGCCCCATGTGCACATGCCCCTGCAATCGGGCAGTGATCTGCTTTTGGCCAGAATGAAGAGGCGCTACCGTGCGGCACATTATGCCGATAGGGTACAGGCGATTCGTTCGGCCATGCCAAATGCCTGTGTCGGGGTGGATGTGATCGTGGGATTTCCCGGAGAAACAGATGGGCTGTTTATGGAAACCCATGATTTTATTCGAGATATTGAGCTTTCCTACCTACACGTATTCACCTATTCAGAGCGCCCGGGTACGGAAGCCGTGGAGATGGAAGGAAGGGTGCCCCACGGACGACGAAGCGACCGAAATCGTTTACTCACCCATTTAAGTCGGCGTAAACGGGTCCATTTTGCCCAAAGTCAACTCGGCAGCATCAGGCCGGTCCTTTTCGAACAGGAGCGGAAAGGACAATTGATGCAGGGTTATACGGATAACTATATCAGGGTTTCAGCACCCTATGACCCTTTATGGGTCAATCGGATTATTCCCGTGGAACTTTGCTCGGTTGATTCGGATGGTACTGTATGTGGTCAAGTAGCTACAGATAACCAATTGCTGGCTGAAGTTCATTCTCATGTTAAAAGTTAAAAGAATGGATAAAATCATCATTCTGGATTTCGGCTCGCAATACACCCAACTGATCGCCAGGCGTGTGCGCGAATTGCAGGTCTATTGCGAAATCCAGCCTTGGAACCGTCAGATACCCGATGAAGTTGACATAAAAGGCATCATACTGTCGGGTAGTCCATACAGTATAAGCCAGGAAGGTGCCCCCCAGCCTGATGTCCTTGGGTTATCTAACGGCAGACCCGTTTTGGCTGTTTGCTATGGTGCTCAACTGTTGGCCCGGCAAATCGGAGGGAATTTGCTCCCATCCACCATCCGTGAATATGGCCGGGCCCGTTTGTCGGTACGGCGAGAAAACCAACTTTTTGAGGGCTTTCCCAGCGAAAGCGAGGTCTGGATGTCGCATGGAGACACCATTTCTGGGCTTCCCAAGCATGTAACTTTACTGGGTAGCACTGAAACGGTCGATAACGCAGCATTTCAATTGGATGGTCGCCCTATATTCGGCATACAGTTCCATCCCGAAGTAACCCATTCCCAATTTGGTGCGCTGCTTTTGAGGAATTTTGTGTTGAACATTTGCGGGTGTACGCCAGCGTGGACTGCCGAGCATTTCATCGAAGAGAGCGTTTCAGCCATCCGGGCGCAAGTAGGGGATGGTCAGGTGGTGATGGGACTCAGTGGCGGGGTAGACAGCACAGTTGCTGCTGTTTTGATTCATCGTGCGATCGGGCACCGCCTCCATGGAATTTTTGTAGATAATGGTCTTTTGCGAAAAGATGAATTCGATCAGGTGTTGGTCGATTACAAGCAATTGAATTTGAATGTGACTGGGGTGGATGCGCGCCAAGATTTTTATGGTGCGTTGCACGGCCTTTCCGAACCAGAGGCGAAGCGCAAGGCCATTGGGCGCACTTTCATTGAAGTATTTGATCGTGAGGCGAACCGACTCTCCGATATTCAATGGCTCGGGCAAGGCACCATTTATCCTGATGTAATCGAGTCGGTTTCGGTGATGGGCCCATCGGCCACCATCAAGTCGCACCACAATGTGGGTGGTCTGCCCGAATACATGAAGCTTTCACTTTTGGAGCCACTTCGGACCTTGTTTAAGGATGAGGTGAGGCTTGTTGGCGCTGCATTGGGGATTAGTCCGATGTTTCTCGGTCGGCACCCATTCCCGGGCCCGGGCCTCGGTATCCGAATTTTGGGAACGGTAGACGACCAGCGTGTGGCGCTCCTACAGGAAGCTGACGCAATCTATATCAAGCATTTAAAAAATTCGGGTTGGTATGACCGTATTTGGCAAGCCGGCGCCATCCTCTTGCCCATACGCAGTGTAGGGGTGATGGGCGATGAGCGCACCTATGAGGAGGTGGTCGCACTGCGGGCCGTACACAGTGTAGATGGAATGACGGCGGACTGGGTTCATCTTCCCTATGACTTGCTGGCACAGATTTCCAACGACATCATCAACCAGGTAAAAGGAATCAATAGGGTGGTGTATGACATCAGTTCAAAACCACCGGCAACCATTGAATGGGAATAGTAAAATGAGGCATGTCAACCGAAATGATGTCTGGATGGACGAGAGAATGATGCACTTATGATCGCTGAGGTTCGAATGAAGCAAGCGGTTGCTGCCTTGGCCGCATACCGGTATCGGGAGGATTTGAATGGTTGGTTAAAAAACTACATGAGGGCCTTCCCTTCTATGGGTAGCCGCGACCGACGAGAATTACGGGCTTTGGTTTATGGAGCTGTTCGAATGGCCCGCCTTTTTCCCGAGACTTCTGCAGAGCAGCAGGTAGTGATGGGGCAGGTGTTCATTGCAGGCATAGACTCGGCCTTTGTGCAGTATGCCCGTACCCGAAACGGCTGGGAACTGCCTGAATTACCTGAAACGGATTTGAATGCCATACAGATTTGCCGTAAGTGGGCTCATTCGGGCATAACTTTTCGTTCGTCGGATTGGTTTCCAGCCCAAGATCGAATTTCATCGTCCATTGATCAGCATGAACTGCTCAATGGCTTTCTCATGCCACCGCGCACGTGGGTGCGGATTCGTTCAGGCAGGGAGGTTGCCGTAGAAAATGAATGGCGTGCCAAAGGCTGGGCCTGGGGTCGATCCGAAGCCACCCCAAATGCCCGTTGGGTGGAATCGGGTAGGCCGCTCGATGGTCTGAACACCTTTCAAAATGGTTATTTCGAAGTTCAGGATCTGGCCTCTCAGCGCACCATTAGATTGATGAATCCAGTGTCGGGGGAGAGTTGGTGGGATGCATGTGCGGGTTCAGGTGGAAAAAGTCTATTGTTGCACGACCAGGAGCCCGGGGTCAAACTCTTTGCCACTGACGAAAGGCAAAGCAGCTTGCAGCACCTGCATGAACGGTTCACAAGGGCGGGCATTCGGTCCTACAGCAGGTATTGTGTGGATATCGACCAACGCGATCCATTGGAACAGGCGGGCAGTTTTCCTCGTCAGTTTGACGCAGTATTGGCCGATGTACCTTGTTCGGGCTCAGGAACCTGGTCGGCCTCACCCGATTGGCTTTCACGATTTGAGCGACATCGAATTGCAGAATATGCGGAGCGGCAGTTTCGGTTGACCAGTAACCTACTTCCCTATGTGCGCGAAGGTGGGCGCCTCGTTTATCTCACATGCTCGCTCTACGCGGATGAAAACGAAAAGGTTGTGGATCGTTTATGCACCAATTTTGGATGGAAATGCCTGGATCAGGATTACGTACAAGCCTCTTCAGAGGGGGGTGACGTGCTCTTTGGGGCTATTCTCACCAGGCGCTAACGAGACTCTGTTGCTGCATGTTGAAGGGCCTGTTCCAAATCCTCAATAAGATCATCCACATGTTCGATGCCCACCGACATGCGAACCAGTCCATCGGTTATCCCGTATAGGGCCCTGATTTCTTGGGGTACATTGATATGGGTAGTGGTGGCTGAATGGCAGGCCATACTTTCAGTGCCACCCAGACTCACAGCGTGTCGAACCAAGCGCAATGCATTCAGAAACCTGAACGCGGCCGACTGTCCGCCTAGGAGTTCAAATGACAACAATGAGCCACTTCCTGTTGCTTGTTGGTGGTGCGGATGGTCAGGCGGAAGTAGTCCGGGGTAGTTAATTTGACCAACAAGAGGCTGTTGTTGTAGGAATCCAACCAACTGAACCGCATTGCGCTGTGACGCTTCCATGCGCAATTCCATGGTTTCCATGCTTCTGGTGATGAGCCATGACGTATGTGGACTGGCCGTGCTGCCCAGCTGGCTTCGCACGCCGCGCAAGATGTTGGCCCACTCGCGGTTACAGACCAAAGCTCCTGCAACGAGGTCGCTATGCCCACCAATAAATTTTGTGGCTGAATAAATACCCACATCGATTCCGTGTTGTAAAGGCTTTTGAAAAACTGGCCCGAGCACGGTATTGTCGCACGCGGTCAGGGGTTTAAGGCCTGTTACCTGTGCAATCTTGTTTTTCAGTTCAACAACCTGCCTAAAATCGACAATCTGCAGGTTGGGATTGGCTGGCGTTTCGGTGTAAATCAAACGAATAGAAGGAGTGATTTTCTGCGTGCTGATTTTAGAGATGATGTCTTCAACGCTTTCGGTCGAGGAACATTCCAGGAGGTGTATTCCCCAACGTTGCATCATTCCCCTTAATAGGTGATCCGATCCACCATATAGAGGTGTGGAATGGAGAACGGTGTCGCCCGGGAAAAGCACCCCCAGAAACAGGGTGCTGATGGCTGCCATTCCGCTTTCGAAAAATAAGACCGATTCGGCCCCTTCATAGGCTGCAAGTCGGGCTTCGGCCAACAGCAGATTGGGATGGCCAAGGCGACTGTAGATGAAGTCGGGGGGCTTGTCCTGGTCTTGGTCAGCAGATTGAATCCCCTTTTGCGCGAATAAATCTTTGGCCTCCTCAGCACTATTGAAAACGTAATTTGAACTCAAGTATATGGGCATCTTGACAGCATTGCGCGCTAGCTTGGGGTCATAATGGCCGTCAATCAGTTCCGTGGATGGTTTCATTATTATTTATTGTTTTAACATTATTATTTGGGTTGATTTACAAAATAACCGAACCCCTTATCACATTGAATTGACAAAACTACAGCGCAATTCTTCATTCATTTTAAAAATGGGCAGAGTGACCTTTGTATGTTCGCAGGTAGACCAATAAACGGGCCTGAACACAGACCACACCATGTTGATCGATGGCCTCTGCCGGCAGCCATTTTTCAAATTTGCCTTTTTGTACCAAGGAATGTTCTGCTTCTTGAATGTCCCCTTCTGTCAGGCGAAAATCGATCATCATCGTGGTCGATGATGGTTTGAGGTAGTCGATTTCCGCCTTTTTCAACCAAGACTCTAGTTTTTGGCCCCTCCTTGCAAAAATTTGCCACATCATCACGGGCAAAAACGGGTCGAGGGCGCTGAAGAGGGTACCCCCAAATACAGAACCTTGAAGGTTTCGATTGATGAAGGAATGCGCAATGCGAACCCTGCAATGCATGAGGTCGGGGGATAAGCTTTCCAATCGTATTCTGTTGAACAGAAGGGGGGGAAATAACCGCATCATCCAGAGAATTTGCCAGTTCTTTAAAACAAGCGGGCGAGGAGTTCGGCCTAAGCTCATAGTCTAACAAAAATAGTGTTGGGTGCAAAACTAAGCAGTCTTTTCTTGCCTTTTTATGTTTAAACTTTTATCATCTTTGCGGCGTCTTACAATTTATGCAAATAGTTTTCAAAATTAAGTTACTGAGCGTACCCGCCGTTCTTATGTTATTTTTTTTCCTTACTGCTTATGAAGCCGATGCTCAAGGCCGCAAATTAACGGGTCGCGTTGTCGATTCTCTTGACAATAGCCCGCTGATGGGAGTGAACGTCTCGTTTCGTCGCCCCGGGGACGCAACAATACCCATTCAAGGTACCACTACCGACCTTAACGGGAAATTCGAACTTACCATTATGGGCAAACAAAATGTTGAGATTCGGATCAGCTTTGTGGGCTATCAGCCTGTCATCCGCAGTATTGGGCCGTCGCAGTGGACAGGACCAAATCTTAATCTAGGTGATTTGCGCCTGGCCCGACAAATCGGTCAGCTTTCTGAGATATCGGTGAATGAGTGGGCCACGCCCGTTGAACAAAAAGGTGATACCACCGATATCCGTGCCGATTCTTATAAAGTGGCAGAAAATTCAGATGCCGAGCAATTGGTGCGGAAAATGCCGGGAATTACGGTTGAAAATGGACAGATTCAGGCGCAAGGTGAACAGGTGAAGCGTGTTATGCTGGATGGACAAGAGTTTATGGGGAACGATGCCACTGCTGCTTTGCGCAGCCTCCCTGCAGATGTGGTTGACCGAATTCAACTCATCGACAGGATGAGCGACCGCGCACAATTCACTGGGGTAAACGACGGAAATACGGAAAAAACCTTAAACATCATCACCAAAACGGGACTGGATAACAGTAGATTCGGGAAAATGTATGCAGGTGTGGGGACAGGTGCTGGCGCGGACGAAACATCCCCCCGTTATATGTCGGGCTACAGCGTGAATCTTTTTAAAGGCAAGAAGCGGGTAACCTTACTGGGCTTGGCCAACAACATCAACCAACAGAATTTTTCATCTCAGGATTTAAGTTCTCTGTCGGAACCTGATCCCATGCCTTGGAGGACCATGATTGGCAATGCGATGCCAGGCGGTTTCGGTAGGGGCATGATGGGCGGCGGCGGCGCTGCTGCGAATTTTCAGAGTGGTCAGCAAGGCGGCATCAGCGAAACCCGGTCATTTGGCGTCAATTACAGTGATAGTTGGGATAAAAAAGGGAAAATGAGTGCGAGCTATTTTTTCAGCGATGGATACAACACCCAGGACACCCGCCTTGATCGAAACTTTTTTGTTCAAGATGGCATTCAACAGCAATACCAGGAAGAAGGTGGTAATCACTCGTCGACCTTAAGTCACCGCGTGGCCATGCGCATCGAATACAATCCAGACACTTCCAATTCTATTGTGTTCAGTCCACGTTTTAACGCCAGCCGGAGACGCTACACCCAGAATTTCGCTGGATTGAATGTCGGATCGGATGTCTTTGGTATCATTTCCGACAGCATTAGCCGTACCGCCGTAGATCAACGCGACACCAGCTACAGCCTTGGGTTGAATGGAGAACTGGTTTGGCGCTATAAATTCCCGGTGCGCGGGCGTACTTTTTCAATGACCATAAACGGCGACGTTTCGCAACAAGACGCGACAAGGAGCTTTCAAAGTGCCAATAGAATTTGGTTGGATCCTGGGTATTCAGACTCCCTGATTGACAGGTTCACGGACTTAGGAAGTGGTCAGAATCGGATCGATTTGGACCTGGCCTACACCGAACCTGTAGGTAAGAATGGGCTGATTGAAATGAGTTATGCCCCTCGGCTGACTGAATCGGACGCCTTTCAGTGGGCCGATGGCAGGGATGCTTCCACTGAGCGCTATTTGATCCGCGACAGCATTTTGTCTAATGCATTCGAAAACAAGGTTGTTGTTCAAGGCGGAACCTTGCGGTACCGCTACAATGTAGAACGCTTCGAATGGACTTTTGGTGCCCGGTATCAGATGGCCGATATGCGAAGTAGGCAAACCTACCCCATCAATCAGGATGTTCCTGTGGCATTTTATAATTGGCTCCCATCGGCCATGATTCGCTATAACATTACTAAAACAGCGAATCTGCGGTTTTTCTACCGCACGAATGCTCAGTTTCCGACGCTGAGTCAACTTCAAAACCTGGTAGACGTTTCTAACCCACTTCAGCTGCGCAAGGGCAACCCCAATTTGCGGCAAACAGTCAGCCATACCATAGGTGGACGAATTCGGGAAGCAAAGCCAACCCAAGGTGTTTCCTACTTTTTGTTTGCCATGCTCAATGTGTTTAACGACCAGATTGTGAACAGCACAACCCTTGCACTGGCCGACACTGCGCTTTTTGCGAACGGTTCTCCCATCGTTTTAGGCAGGGGTGCTCAACTGATCCAGCCCATAAACCGCGATGGTGGTCGGAACTTCCGCATATTTTTGAACTACAGTCGCCCTGTAAAGGCACTTAAATCAAATCTCAACATCAATGCCGGGACCACCACAGGGGTAACCCCCAGTTTGGTAAACGGATTAGAAAATCGAGCGCTCAATACCAATTACAACACAGGTCTGAGCCTAAATTCGAACATCAGCAGAGAGCTGGATTTCTCGGTAGGCTACACGGTCAATTATAATCGTGTTCGCTATAGCCTTCAACCTAATCAGAACAGTGATTTCTTCACCCATTCTGGCTCATTCCGATTCAATTATATCCCTATGCCGGCGCTCATCCTGAGTTCCGATTTGATGATGAATGCCTTTTCCGGATTGGGTTCCGATTTCAATCAACAAATATGGCTTTGGAATGTAGGTGCTGGCTTTCGATTCATGAAGGACAAAAGAGGTGAATTGCGTTGGTCGGTGTTCGATTTACTCGGTCAAAACAACAGCATCACCCGAAATGCTACGGAAACCTATGTTGAGGATGTAGAAACCCGCTTGCTCCAACGTTTTCATATGCTCACCTTCACCTACAACCTGCGGCATTTTGGTCAGCGTCCGGAACCATCTGGCAGAGGTCCACGCGGTGGTGGATTGAAACCCGCCTTGGAATAAAAATCCAGCGCATCATTGATGAACTAAGCGTGCTGTAGCAACCCCGCGCGCTCCCTGTACCTGGATGGTGTATAAACCGGGTGCCCATGTTTCCACATGGCATTCGAACCGACCATCTTCTGGGGAAATTCCAAGGTCTCTAAACACCAGTCGACCCATCGCGTCAAATACACAAACCGCCTCTAACTTGCCCATATCGATGGGCTCGATAAAAAACCGTTGGCCATCACTTGGGTTTGGATATACGCGGATTGAGGATCCATTGACCTGCTCTTCAATTCCGGTAAAGAAAAAATTCAGCGGTATGCAAGTACTGTCATTGGCGCGGTTCACATCATCTGTTTGTTGCACCCAAAGACAGAGATTAGCCCCTTGTGAAGTGGTTGAGCTTAGGGGTGTGCTGAACTCGTATACAAAGCTGCCACCCGGGGTTGGACTCCCTGCAGGTAGGGTCTCTGTAACAATGGGCTGATTACCAAAACGGTAGGATACCGACGCAGTACCGTGAGGATACGTTCCAACCCCACGAATGCGCAGGCGAGGTCGAATTGGCGTATTCACCACGGCGCCAGCCTGAGGAAAGACAGGTGGATCAACAGCCAAATCGATGTTCCGAAGCGGGCGGGCAATCACGCCAAGCACCATGTCCTCTGTCAAACGGCTACGATATCCTGCCCAGGCACCCTGGATGACTTCCATACTGCGACATGAAATGGGCTGGGTTAGATCGCGGGCTAAGGAAATATTGGAGCCGGCCGGCATTTCCCAGAGGACATAAAACCCTCCAGCATTACGGGTCACGGGTGTTGATAGGGGAACGAGCGACAGGAAGCCAGGGGGGGTAGAGGCAGGATCGGCCCATGTGGAATCGAGCAGGGTGCCCGGGCCGCCATTTGGTCCATCATCGGCATAAATCTTTAGAAAACACCCTTGGAGGGTGGGGTCGCCTGTGATGATCAACCGATATTGTGTGATTCGATAAGGGAAAAAGGGAGGCAACATATAATAACCCATGCCTGCGTTTCCGCTCGACCATGAGATGCCAAAGCCATCAGGAACCCCATCGGAATAGTCGAGAGGAACATCGGTCTGTGCGGTGTCGATCGCCACTATTTTCGTGCGTATTTGGTTGTTGAAGGCCACCATATCGTTGGTAATGCCGGACAATTCGGTCTGCATATCATAAATCCCTGCCGCCAGGGGTGTAAGTGGATCGAAATTGACCACGGTATCCACCGCAACCGGAAGAGATGTAATCGCGATGGTATCGCGCTGCGGGGTCGTTAGGTTAAAACTGCTCACTGAACTGCGGATACTGAATCCACCCAAAGCTTGATTCCCATAATTCTTCACATAAGAGGTGAGTGGACATGGTCGTTGGATCAGGGTAAACGTGCCTTGGTTGAACGGACTTTGGTTCCAGTCGATGCCCGCGTCTGTAACCTGGTAGGTTACCGTATCTGGATAATAAAAACGTACACTGTAGTTGGTGTCGGGATATACATTTTTGCTGTGCTGTAAGCCGATCGCACCATTGATGTTCTCGATTCCAATGGTGATGTCGTTGCCGAGGGTAAGGCCAATCTGACGCTTATAATTAAAGGTGATGCTCTTATCCACCCGATTCATTATGATTTGAAATGAGTTTTGTCCTGTATAATAGGGAAGGGCTGAGGTCCAGAAGGGCACATCGATCCAACTGAATACCAAAGTATCGGGTGAAGCATAGTAATAACAGGTGCCCGTGTTTCCCGTGCCGGCAAAATTCAGGTCACACAACAGGGCAGCGATAAAGTTGTGGGCACCACCTGCATTTGGTATGACAGGAAAAGGGGAGGCGATGTTGTCGGAGTTGAAGGTGATGTAGCCATTCGAGCCAATCCAGACGAGTTTGGGGAAGTACCAATAGTATTGGAACTCGTTGGGAATGGCAAAAGGGCCAATGACGTTATCGTCGGCCAGTCCGAGTACCTGCGTACCTGTGGTGGTGATGTCCACCCAGCTGTAGAGGGGGCCGACCGAATCATAGGAATCACGCCAAGTATAGCCGTAGAGGTCGGGCCCGCCGCGGCCCTGGATCTGTGCTGATACTGAGGTCGTATAAAGAATCAAACAGGCACATGCACAGAGCAATGCTCTAAAAAGGTTAATTGTACAATTCATGATAAAAGATTTGTAAGTATTTGTAAAAATACATGTCAAGGATGTAGAAAGCAAAAAAAGGATGGCTTAAGATTTTCAATCATTCCTTTTGATGATCATCCCCCTCCACAAAATCCATATCACGCCCCCAAGTTTCGTGCAATTGGCTGAGTGACCATAGGGCTATGCCCACACACAACAGGCCGGTGATCAGGGCTGATTCAACGCGGGGTACAATCCCCTGGAGGGTCGTATAAAGAAATGTGATAGGCAATACCGAACCCCGAACAAAATTCGGGATGCTCGTGGTGGCCGTGGAGCGAAAATTGGTACCGAAATGTTCTGAGGCCATGGTCACAAACACCGCCCAATAGCCAGTGGCCGACCCCAATACAAAGCAGAGCACATAGAAATCCCGTAATTTTTGGATCCCACCATACAGATAGAATAAGATACAGGCCAAAGTAATGAATAGAAATACGCGAACCACCTTCTTGCGGGTTTTGAACCATTGGCTGGCGAGCCCACTCACAAAATCTCCGAATACCAATCCGCCATAAGCACACATCACGGCCATCGCGGGCACAACAGGTGCTTCCAGATGGAGGTCGCGCCCCAATTCGGGGGAAAATGTTATCAGGATACCCACACAGAACCAGATCGGAATTCCGATGAGGATGCTGTGCAAAAACAGTCGGGCGCGCAGAGGGTCGGACAAGAGCAGTCGAAAATCACCCTTTTTGACTTCCTTTCGTGCACTTACTCCCTGAAACATGCCCGATTCTCGAATTCCAATGCGAAGGGCGAGCAATGACAGCCCAAGTACGCCGCCAACGAGGTACGCTGTTTGCCAGTTGACCCACTGTGAGAGCATCCCTGCGAAAATAGCGCCCGCGGCGCCCACCGTAACCACCACCGTGGTGCCATTGCCCCGCTTTTCACGGCTCATTAACTCGCCGACCAGCGTAATTCCTGCGCCTAGTTCACCCGCCAAACCAAAACCAGCCACCAGTCGCACGAGGGCGTATTGGGTCACATCTTGTACGAACGCATTGGCAATGTTGGCGACGGAGTACAGGAGTATACTGCCAAACAAAACGGAAAGTCGCCCCTTTTTGTCGCCCAAAATGCCCCAGAAAATTCCCCCCAGAAGCATGCCAAGCATTTGCATATTCAGGATCAGTACCCCGTTTCTTTCCAGTTCAATTCCAGTGCACCCCAGCGATTTGAGGCTATCCACCCGCACGATGCTGAACAAAATCAGGTCGTATATATCCACAAAATAGCCCAAAGCCGCCACCAGCACCGCGCGATAGACGTTTTTGTTGGGTGAATGCATGACAGTATGGGGTAACCGGTCGACAGGCGCAGCTAATAGGTTGCGCAAAAATGTTGGCCAAATATAGTTTGTAACATGCATAAAAAAAGCCGCCCTGGCTGGGGCGGCTTTCTTACAGCGCTGAATTATTGCATTGGGTTAGCCATTCTACTGGATTTATCTGCAAACTTGGTTTGCGAACCAATTGGTTCAGCGAACTACCCGGATTAGCGAACCACCA
>Ga0214923_10002492_pt1 | contig 24418 bp, 33 predicted proteins | sample LL1510_MetaG_FD_177993 | JGI IMG/M metagenome (GOLD analysis project Ga0214923, IMG submission 177993) | Freshwater microbial communities from Lake Lanier, Atlanta, Georgia, United States - LL-1510 | ecosystem: Environmental > Aquatic > Freshwater > Lake | place: USA: Georgia | collected...
CGATCAAACTGATAAGTTGCAAGTATGGAGTGGGAATGGCAATCAATGAAGTCGAGCGATCCTTGGGAGCAGTCTCGAACAGAAAGCCTGATGCGTCGGCAAGAAGCTGTAAAAAGTCGCCGCACTCGTCGCATGGCGTACGGGCTTGGCGCAGCCCTAGCTTTTATTTTCTTCCTGACATTAATTATTGGGTGGACTAGTAGCCAAGCTGATGTTCGCGCAGCAGATCAAAAGATTGCTGAGTCTTCTAGCAGGCATCAGGCTGGCGTCAATCATTCGGAGGGATGGCTTCCATCAAACACTCCATACAGAGACTCCATTCTTCGAGCCAGCCGGGAAAGCCATTTGGACCCAGCTCTTCTAGCCGGGCTAATTGAAACAGAAAGTGATTTTAACCCAGACACAGTAAGCTCCGCTGGGGCTATAGGATTAACTCAGGTGCTGCAGGAGAACGCTGATGATATGCAAATCTCCGACCTGTCAGACCCAGACAATCAGATCCAGGCTGGGGCCAAGTTGCTGGCAGGGTTAATAGGTCAATTCGACTCCACCCAGTTGGCTCTAGCGGCTTATAATGCTGGCCCAGGTGCAGTTCAGCGATACGGTGGAATTCCTCCCTACCGGGAGACTCAAAATTATGTTCCTCGGGTCCTAGAGTTTCGCAAGCACTATCTTCCCGGGGGGAGTGGGAAGCCTACAGAGTAGGATCTTGGGCAGGGTCTTCCGGTAGACCCATAATTGAATTGATGGCATCATCTAAAATTCCTACCCACCCAGTTTCTAGTTCCATCTCTGCGCAGTGACTCTGAATCAAACCAGCTGCTTCCTGCAGGTTGGCGGTTGAACCCCATTCTTCGCGCTGAGCCATGTAGCTTCTACCCATTTGCGCTAATTCATCCTGGTGTTCTTCTACCAGTCGTTTAATTTCACGTTCTAGCTCATCGAAAGTGTTTGGCTCAAGTTCTTCCATTGCATCCTGTAGTCTCTGGAAGATTGGTTTAATGGCTTCCGACTTGTAAAGATTTACTCCGGTAGCATCCATTCGAGCATAAAAACCGGAGACATCCAAGATAAGTTCATCTAGTTCTTCGATCACAGCAGAAAGAAGACCGCTGCTGGCATCTGCTCCTTCGCTGTTAAGCCTACTACGTTCCAGTTGAAGTTCTTCCAAGCTTTTTTCCATGCCGCTTCTAGCTCCTCCGAGATCGTCCCGGGCTGCGCCAATGCGGTCAGCAAGGTTTGTAGGATTCCACATTCCTTCTACATCAAACCACTCTTTGAATAGTTGTTTGCGTTGTTGAAGGTCTGCTGCGTGAAGATGAAATTGAGCCATGTGTTAATATTAGCCTTGCCCGGGGAGGATGCAAGGGGATGTGTAGTTAGGGGCTTGCTTTTAGGGCTTGCGTTTGTTTCGTCGTCTGCGGTCAGACCGACTGGTACGCCATGCCAGGTAAAGAGCAGAGAGGGCCAGGGAGACAGCACCCACTAGCAGCCAAACCAAAGTTTCAGTTTGCGAGGCAATAACCACGGAAGAGCTCATGAGCATATATTATCTCAATCTCCACTGATGCGCAGGCTCTCGGAATTAAAGTAGAAAGAGCCAGGAAAGCTGGCTCTTTTCCGGGTCTAGTTTTATGCTTGATCTATGAGTCATCGTAAAGGTGTTTCCCCAGGGACCGAGTGGCAGGGTCCACTTTGGAGAACAGCAATCCATCAATATGAAACTACTGCCCGTCAGCTAGGACTTGGAGAAGATGTCCAAGCCAGAATTCTTCAACCGCGTCGTGCTCTGGTAGTGAATTTTCCTGTGCGATTGGACTCTGGTGAAGTGCAAAACTTTACTGGCTACCGTGTACAACATACCCTGACTCTGGGTCCAACCAAAGGCGGCATCAGATACGCAGAAGGACTGGACCTGGGTGAATGTGCTGCCCTAGCTATGTGGATGAGCTGGAAATGCGCTCTTCTTGAACTGCCATACGGGGGAGCTAAGGGAGGCGTTCGCTGTGACCCCGGCCTGCTGAGTTTGGGTGAAAGAGAGCGTCTTACCAGGCGTTATGCCTCCGAGATCCTGCCTCTTATTGGGCCTCATCAAGATATTCCTGCTCCTGACCTAGGTACCGGTGAGCAGGAGATGGCTTGGTTTTATGATACTTACTCTTCTCAGGTGGGCCACCCTGTTCCAGAAATTGTGACAGGCAAACCCAGGGTCTTGGGCGGCTCATTGGGTCGCAACCAGGCTACCGGTCAAGGCGTGGCTTTTATGGTTGAGGCTCTTTGTCGTCGCCATGATTGGCCACTGGGTCAAATGAGAATCGCTGTTCAAGGCATGGGCAATGTAGGCGCTGCTGCTGTAGAAACTCTTTATCGTATGGGGGCTACTATTGTAGGAGTTTCTGATGTAAGCGGGTCGGTGTTAAATGAGGATGGGCTTGATATTCCCAGCATCCTAAAGTGGAGTTCGGGAAAGCGTCTGCTTTCTGACTGGGCGGGCGAACACGGCCATCGAATCCAGACCCAGCAGGATTTACTCCAAACACCCTGTGACATTCTGATTCCAGCTGCCGTAGAAGCTCAGTTAGATCATAATGTTTCTCCACTGGTTCAATGCCGAGCAGTAGTTGAGGCAGCCAATGGGCCGACTACTCCAGAAGGTGACCAGATTCTCCAAGAGCGTGGTATCAAGGTAGTACCTGATGTTCTAGCTAACGCCGGTGGAGTGACTGTGTCTTATTTTGAATGGGCGCAAGCTCAACAAAGCTATGCATGGACAGCTGAATTAGTTCAGGAACGCCTACAGGAAAGAATGATTGATGCTTTTGACCGAGTCGCCCAAACAGCAGAAGAGTATCAGGCTTCCTGGCGTACTGCAGCTCAGATGACCGCCTTACAGCGCTTGGTAGATGCCGCAGAGCTTCGAGGAATCTATCCTTGAGCCTGCGTCTGCAGCGAACCCTTTAGTAGGTTAGCTAGGGCGCTCTCTGTGGGTTTAGGCTGGAGCTGTTCCAGGAGGTCTTCTTCTACTTGGTCAGAGGGCAACAGGTTGAAAGAGTTCATCTTTGCCGTGCTGTCAGGAATAAATCCCTTGAGGGTTCTTTGATAAAGTCTTTGGCTTACCTCGCTTGAGGCAAGAACGGGATTATGCCCAGCATAAACAATCCAATACCTTTGGCCAGGGTTATGCTCGGGGCCTTGTGAAACAATTCCCAGCCAGACCTGATCTGCGCTACGAGGTCGGCGAGGATCTCGTCCCCATGCTACATGTCCCTGGCAGACTTGACCGTTCCTACTAAGTCTGACACTGGATGAAGCCCACCTAAGACCATCCAGCTTGCTGTTGCTGGTACGATTACCGACTCTAAGCCGTCTGACCATATTAGACATTTCTGAATTGGTACGCTTCATACTTTCACTGTATCAGTGTTTGTGCTTATGGGGATGTTGAATTAAAATAGGACGAAAGCATCGATTTACTGGTTTTTTATACTGGTTTTCGCTACAAATAAGCTTATGCGGCGGGTGAGGAATCATGCTTTTCTTTGGGCATCTTTATTTTTGTTGCTGTGGGCTATTTCTCTCCCCAAGCCTGGTAATGTACTTAATGAATCGGGCGCAGCATCCTCTGGGGCTTTCCGGCCCGGCGACGTAGGGAAAAGCCTTGTAACTCCTAAAGGGGTTGTTTGGATTTATGGCGATTCCTGGCATGCAGGATATTTTATTCGTAACGCGGTCACTCTTAATGGCAAGTACACCGGAACTATAGCCAAGGGAATGCCCCCAGGGCGGTGGATGTGGCTAGCTGCCCCATTTGTTCTGCCTAGTGGAAAGCTCGGGGCCTTCGGTTCTGAGATGATGCAAAATGGATCGGGCATGTGGGGCTTCAAACGAGTCGGACAGGTTTACGTGGAATTTGACCCAGCCAATCCGGAAGGCGCCCGGGTAACTAGAATTGATAAAACCAGCACCCCATGGTCCTCTGCTAGCTCAGCAGATAGTTCTGGGCCACTGGTTTACACAATTGATTCCAAACATCACCCACGAGTGGGAAGGCCTTCTCCCGACGGAACAGTCGATTCACTGGCTACACTTAAAGCTCAGCTCAGTGGACAGTTTAGTGTTCTAAAAGATAATAATGGTCGCTGGTGGATGGTAGGCCTTGGGATTATGTTAAGCCGTAAGTTGTGGGCCTATCCTTTGGCTGGGCCTCAAGGACCGATTAATGGAAAGAAAGTGCTGCTTACAACGCTGCCTTCGCCAGGTGAAAACCATTATGTCTATCATGCCAATATTCACCCTGAAGAGGGCGGATTATTAACCTGGGCTATTAATGGTAAGGGTGCTGGGGAGGAATATGGCCTTCGCCGTATGGATAATTTCTGGCCTGCCGCCCTTGGCGCAGCCCAGGACAATCGTACAGACCCAGCCCCAGATGAAGCAGATGATGATTCAGCCGATACTTATGCTCCTGGCGATTAAGCAACGGGCAGGTACCCTCAAAAAGCCAGCGCTCGTGGGTTTTGTCTGGATATTCGGACAATCCAAAGATATTGAAGGTTGTCTGAATATCCAGACAAAAAAAAAGTAGTGTGAGCTAACTCAAATAATTGTTAGACGAACTCTCTTCGGATGTTGGAATACTAGATCCTTAATTTGTTAAACATGAATTGTGCAACGGGTGAGGGCCTGGATATGCACTACGGCTGCTGCTGTATGCGTGCTGACCGTAGTTTTGAGACCAGGCGTCGCCTGGGCAGATTTCCGTGCCGGAGATGTGGGCACCAGTATTCAAACTCAATCTGGCTCGGTATGGATTTATGGTGATTCTTGGCATCCCGGTGGAATGTTTATCCGCAATGCCGTTACCTTGAATGGGCGTTACATCGGTACCATTCGCGGAGTACCCAAAGAGAACTGGGTTTGGATGGGCACGCCGTACCTTCTTCCAGATGGCCGCGTAGCTGTTCATGGTTCAGAAATGAGCAAAAAAGACGGCGGAGGAGGAATGTGGGATTTCAAAAGAGTTGGTCAGGTGTTTGTAAAATTTGATCCCCGTAACATAAAAGCCGCCGAAGTAACTCGCATAGATGATACTCGCAGTCCATGGTCGTCTTCCGCTGCGCAGGACCAAGACGGACCTTTGGTATACAGAATTGATGGAGATCATCATCCTCATGTCGGTCGTCCTTTGGATGAGCAGGGTAATGTTCAGGAGATAGCCGAGCTTAATGCTCAAATCAGCGGTCAGTTTAGTATAGTGCCTGACCCTTGGGGTGGATGGTGGCTTGTTGGCACTGGACCCATGCTCAGCCGTAAAGTGGTTGCCTACCCCCTGGAATCTCCCAGCGGGCCGGTGATCGGGAGCAAGATAGAGTTGATGACTCTTCCTAAGCCGACTGTGGGTAAGTATAACGTTTATGCTCCTTCCGTGCATATGGAACTTGGAGGACTTTTAACCTGGGCGTTAAATGGTTCTGGCGGTGAAGAAAAATATGGCCTGCGCAGGATTGAAAACTTTTGGCCTAACCAGTTGGCTAAAGTTTTAGGCAAGGAACTTCCTTCGTCTCAACCCGACCCTGACCCAGTTACCGAACCAACACCATCTCCTCAACCCGACCCTGACCCAGTTACCGAACCAACACCATCTCCTCAACCGGAACCGGATCCAGTTACCGAACCAACACCATCTCCTCAGCCCGACCCAGTTACCGAACCAACACCATCTCCTCAGCCCGACCCAGATCCCCCTGCGGAACCTGCTCCTGAGACCAAGCCTTCTACACCTGAGATTACCGTTATCATCCCCAATCCTTCCCGGCTACTAAGACTGGGTGGTCCTGGTTTCTGTTCTGGCTTTTATCGAATACTCTTTAACAATAAAAACTGCCCTGTAATAGGTCAGGAGTCTTCGAAGCAGAAGCCTTTAAACTCTGCCAGGAGAAAACCTGCCGCCAAACATCGCGCTCATTCGAAGAACAAGAGAGCACACCACCATCACCACCGTAAAAAGATCAAACATAAGCGCCGCTCCTTGGCCAGGAAATAACTGTTTACCTTTTTAAGGGTGCATAATATTTGTATGGGAGAAGTCTGCTTTTGGTGCGCCAGGGAATCTGGAGTGGTTCAGGATTGGTTTATTTATCCCCACCATACCGATCTTGTGCCTGATGTCCAGTATAATCACGTGCCTTGCTGTTTGGCTTGCAGGAGACTAAGAGCCGGACGTGGGATTGCGGGGTGGCTTGCTGATTGCCTGGAGCATGGTTTAAATACTGAACCTCGCAAGGTTTATGAAAAGCTTAGGGACCTTGATCAAGAACATCCTACAAAGCGTACTGGTGTGGAGCTGCGACAACTTCGAAGAATGCTGGATATGCGCTATCGTCCTTCTGTAGGGAGGCTTGACCGATTAGGTAAACTGTTTGAACGCTCCGGCCGCGCCTGTATTTGGTGTCGGCGACCATTAAGCATCAAGCATATGGAGAGTTCGGTGGAACACTTGGTGCCCAAGTCAAAGCAGGGCAATGATACTCCCGATAATCTGCTTGCAGCATGCGTCGATTGTAATAACCGACGGCGCAATAAATCTCCGGCTGAGTGGATTGAACATTGTTTAGACAAGGGCTATCAGCCTCGAATTGATCTGATATGGCAGTCCCTGTCTCTGCTTCAGGAACCCAGCAAGGGTATTCGTATACGAAGAAGGGCCAACGACTACCAAGTGGAACTGCTAGGGTTGTTAGAATCCAGGCCAGGGATTGGAGAGCAGCCTTTTCTCCCTCCAAAGCCTTGGATTATTCCACCTAAACCCCCTCCGCCTTCCCGTCGTCGCCGAAGCTGATACAGTGCAAGTATGTCCAGCGCACTAGCCACTGTTTTTCTGGGAAAGAACGAAACCAAGGAGTCGGGCATCCTTGATGATTTGCATCGCCGCTTTCCACTGAACGCTAAGGCGCCGGAGATTCGGCTTATTGACTTCGCTGATAGTTCGGACCGGGTACGGATCCGCCGTGCCCTGGAAGCATTCAAAGAGCAAGGAGTTCGTGTTTGCGGCATCGAGCCTTCCCATTCGTGCGCTGATTGGCATGTTCGCCTGAGGGGAAATATGAATCGCGAAGGCCAGCTCAAGCGGGGCTTGTTGATTGATATTCAGGAAAGAGAGGAGTATCCTTATCCTCTGGACAGTCTCCAGCAGACCACTCAAATGATTCTGCAGAGTCTAGGGTTCCCCACCGTGATTGATTTCAAGGGCCGCGTTATAGTAGATAATGATGGCATCCATAGTGCAAGGCTTGCTTGGGTTGAGCTTGGTCTTTCTGGCGCTATTGAAGGTTGGGACGCTAAAGAGGCTGAACAGTGGATTGCTGTGAATTCGGAGTTGTCTGATTATCACATTCTTGAGGCATGGCATAGCTCTTCTGTTGAACTAGATGTAGCTTCGGAATGGCTTACACAGCAAGTTACATACAGGGACTCTGCTGACTCAGAGTATCCCTGGCTTCGTGCTGAAATGGTGGATGAATGGATGCGAGCCGGTTTTACCGCTGAGGGGGCGACTCATTGGGCTAAAATTTCTCGCCGTATGGCTCATTATAATGTTGCCCGTCCCTGGATTGATGGAGGCCTAACCCCCAAGACTGCAGCCAAGTGGATGGGGCTGGTAGGCGAGGGTTACGGCGGCGGTTACTCTATGGTCAAGGAGTTGCGTTCCAAGGGCATCAATGCTGACCGAGCCAGCGTTCTAAGCGAGCTTGGCTTTGGTACTTGGGAAATGCGCGAGCTTGTTAAAATGATTGACTATGGATTCTCAGTCGATGAGGTAATGGACTGGGCCAGGCTTGGTTCCCGCCGTGTTAGCATTAATAATGTTAATGCTTGGAAGACCCTTGGTCTTGACGCCCAGCAAGTCAAGGAGTGGCAAAATCTCGGTGAGCGGATTGGGATTAATGATATGTTTGCCGCTGTAGAGCGAGTTGCCCTTTGGCACAGGGCCGGGTTCGGTCCAGAGGATGCAGAGCCTTGGGTTTCTTTGGGTAGGCGGTTCGCTGATTTTAGCACGGTGCAGTCTTGGCGTGAGCTTGGCCTGGAGCCGCGGGACGCTAAGCCTTGGGCTGCTGTTTCTTCTCATGGCCGCCAATGGGCAGACCTTTCAAAGCCGGAAAATATTCTTGTTTGGCAAGAAATCCACTCTAGGTTCAATAATCCAGACAACATTCAGCAAATGATCCAGATGGATATTAAGCCGGAACAAGCAAAGGCTGTTATGGAAATGCTGGAGGAGGAATAATATGAAAATCAAAAACGCCCTGCCGTGGATTACTATCCTGGCAGTATTGAAAGTATTGCTGGACCATTGGCTAAGCCTTCCAGAAGAAGACCGCCACAGAATCGGACGAGTTGTTCGTGAGAGCAAGGGCATCCCTGGGAGGATAACTCCTGAACACCGAGACCATATCAAGCAGGCTGCGAGTCAACTGGACAAGGCCGGTCTTGGGCGGGATATTCTTTCAGCTACAGCTCCCCTTCCTGGAAGGCGTAAGAACAAGGGCAGTTAAGTCAGCCTACACCTGATACAGTATAGGTATGGGCGCAGGCATGAATTCTCAAAGGGTTACTCTTATTTCCGATCTTCATGGTTGGCTTCCAGAGCTTCCTGGCGGTGACCTGTTGGTTATTGCCGGTGATTTTTGCCCCATTAAAGATCATGGAATAGAACGCCAGAAGAGCTGGGTTTCAGGTCCTTTCGAAGAATGGCTTGTAGCTCAGCCCTATGAAAACATTGTGGGTATTGCTGGCAACCATGATTTTATTGCGGAGGGTTCGGAAGGCTCCAAGATTCTACGTTCTCTTTCTTGGGAGTACTTGCAGGATGAGTCACGCTGGATTGGCGGAATGAAGATATGGGGTAGCCCTTGGTGCGCTCCTTGTGGACGTTGGGCTTTTATGGCTGGTGAGAATGATTTGGAATCTCGTTGGGCTGAGATCCCACAGGACACTGACCTGGTTATCACTCACAGTCCTGCTCATGGTTGGGGCGACAGAGTAATGAGTGGCGAGAGAGTAGGATCTGAAACCCTATTCTCTCGTCTTCAGGAAGTTCGTCCTGCTTTGCACGTTCATGGGCATATCCATGAGGCCAGGGCCAGCGGAAGATTCCCCCGCGGTATCCCTACTATTAATGCAAGTCTTTTAGACGAGCGCTATGAACCCTGGGGTTGGTGTTGGCAACTTCAAATGAATCAGCAGGAATCAGTCTGGCAGATTGGTCAAATCAGCGAAGAGCCTCTACGGGTTCCAGGAACTAGTCTTCCTGAAAGCCGTAGGCCACGATTCCATAGATAATCAGGATCTGGAAGAAAATCAGTATTAGTGACCAAAGGGGATAGCGGCTAGCAGCAAACAGTTCAGCAAAAATCGCTAGTCCCGAGAGAGTAACTGCTGATACCATAGCTAGACCGTTTCTAGCAAACACCCCAAAGGCAATCAGTGTCTGCAACGCTCCAATAACTAGTAGTGTCCATCCCCACGTATTAAGGTTGGAAATAACATATTGAGCATCAGCCGTATAGATACTGGATTTGGAAACAGCAGCAATACCATCTAGGATACTGAATACCCCTCCGACCATCAGTAGGGTTCCGGCGAAGTTAACCCATCCTGAACCCGACTTGGATTCTTGTTTTGACTGTAAAGTGGTTGTTTGCTGTGTAGTTTCCATACACAGAGCTTACAAGTATCGATTACGGACCATTAGGTAGTCTGCCGCTTATTGGTCTAACTGCACAATTTCAGTTGAGGCAGAACGTAGGGTTGCTGCGAATATTCCATGCTAATTACCCTTTTTTCGGTATTGCTTACTTTCCCAAAGCTAAACCACTTGGCTGAATAAACAGCTCCGATTATTCTGCCTTTGTGGTCCAGCTGTACCCTAAAACTGTAGGTCGCGCCATTATGGAGCACTTGCGGAAGATGAGGTGTTACTATCGTTCCGTCAGCAAGGGTTTTTCGGTCGTAATCAAAATAGTAGCTCCAACTAACACTTCTTCCTTGACTGTTTATAGAAGTACGCACAGAGGGATTCAGTTTGCTGCGCATATCCCCGATATCAGATAGTGGTGATGGTTGAGCGTCATCAATCATAGACATAATAGAATCGAGGTCTCCTTCCTCAAGCAAAATTTCTGTATAACAGAAAGGAGAGTAATTGGCTACTGGTGGATTTACCAATAGCCATGCTTGGTCTTCCCGGTTCCAGAAAAAACTCATTTGCATTGCAGGAATCCCAGCCACCCCGAACAGCGGAGCACCTTGCTGGTAATCACCGTCAAAATAAAACTCTCCAGACGACTGTTCATGGCTGAGAATGGGATTATCTGTTGTCTGGTGATATTTCTTTTCGCTGCAGTTGTTGCTGCCATCACATAAAATAGACCTGCCTTTAATTTTTATTGATTTGATGGTTTGATCCTGGTAGGCCTGCTTTTTTGAGTTTAATACCTGTTGCAAATATGGATTTAATGGCACGGGCTTTTTGGCCTTGGCCTCGGCTGAAGGTGTATTAACGAAAGCAGCCAAGCCGCATAGCAGAAGAGCTACACATCCTGACAAGCAGATTCTCATGATTGCCACCCCGCTTCATCTATAGCTAGTACACCATCATGGTCAGGATCCAGGACAGCCCTAACAGCTCGCAAGGCATTAAGCCTTCCTCCACTAACGCAAAGATTTTTAAGTGCGGTTTTATGGTCAACTGTTGCTATTAAGACTCGCTTGATTTGGGCTGGAGTGAGATTGGGGTTTGCTGATTTCATGAGTGCTGCGACGCCGCTAACCATGGGTGTAGCCATAGAAGTACCGCTCATATACTGAAAACCCTTGGGAATGTACATGTTATAAGCAGCTGGTAGTGAAGTCGAATAAATGTTTTCTCCCGGGGCAAATAGGTCAACCTGGGTTTTTGAATAATTGGAAAACCGGGAGGGCAGGTCTTTGGGTCCGCTGGAGCCAACACACAAAATATTCGGAGCTGTGCTGACGCACGGGTATACAGGGTTTTTATCCAGGCTGAATCCTTCATTGCCTGCTGCAGCGACAAATAATGTGTTCGGCGAAGCCTGCGCCGCAGCCAGGATATTACGTGCTCCTACTCCATCTTCCAGAGACATGTTAGCTACCGGTATATCCCATGCTCCTGCTGCTTTCATTGCTGCGGCTATGGCTCGAACGTCCTGGTTTTTAAACCAACCGCTTTGTGCGTCATTATCGTTCAAGACTTGCATGCTAAGGATTTGTGCCTGTGGCGCTACTCCAACCCCGCCGTAGTTGTTATTAGAACTAGCCGCAATAATACCAGCCACATGGCTGCCATGTTGTCCAGGTTGCAAGAATGAATTAGCAAAAGAGAAATTCCAGCTGGCTGGTTCAGAGGGCAGTGAAGGTAGGTCGATGGATGCAGGCAGAATGCTGTGACCCCTGAATTCTCTGTGGTCAAGCCAAACTCCCTGGTCAATAACTCCTACTGTGACTCCCGCTCCCTGCGAGTATTGCCAGGCTGGCAGCAGGCTGATGTCTGCCCCAGGGGCACCGCGGAGGGATTGGCGGTCCACCCGGATGGTTTGACCTGTATTACGAAAAGCCCATTGCCAAGAAAAGAGAGGGTCATTAGGTAAAGGGTAAGCCTGAGCAATTCCTTGGCAAATAAAAAACAGTAATAGAGGCAGACACAGGCGAAGGCGCATGATCCCAGTATGCACCTCTTTGATACACAAGGTGGTATTTCAATACAGAGAGCGGATTAAATTTGAGCAACCAAGTCTGGCTGACGCTTGGGGGCTTTGCTTGGCCTGGAAGGCTTGCTCAATAGGTCAATAGCTATTTTCCTGAGCCTGCTCTCCTGAGCCTTTGCTAGTGGCCGAAGAATTTTACGCCCCTGGGTAGAATGCCAAGGGGTTCTGGCACACAAAGAACCCATATGGGAAAGCCATTGAGGATCGTCTGGTTGTCTTTGATCTATTCTCAATTGCTCACTAACAACATCACAATATGGGGATGCCATCCAGCTCTGCCAGGCGTCAGCTACCAGAGCTGCCTTGGTTCCGTGAGCTTGAACAACAGGCAAGCCTTCTTCTGATAAACCAACACTAAGATCTTCGAGAACCGAAGCTACTTCAGCTTCGCAGTCTTGTGGAATATCAATAGGCTGTCCCCAAGAAGGAAGAAGCTCCACTGCTTTTCTTAAGCTAGTTTGTTCTTCTTGGGACATACCCATAGCTAGTTGTTCTAGAAATTCCATTCTAATTTCTTTCTCGTCCGGGGTCTGTGAGCTAGACTGTGCCAGGGTTTGACTGGGGGCTTGTTGCATCCGTTCCAACCAATTATCAGAGCCCAAAGCTCTTTGTACTGCCTGGGCTAACTCTTCTGGTTTTAAAAGTCCCTGATCATCTGCAGGTAGCCCATACCACTGCCTTGCGGACTGCGCGGCCCCTGGAGTCCACCAGCCTTTGACTCTCTCATCATAATAATGCCACAAATGATTCGCCCGACGGTCTCCGTCTAGCAGAATGGTGTAATAGAGGTCTAAAGCATTACGAAGTTTTTCTGGATCCCTGAAGGCCTGAGGTGCTATGCGCAGCATCAAATTGTGTACCATAACCTTGTTTTGTTCCTTAGGGTCTTTGACTGTCTCTCCTGTATTAGGATTAAGGAGCAGCTCCTCAGCGTTCAAGCCAGTTATTTGTCTGACTAGTTGATAAGTGAATTGCACTCGCTTGGAATCGGCTAACAGACTGGACGAAGAATCTTCCTGAATATTGGCATTCATACTAAGGCATGCTGATTGATCGTTGGGATTGTCTCCGCCTTTGCCCATGATCTAATCCTATACCCGTCTTCCTTTTCTTGCAAACCAATTGAAATAGGATAAGCAAAAGCGAAAACTCTCCTCTGGAGTAATTGTTGTCCTATGATTGTTTTATGGCGCTTATAGGCAAAAAAGATCAACCAGCAGACGAAGAACTACTTGAAGATTCCGAACAAGTAGAACCAGAAGCTCCGGAAGAAGAACCCGAACCGGAAGGACCTCCTGCTGAGGTGGTAGAAGCAAGAGATGGCGCCAGAGTTTGCTTCCTAATCAACCAAGCTATTCAGTCAGCTAATGCCTTGGCTGGGGGTATTGTTTTTAGCGATGACCGCCTAGCGGAGATCAAGGAAGAGGCAGCTGTTCATGCGGCCAGAGCGCAAGGAACTTGGATGGCTGTGGATAATGGCTCTCTTCCTGCCAGTGCCCAAGCGGCAGAGGCAGTTAATATTTTCGCTGATGAAGAGCAACTAGGTAAACTAGCGGCCGCAGTTATTGTTGATGCCAGAGACCAGCTGCAAGAGCTTCTTGGTCAAGTAGAAGAGCCTGCCGAAGAGCCATCTGAGCCATCGAAAAAAGATAATCCTCGCGGCCGATAGATTTAGCCAAGATTTTCCTTGCATTCCGTGCATGGGGAAGAGTAAAGTTAGTTATGTTGGCTTTACCCCTAATCTTCCGGCTTAGTCTTGCTTTGACTGCTTCGCTTTCCGCACTGGCCGTGTCCTACTGGCCTTATAGCGCTCAGGCAGCCACATTAACTACCATTCCTCGTGCCAGTTATGCTGGTATGCAGACAATTACTTACCGGTATGGTCCCATCACCATCAACCCCGGGCAGAACATCATACGCTTTCATCCGTCAAGTCTTCATCCTCAGGGGTCTGGTTATATCACCAGGTTTCAACCGAACATGATTCGCCTCGATGGTTCGATCCCTCGTGTAGACCAGCTTCACCTTCATCATGCTGTCTGGCTGGTTAACAACAGTCCTCTTTTTGCCGCCGGTGAAGAAAAAACTACAATTCAAATGCCGCAAGGCTTTGGGATCCGCACCAATCCTGGGGACAGGTGGATTGTCAATGACATGCTGCATAATCTCTGGCCTACCACCGAACGAGTTTATTTAACCTGGACTGTAGACTGGGTTCCCCTAGCTGCTGCTCAGACAGCCAACATCAAAGAAGCCAAGATTAATTGGATGGATGTAGCTGGCATTACCGCCTACCCCGTGTTTGATGTCTTGAAAGGTTCTGGTAGTGGCGGACGGTATACCTTCCCTGACCAGGCTACAGGCGCCGAGGCTCGTAAGGTGGGGGCCGCTGCTACCTGGACAGTTCCCCAAGATATGACCCTGGTAGGCGGAGCAGGGCATTTACATCCAGGCGGATTATGGCTTGATTTAAAAGTTCGCCGCGACAACCAGGAAAAGCTGCTTTTTCGCTCTCTAGCTCATTACTTTGAACCGGCTGGAGCTGTCTCTTGGGATGTGGCAATGACTGCTACTAAACCTTCTTGGCGAGTCCGCTTAAAGGCTGGAGATCAATTAAGCATTCACGCTGTCTATGACTCACACCGGGCAAGCTGGTATGAAAGCATGGGTATTTTCCCCCTGGCTTTTTCAACAGAATCTGGAGCCGGAGGCGATGATCCATTTGTTACTCAGCCTGATACCACCGGGTGGGTTACTCACGGTCACTTGGCCGAGAATGATAACCATGGTGGCAAAAGCATTGGCTTGCCTGACTTCAGCAAACTTCGTGACGGCTCCAGGGTGTCTAACGTTGATATAAGAAACTACATCTACACTCGTGGAGACATGACACTCTCTGGACAAGTTGGCCTTCCGCCGCTGGTAGCTCCAGGCTCCAGCATACGTTTCATCAATTGGGACGCGACCAGCCTGCTTTCTCCCGAAAAGAGTGCTTACCATACTCTGACTGCCTGTAAGCTTCCCTGCAACAAATCAACTGGCATTGCTTATCCTCTGGCTGACGCTGACATTCCTTTTGATTCAGGAGAGCTTGGATACGGTCCGGGGTATGCAACCCCCACAATCAACCGTAACACCTGGAGTACACCCAAGAATCTTACCAAAGGCACCTACACTTATTTCTGCCGCATCCATCCTTTTATGCGCGGCGCCTTCCGAGTGAAATAGCCTGAGGTCGGCATCTGCTAAGCTTAACTGCTTCTGACAACTACTTTACCCCTCATGCTGGGGTGAATTACACAGTAGTAGGAGTAAGTTCCGGTACGAGTGAAACGCTTGGGCCACTGTCCTTTGGTGCGAAACCCTGAATTCAATCCACTGCCATATACGTTGTGGCTGATTCTGCCTTTCCAAACCCAGGTCACTGTGCCGCCTTTTTTAATAGTAACTGTAGACGGAGCAAAAGAATAGTCTCTTACTGTCACACCAGCTCGTTTGGCAGTGCCTGCTTGTGCCAGTGAATAATTACAAGCCAGAAAGAGTCCTGCACAGCAAGTACCTAGGAGGAGAATTCTGTTCAAGGAAAGCTTCATTCCGCAACCTTACACCATCCGGTCTACAGGGGTCAACCCAAAATTTAGTAAAGCTTAAGGCCTCTTTTTGCGATGAGGATAACTTGCAATCACTACCAGGTCAATTTTAGTAGGGGGAGTTTTGATTTGTAGAGGTTCGTTGGGGTCAATGACCTGGTAGCGGTCTTGCAGCTGAATGGTTTCTCCCCCTGCCACCCAAATACCATTAGCTCCCTCTATGTCTTGCGTGTTTGTAAAAGAAGCGCGGGAGCGGTAAAAAACACTGCCAGGTAGACCCTTAGGTTCTGTCTGAATCCAAGCTTTTTTCTTGCCCCTGTTGCTTACAGTCAGTAGGAAGCCGTTTTTAGCGCTGCGGGCTGTTAGAGCAGGAAGCCGGATAGAGATTATTTCTTCAGAATGCCTTGGGGAAAGTTGCACCCGGGCTTTGGAGAAATTTTCGATCTTGATCTTTGCGTTTTTTGGTAGAGCCGCCCTGGGATGAACCGTACTGTCTGCACAGCCTGAAAAAACGCCAATCAAGCCGATAGAAAGAAGAGTGCAGAGTGTTGTGGTCTTGACCATCTTGAGGAATATAATCCATGGGGCCCAAAGAGAGTTGTCGCAATAATCCCTTTTAGCCTTTCGAAAGATGAGGTATAAGACCGGGTAGTTGGAAGATCTCCTTGGTGGTACTACCTAGGGGTTGTGGTAGACGGTCGGGTTTACACCACTTCCATTCTGCCGTTTCAGATGGGTCGGGGTCGAAAACACTATCGTCCCGAACGAGGATTTTCCAGACAAAACCTAATCCAGCACTCTCCGGGACCTGGCCCCATACCGTGGCCAGGAATTCGGGTGTTTCTGTTCCATGAACAATATCCTCTCCCCACTCTTCTTTTAGTTCTCTGCTCATTGCCCTGTACGGGTCTTCACCTGGAATCATTCCTCCTCCGGTAGGAAAGGTCCATAGGCCAGCATAACTGAAAACCTCAGGACTCCTTTTGGTTAAAAGAAGTTGACCTTTCATGTTATAAAAGACTGCCCCGGCCCACACTGGACCTAATCCCAGGCCTGCCTTTTCCCCGTACTGGTGGATTAGAGTGTTAGTAGCATAATCTGTGCGGTAAACACAAGCTCTTTCCTCTACCTTTAGGCATATAAGCTTTGGTCCATTAAACCAATGGGGATGGTCTTGAAGCATCTGGACGCTGTCTTGATATTCAGAGCTTAGTTGGGGTGACAATTTTGGTGGGTCTATTTCAACAAGCTCCAGCTGTCTCTGGCTGTGTTGCAACATTCCGCAGAGTATAAAGCAGGATGTTTGACTGTTTGGGATTCTCCTTGCTTAATTGAATATTTTTTAATGCTATCCCTAAACAGGAGACTTCTTCCTCTCTTGCTGTTAGCATCATCCTATGCAGCTTCAAAGGATATACCCTCTGCCTACTAGTAGCGCTGGTTCCTGGCGAGCTTATTACGGAGACTATGACTTCATGCTAATCCGAGCTGACAAGGGATGGGTCATTTCCTCCCTGGCCCGAGGCATGAATCTTTTGGTCAAGCACGATTTGCTTCGTCAGACTTTTACAACTCGCCGAGAAGCCCTTGCCTCTTTGGAGGGTATGCTAATCGCCTTCGGGAAGACCAGCTAGCTCAGGTGTAATTCCAGCTTCGGCCATACTCTTAGCAAGAGGCGGGGACCAACATCCCGAGCTAATCCATGCCTCAGCCTGCTGATGGTCAAAACCCTCATCAAGCCAATCTTGCGCAATCAGCCTGGGCTGCTGTGAGCCTGAATCGAAGTCTCCGAGTTTCTGAATAAGATGAAGCATTTCTTTCATATGTTCACATTATCAGGAATGCTCCGAGATAGGCGTCGCTTGATCCACCGGCGTGTCTCATCTGCGCCCCAGACTATAAAGGGAAAAGGCAACACAAATATCCATTCTTCCAGCCCCAGGCTAGCTGTTCCTAAAAGCTCTTGAAGGGGAGGGAGGTATATAATGGCTGCTGCAAAAGCAATTTCAAAACCAATGCCTCCGAGCAGCAGACGGTTGCTCAAAAAACCTATCGACTTTAATGACACAGTTTCAGTTCGTGCTGCAAAAGCTGTGCCTACTTGACACATTACCATCCCCAGGAATGTCATGGTAGTAGCTTGTTGGTAAAGATGATGGAGAGGGGAGCCAGGCCCAGTCTGGTCCCCAGGCTGCCATCCGCCCGCCTGCAGTACATAGAAAAAACCGATTAGTTCAAGTCCAGCTGAAATCATACCCACAAACAACCATGCTCGAATTAACATTCCACCCTTTACAACCCCCTCCTTTTTAGGCCTGGGTTGTCGTTGCATGATGCCGGGTTCTGCCTCTTCTCTGCCTAGAGCCAAAGCCGGTAGGGTTTCAGTACCCACATCAAATGCCAGCAGCAAAGGTACTGTCAGCGGCAAAGGTACAGATCCCCCACTCAGGGCAAACAATAATATAGGTACCACTTCCGGGGTACTATGAGCAAAAATATAAAAAACAAATTTACGCACATTGTCAAACACTCTTCTGCCCGCGGCTATGGCCCGGACAACCGTTGCAAAATTGTCATCTGTTAGCACCATGGTAGATGCTTCTCTGGCTACATCCGTACCACTAATTCCCATAGCTACGCCAATATCTGCGCTTCTAAGAGCAGGAGCATCATTGGCTCCATCTCCTGTCATTGCTACAACTTCTCCTGAGGCTTTGAGCAAGTCCGCTACTCGGAGTTTTGTCTGAGGTGAGCTTCTGGAAAAGATCAGGGGCTGGTGGTTTTTTAATACCCCTTCCAGTTCCTGGTCGTTCATCTGGTCGGCCTCCTCACCCATGATGATTGTGGCTTGCTGTCCTGCTTGGATAATCCCTACATCCTTGGCAACAGCTTGTGCCGTTAGGTTGTGGTCTCCGGTAACCATGATGACTCTGATGCCAGCCTCTTGGCAATCGTGAACTGCCTTGGTAGCCTCAGGCCTGGGACGGTCAACCAGGGCAGCCAATCCCAAAAAGCATAAATCCCTTTCTGCATCTTTTCGCTTGTACTCTCCGGCCTGTTGATCAAGGGTTTTTTGAGCAAAGGCCAATACTCTCAGCCCTTGGTGTGCATAGTGATCTACAGTGTGTTGTATTTTCTGCAGGTCCCCTTTTGTTATGGGTCTCTGGTTGACCGTGCTGCACAGGGGTAGTATTACTTCCGGGGCACCCTTGCTGTTTAGTTGCAATCGACCATCTACCAGGTCCAGAGTCGACATGCGTTTCAACATAGGGCTGAAAGAAAAGCGTGTTTGCTGATCTTTTTCTCTTTGTTCCAGAGAGAGTTCTACCTGAAGGTCTTTTGCCGCTTGTAGTAAAGCCAGTTCGGTGGGGTCTCCGTGCCCTGCGCCATCTTGAATGTATGCACTACAGCACCTGACCATGCTTTGGGCTATTTGTTCGTAGGGCTGCCCTTCGGGTGTCCAAAGCGAGTGAACACTCATTTTATTTTGAGTAAGGGTCCCTGTTTTGTCTGTACAGATTGTTGTTGTGGAACCAAGTGTTTCTACCGCACTCAGCCTTTTGACGATAGCCCCCATCTGTGCCATCTCTCTTACACCTACAGCGAGCGCCAAAGTTATAACAGGTAGGAGCCCCTCCGGTACGTTGCCTACCAGAAGGCCGATAGCAAAAACGGAGGCATCACTCAACGAAAGACCCGCAGCAAAAACGGCTAGAGGTATAAACGCTATACCAAGGCCTATGGCTACGGCAGCAATCAGCCAAGCTACTTTTCGAATTTGCTCTTCCAAAGGACTATTTTGAACAGAGCCTCTTTCTGAAAGGGCAGCTATTCTTCCTAATTGGGTGCGCATTCCCGTGTTGTGAATTTTAACCAGGCATTCTCCCTGTATTACCGAAGAACCAGAAAATACCGTCCCTTGTTCATCCAAGGATAATGAAGCAAAAGGCAAGAGCGGTTGTTGTGCTACAAATTTTCCCTGAGACATCCTTAGCACAGGAATGGATTCTCCTGTTAAGGCTGACATATCTATTTCAAGTGAACCTTCGATGATTTCACCGTCAGCTGAAACACGGTCTCCTTCTGCTAGCTGTATGACGTCACCCGGCACTATTTCTTTGGCGGGCAGGGTTTGCCATAGGTTATCACGGCGGACCTGGCACAGAGGGGGTAGGTACATTGCTAGCGCTTCAACAGCATTTTCAGCTTGTTGTTCTTGGATAAAAGCAAATAGGGCATTAAGCAGAATGACCAGCACGATAGCTAGGGCGATGGCAAGAACCCCTGCTATCCAAGCTAAGAAGGCAGCCAGCCACAGCAGCAAGGCTAAAGGGTGAGCCAATTGATGCAACAAGCCTTTGATCCATGAACGGCGAACTTGTCGTTGAATCAGATTGGGGCCGTATTGCAGCAGTCTGCGCTGGGCCTCACGGCTGCTTAGCCCCTCGGATGCTGCTGATCGCATCTCTTATATTACAAGAGTATGCTTCTAATCCCTTAGGGGTTTCCCCAGGAGAATTTGCTTAAGAAGACTGTTCTTCTTTTTCCAGTGCCTTGTGAAGTGCTACTGCGGCCTGGTGAGGCTGATCGAACCTTTGAGCGTCCAGGCCATATCTGCGCATCATTTGCTGCGCATAATGCTCCTGCTCCTGGGTGAACATTGGATCACCTACTGCAAGGAGTACCCACCAGTGAGAATCTCCAAAACCGACTCGTGCCAAAATTAGACCAGGGATCTGTTCAACCAGGTAGGTGTAAGGGTCGTCTCCGTATTGAATCAGCACGATGTCTTGCATGACTACAACCTACTGCTCCATGGCCGCGGAGAGCGCTTGTAGGCCCTCTTGGCGAGTTTTAAAATATCGATGCAGCATACCGGAGTGAATTAACAGCTTTGAAGCTTGATTGATTTGCTCACCCCTACGTCCTGCTCGGTCAGATAGATCTGGGTGACAGCTGGAAACCACCATCTGCCAACCTCCGGGGCGTTTGGTTAGCTGCAGGCCGGGGACCTGATGAACATTCCACGTACCAGTACGAGCATGACCTACAGAATACCTGCTAAGCAGGCCTGAATCATCTTCCATAAGGTCAGCTTATCAGCATGTCTAAATTTAGGGAAAAGAGAAAAAAGCTTGATAACCGGCTGAGAACTGAAAAGGAAGCGGGTAAAAAGGTAGTCTTGAACTATGTTGTGGCAAACCGTTGCTTTTGTGCTTTTGGCTCCATTTGTAGCTTGCGGGGCTACCTGGGTCTTGTGGATGGGACTGGTTAGTTGCGACTGGGTTTTTTCTGCTTTACGAGGATGGAATTATTCCAGAAGAATTAAACACTGCCCACCATTTGGAAGAATGCAAGAGCCTGAGCTTGCGCAGCGAGTATGGGAGTCTTATTGGATGCTTAAAAACTGCCGACTACCTCGGGGCTGGAATCGAGACCAGCTGCATGAGCACATGATTGAATTGCAGGAGCAGTTACATCTGCTGCAAGTAAGCCGAGAAGCATATGAGCTTTGGCAAGGTTCCAGCCAAAGCCAGTACTACCCTTCTTCCAGGCCTTCAGTATTTGATTAAGAAGAGAAAGGCTGCAGCAGTCTCGGTCTTGCTTTAGGTTACTTGTATGAGCAAAGAAACAAGTTTTGACCTTATTGTTGTTGGTTCCGGCCCTGGCGGATACGTCGCTGCTATTCGCGGAGCGCAGCTTGGTCTTCAAACTGCTGTGATAGAGCGTGACCAAATTGGTGGACGCTGTCTGAATTATGCCTGTATTCCCGCTAAGGCAGTTTTGAGAGCTGCAGACATTAAGGATGAAGTTGATCATGCAGAAGAGTTTGGTATTTCTACCGCTGCCTCTCAGGTTGATTTTGGAAAAGTTTCTCAGCGTCGCCAAGAAGTCATTTCTACCCTAACTGGTGGAGTGGGTATGTTGCTCAAGAAAAACAAGATCCAGGTCATTAATGGAGTCGCTTCTTTTGACAAGGATGGCAACCTCCAAGTCCAGGGCGAGGATGCTGGCACCTATAGCGCTCCCAACATTATTCTAGCTTGCGGGTCAGTGCGCTCTGGCATTCCTGGGGTCGAATACGGCGAAAGGATTATTGGTACAGAAGAAGGTTGGGCTCTGGATGAATTGCCTAAGAGCATTATTGTTTTGGGTGCTGGAGCATCCGGCACGGAAATGGCTAGCGCTTATGCTCGTCTGGGCTGCAAGACAACACTAGTGGAAGGAACGGATCGCGTTCTGCCTGGTGAAGAAAAAGATGTCAGCAAAGTAGTGGAACGAGGACTAAAGGCTCAGGGAGTAGAAGTTCTAACCGGCAATTTTGCTCAGGACATCAAAGCAACCGCTAAAAGTGTTTCTATGACAGTAGGTGATACTAAACTCCGAGCAGAACTAGTAGTTGTTGCCGCAGGAAGGCGAGCTGATGTAGAAGCTCTTGGTCTTGACCTGGTTGATATCCAGACTGATGAACATGGTTTGGTTCAGGTAGATGATCAACTCCGTACCACTCGTCAAGGAGTATGGGCGATTGGAGACCTTGTGGCTGGCCCCGCTCTTGCTCATAAAGCCTCCGAAGAAGGAATCCTTGCTGCACAGTCAGCGGCTGGGCAGCATGTTCATCCGATTGACTACCAGATGATTCCCCGAGCCACTTTCTGCTCTCCCAATGTCGCTTCTTTTGGTTACACAGAAGAGGAAGCCAAAGGGGAAGGTCTTGATGTAGTTGTTGGCAAAGTCCCTTATGGCGCTGTTGGAGCAGGTACGGTATATGGTGATCGCTCGGGCTTTGTGAAAATTGTTGGTGATACTAAATTCAAGGAAATCATCGGCGGCCATATTGTAGGAGCCAAAGCTACTGAATTAATTCAAGAGATTGTTAATGCCCAAGCTCTAGAGGGAGGGTATCCTGAATTAGCACAGATTATTCACGGCCATCCCACTCTTTCAGAAGCTGTCTCTGAGGCTGCCCGAGCGGTAGATGGCTGGCTAATTCACGGCTAATCAAGCCGTGGATTCGCCCCAAGCGAACTCTTGCTCGCTGAGTTCTTTGGCCTGCCTCAGGGTGCGAGATGTACCAAGCAGAACCTTGCCTCTCCTAGCACTTAGTACCAGGTTGAAGCGAGCTGTTCTTAGCTCTCGGTCTTCTGTGTCCTTGCTGATTTCTTCTGCCTCGCGCATCATCTGGTAAAGACCAAGAGGCAGAGCGTGTGCCTTCCAGATGGTTTTTGGCTTTCTAATGAAAACAACCCAACCATCATGCTGAGCCACCCAATCTCCGCTTGAATGACGCTCCCATGTCAAAGCGACAGGAGTCTTTTCTTTCTCAGACATTGCCAGGATGACATCCAGCGACTGGGCTGCCTCTGTCTTACTGCTAAACCGCTGAGCTAGTATTTGTTTTCCGACCCAGTTGCAGTATGGGCCGCCGCCATCAGGAGAGGCTAGTGGGCTAACCATCCAACTTCCGTTTCCAAGTTTGCGAACAGCAAATCTTCCGCAAGCAGAAAACCACAGTCCAGCTCGGCCTGAGCGTCTGAGGCTGCTATTCTTCTTCATCCCATCCCATCCAATCATAACCAAACTCGCGTTTGACAAAAGCAACGGCCTCTTCGCCATCGCATTCAAGGTTTTCGATTACATCAAAGCCCTGAACCTGAAGACAACCGGCAAAGCCATTTCCTCCTTCGGCGTAAGAAATTCGGAACTTCAGCAGAGGATACATTCCTCCAAGCTGCCTGACGATGCCCTCTGGCGGAGACCAGGCACTGTGAAACCAGTATTCCAATAGGTTTTCAGAACAAGCGAAATCATCAATATCAACTGCCCACTTGGTTCCCCATCCGGCTGCTGAGGTTCGCCAGTCAAACCAACCATCACGCCCTTCTGTCATTAGCTCAGGAGGCGTAGGCAGGATGGTCTCAAAATCAAACTCACTCGAACCAGTAGTTTCCTCACGGAAACGCTCCAACTCTGCTGTCGGTCCTTCAATCGTTAGTCTGTTCTCACACCAGTTCGGCATCCTGTATACACCCTATCAGCATTCGACTGTTTTGGGAGGCTTGCTCCATGCATGATCTGCTGGAAACAAAAGGCTTTTCTGAGGTTGGGTGCAGTAGGTTTTAGCATGAAAACCGGTCAATCGATTCGACTAAAGAAGATTCTTTCTCGCTCTAATCGTTCTGCGATATGGGGCGTGCATAACATCGAGGGGCTGTTATTAGGTAAGGCTCACTCCGATCCGCTGGGGCGTAGAATCTCAGGATGGACTTGGCTTGTTTTGGATGACCAACTCTCGGACGGTCTGAAGGTCCTGCGGGGCCAAGTGTTCCGGACCCGCAGGGATGCTGTGAACGGGCTAAAACTGGCTTTGGAATTCAGTCTTCTCTAAGAATACGCAGTGGAACTTCCAATGGCGCTTGTCCTATAGCAATAAGAGCATAAAGGCCGCCTACTTCCAGTAGCCTGGCTTCAGTTCCTGCTGGGAATTGCCCCCAGCGTTCTGTTAAAATAACCCACTGGCCTCTTGCTTCCATAACTGATTATACGGCAGTATGGATGAGTGGGGTTCAAACGGTGCTTAAAAGTCTAGGTCCAAGTCCAGGTCTAAATCAAAATCCGGATCCAGATAAAAGTCAAGAAGTTCTTCGTTTCGTTCTCTTACTTCCATCCAGGCTATGGCATAATCACTGGTTTGTTGAAGGGACGCAGTGGAAATGCCAATTGCCAGTTTTTTGAGTAGATTGGTTTCATAACTAATGGCGTTAATCAGCTCGTGCACCACTTCCTCGGGGGGCAGTACGTTGCGGTCCATGCTTGCTTTAAGGAGGTCGCATAGCAGATGGTGCCAGTCTTGCCTTAGCCGCAGCAGAGCAAGGACATGTTGGCCGTCGCAGTCTGAGTCCATAGTTCTAGCTAATTGCGAGCTGATGGGATCGAGCATTGCCCCTAGACAACGTGCTTGTTCGGTAATAATTGGGGGCAGCTCTTCCATCTCTTGATTATGATGGAAAACAGCTTGGGGGTCAATTAAAAGGGCAGATTTTC
>Ga0214923_10002493_pt1 | contig 24404 bp, 16 predicted proteins | sample LL1510_MetaG_FD_177993 | JGI IMG/M metagenome (GOLD analysis project Ga0214923, IMG submission 177993) | Freshwater microbial communities from Lake Lanier, Atlanta, Georgia, United States - LL-1510 | ecosystem: Environmental > Aquatic > Freshwater > Lake | place: USA: Georgia | collected...
ACATTGGAATTAGAGAATCTTTCAACGCCAAATGGGGTGAACATTTTTTCAATTATTTGAATGTGCTCTTCCCCAATATCATGCGGTGCAATTATTATACATTGATCTGAATTCAGTGAATTGCGTTGTAAATAATGCAAAAGCGCAGTTTCTTCAGGTTCCCATGAGCTTCCTAAAATTAAAGTGCTTTTTCCATGGGTGAAGTCCTTGATTCTTTGAGGGACATCCATAAGTTGAGACTGTATTTTTTGAGTGCGTAAATATCGAATGTCACCAAGGATTTTCATATTTGGCAAGTGAATTGAATTTCCCAATTTTGCCGTATTCTCATTTTGGGCAAAGAAACCTGCACATTTTTTTAATGCATTTTGCCAAAAAGAAGCCCATGGTTTTAATATGAAATGTTTATCTCTAAGTAAGAAATTCCAATACCACAGTGGTATGTTATTTTGATGGCATGCATTGATCAAATTTGGCCAAAATTCATATTTCACAAAAATGGCAATGTCGGGATTAATTTCTTGAATCCATTGCTTCGCATTTTTAACTGAATCAAATGGTAGATAAAGCTTTGTGCAATTTGAAAGCAATTTGGCGTTTTTGTAACCGGATGGAGAGAAAAAACTTATAATAAATTCTGATTTTGGTATGATTTTGGTAATTTCTTCAATCAAAGGAATAGCCATTTCATATTCGCCCAAACTGGCTGCATGAATCCAAATTCTTTTGTTCCTTTTTGGCTCGAAATGTTTGATAAAATCAATTTGCGACATACGTCCAACGATCATTTCTCGGGCTTTGTGATTAATTAATCCGGCAAGGCGCATGAGTCCCTCAAAAATGAAAATGAAAAAAGAATAAATAACTTTCAAAATATTAATCCATAAAATATTCTTGATCTCTCAATTTTTGATCAATTCTAATGGGAATAATTAAACCAAAATGAATCCCAGTTGTAATTTCGTTGATTGGGGTATTGTCGGCTTTGTTGTTTCCAAAATCCCAAGGACGTAAACTGTGCGCCACGCCATGAATAAAATCAAAACCCAATACGCAACTAATCGCATTGAAGTTAAAATATTGGATACGAATTCTTTCCGCTAATTGGTAACCCCTAGCTAATTTGTCGTAGCCCGATAAATTATCACCCTCAATTTGAGGCACTGTACCCTGGTCTACTTGGTATTCTATATAGGTTTGTGAAAAGCCACCACCAATTCCAATTTGCAAGGCCAAATGTTTTTTAGTGAATTTCTGAAATGGATAAAAATTCCTGGAAATGTATGCACGAGATGAAAATCCTCTCAATCTGGCACGGATCACCGCGGGGTGTCCATTAATGTCAATAATATCTCCATTTTCATTGGAAATATTGTTAAAAAAGCCAGTAGTTTTTACATTGTTTCCAAAATAAATATTGTAATCTAAACTTCCAACCCATTTTCCTTGGTGTTGATATTCGAGTGCAACAGGAAAGCTTGTAAAATCTGGGTATTTTAAGGCAATGTCGCTATAATTGATATAATATGCGGCACCAAAGTTTAAAAAGATCCAAGATTTGTCTATGTTTGAGAAAACTTGAATTTTTTTGCTGGTTAGGGTATCGGAATTTTGAACTTTTGGGGTATCTTGTAGGATAATATTATATGCATTCATTTCATTCGAAATGAAAAAAAGGTAATAAATAAGAAAATATTTAAAGGCAATTAGATAGCGCATAAAATTCGAAAATAATATTAAAATTCGAGATGCTATAGAATTTGATTTATTATTGATAAAAATTCTGAGGGATTATCGGCATGTACCCAATGTCCTGCTTTTGAAACGGTATGGTAACAAGCAGTGGGGAAATGTTGCTCAATAAAAGGTTTGTCAGTTTCTTTTAAATACCCACTTTTTTCTCCCAAGATAAAATGGGTAGATTTGGTGAACGCATTTTTAAATTCAAGACCACCAATAATTTCCTCGTAATAATTTTCAATGGCGGGTAAGTTGATTTTTAATTTATAACCTCCGTTGGCATCGGCTTCCAAATTCTTCAATAGAAACTGACGAACTCCCATGTCTGGAGCGAAAGGTAGAAAAGCAGATTCTGCTTCTTTTCGTGAGTGAATTTGTGAAAAATCTACTTCTCTAAATGCCTTGAAATATTCTACATGCCCGGGGTGGTACTGTTTAGGCGCAATATCAACGGCAATTAGTGTTTTTACCATTTCAGGATACATGTCGGCAAACAATAAAGATGTTTTTCCGCCCATTGAATGTCCAATAATGTCGGCTTCTTTGTCGTTCATGCAGTCCATCAAATTCCTCAAATCGTTTGCCATCGCCACATATGAGCTGTCATCGCTATGAAATGATTTGCCATGATTTCGGGCGTCAAAAGTGATTACACGGTATTGATTTGAAAGGTGATTGGCAATGTTGTGCCAATTGTCGAGCATACCAAAAATACCATGAAGAATATAAATGGGCTTAGTATTTTCAGCGCCGTATATTTTGTGGTTTACAAGCATTTTGTTCGTATAAAAAAGGGGAAAAGATAAATATCCTTTCCCCTTTGTATGTGTTTAATTGAAAATTAATTCAAAATTGATTCAACAGGAGTATAAGGAAGGTTAAATGCTTCACTCACACCTTTGTAAACTACATCACCATTTACAACGTTCAAACCTAGTTTAAGATCTTGGTTGTCGCTACAAGCTTTTTTCCATCCTTTATTAGCCAATTGTACTGCATAAGGAAGTGTTGCATTTGTAAGTGCAAGTGTTGAGGTATAAGGAACAGCACCTGGCATGTTTGCAACACAATAGTGAATTACACCATCAATTTCATAACAGGGTTCAGCATGAGTTGTTGGTTTCGATGTTTCGAAGCAACCACCTTGATCAATTGCAACGTCAACAATCACTGCACCTTTACGCATAGTTGGCAACATGTCGCGGGTAATTAATTTTGGAGCTTTTGCTCCAGGTATTAAAACACCACCAATTACCAAATCAGCAGTTTTAATTGCTTCTCTGATGTTATAGTCGTTGCTATATTGTGTATTTACGTTTGCCGGCATTGTATCGTCTAGTTGACGTAATCGAGGCAAACTAATATCCATCAATGTTACGTTAGCACCTAATCCAGCAGCCATTTTTGCTGCTTGGTACCAACTATACCACCACCCAATACAATAACGTTTGCAGGTTTTACACCTGGCACACCTCCTAAAAGGATTCCACGTCCACCCATAGGTTTTTCAAGATATTTAGCACCTTCTTGGATACTCATTCTACCCGCAACTTCACTCATTGGAACCAACAAAGGCAGACTTCTGTCTGGGCGCTCAACTGTTTCATAAGCCAAACAAACTGCCTTACTTTTGATCATAGCATGTGTTAATGGTTCGTAAGAAGCAAAATGAAAATAGGTGAAAAGTAATTGGTTTTCTTTGATTAAAGGATATTCAGATTCAATAGGTTCTTTAACCTTAATAATCATTTCGGCAATGCCGTATACTTCTTCAATGCTGGGAAGGATTTTTGCACCTGCACCAATATATTCCTCATCTGAAAAACCACTTCCGTTTCCAGCTGTAGTTTGTACATACAACGTGTGACCGTTTTTTACCAATTCACTAGCCCCAGCCGGGGTTAAAGCAACGCGATTTTCGTTGTTTTTGATTTCTTTAGGTACGCCAATTATCATGATAGTTTAAATTGCTGCGAAGATAATATTTGCGAAGCAATACGCCGCAAAAACTTTTATAGAATTTAGATTGTACAAATGCGAATTTATGCCATTGCAATCAGCATTGCCTTTTCGACAATTTGATCTGTAGGTAAAAAATTTGGCATTTCTAAATGAATTGTTGGAGTATTTTCATAATACCACTGATTTATTTTACTTCCAAAGTAATAATCAATGTCGTATTCAATTTGCGCTCCATACTTCTTTAATGATTCGGCATTGCACAGTTGTTCGTATTGCCCTTTTATTGGAATCAAAAACATTTTTTTACCCAAAAATAAACTTTCCGCGGGTGTTTCAAATCCAGCTCCCGTTATTATGCCATGACAGTGAATTAAACTATTTGCAAAGTTCTCATTATCAATAGGCATCCATGTAATGTTCTGTTCAGTTTTTTGAGTTTGAATATGTTTTGAAAATACTTCAAATTTAATTTTAGGTTGCGAACTAAAGGCGCTATAAAGATGAGTGTCGGAATATTGAGGTAAGTAAACAGCAATATGTCCCTTGTTCGTAGGTATGGCATTCCACAGGCTTTGTTTGATTACAGGTGGCAAAATCCAATTTTCATAGGCTTCATAGTGAAAACCAATATTTTTATTGCTTTTACAATAATTTTTTAATACCCATTCAGCAACAACATCAGATTTATTCGGGCGGGGAACATTTTTCGACACGAAACTTGCCTGATGCCCTATATGAATCATTTTTTTGTTAGCTATTTTACAGGCGTTGGCGCAAATAAATTCAAAATCATTTAGAATTAAATCATAATTACTTACTGGCAATTCTCTTGATTCTTTTTGAATTCTAGAAATACTTATTTGTGAAATAATTTTCTTATAGTCTAAACCTCCCGTACTTCGGTAAAAAAGACTTAAACCACTGCTTCTGTATTTAACGGGTAAATTGGGGTTTAAAGATGAATTACTTCCGCTTAAGAACACATCCACTTCACCAAATTTTTGCAAATGTGGCATCATTTCAATAGCCCTTGCAATGTGTCCGTTGCCAGTGGCTTGAACTGCGTATAAAATTTTCATTATAAAACGCTTTGAATCCAGAATGCGACTTGCTCAGTAATCACATCAGGAACTTTAGGCGTGCGTTGGTACTCTTTGTTGTAATTTATTTGTGATTTAAGCGTTTCAAATTGATGAATATTCCATTCGCCTTTATCATATTCTAATGAAGTTAAATTTTCAATCCAATCGCCACTATTTAAATAAACCACAGAACCCTTTTCATTGGTAATTGTTCTTTGTTGGGGTTGGTGAATATGTCCACAAATAACATAGTCAAAACCTTTTTCAATAGCCAATTCACCTGCAGTTTGTTCAAAATCTCCAATCCATGCAACCGCTTTTTTAACACTATTTTTAATTTTTTTGGAAAAACTCATTTTGTCTTTACCAAGAAATGTTAAAATTTTATTTAACCAATGATTCATCCAAATCAGGAAGTCATATCCTTGTCCCCCTAATTTGGCAATAATTTTGGCACTCCCTTTGGTTGTTGAATCAAATACATCTCCATGGAAAATCCATGTCTTCTTTCCATCAAGATCAAGTACTAATTTGTCGTCAAGAAGTAAATTTCCCAAACGGGTACCTGAATATTTTCTTAAAGCTTCATCATGGTTTCCAGTAATATAATAAACCATAGTTCCAGCTTCCATTAATTTCAAAATTTCACGGATAACCTGCATGTGAGCTGGTGGGAAGTATTTTTTACGGAATTGCCAAATGTCAATGATGTCGCCATTTAAAACTAGAATTTTCGGATTGATTCCTTTTAAATATCGAACAATTTCATTTGCATGACAACCAAAGGTCCCCAGATGTAGGTCACTTATTACACATACTTGCAGGTCTTTTCTTTGCATAAAAATATCTTCATGCAAAGAAACGATTTCAATATGCCCTTAATATTTTTTTTGTGTTAATTGGATATAATTTATATGTTATCAATTTAATTTTTGACAACAATTTATTAATTTTTTATTAAAGACCTAGGCTTTTTCTAGTAACTTTAGATAATCCATTTTTGTGCAACATAATAGAAATAGATTTGTAACGAACATAAGGTTCGCTTACAAATAAATATCCGTTGCAAGGATTATTTACACCCCAAGAATTTTTAACTTCATAGAAATTTTTTCCTGTAGATTTTTCTGTATAGATACCGGTAATATGCATTCCATGATCGTCGGTTGTTTTTTGCAGATCAAAGGCTTCTTGACGCATTGACTCAGTGATTTCAAGTTCTGCGCAAGGAGTCTCAAAAACGTTCCCGGATCTATTCGCGCCAGCATCGTTAAATCCTTTGTTATCAGCACCCATTTTTTGAATTAATGAATCATGCAAAGGCACAATGGCAATGCCATTTTTAAATGAAAATCCTTTTTCTCCAACGTCTGCAGACCAAGCAAGTGAATATCCATCTTTTAAAGCATTTTTTATATTGTCAACAAATTCATTAAGAGGGACATTAAAAGCGGTTTGCATTACCCAATTGTCTGGAACTTCTAAAGCAAAAGGTTTGTAAAAGGGATGGTGCGTAAAGGAGGTTAGAACTACGTAATCATCTAAATTGATGCCTAAACTTTGAGCAAATGTAATAGGCGTATATTTTTTACCATTGTATTCAAATTCGGTAGGAATTTTACCTAAATATGCATCAAGAATTCCTTCTAAACCTTCAATCCACTCTTTGCCCAATATAGTGGGGTCTTTTTTTACAATGGTTTCCATGTAACTTTTAAGTACATCGATGAGTTCATTGTGATTGTGTCTGGTTTTTCCATTGATCAAGCCTGTATAAACTGTTTCAGGCACTATTCCATATTTGTTCATGATATATGGAATGTCGTGTCCTTCTCCGCCTTGTTCAAATTGATGTTTCCCATTCATTCTCACATAGGTAATTGCTTTTTCTACATAAGCCCAACGGGCGATGTACATTTCGCTTAAATCGTAATTGCCTTTTCCCAAACGCATCAGTTCAGATTCTAACATTGAAAGTGTACTGTAGCTCCAACATGTAGAAGTCTTACATTGGTCTTTTACTGATGGTTTTTGCGTTTCTGCAACCTTGGTGAATTCATATTTACTTCCTGGTTTATTGGTTGTGATTTGGGCATTCAATACCGTAAAAAATGCCGAAATGATTGCAAAGACTATTTTTTTCATGAGTTACAAATATAGTAGTTTCAGTTTTTAAATGGATTGCGGAGAATGAATTCAGGTTTTTTATGGATATATTTGGTGTAAGCTTGGTTAATAAAATGTAGTATGGGATTTTTTGTAAAAATGATAAAACTATTTTCTATTGGAACCGCGCCAATGGTGCTTTTTATTTCAGTTGCTGTTCTACCGAGATTAATAAAAGTAAGTTCGTTTTCAATGGAATAACTTACTAAATCATACATCATTCGTTGATAAAGAGAGTATTGTAAAGGAAGTTTCATATCAATTCCCAAATGAGTGGCATGGAGTATGTTGTTATCTTGAATAAAACTAATAAAACCCACAATTTTACCATCGAGGTAATAACCAAAAACTTTAAAATTTGAGCCTAAAGATTTTTGATAGCAATGAATGAGTTGCGATAGGTTTTGACCAATGGCAATTGTTTTGTCTTGAAGAGAATGGTATAGCAATTTTCCGCATTGAGAAATCCATTCGTTGGGGGGTAATTCATGCAGTGGTTTAGAACTGATATCTATGCTGTTTTTTAAAACTTTTTGAGCACGAACCCTATACTTGGATGAAAACAATTGTAAATAATCTTGGATAGAAGAGAGGTTGTCATTGAGATAAATAACCATAAATGGCTCTGCAGGAATGGTTGATCCAAATTCGTAATTTTCATTCCCTAAAACATTGGCAATTAAAACACCACAATTATTTTCTGTATTATTTAATAGTTCTTTGGTTTTAATATTTCCCAAATCTGGAAATGTAATTCCTGGTGCGCAGGCATTTCCGATGATGCGGATATATCCTTTCCTTCCAAATAGATTAAAAATCTTGATAAATACCCGGTAAACATATTTGCCTGTTGGTTTACTTAATTCCATAAAACTAATAGGAAAAGTAGTTCCATTTACAGCTATGGTGCCATAGTGATTGGGCATCGATAGCAATAGCTTATCTGTAAGTTCTGAGCTAATTAGAGGGATCAAATGATTGGAAATAAAAATCGAATACAAAGATGCTTGAAAATTCATATTGAAGTTATTCAAATCGGTAGAAACTATATTTTTGTCGTTTATTTTAAATTATTTAAAGGTTGCTGTTTTTTTAACATGATTAACCACATATTTTTGTAAAATGGCATTAAATAAATTCTATCGTTTCGGAATGATAGCAATGGTTGTTTTTTCAACTTCTGTTTCATTTGGTCAAAAGGCGGTAAAGGGTTACCCCGTTGCTGAGAGATTAGCAAGTTATAAGAAAATATCCCTCAAAACGGATACTGCATTGTTAAGTGAAGCTGAGAGAAAATGTTTGGTACATTTGATAAAAGCTGCCCAAAAAGTGGATGAAATTTTTTGGAAACAAGCGTTCAAAGAAAAATCGAAAGCACTCGAGGGAATCAAAAATGATACGCTACGCAGATTTGTAGAGATCAATTACGGCCCATGGGATCGATTGAATGATGATAAACCATTTTTACAAGGATACGGTGCTAAACCGAAGGGAGGGAATTTTTATCCTGAGAATTTTGATATCAATACTGTTCCCACTAATTTTCGCCAGAGGTTGATGCTGCCATACAGCATTGTTAAGCCACTTACCAAAGCAGATTTGGTGCCGCCTCCACCTCCTAAGAAAGGTGAAAAGCCAAAAATGCCAGACATGCCCATGATGATGGAGCGCTTTCCCCTAACCAACGGGAATGAAATAGGTTTGATAGATTACAATAATCTTTTTGAAAAAGATATACAATTTGTTGTGCAAGAAATGATGAAGGCCTCAACTGCAATTGAAAAAGAAGATAGACTTTTTTCTATTTACTTGAGAGAACGGGCTATGGCAATTACATCAAATCAATATATCATGTCGGACATAAAATGGATGACATTGAAATCTCACTTAGATATCGTTATAGGTCCAATTGAAAATTATGAAGATAAATTATTGGGTACAAAAACTTCGTTTGAAGCTTATGTATTGGTGCGTGATAGAGAATGGGGAGCGAAATTAGAAAAATATGTTTCTTATTTGCCAGAACTTCAAGCGAATATTCCGGTTGAAACAGCATATAAACCTGAAATCACAAACAATACCGGTGTAAATCAAATCGATGAAAATGGTAACATTATGCCATCAGGAGATATGATTGACATTCAAGGCTACCCACCAATTCAAAAACCAAATGCATCATTGAGTCAATTGGCTGTTTTTGATGCAGTTTATTATGCGGGTGATTGCAATGCCGGTAGTAAAACAATTGCGGTTAATTTACCAAATGATGAAGTATTGCAAAAATATTACGGTACAAGGAGGTCTCAATTAAAAAACACCATGAAAGCTAAATTTGAAGAAATGGTTAGACCTATTTCTCTCATTTTGGTTGACCCATCTCAACACAAGAACATTCTTTTCGATGCGTTTTTTGCAAATGTTATGTTCCACGAGGTTGCACATGGGTTGGGTGTGAAAAATTTAGTTGCAGATCCAAATAAAACCGTCCGTGAAGCTTTGGGTGCAGATTATTCTGCCATAGAAGAATGTAAAGCCGACGTATTGGGATTGTATATGGTGACCCAATTGTTTAATAAAGGCGAATTGACAGGGACTTTAGATGATTACTATGTAACATTTGTTGCATCTGTATTTCGCTCAGTTCGTTTTGGTGCGTCAAGTGCCCATGGTAAAGCCAATATGATTACATTTAATACTTTATTAAATAGTGGTTGTATTGTTGCTGGCAAAAAGGGTTATACCGTTAATGTTGTTGCGATGAAATTGGTAATAGAAAAATTGGCTGCGGAATTGCTTCATTTACAAGGCGATGGTGACAAAATTGGCGTTGATAAAATGTTGCAAGAACGTGGAATCATCAAAACCTCATTGCAAGGTGATTTGGCGAAGTTAGAAAAAGCAAAAATTCCAGTTGATATTATTTTTGACCAAGGAATTGATACTTTAGGTTTGAAGGCATATGATGAAGCCGAAAAAAATCAAGATAAAAAAGGAAAGAAATAAAATTAAGTCTTTATTTTATATTAATAGATGAAAATGAATAGATGGGTTTCCCTCACGAGTATAGCGGCCGTAATGGTTGTTTTGGTTTTTTGCAGTAACAAACAAGGCAATGGAAATGAGCCATTACTTATTAGGTTAACTGATGCAATGTCAGATCAACATTATGCACCATTGAAACTTGACGATAAGTTTTCAGAAATGGTTTATGAAAACCTTTTGAATAATTTGGATGACGATAAGCATTTTTTTACCCAAGAAGATATCAATAAACTGAGTGTATTTAAAAAATCCATTGATGATCAAATTAAAGTGGGTCGGTATGATTTTTTAGATTCTGCATGGTCTATATTGATGGTTCGTTTAAATGTTCTTGAGCCACTCATTGAAAAAGAATTATCGTCTCCGTTGAATTACAAATCAAATCAAAGTTATTTGCTTGAAAATAAGGTTGTGAAATATAAGCCAAATTTAGAGTCATTGAAAAATGACTGGAAAAATTGGTTGCAGTTTCAAACCATTGATCGTTTATACCGCAAAATTGAAGATCAAGATAACGTAAAGCAAAAAAAAGATTCTGCAATTGTTAAAATATTGCCTTTTGATACGCTTGAATTGAAAGCGAGAACTGAAACATTAAAATTCTGTAAAGATTGGTTTAAGCGTTGGCGAAAAATGGACCAAAAAGACAAATTGAGTCTTTATGCGAACTGTATAACTGAAATTTATGATCCACATTCAAATTATTTCCCGCCTGAAGAAAAAGCGAATTTCGACATTTCTATGACGGGTAAATTAGAAGGAATTGGAGCTACTTTATCTGAAAAAGATGGGTATGTAAAAGTTGAACGCATTGTTCCTGGTAGTGCCAGTGCGCGCCAAGGCGAATTAAAAGCGGGCGATTTGATATTGAAAGTTGCCCAAGGAAAAGCGGATCCAGTTGATATTGTAGACATGAAGTTAGACGATGCAATTCAATTGATTCGTGGCAAGAAAGGAACTGAAGTTAGATTAACAGTTAAGAAACCAGATGGTAGTATACATGTTATACCCATTGTTCGTGAAGTTGTTGTAATTGATGAAAGTTATGCGAGAAGTGCCATTGTGAATTTTAAAGGGAAACGATTTGGATTAATTCAATTGCCGAGTTTTTATGCCGATTTTGCCGCCCAAGGAAGAGGCAGACACAGCAGTGAAGATATTCGTTTAGAGCTTGAAAAATTAAATCTAGAAAAAGTAGATGGTATAGTCATGGATTTAAGAAATAACGGAGGGGGAAGTTTGGCTGACGCAATTGATATGGGTGGTTTGTTTATCAAAGAAGGACCAATTGTTCAAGTAAAAGACCCGAGTCAGCGTATACAACAAGCTCCGGATCCAGATCCGGAAATTCAATTTGCAGGACCATTGGTTATTTTAACAAATACTTACAGTGCATCGGCATCTGAAATTTTGGCTGCAGCTTTACAAGACTATAAACGCGCAATTATTGTGGGTACAAATACAACCTTTGGAAAAGGTACTGTGCAAACCATGATGCCCCTTCAAGGTGGTAAATCGGCAATGTTTCCTCGTGGATACGGTGAAGTGAAAGTTACCATACAAAAATTCTACAGAATTAACGGTGGAACTACCCAATTAATGGGTGTGATTCCAGATGTAATTTTACCTGATATTTATGATGGAATTGAACAAGGTGAGAAGGAAATGGATTATCACATGCCATTTGATAAAATTCCTGCCGCCAAATATACATTGTTTAATAATCCGGCACGTTCGTCAATTATAAAAAATGCCATTTTAAGAACTCAAAAAAATGAGTATTTTAATTTAATTAAAAAGCGCGCTACCGACATAGCAAAGATTAGGAAATCATATACATATAGTTTGAGTCTGGAAGGATATAAAGCCCAACAAATAACTTTGAAAGCGCAAGAAAAATCATTTAAAGATTATAAATACAAAAATTTAATTGACACCGTTATGGCTTTGAAAATGGATATTGATGAAGTGAAAACTGATGAAGTGAAAAAAGCACAAAGACTTGATTGGGTTAAGCGATATATGAAAGATGCTCAATTAGATGAATCTATTCAGATTCTCTATGATTGGACTAAAAAGTAAAAAATTATTCTTTCCAAAGAGCTGAAAATAAAATGCCCGACAGCACTAGAATTAAACCATCTAGTGCTGTAAGCATCAGGATATCTTTGTTTACTGAACTCACTAAAATAGGATTGAATACTTTATTGGAAGCTTTTATTCCCAGCAGAATAAGAGGTAATATCACAGGTAAACTTAATACCGGTGCCAAAAATCCTGCCTGATTGGCTTTCGATGCAATTGCACCAATGAAAGTGAATATTGTTGAAATTCCGCCAGTAACTAGAATCAATATTTTTAAATAAGCAAACATATGGATTACCGGCATCCCCATAAAAAATCCAAATAAGGTTAAATTTACTATCGTGAGTACAATCATGGTGATCCAACCATAAATGATTTTCGACCATAAAATTTGTCCTGGTGAAGATAACTGATTCCAATATATCCAACGGCTGCGTGAAACAGTTAAAAATGATTTGGAAATAGCTTGTAACGTGCAGAATATTAAAGTAATCCAAAATAAACTATTCCATATTTTTGAAGCTTTTTCGGGTTGAGATAACATAGATAACATGGATAGCATTGCCATCACTGCCATTTGCAAAATAGCAGACGCTAAAATTGCCGGTCGTTTTAAGTCTAACGACCATTCAATTTTTATAAGTGAAATAACTTTGGCAATACTGCGCATCTTTTTTACCTTCGCGAAGGTAAATCAGAATCTCAAACAGATTACGATTTCATAAATAATTTTATAATAACAAAAAATGTTTACCAAAATATTGATTGCAAACCGTGGTGAGATTGCCATTAGGGTAATGCGCACTTGTCGTGAGATGGGTATTAAAACCGTAGCTGTTTATAGTGAAGCGGATGCTTTGGCTCGCCATGTACGCTATGCCGACGAAGCCTATTGTATCGGAAAGGCTCCTTCAAACGAGAGTTATTTAAAAATGGATACCATTATTGATTTGTGTATCAAAACAGGTGCGCAAGCTGTGCATCCTGGTTATGGTTTCCTATCAGAGAATGCAAATTTTGCAAGAAAATTGGTTGAAAATGGTATTGTACTTATTGGCCCAACCGCTGAAGCGATGGAAGTGATGGGAAGCAAAATTGCAAGCAAACAAGCCGTTGAAAAGTTCGGTGTTCCCTTGGTTCCAGGAATCAATGAAGCTATAGTTGATGTTAATGCCGCCTTGCAAGTTGCCATTAATATCGGATTTCCTGTTTTGGTAAAAGCTTCTGCTGGTGGTGGAGGAAAAGGAATGAGGGTAGTTGAACAAGAATCGGAGTTTTTAAGTGCATTGCAAATGGCTCAAAATGAAGCGAGAAATGCTTTTGGTGATGATAGTGTTTTTATTGAAAAATATGTAGGTAGTCCAAGGCATATTGAACTTCAAATTATGGCCGATCAACATGGAAATGTGTGTCACTTATTTGAAAGAGAATGCAGCATACAACGCCGTCATCAAAAATTGGTTGAAGAGGCTCCTAGTATTGCACTTACTGAGGAAATTCGTTCAAAAATGGGTGAAGCAGCGGTAAATGTTGCAAGAGCTTGTGATTATACTGGGGCGGGTACCGTTGAGTTTTTATTTGATGGGAAAGATTTCTATTTCCTGGAAATGAATACACGTTTGCAAGTAGAACACCCTGTAACAGAATTGATTACAGGTTTAGATTTGGTTCGTGAGCAAATAAATGTGGCAGCAGGATTGCCATTGTCGTTCAAACAAAATGAACTAAAAATTAATGGTCATGCTATTGAATTGCGCGTATGCGCAGAAGATCCGTTCCAACAATTTTTGCCAAATATTGGCAAAGTGAACCAATACTTGGTACCAAATGGACCGGGTATTCGTGTTGATGATTGCATGGAATCAAATATGGAAATTCCAATTTATTACGATAATATGTTGGCCAAACTTATTGCTTGGGGTCCAACTAGGGAAGAAGCCATTTCTAGATTGCGTCGCGCCATAAAGGAATATGTGATTACCGGAATTGAAACTACTTTGAGCTTTGGCGAGTTTGTTTTAACTCATCCCGCTTTTGTTTCTGGCAATTTCGATACACACTTTATTCAGAAATATTTTAACACTGAAGAATTGGTTGATGAAAAGTTATCTGACGCTGAATTATCTGCGCTTGCAACTGCGGCTGTGGCATTTTTTGCTCAAAATAAAAGCAATGATTCTGCGAATATTGTTGCTAAATCTTCTCATTTTGAATCAGCGTGGTATAGTGCTAGAAAAAACTATTAAGTGTCTGTAATTCAAAAAGTTTTAATTGTTGATGATGTTCATCAAAGTTTGGTATTTGGATTGATTTCAAACAACTTTGACGTATTTTACTTGCCCGAGATTCCAGCAAATGAAATTGCTGATTTTATTGTTAAAGAAAATATTGAGGGACTTGTAATTCGTTCTAAATTATTTCTAACTGAGGATTTTTTTACCAATTGTTCATCCTTACTTTGGGTGGCGAGGGCTGGAGCTGGCATGGATAATATTGACGAAGTTGCTGCGTTTCGTGCGGGTGTAACATTGATGAATTCTGAAAACGCCAATTCAGATGCAGTTGGCGAACAAACCTTGGCAATGCTATTGGCTTTGAGAACGAATTTGGTGAAATCTCACAATGAGGTTAGTCGAGGTATTTGGAATAGAGAAGGAAACAGAGGTATTGAATTAAAGGGAAAGACAGTTGGAATAATTGGATATGGCAATACGGGAAAAGCAGTTTGTGAAAAATTAAGTGGTTTTGGGGTCAATATTTTGGTTTATGATAAATACAAATCAAAATTTAGTGACACAAATTTGACAGAAGTAAAATTAGACGAAATTTTGGCAAAATCTGATGTCATTTCATTGCATATTCCACTCAATTCCGAAACAGAGAATTTCGTGAATGATGAATTTGTAAATCAAGTTTCAAAGCCCTTTGTTTTATTAAACTTATCTAGAGGTAAAATTGTTGATATAAAATCTGTTATAAAGTTTTTGCAATCAGGAAAAATTGTTGGTTTTGGTGCCGATGTTTTGCCAAATGAACCACCAAATATGAATGACGATGTTGACAAAAAAATGTTACAAACGTTAAATTCATTTTCAAATGTTTTGCTCACACCGCATGTGGGTGGATGGACAAATGAAAGTTATGAAAAAATTTCAGAAAAATTGCTATTTAATATATTGAATTTCAATAATATAAACGCTATTTGATGCTCTTTGTGTTGCATTATCTGCGAAAAATATTTTAAAAGTTTCCTAACAAATTGATAAAATAAACTTGTTAAATCCTTGTTTTTTGGGTAAACTTGCCGATTAATGGTCGATGATTATCGATTAAATGTTAAAATTAGATTTAAAGTTGATATGAAGTATAAATTACTACGATTCGCATTAGTAGCCACTTTTGGATTAATTTGTGGTTGGGCAAATGCCCAAACAAACTACGCCGATTTCAGGGTTAAAGTCATTGACGATGATTCTCGTCCAATGAGTGGGGTAAAAGTTTCAATGTTGTTAAACAACATTGAGCAGTCATCAGATACTTCAGACCGTGATGGTAACGTATTGTTCCAAACATTAACACCAGGCACATATTCGATTGTATTTACAAAAGATGGTTATCCAACAAATACTTTAACAGACTATGCCTTAACGGAGGGTTTGAACAAAGAATTGGAACAACCAATTTTGAAAAAGGGCAATGTGATTCAAATCGATAGAAAGAAAAGAAAATCACCGATTAACATGATTCAAATTGGCGACCCAATATCCGGGGAGAAAGCTTTGAATTCTGGGCGTCGTGGTATGAACGCTGTAATTTCTACGAACGTTGCTGTAGTGGAATCTAGAGCTGGTATTTCAGTACGTGGTTCACGTCCAGATGGTAATGGTACATTCATTGACGGCATGAGAGCAGTAGGCTCTGGAGCATTACCTTCTCTTGGTACAGATCAATTGGCAGTATCAATTGGTGGTATTCGTGCCATGTATGGTGATTTAACAGGTGGTGCGTTTTCATACACTTCCAAAAGTGCGACCGAAAAAGTAGTGGGTATTTTGGAAGGAATTTCGTCTACTGGTTTAGATCCTTATGGTTACAATACTTTAGAAGGTTTCGTTTCTGGTCCGCTATGGGTTAAAAAAGATGTGAAACAAGCCGATGGAACCCGCAAAAATGTGGTAAAATTGGGTTATACAATGAATGCCAATATTGGTTATTTTATGGATCCTTCGCCAACAAGAACTGGTGTTTATGTACTCAACGATGCAAAGCAACAAGAATTGGAGAAAAATCCATTAACAGTAACTCCAAATGGTTTTGTAAGTTCAGCTTCTTATTTGAAAGAATCTGATTTTACAAGAGTTGCAGCACGTCCTAATTCTGCTCAATACAACGGTAACTTTATTGGTAAGTTAGAATATAAACCAACAATATTAACATCGTTGGTTGCTTATGGAAGTTATTTTTACGGAGGGGGTAGAAATGTTTCCAACTCGATCATGAATTACCAGAATTCTGGAAGCACGGTATCTCAAACAATGCGAACCTATTTGCAATACACACAAAATTTCAAATTGCCAAAAGAAGGTACCATTAAAAGTGCGTTCTACACAGTTCGTGCTGAATATCAAAATGCAACTTCTTCTGGTGGTGACATAGAACATGGAACTAATTTCTTTGATTACGGTTATGTTGGAACTTTCCAAGCAAAACCAACAGATTTTTTTGCATATGCAAACAATGATGCACAACAAAATCCAAATAAAGAGCCACGCATCGTTCGTGACCAGTATGGAAAATATGTTCAATTGAGAAACTATTGGGAACAAGTTGGGTTTTTTGATACCGCTTTAACTTTTGATCGCACCACTTCTAGAAATCCTGTAAGATCAAACTATACACAACAAGTGTATGATTATGTTCATTCTTTAGGAGGTTCTGTAACTAATTCTTTTCAAGTATTATTGCGTCAGGGATTATTGAATGGTTACAACCCAGCGGCGGTATATTCAATTCACCAAACTCCGGGTACTACGGTAACAGGTTATTCTAAAAGCCAAACTGAAAAATATGCGGTTTTTGCAATGGGTCAAATGCAAGTGAAACCAAAATCAATTGCAGGTGTTGAACGTGCTCCTCATGATTTGCAAGCAGGTTTTTACTATGAGCAATTGCAAGTTCGTGGTTATAGTTTAAATGCAAATGGTTTGTGGATTTTGATGAACCAGTTGATGAACAAACATATTTCTGAATTGGATGTAAATAATCCTATTTTAAGTTATGATGCAAATGGTGTTTTTACTGACACGGTTCGTTACAACCGTTTGATAAACTATGGAGACCAATCAACTTTTGATCGTAATTTCAGAAATCAATTAATTAATAACGGTTCAAAAGATGTTTACGGTAAGAAAATTGATGAAAGAACTTTCGTAGACATTAATTCATACAAACCAGAAGATTTTAAATTAAGCATGTTCAGTGCGGATGAGTTATTGAACAATGGAAATAGTTATGTTAGTTATTTTGGATATGATCATTTGGGAAATAAAGTAGTTGGGAAACCTTCTATCAATTCATTTTTAAATGACAAAAGCAAGAGAACAATTGGTGCTTTCCAACCAGTTTATATTGCTGCTTGGTTAGAAGATCAGTTCCAATTTAAATCATTAATCTTTAGAATGGGTTTACGTATGGAGCGTTATGATGCAAACCAATTGGTTATGAAAGATCAATATAGCTTGTATCCAATTAGAACGGTTGGTGAAGTAAAAGAATTGAACGGATTAAAACTTAATCATCCTACCAATATTGGAAGCAACTTCGCTGTTTATGTAAATGATATGCAAGCGCCTACCAAAATCATTGGTTACAGAAACGGAGACAGATGGTTTAATGCGGATGGTAGTGAACAAAGAAACCCTGAATTTTTAGCCAACCAAACCACAAATGGTAAGATTGCACCATATTTGGTAGATTATAACAAACAAGAATTGACAGAAAAATCGTTGACAGATTACACGCCGATTATTAATTTATTGCCACGTATTTGGTTCTCTTTCCCTCTAGACAAGAAAAGATCATTCTATGTAAGTTATGATATGTTGGCGCAGCGCCCTGATCAGGGATCTTCTTTCTTGAGTATTGATGAATTGTATTACATGAAGTTTAGACAAGGTTCTACGATTTCTAATGGTTCATTAAATGCGCGTTTAAAAACTGACTATGAAGTTGGATTCAAACAAATTTTTGGTAGCAAAAGTGATAAAGGTTTAGAATTGTCTGCATCATACACAGAAATTAGAAACGACTTTGGACAATATCAAATTAACCAAGGTTACCCTATTACCTACGTTACTTTCCGTAACATTGATTTTTCTACGATCACTACTTTTAGAGGTAACTTAAATTTATTAGACCTCGGAGCTATGAATTTAACTGCAGGTTATCAATTGCAATTTGCTGATGGTACCGGTTCTAATATTAATTCACAAGCTGCATTGATTGCAAGTAACCAACCTAACTTAAGAAACGTAATTCCTTTGGGTGAATTAGATATTCGTCACAATATTAAAGTTTCGGCAACTTGGGCTTGGGCTGGTGGAAAAGATCCAGTTTCTAGAAAGAATTTGTATACCGGTCCTATCGTAGGTGGGTATGAAATTTTCAAATTTGCAAGTTTTAACTTAATTGGAAATACTTATTCAGGAGGTCCTTACACTCCTACTACTAGAGCAGTACAGATTGGAGCCGTTGACCGCGCGCAAATTAAAGGTGTTCCTTATGGTTCCCGTTTGCCTTGGCAATATAACTTTGATATAAATATCACAAAAGGATTTGAAATTAAACGTGGCGCGAAAAAAGCTTTAAGATTTAATGCATTCTTCTGGGTGAATAATGTATTAAATACTTGGAATGTTTTGGGTGTTTTCCCTTATACTGGTCAACCAAATGATGATGGTTTCTTAAACTCTTCTCAAGGTAAGTTATTAGTAAAAACCCAAACGGATGCTCAAAGCTATATTGATCTATATAAAATTTTATTAAATTCTCAAACGGGTAACTGGAACGCACCAAGAACCATTCGTTTGGGTTTACGTTTAAACCTTAATTAATTGTAAATTTTAAAAATTTAAAATATGAAAAAAATTGGTATATATGTTTTAGGATTGTTGGCTTTTCAATTTGCGACTGCACGTCCAATTGAAAATCTGACTCGCAGAACAATCAAACCAACTATTGACAAGCGTGCAGGTGCTTTTGCAAATACCTGTGATCCAGCTTCTCAATCAGTAGATTTGGACATAAACAACGTTCGTACAAAATTATTGAACGGTGGTGATATGTGGTGGGATTTGAATAATCCAAAATATGAAATTCCTAAAATTACAGACCCAAATGCTGTGCGTAAACATTCTTTGTTTGCTGGTGCGATTTGGATTGGTGGTAAGGATAATGGGGGTAACTTAAAGTTAGCGGCTATGACTTACCGTCAAAGCGGTGTTGACTTTTGGCCAGGACCATTGGATACTACAACTGCGGCAACTGACCCATTGCGTTGTAAATCTTACGATAAAATGTGGAAGGTAACCCGTGATGAGTTAGAAGAATTTGCAAACAGTAAATTTTTATCGCAAAGTGCAGGTATTCGAGATTGGCCAGCTGGCAATTCTCGTTCATACAAAATTGGTGCTGAATCTGAATATTTGGCTCCGTATAAAGAAGTTGTTCCAGATGGTTTATACAATCCAACAGATGGAGAACACCCGGTAATTGATGAACGTCGTCCAGTAGCTGAAAACGGGGTAGATCGTCAGCCTGATATGTTTATTTGGTGGGTTTACAATGATAAAGGAAATATTCACGGTACTACAGGCCAAGCAATTGGTATTGAATGTCAAACTACGGCGTTTGCATTCTCAACAAATGATGAAGTAAATAACATGACTTTCTACTCAACGAAAATTATCAATAGAGGTTTTACCGCTTTGAATGATTGTTATATGGGTCAATGGGTAGATGCCGATTTGGGTAACTATGCCGATGATTACGTAGGTTGTGATGTTGGTCGTGGTCTAGGTTTCTGTTATAATGGTGATGATGATGATGAAGGAGTTTTGGGCTATGGTTTAAATCCTCCTACAATTGGTGTAGATTATTTTGAAGGACCTACAGATACAGCTGGGAAGCAAATGGGTTTGAGTCACTTTATGTATTATAACAACTCAAATGATCAAATTACAGGTGACCCAGGAACTGCCAACCAATATTATAATTTCTTGATGGGAAAATGGAAAGGTGGCCAAAACGTAACTTGGGGTGGAAATGGTTTAGGTGGATCTCGGGTTTGTAATTATATGTTCCCTGGCAATACCGATCCTCAATTTGCAGGTGAAACATGGACAGAAAAAACTGCCGGAAACCGTCCTGGGGATCGTCGTTTTATCCAATCTACTGGACCTTTCTTAATGAAACCAGGACAAGTTCAACGTATTACAGTTGGTGTTGTATGGGCTAGAACTACCCAAGGTGGTGCCCAAGGTTCATTGGATTTATTGAAATTGGCTTCTGATAAAGCGCAAACATTGTTCAATAACAATTTTAAAATTTTGGATGGTCCTAATGCACCTGATGTAGACGTTCAAGAATTGAATCAAGAAGTTGTTTTGAAATTCTTAAATACAAATTCAACAAAAATTGAGAATTATACAGAGCTTTATAAAGATGCGAATAACAAAACCAAAACTTACAAATTTGAAGGATATTTGGTGTATCAATTAAAAGATGGTACGGTAAATACGGGTGATTTAGATAATATTGATAAAGCACGTTTGCTTTTCCAATGCGACATTAAAAACAACAGAGGTCAAATTATCAATAAAGTTTTTGATCCAAAACTGTCACAAAACATTCCAGTTGAAAAAGTTGATGGTGCAGATAAAGGAGTTCAACATTCTTTTAGCATCAAGAATGATTTATTTGCAACAACAGCGAATACCCAATTGATAGATTTTAAAAATTATTATTATTTGGTGATGAGCTATGCGATATTGAGCGATGATTCTTTGCAAGTTGATCCAAATCAGTTTTTAGCGGGTAGAAGAAACATCAAAACTTACCGTGCAACACCACATGATCCTATGCCTGAAAATTCCGGTACTGAATTATCAGCTGGATATGGTTCTGGTCCGTTATTGTCAAGAATTTCTGGTCGTGGAAATGGTGGAATGTCATTAGAATTTACTGAAGAAACGATTGCGGAAATTCTTAAAAATAATTACTCAGAAAAACCAACCTATGTGGGCGGTGCTGGTCCAGTGAATATCAAAGTGGTTGATCCTTTAAAAGTGCCAGATGCAAAATTTGAATTGGTATTTAAAGAAAATAAACCATCTTTATTAACTGGTTTAAAAGATTCTATAACTAAAAATACATCATGGTTTTTGGTGAAGAAAAATGACGAAGGGAATGATACAATTTTCTCTGATACTACTTTGGCTTATCGTTTTGAATCGGTTCAAGGAAAAAGAGGTATACAGAATCGCACAAAAGAAACATTAGCAGATTGGGGAATGAGTATTGAAATTGCGCAAACAAACAATCCAGGTGAATTTGTGACAGGTGATCCTTCCAATGGATTAATCGATTGGTCGGTGAAATGGGAAGACAATGGAAAACAATGGTTAACTGCTATTTCCGATAATGACGCACAAAGTACACCCACCTCTGGAAGTTTGTGGTTGAATTGGATTCGTTCTGGATACTCAGGAAAAGGATCTGCATTTGATGGTTATACTTCTGACTTTTTGATGTCTGACGGTGTTACTCCAGTAGATCCAAGTCAATCATTTGAGAAAATTTGGGGAGGTAGAATTGCACCTTATGGCTTGGCTGCCCGTGAAAAATATAGTGCTACTTCTGATAAGAATACTTACGGTTTTGCATGGTCTGGAAATACTTCTTGGTTGCAAAATCCAATTTCTGAACTTTCTAGTTTCAAATTGGTAATCACCAAAGATAAATCAAAATGGACACGTTGCCCAGTTTTGGAAATGGGAGATGATGAACTTTTGAATAGTACTGAAGGGAAAATGAGTAAATTCAACATGCGTTGGGCTGATTCTAAAGACCGAACAGGAAATGTTGTTTCAGGAAGTAGAGGTTTAAGTTATTTCCCAGGATATGCTATCAATTTGGAAACTGGTGAAAGATTGGCATTGGCGTTTGGTGAAGATAGTTATTTAGGTGGTGAAAATGGTAGAGATATGATTTGGAATCCTACCCCAAATATTTATAATGATAATGCCAACTATCCTGCAATTGGCGGTAAGCATTTTATTTATATTTTTGGAACGGGTAAATCAGGATTAACCAGAACAAACCAAGGTGTTCGCTACCTAGGTGAGGATGAAGCTTCTTTTGATAGATTTAGAAAAGGACTTGAAGCGCCTGCTATTGGTTCTGCACCAAGCAATACAGAAAAAGTGAAATTATTGTCGCAAGTAAATTGGATTATTCCAACTTATTTAGGAAGTGGTTACGATATGAAGGATGGTGTTCCTCCAACTGATGTAACTATTACTGTTAGAATCAAAAAAGCATATGCTCCATTTGAATCTACTGATAAAAGAAACCAAGTTGACAGAGGTGGTTCGAACAAATATTCTTTGCCTATGTATGAATTTGATGGTGGTTTAATTGCCCCTAAACGATCAACGGAGATTGGTAAAAAATCATTAGAAATGGTGAATGTTGTTCCAAATCCTTACAGAGGTTATAGCGAATATGAGAACAGTCCAATTGATTCAAGAGTTAAAATCATTAATTTACCTCCTACATGTAAGATAACAATATTTGACATGTCGGGTAATTTGATTCGCACAATCAATAAGGCCGACGATGCAACATACTATCAGTGGGATTTGAAAAATGGAAGCAATGTGCCAATTGCAAGTGGTTTATATTTAATTCATGTAAAAGCTCCTGGATTGGGTGAGAAAATTGTACGTTGGTATGGAATTATGCATGCCGTTGATTTAGATACTTATTAATATTAACAACGATGAAAATCAATTTGAAAAATATATCGTCACTTGCTATAACCATTGTGTTATTCGGTGCAAATAACCTTTTCGCTGGTAATCCTGAGCGACAAGGTCAAGCTGGCGCTGCTCAGCTTACAATCAATCCATGGAGCAGAAGCTCAGGTATGGGTTGGGCAAACGGAGGAAGAATTACTGGAGCAGAGGCAATGTTCATGAACGTTGCTGGCCTAGATAGAATGGCAAATAATACAGAATTGGTATTTAACCGTACCGAATGGCTGGTAGGTTCTGGAATTGGCGTAAATAACGTTGGTTTCGCCCAGCGTATGGGTGAAGACGGAGAAGGTGGAACTTTGGGTATTCAAGTTATGCAATTTGGTATAGACCCTATTGATATCAGAACTGAACAAAATCCTTATGGTGGAATTGGTACTTATAGAGTGAGCATGACCAATATTGGATTGTCGTACTCAAAAAGTTTTAGTAAAAATATTTCAGCGGGTGTTACAGCAAGAATGCTATCTGAAGGTATTCCTGATGCACAAGCTAATGGAATGTCAATTGATGCAGGTGTTCAGTATTCAGCCAATTTAAGCCCATCAAGAAATAACATCAAAAAGAACGATTTTAACTTTGGTATCTCAATCAAAAACATTGGTCCTGATATGGATTTCACAGGAGAAGGTTTAAGTTATAAAGCAATGTTGCAAAATGGAACATTTGACAAAACCATGATTGTGAAAACATCGGCTGTTAAATTGCCGGCCTTGTTGAATATTGCTGCTTCATACGATCTTAAATTAGACAAAGCCGATAATCAATATGACAATCGTTTAACATTGGCATTTGGTTTCACAAACAATTCATTTAGTGCAAATCAAACTACGTTGTCTGCAGAATACGCTTATAAAGATTTTATTATGGTGCGTGGTGGTTTTGCTTACCAAGAAGGTATTTTTAGTGAAGACACCAGAACATCGGCCTTTACTGGTCCTTTTTGTGGCTTGAGCTATGATTGGCATGTATTAGATGGTGATAAACAAGACAATGTAATTTCAATTGACTATAGTTACCGTGTTACAAATCCATTCGGTGGTTGTCATTCTTTTGGAATTAGAATCGGTTTAGGTTCGGAATCTAACGGAAAAGTAAAGAAAGACTAAAATAAAATTTTATTATATTTGTATTATTGTTGCATCAATGAACACATTGGTGCAACTTTTTTTTTAATCAACAATCAAAACAAAATTAGAATTATGAGCAACATTCAATATTTCATTCAATA
>Ga0214923_10002494_pt1 | contig 24394 bp, 16 predicted proteins | sample LL1510_MetaG_FD_177993 | JGI IMG/M metagenome (GOLD analysis project Ga0214923, IMG submission 177993) | Freshwater microbial communities from Lake Lanier, Atlanta, Georgia, United States - LL-1510 | ecosystem: Environmental > Aquatic > Freshwater > Lake | place: USA: Georgia | collected...
AAAGGCACTTTCGCCTCCTGCAGAAGAACCCCAATTAGTGGTATTGATACCTCCACCATCTAAAGATCTGCTCGCAATTTTTACCGAACTATTATCTTGTTGTCCGCCATAAATATTATAAGGAAACTCATTGTCTACGTTAATTCTGTAAAATTGTGCAGTGGGCATATTTTGTTGACTACTCCAACTTGATCCTCCATTAAATGTAATTGCGGCTCCTCCATCATCTGCAATAATCATATTACTTGCATTTGTTGGATGAATCCATAAATTATGATAGTCGCCATGCGTAGCAGAAATGTTTTCCCATGTAGCACCACCATCTATCGATTTTAATGCAGGCGCACTCATGACATATAATACATTGTCATTGGTTGGATCGGTAAATAATTTAATATAATACCAAGCACGTTGAATTAAACGATGATCGTGACTCACTTGATTCCAAGTTTTTCCTGCATTCTCTGAAACGTACATCCCGCCTGCTTCTTTGCTAAAATCACTTTCAATTAAAGCGTATAGTTTTTCTGAATTAGAACGACAAACCGATATAGACATCTTGCCCATTTCTTTAGGTAAGCCTCCTTGCATTTTTTCCCAATGCTCTCCGCCATCTGTTGATTTATACAATCCACTTCCAGGTCCACCACTAATTACTTGCCATGGTAAACGACCGTGTTCCCACATAGATGCATATAAAATAGTAGGGTTATTCATATCCATAGATAAATCGGTACATCCAGTTTTATCATCTACATACAAAACTTTTTTCCATGTCACGCCACCGTCAATGGATTTATAAATTCCTCTGTCGCTGGTTTTACTAAACAACGCGCCTTGTGCCGCTATAAATACTATGTTTGGATTTTTAGGATCAATCGCAATACGTGATATATGTTGTGTAGCATCTAATCCCATTTTTTTCCAAGTCTTTCCTGCATCGGTACTTTTATAAACCCCATCGCCATGATGCGTCATCACACCTCTTACAGCATGTTCTCCCATTCCAACATACACAATATTAGCATCGCTTTCGGCCACCGCTACAGCACCTACCGATCCTGTTTTAAAATAACCATCTGAAATATTATTCCAGCTAATACCCATGTCTTCCGTTTTCCATAAGCCACCACCCGTGGTTCCCATGTAATAAGTTTTAGGATCACTCACGACTCCTGTTGCTGTGTTGGAACGTCCTCCGCGGAAGGGTCCAATATTGCGCCATTTTACTTGTTGAAAAATTTGGTTTAAATCATTACTTGAATCATTGGAGTTTTGTGCCATGGCAAAAGAACTCAACAATAATAAAGCAGTACATCGTACTAAAAATTGGAACATAATAGAAGTATTTAAAATGTTTATGATACTAATACATAGTCCTCTTTTTCAAATAGTATATATTATAATCATATTTATAATAATAAGGTTGCCGTACTATTTTTAAGAGCACTATTTCAATCATTAATATTACGCTTTTTACTAAATCTATATTGAAAAAAAGACGTAAATTTCTAAAAAATTTGATAATAGGTATGAAAAAACAATTCTTCTTTTTTGTTTTGCTTGCATATAGCTTGTCGGCAAATTCCCAAAATGTAAAAGCTTTTGTGGGCGGGACTTTAATTGATGGTTTTGGTGGAAAGCCTATTTACAATAGTGTTATCATTGTTGAAAATGAACGCATCAAAACAGTGGGTACAGTAGGCAGTACGGCGATCCCTAAAAATGCAGAAATAATTTCTACCGAAGGCATGAGTGTATTACCTGGTTTATGGGATATGCATGTGCATTTAATGATTAATGGCCATAGTGATTATGATCATTGGGATAGTGCATATATGAAAGATTTTGAAAAAGTAATTATGCCCGCTTCGGCACATCAATTACTCATGGCAGGTGTCACTAGTGCGCGTGATTTAGGTGGCCCCTTGGAAGCGAGTGTGAATGTAAAACGTAGAATTGATAAGGGAGAATTACCTGGTCCTACTTTATATGTATCAGGACCTTTTATACAACATAAACCTTATCCGCACACCGAAGCCTATCGTTGGGGAGTGAATGGAGTGGAAGATGCGCGTGCTAAAGTGCGTAAGATTGCAGAAGCAGGGGTGAATGTGGTGAAACTCATTGATCAAGATGAAATGACTTTAGAAGAAGCGCAAGCTGTGGTAGATGAAGCACATAAATATAATTTACCTGTAGTAGGCCACTCTCATCGTCCCAATGAAATTAGAGTAGGTATGAAAATTGGCGTGGATTGTTTTGAACATACAGGACTTTCTTCCTCCCCTGAATATCCAGAAGATATTATGCAAATGATTAAAGAGCGCACTGCTCAAATGAATAAGGGTCCATTATTTTGGACACCCACTGTAGAAGGTTTATATAATTATGAATATGTAAGAGATAACCCGGAAAAATTAGATGATGCTTCCTGGCATTTAGATTTACCTACTAATATTATTAATGACATTAAAGAGTCTTTGAAATATCCAGCACGTATGTCTTACTTCCAATTAACTCCAGTTCGTCGCCCTACATTAGAGAAAAAAGTGAATCAATTAAAAAATGCAGGTGTTGTTTTATTAGTAGGTACTGATAGTGGGATCCCCATGAAGTTTCATAGCCAAAGCACTTGGAATGAATTAGATGTTTGGGTGAATAAATTTGGTTTTGATCCCATTTATGCCATTAAGGCTGCTACCTACTGGCCTGCACTAGCTATGCGTGTAGAAAAAGATTATGGAACTATTAGCGAAGGTAAGTTTGCTGATATCATTGCTGTGAAAGGAGATGTGTTAAGATACATTGACTTATTGCAAAAAGTAGATATGGTATACAAGCATGGTAAAAAAGTAAAATAAATTTTATTCTACGATTGCTTCGGCTTCAATTTCTACTAAATATTCGTCTCCAATTAAATTGGCTTGCACCATCGTGTTCACAGGTTGTATGTTAGCAAAACGATGACCATGCGCGCGCGCAATAGGCTCCCATTGACTAATATCTTTTACAAAAACACGAGTACGTACTACTTGATCTAAGGTTCCGCCCAGTGATTGAATGGCTCCTTCAATTTTATCAAATACAAAATGCGCTTGTGCTGCAGGATCATTACCACCAATTAAATGACTACCATGTGTAGCAGTCGTGCCCGATACTAATATTCTGTTTCCTTTGCGAACGGCTCGGCTATATCCAGCCATTGTTTCCCAACTGGTTCCTGATAATGCTTTTGTTTTTCCACTTGCATCTTGTATCGTAGGATAGGGCGAAGCCACTTCTTTTACATGATGACTTAAATCACCACTTGCGGTTAAAAAGGGAGGCTTACGATATTCATCTCCACAATCACCAGGTATTTTATTTCCTAGCGACAATAGTTTTTGAATATTTTCTTGTTCTGTAATGGACAAACTGATATCAAATAATTTTTTATTTTCTTGAATATGTTCTGATTGACCCATTCTTGCGCCAATAATCACACCGCCCACGGCAGGTTGATTTTTGATATAGGCACTCGCGATAGTTGCAATAGATACTTGATGTGTTTTAGCTATAGCATGAAGTGTAAGTAATAATTGTTGATACCAATCCCAACCACCTGCTGCATCTATGTATCGTTTATATTTCATTTGAGACCAGGTTAAACTATCATTTAACAACGGCTCTTTTTCTCCTAACCACTTTTCACTAAAAAATCCGCCGGCTACAGTACCAAAAGCAAGTATCTTAATATTATGTTTTAAACAAGTGCTTGTCATTTGTTGTGAAGCACGTTGATCCAAAAGTGAATAACACACTTGATTACTGACAATATCCATCCCCGATTGAACTACCATATTTAAATGCGCTTCATCAAAATTGGTTAATCCAATATTAGCAATCAAACCTTGTTCTTTTAATTTTTGTAATCCCATCAAAGCATCTAACCAACTAGGGTCTGCATAATTCCATGCATGAAATTGCATTAACTGTATTTGATCTACTTGTAATCTTTGTAAAGATCTTTTTACCGCTTCTTCAATTTGCGCAGGGGTTACCGCACCTGGACTAGGCACCCACTTGGTTAATAATTGCACGTCCTTTAATCTATATGTTTTATGAAATACGCCAGCGACTTCTTCTGCAGAACCATAATGATCCGCCATATCAAAGCTGGTAAATCCTTGTTCATAATAGTGGTGCATTGCTTTGGCAGTAGCAACAGGATCTACTTTCACGCCACCTCTTTCTAAATCTGCAATTTGCCACAATCCTATTAAAGCTTTTGAAATAGTTAAACTATCACTCAATTTAGTTTGATTCATTTTTATTTTTTTACTATTCCGAAGGCAATTCTTTAAAATAATTTTTATTGAACCCTGATTTTTTTAATTGCCCCCAGTACCATATAAATAAGAGTGTTCCCAATCCCATCACAGCAAGCCATACATAGGTTGCGTGATAATACCATACCACTCTATAAATTTCTAAATCGTTTTTGACATTTATATATAATAAACAAGACAAAGTTAATACACCTACAATGGCGATTAATTTTTGCAAAGTTTTATTTTTAATTACACTAATTTTTTGCGCTAAGGTGGGATTGTTTTTTCCAATAAATAATAAGGAGATACAAATCAATATAAAGTTAATTAACATAGAAATCACCATAATATCAATCCCTAAAAATATATCGCTGGCAAAGTGACTTCCTAATATTCCAATGGTAGAAACTATTCCGCTAAATAAAATGGCCCAATGGGGTGTTTGATATTTTGGGTGCACATTGGTTAACCATTGTGGAAATAATTTGTCTTTAGACCAAGCAAAAACCAATCTAGAAACAGATAGAATCATAGAAGGCAAATCCTTTAGTAGTGCTATACAAGCACCTAACATAATTAAGACCGACCAAAATGGAGGTAAAATATAATCTAACAACGTAGTGGCTGATAAATCCTTAAAGCCCGCTAAATCGCGTACAAAATTCCAGGGCACTATTTTATACACACTATACGTAAACAATAAATAAAATAAACTTACACTTACAATTGTGATGATAATAGCCTTGGGCAGGGATTTACTCGGATTTTTTGCTTCACCTCCTGCTTGTGCAATAGAATCAAATCCTATAAAACTTGCAAATAATAGGGCACTTGCTGACATAAAATTATTCCAATTAAATTCACCTGGAAGACGATGAATGACAATACTTTCTTTTAAGATCACACCATGTATAAAATCCTGTTCGGTATAAATAAAACCTGCAATAATCACTAAGCTTGCTAATACAAAAGTGATAATGACTAAGGTGATAATAGTAAACTGATAGGTTTTAATTCCAAAAATATTTATCAAAATAAATAACCATAATAAACCCAATGAAATACAAAGTCTTGTAGTGGACTCTCCAAAAAAAAGAGCTAGACCATCCCAATGTAAAGTGACACATACATCTCTAAAAAAGGGAACGACCATATAAGACACGACGCCAATGACGATAGACAGTCCAAACCATTGCGAAAAACTTGCTACAAATCCCCAATAGGGATGTAAAGATCTACTTGCATAAACATAGCTTCCACCCGCTCGTGGCATGGCGCTTGATAATATCGCATAAGTAAGTGCTGCAAATAAGGCCGGAAAAGCGGCTACCAAAAATGCAGGTAAAATATAGGGTCCAATACCTGGTACATTTTTTTGCAACATGAAAGGCACAATATAAATAGAAGCGCCAATCATGGAAGAAATTCCTGTAGCGACCAAGCCCGTCACCGTGATGTTGCGTGATAGAGATGTTTGTGGCTGACTCATAATTAGTGATGCTATTATTAATACTGTAAATTAAATAATTATGATGGAATGAGATGATTTAATATCATAAAAAACCCAATCCGTTTTAAAGGATTGGGTTTTTAAGATAGGTCAGTGATTTAATTTAGCCTATCATTCTTATTCGATAAGTTTTAAGTCAATTTTATATTCGTTTATATTTAGCCTTTTGACATTTTATCCATTTTTCATATTGTGAAGCTGTCAAAATTTCTTTTACAGAATTCAAATATAATTCTTCGCAATTTTTAATTTTACCAGCGGCTACTAATCTAGCAGTTGCTTGTATCAATTTTTCTTGTACGCGTCCTTTAATAGCTGTAATTTGTTCGTTTCTTGATAATTCAATCTTTGTATTTCTTTCTGCTTTTTGAGCTAATGTGAGAGATCCATTATTGTAAAGCAACAATACAGAATCCATGCTAAAACGAGCCGCAGCAATAATTTTTGCTTTTTCCGCTTTCGCCCAAGCTTCTAATTCTCTATCTAAATTATTTAACACTAATCTATTCGCTTCCATACAAGATTGCTTGCTCGTATTGGCTGCTGTTAGTTTTTCTTTTTGTGCCTTAGTCACTTCCAAACCATTTAAACATAAGGCATTACTATCTAAAGTTTTCGCTGGTTCGCCAGTTACTTTTACGGATCCAAAATAGTCGGTAGTAATAAAAGAGGGATAACTTACTATAGCAATATCTGTGGTAGTAGTAGCATCCACTACAATAGGAGCATTGATGATTGTTTCTAATGAACTTGCTAAAGCAGTAGGTTGTTCATCCGCTAACAAAGCAACTACAGGTTCATTGTTACTTTTAGAACAAGCCCAAGCCAATACACTGAACATTATAGACAGTCCTATAATTCCAAATACTTTTTTCATATGCATTTATTTAAGGAGATCTTATATTTTTTTGACAATCGAAATTGTTTAAGGTTTATTGAATGAATTAGTTTAAACCTCTAACGATTGCCTACCTAAATTTAAATATTTACTCAAATATTTCATTCATATTTATTATTTTTATTTTTAACTCATTGAAATATAAATGATTGAGAATAATTGTCCCTTGTTTTAATTCCAAATTTAGTTTGTAAGTTTAGTCTCTAATTGAACTCACTATGAAATACTTAATCCTTGGAGCGATTTTATGGATGCATGCTATTACTGGTTTTAGTCAAAAGCTAGCTTCTACTCCATTACCCATTAGCGCTAATACAAAATTATCTTCTATTGTTACGACCGTTAAAACATCCTTACTTGAACAAGGCAAAAAGGGGAAGCTGGGTATTAGCACGGGGCAATCCAAATTGTATTTGAATGTAAGTAAGAAAAAGAGTTCAATAGTTTTCGAGGTACCTAATGCTAGTACTTTATTGTCTAGTGGATTACAAACTGTAGTAGCATCTAAATCATCTGTTTCTTGGGACTTTGATGTAAAAAAGGAAGGTCAATATAAATTATACATAGCTACTGCAAGCGACTCTGCAGAAAAATTTATTGTTTATTCAGGGTATATATATTTTCCTGAATTAAATAAGTGGAAACTCATTGCTAGCTTTCGAATCGATGGTTCTACTGAAAATATAATTTCAGCAAATACTTTTAATTCTTATCCAACGACTGCTACATTAGATGATCTTTTTATTGATAGCTGGGGACAACGTGATAGCGGACCTTGGTTAAAAATTAAATCCAATGCGCTACAAAATCCAATCCTTACACCCTTATCAGATATTGACAGCACTGAGCAATCTCAATTAGATACCTACCTTATTCAAAAAGCGATTGAAAGTAAACAAACAGATGCGATTCATTTCAAAGACGGACTCTATTTTACTTTAATGAAAACATCATCAAAATTGGAACTGGTACATATGACCGATACGGCTACTATTTTTTACAAAGGGTATTTATTGGGGACTGATATTGTATTTGATCAAACCTCCAAGGAAACCAGAACCTTTCCATTAAGTAGATTAATAAGAGGCTGGCAAATTGGTTTGGATAACACACATATTGGAGATAAAATAAAACTATTAATTCCATCGGGTTTAGGATATGGGATTCGAACAAGATCCCCTAAAATACCACCTAATTCTATTTTAGTTTTTGAAATAGAAACAGTTGATAGCAAACCCCAAAAGTAAAATCTATTTTTTAATAGGTTTGTAATCAAAGGGCAACATATTGCCTAGCTTCTCCGCCCAGCCTAGGTATCCTGAGAGTAATAGGTTATTAGATTCAGCAAAACTTCCATTAGGATATACCATTAATGGTTCATTTAACAATAATGTTAATTCTGAACTGATATAAGGCAAATTAAAATTGGAACGATATCGACTGGTATAAAAATAGGGAGCTTGTTTATTTTTATAAGCCACTAACAAATAATTTTTAAAATACATCCCAACTGTATTGTCTGAAATCCCATAAGCAATGCTGTCACCTACTAAATAATCGCTTGCCATTTCATATCTCACTTGGTCCGTACTTTCCAAATTGGCATTTCCATCAATAATAATTTTTGCACCATTTCGGTCCAAAATTTTCACCATCTTTCTTACTTCAAAATTATTTTCCTTGATTTGATTGGTGAATACACTTCTCATAAAATGCATCAAGGATCCTTTATAAACCTCCTCTCTTTTATTAATTACTTTTTTGGTTGCGCTATTTTTTAAATCTTCAAAAAATGGATAACCTTGATAAAATGTACGATTATTTAAAAAATCATGAGAAAATTCAATTAAATCATAGTGCAATAGGTATCCTAATTTTTTATTCTCCACTAAAATGGTCTCTTCTGCAAAAGCTTTTAAGACACTGTCTTTTCTTTTAAATTGAAAATGTATTACGTTGGGGTTTAAAATTTTACAATCTGCGTTAATCGGATAAGACCCTATAAATTGTTCTAAAAAAAACTTCCCCCAAAGTTTCCATCCATTTTTAATATAGGTTCTTAATACTACTTCGGGCAAGTCGTTGGCCTTGGAAGATAAATCGATGATTAAATTGTCTAATTTTCCCTCTAGTACTAAAGGCACCATTTTAGTGGCATAACCCATACTTGACAACACCAGTTCAAACTTCCCTGCCGAAGGGGTTCTTAAGGTAAAGTACCCATTGGCATCGGTCCTAGTTCCAATAGAAGAATTACTTATATATACATTGACATTCTCAATGGGTGTTTTAGAGTCTTTATCTATCACCTTTCCTTTGATCATACCTTGCCCTGCTCCTATAAAATAGAAGAAAATTAAAATGTATGATAAAAATACTTTTTTCATAAAATGTTAAACTGAGTAAAAATACAAAAGTTAATTACTATAATATCTTAATTTTATATAAGAAGTGATACCTAAAAATAAACGTTTTCCATTGAAACCCATTCTTACCCTTATTAGATTATTTATTCTTCTGCTTTTTATTTTTTTAAATTTTGTTACTAAAGCTCAAGATTCGATTCCCTCTATCACAAAGCTCTATGCTCATATAGATAAAGAACTATACAGTCCAGAGGAGTATGTTTGGTTTAAAATATATGCACATAATAGTCAAATACTTGACACCAATTTACAAAACATTAATGTTGATTTTTATAGTCCAGATAAAAAACTAATTGACCATCAAACCTATCTATCTTATTTATCAAGCGCTTACGGACAATTTAAGATCCCCAAAAACTATCCTTTTAGTGTCTTAACCATGGTGGTATATAAAAATCAACTTCATAAAAAGTATCCTAATTATTTTCAAAAGGAAATTTATGTTTTAAATAAATCTGTTTCTAAAGTAACTCTTAAGAAAGATTCAACCATTGCAACTCCCCCCACAACGGTAAATAGTACAAATTCTAGAATAGCCGTAGTGAAAGAAGCTGGATTTGTTTCTGTAAACGTGGACAATGCAGATTTTAATATCAAAGGGGTCACATTTCAAATTTTATCTGCTACTGATACCATTTTTAATAATCATTATGTACTATCTACCAAGAAAAAATTAGCTTTAAAAATTCCTGCTAATTTACTGGAGGATGGTTTTTATCAATTTGTTATTACGAATGACGATAACCAAATATTATTGAATCAATTCATTTTCAATAATACATTTAAATATTTAGCGACGCCTTCCATAAGCTTAGATACCATAAGCGTAGAGCCTGGTGGTATTAATGTTTGGAAAATAAAATCACTTCCCTTATCCAACGTTAGCGTATCTGTGATTGATGCAGATATACCCTCTAGCAATACCAATATTGCCTCAGAATTGTTGTTCAATTCCATTGCTAATAATAAGTACAATAATATTACTCCCTATTTTACAGACACTTCTTGGTCAAGCATTCAATCATTTGACTCCTTGGTTCGTCAGCAAAATATAACTCCTAATTATAATCAACCATTGGATACTAAAAATTCTTTTTTATCTATTACTGGCAAAGTGTTGGTTAAAAAGGGAATCTTTAAAAAAACACAATTACCGCCTTTCATAAATGTAGTAGTTGGAGCACCTAATAAAAAAATAAATTTATATCAAGCATTGGTAAAACCTGATAGTAGTTTTAGTGTAAGTAATCTTTTATTTTTTGATACAGTATATGCTAGAGGTGTTTTAAATGGCACGAATTACTTTAAGGAAGATTATGTAGTGACAATTGACACTAATTTTCATAGTAGTTTGGACGGATTAAAAATAGACAACACACTACCTGCTTATTATTTTGATCACCTAATCAGTAATAAAGTAACTAAAGTAAAAAGCGAATCCCTACAATTAGATTCTTTGTTAAAACTGACCACTTTGAAAGAAGCAGTAGTGAAATCCGATCCTACTTACAAGCTCAATAAATTAGATGCCATGTATGCATCAGGTTTATTTGATGGGGGAAATGCATACCGATTAAATGTGGAAGACGATCCCTTTTTTGAAGCCACTTTTGATTTAGGTAATTATATTACTTCTGCCGTTCCGGGAATTACTTATGATCCTAATTATTTTACTAAAGATGCAGCAGGTGGATTTAGTAGTTTTAACCCTGGTGATGAAGCTTACAAATCACCCTTTACGTGGAGGGGACAAAAAACTAGTATTTATTTAGATGAGGTTAAGGTAGATTATGATTTTGTAAGAGATTTACCTAAAACATCTATTGGTTATATTAAAGTATTTAGACCCATATTTTTTGGTGAACCTTTTGGTGGCGGCGGCGGTGCAGTATCTATTTATACCAAAAAGTTTTCTGACAAATCAGAAGCCTATGCTCATAATTTAGACAATACTATGATTAAAGGATACCATACCTCTAAATCAATAGAGGATATCACCGATGAAAATGAGTACATGTTTAAAAATGCAGGCACTACATTATACTGGAATCCTATGGTGATTACTTCTAAGAATCCGGATACTCCCTTTGAAATTAGATTTAAAAATAATCGTTTTTCCAAAGCGTATAAATTACGTATTGAAGGGATAGATGTAAATGGACAAATTCTTTTTTTTGAAAAAGTGATTCATCCGTAAAATAAATGAATAAAAAATGAATGAAGCATAAAATGAAAAAAGGATATTCATTATTTCTTGTACTCCTTGTTTTTGCAGTATCCTCTAAAAATGTTTTAGCCCAAGCTCATCAGACGCAGTTAGTGCTTTTGGGAACTGGCACTCCTTTTGCTAATCCAGAACGTTCAGGACCCTCCTTGGCCATTATTGTCAACAATGTTTCTTATGTCGTGGATTGCGGACCAGGTGTTGTGCGAAGAGCCAGTGAGGCAAGTAATAAAGGAATAAAAAGTTTAGAAGCTGCGCAATTAAAAAAATTATTCATCACTCATTTACACAGTGATCATACCGCAGGCTATGCTGATTTTATTTTTACCCCAGCGGTCTTGGACAGAAATGCCCCTTTAGAGGTATATGGTCCAATAGGTTTAAAAAATATGACCCATCATATTTTATCTGCTTATCAAGAAGACATGAATATTAGAATTCATGGTTTAGAAAAAGGCGATGCAAGAGGATATAAAGTAAACGTACATGAAATCCAGCCCGGTATTATTTATCGCGATTCCAATATTATAGTAAAAGCATTTAAAATGAATCATGGTGCATGGAAAAATGCATTTGGCTATCGTTTTGAAACAAGGGATAAAGTAATCGTGGTTTCTGGAGATGGCACGTATAGCGAGGAGCTAGTTAAGAATGCGAAAGATTGTGATATTCTTGTGCATGAAGTGTATAGTATGGAAGGTTTATCTAAGCGAGAAAAAAGATGGCAATTATATCATTCCACTTTTCATACTTCCACAAAGCAATTAGCAGACATTGCCCATAAAGTACATCCTAAATTAATAGTGCTAACGCATCAGCTTCCTTTTAGCGCTAGCTTTGAAAGCTTATTGAATGAAATCAAATCTTATTATAAAGGTCCGGTCGTGAGCGGAAATGATTTAGATATTTATTAAGCAATCAGATTATTCCCCTTTCGCATGCTCTTCCAAATGATAAGCTTCGTTTACATCATTGATTAATTTGATAGCTAAAGCTCTTTGTTTTTCAATAATCACTTTTTGAACATTTTTTGTCGCATTTTTAATATGAGATAACCTGTTTGCAAATTCTGTTAAAACATATTTATCATAAGTCATCAATTTTGCATTTTTATCTACAGAAGTACCTACTGCACCACTTGTAATATTATTATAATATTTCTGATCAAAAATGGAATATGATTTTTCACGTGCCAGCACTTTTAGCTCATCGTAGGTTTTACTAAAAATTTTTCCATATTCAGATAAATGCCAATACTCTGCAATTTCGTCGGTAATTTTTTGATTACGAATAAGTCTTAATCCGCCAGCATTTTTTAATTGAGATTCGGTTCGTTCAGATAAATACACATTTAGTGTACCTAAATAACTTAAATTTACTAAGTATAATTTTTTAAGTGAACTATCATTCCATTCGTTTTTATAAAAAATGCTAAGTGCTGTATCTAAATAATTAACAAGCCTATTATTTTGTCTGGTGGCCCTATTAAATTCAATAGTGTCATTTTTAAGATCCTCTACTAAACTTTGCATATACTGAACCTCTCTATGTTGTTCTACATAATGTTCTCTTTGATTTTCTGCAAAAAAACCTAATGTTACCGCCAAAAAAAGCATAAAAAATTCTAAAAAATGTTCAGTCCATTTTTTTGGACCATGATGACTATGAGGATGATGTACTTCCATGAATTGTTTTTTATAAATTTAAAGGTATTTCGGATATAATTTAATAGAAATTGACTTAATTTAACCTACTCTATATTTTAAATATTTCCAATATGCGTAAATTTTTTTTACTGTTTGCTATTTTATTCTTAGCATCTCATCTTTCTGCACAAAAAAAACAAACCAAAGGAAGCAAACCTGTCACCAATAAGACGAATAAGGCCAATACGTCCTCTTCTGTTGAAATAGCTGCTCCAGTGACCTCTCCACTTAAATTATGGTATGATGCACCCGCTACTTATTTTGAAGAAACGCTGGTGTTAGGTAATGGACAACAAGGGGCTACTGTTTTTGGAGGTATCTCCACCGATAAAATATATTTAAACGATCTTACTTTATGGTCAGGTGAGCCTGTGAATCCAAATATGAATCCTCAAGCGTATAAAAATTTACCTGCAGTACGTAAAGCCTTAAATGAAAAAAATTATAAAAAAGCGGGAGATCTCATCAAAAAATTACAAGGTAAATTTTCGGAGTCGTATGCTCCCTTGGGCACCCTGCTAATTGACTTTAATGATGATCCGTATATTACGGATTACTATCGTGAATTGGATTTGAATAATGCTATTGCAAAAGTGAAAAGTATTTCCAATTCAAATACAATCGAAAGAGAATACTTAGTTTCTAATCCGGATAAAATTTTTGCCATTCACTTAACAAGTAAAAAAGCAGGGGCCTTGAATTTTACAGTTCGATTTGAATCTTTGTTATTGCATAACTCTTTGGTCAATAATCAAGTGCTACAAACCAATGGGGTGGCTCCTGTGAAGGCCGATCCTAATTATGTTCAAAAAACGCGCAACTCAATTTTGTTTGATAAAAAAAGAGGCACTCGTTTTTCTTCTTTCATTCAAATAAAATCGAATAACGGAAAAATAACACATTCAGATTCTACGATTAGTATAGCGGATGCTACGGATGCCACCATTTATGTATCTATGGCAACTAGCTTTAATGGATACGATAAGGATCCTGCCACGAATGGCGTTAATAATGTTGCCACAGCGCAAACGCAATTAAATAAGGCAATACAAAAGGGCTGGGAGGATGTTAAGAAGTCACATGTGAAAGACTATCAATCTTTTTTTAATAGAGTGAATTTAAAATTAGATGGAGTCACGCCAAAAGATATTCCAACGAATGAGCGATTAAAAAGATATGCAAATGGCGAATCAGATCCTTATTTAGAAACACTCTATTTTCAATATGGTAGATATTTATTGATAAGTAGTTCACGTACTAACGCGGTACCCGCTAATTTACAAGGTTTATGGAATCCTTATTTACAGCCACCCTGGTCCAGTAATTATACTATGAACATTAATGCAGAAGAAAACTATTGGTTGGCGGAGAACACGAACCTCTCCGAAATGCATCAACCTTTCTTGCAATTTTTAAATAATATTTCTACGACTGGAAAAGTCACTGCAAAAACATTTTACAATATGCCAGGATGGGTGTCACATCATAATTCTGATATATGGGCGATGTCTAATCCAGTGGGTAATTTTGGTAACGGCGATCCAAGTTGGGCCAATTGGCCCATGGGCGGCACTTGGGCATCTACTCATTTATGGGAGCATTATTTATTTACCCAGGATCAAAATTTTTTAAAACAAAAAGCATACCCCATCATGCGAGGTGCTGCTGAATTTTGTTTGGCATGGTTAGTGCCTGATAGCGCAGGTCAATTAATCACATCACCCTCTACCTCTCCCGAAAATTATTTTGTTACGAATACGGGTTTTAAAGGCGCTACTTTATTTGGCGGCACTGCCGATTTAGCCATGATTCGAGAATTATTTTTAGATGTCATTGCTGCACAAAAGGTTTTAAAAACTGATACTCTATTTGCCAATAGTATTGCTACTGCACTTAATAATTTACATCCCTATCAAGTGGGTAAAGCAGGAAATTTACAAGAATGGTATTATGATTGGGCTGATGCTGATCCTAAACATCGTCATCAAAGTCATTTGTTTGGATTGTATCCCGGAACACATGTCACTGTAGATAAAACTCCTTTGATTGCAGCAGCTGCTAAAAAAACATTAGAAATTAAAGGAGATGAAACTACAGGTTGGTCAAAGGGGTGGCGTATTAATTTATGGGCAAGATTAAAAGATGGCGAACACGCCTATAAAATGTACCGTGAATTATTAAAATATGTACCACCCGATGAAACCAAAGAAAATTATAATAACAAGGGAGGCACTTATCCTAACTTATTAGACGCACATCCTCCTTTTCAAATTGATGGTAATTTTGGCGGATCTGCAGCGGTGGCTGAAATGTTAGTACAATCTAATTCGGAATATATTGAATTGTTACCAGCACTGCCTAAAGCTTGGTTATCAGGGTATATCAAAGGTTTAAAAGCAAGAGGCAATTATGAAATTGAAATGACATGGAGTAAAGGGCTTGTTACGAATGTGAAAATAAAATCATCTACCAACACGGTTGCAAAAGTATTCATGAATGGAAAATTTGAAACCATTAAAACGGTACAATAAATATTTTTTAAAACTAACTATGAAAAATAAATTTTATAAAACTATTGTAATAGTTGCTATAACTATATTGTTCCAAGCAAATGGATTACAAGCACAGTCTGTTAAATTTCAAAATGAGATAGATGCATTTGCGCATTCAGATAGTATTGTGGCTCCTTTAAAAGGGAAAATAGTTTTTGCAGGAAGTTCATCCTTTACGAAATGGAAAGATGTGAGTCAATACTTTCCAGGATATCCTATAGTGAATCGTGCTTTTGGTGGCTCTACTTTGGAAGAGGTGACTGAGTATGTAAAAGAAACCATTTTACAATATGAACCCAAGCAGGTAGTTATTTATTGTGGTGAAAATGACTTAGCCAACAATGATCAAGTCACTCCTAATGTTGTATTTGCGCGATTTACTACTTTATTTCATATCATTCGCAATAAATTAGGGACAGGGACCCGAATCACTTTCATTTCCTTAAAACCCAGTATTGCAAGATGGAATTTACAGTCAAAATATATCGCTACGAATCAATTGATTGCAACATTTTTAGCCCAACAAAAAAATGCGGAATTTGTGGATGTGCAAGCAGCTATGTTGTTGCCAGATGGTACGGTGATGAAAGATATTTTCATTGCCGACAACTTACACATGAATGCAAAAGGCTATGCTATTTGGCAAAAAATATTAGCAGGTAAGCTGTTAACTAAATTATAGCCGCTTAATAATTCGTATCTTTAGAAGAATAATAAATAACTACTATGAAAAAAATAATGTTCATTGTTTTCTTAGCCGCAGTATCTCATCTGCAAGCACAAAAGCAATATGTTTTAAAAGGGGATGTTTCTAAAGTAAAAGAAACAGTGACTAAAGTGTATTTATCTTATTATTTTAATGGCACTTCTACACAGGATAGCGCGGTTGTAGTCAATGGGAAATATGAGTTGAAGGGAACTTTGGTAGAACCTACTTTAGCGAATCTACGTGCTTCTTATAAGGTAGATACTACAAGTAAGACGAAGCGAATCATGTCGTATAAAAAAGATGTCACTCCTATTTATTTAGAGAACTCCCTAATTATGGTAAATAGCGTAGACTCTTTTGCTAATGCAACTATTAAAGGATCTAAAGCGCATATCGAGTATCAAAAACTCAATAATTTTGTTAAGCCAGTTTCCGATAAAACGGAAGTTTTAAGTGCCGCTTATAATGAGTTATATAAAAAGAAGGATGAAGCTGGCATGAAAAAATTAGATGAAGATTATGACAAACTAGATGCCGAAATGAAAGCGAAACAAAAAGAATTTGTTTTAGCGAATTTAAATTCACCTATTGTCATGTATGCTTTCAGCAATTTTGCAGGTTACAGCATTAATGCAGATGAAGTAGAACCCTTGTTTTTGAAATTACCTACTATTGTTAGATCTACTGTGAAAGGGAAAGAAATGGCAGATAAAATTGATATTGCTAAAAAAACAGGTATTGGTAGAGAGGCAATGAATTTTACGCAAAATGATACTGCAGGTGTTCCTGTATCACTTTCTTCTTTTAGAGGTCAATATGTGTTGGTTGATTTTTGGGCAAGCTGGTGCGGACCTTGTCGTCAAGAAAATCCAAATGTAGTGGCAGCTTTTAATAAATATAATACCAAAGGTTTTGCTGTTTTAGGCGTTTCATTGGATCAACCTACCGGTAAACAAAGATGGTTGGATGCAATACATAAAGATAATTTGACTTGGACCCAGGTGTCTGATTTAAAATATTGGAAAAATGAAGTAGCAGTGATGTATGGCGTAAATGCTATCCCTCAAAACTATTTGATTGATCCACAAGGTAAAATCATCGGGAAAGACTTAAGAGGAGATGCCTTAAATGCTAAATTGGCTGAACTTTTTAAGTAAGAGCCTGGTTTTAATTAAATTTTCTAACCATATGTTTAGTGACTAATATTATTTCAAAACCCTGTAAATCAATTATTTACAGGGTTTTTGTTTTTTGTAAATTTATAGTATCTTTGTTCCATCATCAAGAACCCTTCAATGGGTAGCAACCGAGAGAGTCGAACTTCACGGTGCTAAAATCGATGAGGACTTACCGTCAAAAATGAAACGTAACTCCTTCTGAATTTTTCTTGGTGTGATTTTTTAACCATAAAATTTCATGCCATGTTTGTAACGAACGACAACACTTTATTAGCATCCCAAAAGGGAACAAATGATTTTGTATTGAACATTGAATCCAATATTCAAGGTCAACTACAAGGAACCATTCAATTTGATTATTTGCACCAGCACTTTGAATGTTCCGTAACTATGTCAGCTTCTGATATAAAAATTAAATCCCTTTTCCCATTTAGAGGACTAGTCACAGCAGCTCCTTTCATTCCAAGTTATGATATCACACAGTCAGGATATGTGACTTTTGAAGATTCTATTTCTAAGAAAGGAAATCAACAATTGGTTTGGTTAATTCTTGATATCATTCATTTATATAATTTATCTCGACTTAAATTAACATCTATTAAAGAAGTGTATGATGAGGTATTTTTAGTAGCTCAAAAAAATGATCCTAGTTTGTCTTATGGTAAAATAAATCCACATCAAACTATTAACGAAAAGTATACCGAACTCCTCAAAAAGAAATTGAAAAGAAAACACAAACATGATTACACTACAGCCATTGGGTTATTAGCGAGTGTTCAAAATTTAATACTTCAATAATAAAGGACCTTCTTCATTGGTTAAAATTCCCTTGAGTGTACTATCTTTTAGAACATCCTGATAGTGCATCCAGTGTCCATTTACTTTTATTTTTTCATACACCAATCGAATACCATGGCTGTAATCGACATACCAATTAACGTGACCTGCATAAACCGGTTGAATTACTTTGCCATTTAACTGATGCCATCCATAAATTGCGACTCTGTTATTTTTTCCTTGCAATATTACTTTATTACTTAAGACCACATCTTTTTTAATACCGCTAATCAATCCTTTTTTATTTTTTCTTTGTCCTTCAATCATCAAGTGATGTTGCCACATGGTAATCGTACTATCTCTGTAAATATAAAGGGGAATAGGTGCGAGCTTTACTTTGCTTTGTTCATAAATTTCATCCACCATTTTGGGAGTAGGCAAAAAACAATGTAAACTATCAGCAATTCTTTGAGCTGCCAATGGGGTAATGGGAACTCTTGCGAAATCTTCATTGGTACCCACACTCAAATAATCCTTTGCCACATAATATGTAATGGGAATAAGCTGTTGTTGCTTATTGACCCATGTGCTTTTAATAGGCGTGAAATGAGCATAAAACTTAGGTATGTTTCCGGATAATACCTCTTCAATCACTAAAGAGTCCCTTAGCTTCCAATCACTTCCCTGTATGCTATTGTAAAATTCACTCCCACTAATAGGCTTAACAGCGAGTTTTATAGGGAGTTTATAGCGATTACAAGATAGTAAGCAAACTATAAAACCACCTAATAAAAGGGATGAAAATAGGTTGGAACGAAACATCGATATGATTAATTTAACCAAGTATACTTAGCACCATTTAAAGCATCGGGAGCCCAGCTCTCCAAAAATTCCATCACTTTCTCTTTGTTGTAGTTTTTGTCTTTTTCCAAATAGCCGCTGTTTTGTGTGTGTAATCTTTTTCCCTTCGCATCTAAAACTACAAAAACAGGAAATCCAAATCGTGCAGGAAATTCATATTTTTCTTGCACCTTTTTATTTTTATTTTCTTTGGAATAATTCACGTGCACTACAATATAGTTGGCCTTCATTAAGGAATCCATTTGTTTGTCACTCGTTGTAAACTGATTAAATCGTGCACACCAAATACACCAGTTACCTCCCATTTGTAAAAAAACATGCTTCCCTTCTTTATTTGCTTTTTTGAGCGCCACGTTAATTGCAGAATCTACATTTTCATAGGGATTGTACAAATTAAATGTTTTCATATCTACATCCCCAGTGGGTTTAGATAATGCCACTGCATTTTGTGCATTTACTTGATATACTAACATCATGGCAACGACTATAAAAATTTGTTTCATATTATTTTAGTTTAACGTAATGACTTTATTATTTTATAAATTATTTTTAAATTCATTTTTATTTTTGAACCGCTTCAATGTTTGCCTTTTGATATAAGCTGTTAAAGTTGTTGACTGCAGTATATATTCCATCTAGCTTTGCTTTTTCATTTTTCCAAAGTACTTGTACGTCTGCTAATTTATTTTTCACGCCTTGTGTTACTTTAGGGTCTGTAGCATCTACCAATCCTTTCAAGAAGAAAAATTCTACACCCAACTTACTAGGCCAATTAATGACGTCTTGTCCGTTTTGAGTTCTGCTTTCAACAATATTAGCTTCCCAAGCATCTATTTTTTTAATTAAGTTATTGGCTTCTTCAATGATGGATTTTGTTTTGTCGTTACTTGTTAAGTTATCGCTATAATATTGTAATTGTTTTTTTAGCTTTCTCTCATTATTGACTGAAGTATGAATATCAGCAATAGCATTTACAATAGTGGTAAGGATACTTTGTTGTTCTTCCCAATCTGCAGCAGTTGCTTGAATAAAAGGATTTGCCAATACTGTAAAGCTAGTGGTCACCACATTATTTTTATATTTTAATTGTGCTTGATATACTCCTGGTGGCACTGCGTATCCTTCATAACTACCCATTACATATACGCCATTCACGTCAGGCTTTACAGTATTGGCTCTGAAGTCCCATAAAAAACGATTGTGTCCTTTATCAACGCTAAGTGAAGTTTCTGGAGCGGGGCCTCCAGGATATTTTTTAAAGTTGGCATCTTTAATATTGGAATAAGATCTTACCAACTTTCCATTACCAGATAATATTTGTAAAGACACTGTGTCTTTATCTTCTATTTTTGGTAAGAAGTAATCTAATATTACACCTTCTGGTGCATTTTGACCATCATGATATTCTTTATCAGGTAATCCATTTCCACCACCATATTTATAAGAGGCTTTAGGTGTGCTCATAGCAATCGTGCTAGGTTCTGAAAAGTTTGCATTTTGTTGTAGCGCACTTAAATCATCTAAAATCCAAAAGGCTCTGCCCGCAGTAGCAGCTACTAAATCATTGTCACGAATCATTAAATCGGTCACGGGTACAATGGGTAAATTTAATTGAAACGGCAACCATGTATTTCCTGCATCGTTGGAAATATAAAATCCACGTTCACTTCCTGCGTATAAAATATTTTTTATTTTTTTATCTTCTCTAATCACTTTTACAAAATCATCTTTTTGAATTCCGTTATTGATTTTGGTCCAATTGGCACCATTGTCAGTAGTTTTATAAGTGTAAGAAGCATAATCATTAAACTTATATCTTGTCGCACTCACATAAACGACTCCCTTATCAAATGCAGAAGCTTCTATGCTGTTAATTTGTGATTCTGCTAAATCCGGCGGTGTGATATTTTTCCAATTTTTTCCGCCATCTGTAGTTACCTGCACGAATCCACAATCACTTCCTGTGTAAATAGTGTTGGCATCCAAAGGTGATTCTATCACATAATAAATGGTATTATAATTTTCTCCTCCTGCGCCTTCGTTGGTAAAAGGAACACCGCCGGGTCCTTGTTTGCTTTTATCATTTCTTGTTAAATCGGGACTTATCGCCTCCCAGCTTAAACCTCCATTGGTAGTTTTTAATAAAACATTACCGCCATGGTAAATGACTTTAGGATTATGAACAGAAGTTACAATAGGTGCATTCCAGTTAAAACGATACTTCATATCCTTAGGTTGTATCGCTAAGTTTAAACTTGGATAAGCTTCAACGTCTTTTTGTTCGTTGGTTACCGTATTTAATACCGAAATATATCCTTGATAACATCCTCCCCAAACGAGTTCAGGATGATTGGGATCAAAAGCTAGATAAGCCGATTCACATCCTGGTCCCATTTTCCAATCACGAATACCAATAGATCCACTATTGTTTCTACTAGCGATTATCACAGAACTATTGTCTTGTTGACCACCATACACTTTATAAGGAAATACATTATCGGTATTCACTCTATAAAATTGTGCAGTAGGTTGATTCATGATAGAAGACCAAGATTTTGCTTGATCATAGGTGATTTCGGCACCACCATCATCCGCTAAACCTATTTCATTATTGTTGTTAGGGCTAATCCAAAAATCGTGTGTATCACCATGACCCACACTTACATTTTGAAAAGTTTTTCCGCCGTCAATGGATTTCATCACGGGGGCATTTAACACATACACCACATTTTCATTTTTAGTATCGGCATACACTTTCATGTAATACCAAGAACGAGATGAAATATCTTGATTGTTTGATAATAGTGCCCAATTTTTTCCACCATCATCGGAACGGTATAATCCTGATTTCTTTTTTTCTGTTTCAACAATTGCAAAAACACGATTAGAATTAACACGAGAAACACTAATACCAATTTTTCCCATTTCGGTAGGCAAGCCTTCTGTTAATTTAGTCCAAGTATTTCCTTCATCTGTCGATTTCCAAATAGAAGAACCTTTGCCACCACTAGATACCGTCCAAGGAAAACGACGATGTTCCCAAGCTGCAGCGTATAATACACGTGGATTATTCATATCCATCGAAAGAGACGAGATACCCGTGCTATCATTAATGTATAATACTTTTTTCCAAGTGGCTCCACCATCTATACTTTTAAAAACTCCTCGTTCATTGTTAGGTCCATGCACTGTTCCTTGCGCTCCTACAAAAACAATATTGGAATTCGTAGGGTTGATACAGATATCAGAAATATGACGTGATTGTTCTAAACCCATATTTTTCCAAGTCGTTCCACCATCGGTAGATTTATACACGCCATCACCATAACTTGTCATCACACCACGCACCGCATGTTCTCCAGTTCCTACATAAATAACATTGGGATCGGATTCGGAAACAGCAATATCACCAATGCTCCCTACTTTAAAAAATCCATCAGAAATATTTTTCCATGAAATACCTCCGTCAGTAGTCGTCCAAACGCCACCGCCCGTATATCCAGCATAAAACTTTTTATTATTATTCACTACCCCCGAAATAGTATTCGCTCTTCCTCCGCGGAAGGGTCCAATATTACGCCACTTTAAATTTTTAAAAGTGGAGTCGGGTGTTACTTTATTTACTTCGCTCGTAACAACTGCTGCTGCGGTTGATTTTTTACGCTGAGCTGTTGCATTCAATTGAAACATCATCATGAATAAACCGCACATGAAGGAAATCGTACCTACTTTTTGGAAACGTATCATTTTCATACAAGAAATTTTATAATTCAAAATAGGCTACAGCTTTATGAGATAATTCTATCATATAACATAATGGTAGCAAGGGTAAATTACAAAAAACAAGGCAACATTCATGTAAAAAAGGCCGAATTATTAGCATTTGAATCCTAAAAAATATAAATTGTTGAAGTGATTTTAAAACAAACAACTATGCGTAAAATTATTTTTATTCTATGGGCTGTATTTTCCTTCAGCCTCACTTCAATGGCACAAAAAGTGCCCACTCCATTATCTCATTTTGGTTTTAATATTGGAGACAATTATCATTTAGCCACTTTTACTCAAACCGAAGCTTATTTGCAAAAAGTAGCAGCAAGTTCTAAAAAAGTAAAATTGCAAGTGATAGGAAAAACAGAAGAAGGACGTAATCATTACATGATGATTGTATCTGATCCTAGTAACTTAGCACAGTTGTCAAAATATAAATCCATTGCACAAAAATTAGCGCGTGCTGAAGGCTTAACCAATGAAGAAGCTAAGAAATTAGCCAACGAAGGAAAGGCTGTAGTGTGGATTGATGGCGGGTTACACGCGACGGAGGTAGTTGGAATTCATCAATGGATTGAATCCTTGTATCAAATCATTACGCGTGAAGACGAAGAAACAAAACGTATTTTAAAATCGACTATCATATTATTTGTACATGCAAATCCGGATGGTCAGGAATTAGTTTCTAATTGGTATATGAAATCCAATGACACTTTAAAACGCACCACTAATAATTTGCCTCGCTTGTATCAAAAATATATTGGACACGATAACAATCGTGACTTCTTTATGATGAACATGAGCGAGTCACGAAATATGTCACGTCAACAATATATTGAGTGGATGCCCCAAATTTTATACAATCATCATCAAACAGGCCCTCCGGGAACCGTGGTGGCAGGTCCTCCCTACCGTGATCCATTTAACTACGTGTATGATCCTTTATTAGTGACCGGTATTGACGCTTTAGGGGCAGCTATGAGTAGTCGTTTGAACGCTGAAAGTAAGCCTGGCTATACGATGAAGGGAGGTTCGGTGTATTCTACTTGGTGGAATGGAGGCTTAAGAACGACAGCCTATTATCATAATATTATTGGATTATTAACCGAAATTATTGGTAACCCAACGCCTTCTACTATTCCATTAGTACCACAACGTTTAATCCCAAATAGTGCGACGCCATTTCCCATCACTCCACAAAAATGGTTCTTCAAAAACTCCATTGATTATTCCATTTCACTTAATTATGCGGTATTAAATTATGCAGCAAGATATAAAGATGAATTGCTGTATAATATATACACCATGGGTCGTCATAGTATTGAAGCAGGAAGTAAAGATGCATGGACACTCTCTCCTAAAAAAGTAGAAATGTTAAATGACGTGATTGCTTCCAATAAAAAAATTATTAAAGCAGACTCACTACCGAATCCTAATTTTGAAAGCATTTATAAACAAGCTTCATTACG
>Ga0214923_10002495_pt1 | contig 24394 bp, 23 predicted proteins | sample LL1510_MetaG_FD_177993 | JGI IMG/M metagenome (GOLD analysis project Ga0214923, IMG submission 177993) | Freshwater microbial communities from Lake Lanier, Atlanta, Georgia, United States - LL-1510 | ecosystem: Environmental > Aquatic > Freshwater > Lake | place: USA: Georgia | collected...
TTTCTCACCCAAATCTTGAGCCTTGAATGGCTCAGACAATAAAATGAGGTCCGCCTGATCAAAACATTCAGCATATTCTTTTTGGTGAACATTCCGTCGAGCCGTAGCCGATCGAGGTTCAAATAGAGCCAATATCCTTCTATTGGGAAATCGCTGTTTCACCGCACTCAGAGTTGCTTTTACTTCAGTCGGATGATGAGCAAAATCATCCATCAGCAAGAAGGGTTCTTTCTTTAAGATCTCTTGTCTTCGCTTTACGCCTCGAAAACGGGGAACAATGGGTCTAATGGCTTCTATCGATACTCCCAAATTAGAAGCGACACAGATCCCAGACAAAAGATTCATTAAGTTGTGCACTCCGAACATACCGGTTTGAAACTCTCCGAGTTTTCGTCCCTTGTAAGTCACTTCAAACTGAAAACCTTCGGGCCCCTCTTGGATATTGGTAATCCGCCACATGGCCCCCTCACCCATTCCAAAGGTCTGAACAGGACAAAGAGCTTTCTGTGCGACTTCCATAGCAGTCGAGTCGTGATTGTTAACGACTAAAACCCCATCCCCAGGAAGAAGGCTTGCTAACTTTTCGAAACTTTCTTTTACGTGGGCCAAATCACGATAAATATCCGCATGATCAAATTCAATGTTAGCAATGATACAAGCAGTGGGATTGTAGTGCAGAAACTTGGGACCTTTATCAAAAAAAGCCGAATCGTATTCATCCCCCTCCCCCACAAAAAGATCTCCCGCTGAAATAAAACTTCCAGTTGGTAAATCCACAGGAACTCCGCCGATTAAATAACTCGGATCTTTTTTGAGTTCTTGAAAAAGAAAACTGATCCAAGAAGTAGTGGTCGTTTTCCCGTGAGTCCCTGAACAAACGATAGATAATTTATCCTCGATGACAAAGCGTCTGACCGCTTCCGGAAAAGAGCAAAACGAAACACCGGATTGAATCCACGCCTGGGCTTCCGGATTTTCTTTTCGAATGACATTTCCGATGACCACCCAATTAGGCTGGATCTTATGAACATGATCAGCCGAGTATCCCTCAAACAATTGGATTTTTGCATTGCTTAAAACAGATTTCATAGGCTCATAAAGTTTTCCGTCCGAGCCACTTACTTCGAAGCCCGCTTTTGAAAGCGCGATGGCAAGACTGCCCATGCCCACTCCGCCTACACCAACAAAGTGAACTTTTTGCTTCTCACTCATTTTTCCATCTCTTTCCAATAACGAGCCACTTCATCATGAAGTAGCGGTCTAAAACGTCGAATACGCTCATCCAAACGGCTTGGGTGAACTCGATTGGTTAAAAAAATACAAAACCCCTGAGCCACTGGATCAATCCAGATGGAGGTTCCGGTATATCCTAAATGGCCAAAACTGTTGGCGGAGAACAAGGATCCAGCTGAGGAGCCTTCAAAAGAACGCGTATCCCAACCAAAGGCCCATGAACTGTTTGGTGTAAACTGCGTGCGCGAAGTGAATAGTTTTGCCGTTTTATGATTTAACCAGTGAGATGTTCCAGAAACGGCCCGCAGCCATTCGCGACAGAGGGGTTGAATCTCTTTAGCCGAACTAAAAAGACCAGCATGAGGAGCAGTTCCTTTGAGCGCAGCAGTATTCTCATCAAAAGGCTCCCCTTGGAGACAACGCCCTAACTCTTTTCTCCACTCGGTGGCCGCACAATTCTCCGGAGAAACGGGTCCAAAATTTACATTTTTCAGTCCCAAAGGACTAACGACTTCCTTCTCAAACATTTTTGTTAACGACTCTTGGCTCAAACTTTCCACAACGGTTCCGAGAAGTAAAAACCCGATATCACTATAGCGAGTCGTTTTTCTCTGGGGATTTTCAATAAAAATATCTGGTTGGCTGAGAAGGATTTCTTTCCAGGACGAAGACTCATACAGAGGATACCAATCTTTAAGCCCCGACGAGTGACTTAATAATTCACCCACTCGCAACGAATGGTAAGGAGTTTTCTTCCATTCAGGCGCAACGTCTCCCAGCTCCTGGTCCAGTTTAAAAGCGCCCTTCTCAAACAGACGGGCTAAAATGCTCACCGTGCAAAGGGGCTTTGTAAGGCTCGCCAGATCAAACAAGGTTGCCTCGTCTACTAATCGACTAGATTTCCAATAAGTAGTGGCCCCCCCGGCAAACGAAAGATTCGTCTTCGGGGACTCAATAACACATTGATAGGCTGAAAAAATAAATTCTTGTCGAGCCTGTTCAAGAATTGTTTTTATCGTATTCGGATTTGCCAAGGTCTCGTATCACAGCTGTGGGACTCGAAACAGTTTCGGGTCCCTTTTTTTCTAAAAACTCAACGATTCGAAATGCCGTCAAATTATTGTAGTTTGAGAAACAATAAAACCAACCCTCTCCTCCTGAGGATGCAGAGGCCAAAGTGCCGGCCCCTAAACGTTCCTTCATGAGAGTCTTTCCTGTTTTCATATCCAAAATCAAAACCGGATCTGAAGACGTTGTGATGACGAGAAAGTTTCCTACTTGAGCTGGAGCCAGAGCGACTCCTTCAAATCGTTCGGACTTCCAGATCACCGCACTGGTGTGTCGATCTAATGCATAGACATAACCGTCTAATCCGCTCAGGTAGACTCGATTCTCGACGATGAGAGGGCTCGAATAAGCCCCCGCAGGAAATGTCCACTGAATCGTTCCCGAAAACAAATCCAAACTGTAAGCTTTCCCATCAAATGAGGCAGCAATAACCCCTCCGTCATCAACTACAGGAGTTGTGTCGACATCATAAAACCGTTCACGTGTTTTTAATCGTTTAACCCACTTCTCTTTTCCGTCTTTCAGACTTAACGCGGCCAAATAGCCATCCGAAAAGCCCAGAAAAACTTGATCGCCATAGACCGTGGGGCCCGCTGTTCCCCTCACAGTCATTTTTTCGTCACCCCGATGGGAGTAATGCCAAAGTTCAGCCCCTTTGGTTTCGCTCAACGCATACACTTCGTCATTGCTCGAAATTGCGATCACTTTGTCACGATAAATAGCAGGAGGCGCTAGCCACTCCGATTGAGTTTTGAATCGCCAACTCTCCGAACCGTCTCTGGAATTTAAAGCATATAAATTGCCTTTTAAATCACCGACAAAGAGTTTCGACCGACCATAAGACAGAGCACCATCCACCGCGCCTTCAACTTTGGTTTTCCACAGAACATAACCAAAAATTCGATGGTAAGCGGTCACGTTGCCAGAAATATCAGCAGTAAAGAGGATATCTCCCACAATCACTGGCTGCGTCCGTTGTTGTGGGGTTTCAGAACTAATTTTTAAACCCGGGGTAATATTCCATTCCGGTAGCACGGTGATCTGGCTCCACACCGGGAGCGCCAATGTAATTACCAGTGTGGTGATGGTGAAGAGGGACCTCATTTAGATTTTCCAGCACTCAATAAGGGACTCTTGAGTTTTCTCCAATTGATCTTAGCGACTTTGCCGTACTCACTTGCTGCAAACTCGGTGAAAACCTTTTCATAGGTTTGTACTGCCTTTTCTTTTTCTCCCTGGGCTTCTTGTATTCGGCCCAGGCTGAGTAAAGCCAACGCTTTTCCAGCTGCGTTGATTGAATAGGCTTTGTCATAATCTGAATAGCTCTCCGCCCATTTTTCTAAGAGCTCTTCTGCATTTCCTTTGTTAATCAGCAATAGCTGCTTTTCCACCGGCTGTAGTTGACGAAACTCTAGCGCTTTAGAATACCAATCTGCAGCCAAGCTAGCTTCCGACTGCACTTTAGCTTTATCTTTACCCCATTCATTTTTTGAATTATCAAAATGATGATCAGCGACTTCCACAGCGCCTAACATTGCAGCTCGACTTTGTTTCCAGGCATCATGATGCTGTTTCAGTTTCTCCCATTTTGCATCGCCCTCTGCTTTGTTTGCTAAATAATACTCAGACCAAGCCTTTTCCTCGCGATTTTGCTCCCATACATCGTATCCATAGAATCCAAACGCAATGAGAACTCCGACAACTAAAATGGGCATCAATCCGATTCGACTTCGCGAAATTCGCCCCAGTAACTGGGTTCCTCTGGAGACAAAGGCATCTGGACTTTTCAGTGTTTTTCGATCAATCGTTGGTGGCTTAGTCATAGAGAGACGCTAACAAAAAACCTTGGAATGTCAAAGGTTAACGATGATTCTGACTCGGTGTAGACAAACAGTATTCGATGTAAACTTCTTGGGAATCGACTGGTTTTTTTAAAAATACTATAATTAAAGAGCCTCACGGGAATCCAAACAAGGACTGAAAAATGAAAAGCGCCATCTTGGCACGTCGCTTCACTTTTGTGATTGGTATTTTATTCTTGGGCTCATTCGGAGTTTTCGGCCCCTCCTCCTCCTTTGCAGAAAGTCAGGGCTCTGATTACAAAGGAATCGCTGATCCCTTTGGTGACCCCACAGCCTATGAGTTCGCAGAAGATGAAAAGCAAGATAAGGAATTTTTTCATTTGGGTCGTTTTCTCATGCTGGGGATTGATTTTGGTTTGGGAAGTTATACCGGCGGGCTGGGAGAAACCAATGACCCTGCGTTTTACAGCGGGGCTCACCTCATTTACTTCTTTGATAAGTCCCTTGGTTTTGAGTTACGCGGAGGCTACGTTAAACATCAAAATATTTCAGGTGGAACGGCTCAACAAAACACTCTCATTCCTATTAACTTTGGCTTTCGATTTTATCCCGATATTAAAAATGCTCCAAAGCCCATCGCACTTGCAAATCCTTATTTAGCGCTTGGGGGCGGACTTTATATTCGACAAAGCGATACAACATCCACGGGGAGCACCAGCACCAACAATATGGGGGGATATGCTGGAGCAGGCCTTCAGTTTTTGATTTACCGTCGCCATATTTATTTAGGGGCCGATTTCCGCTATCACCTCGTTTATTTCGATTCTGAAAGCTCTGGCGGCTCGACGGATCCCAATCAGAACAGTGGCAATTATTTCACGACTGTTTTTTCACTTACCTATAATTTTTAGAGACGGTTACTTTCCGAAAAAAAGACTCATACCGACGATGACTGCAGCTACTGCAAGTCGATACCATGCGAACACTTTTAAAGAAGATCTCTTTAAAAACTGAAGCATGAAATGAATACTTAAAATCCCGACAACGAATGAAGAAATCAAGCCACTCACAAGATAGCCTATTCCCACTTCCCCACCTAAATGATCAATTACTTTCCGTCCTTCTAGAGTCAGAGCTCCGAAAACGATTGGAACACTCATCAAAAACGAGAATCGAGCAGCTGCATGCCGATTAAATCCCAAGCGTCGGGCCATTGCGATGGTACTGCCCGAGCGGGAAACTCCAGGAATCAAAGCAAAAGCTTGGGCTAAACCAATTAAAAAAGCTTCTCCCGTAGTCATTTCTTCAATGGACCGAGTAGCTGGATACTGCCAGTCCACCCAGAATATGAGAAATCCAACCCCGGCCAGAAAGAAAGCGACTAGGAGCGGGCTTCGAAGATTAGCTTCGATATAATCCCCCAAAGCAAAGCCCGCAATAACCGCTGGAATCGTCCCGACGACTATCCACCAAAATAGCAATCGATCGATTTCAAATCCAACCCTTCTCTCCCAGAGACTGGAAAGTCCTGCAAAAAACACTCTCCACAGATCACCGAAAAAATAAAGAATGAGGGCCAGGGCAGTTCCCAAGTGCAAAAACACATCAAATGCGAGTCCTGGATCTGTCCAACCAAAGAGCCAAGGAATGAGAACCAAGTGGCCTGAGCTACTGATGGGTAAAAATTCAGATAGTCCCTGCACTGCTCCCAAGACAATCGCTTCCCAAAGACTCATTTTATTCCCCCGTTTATCGTTTGTTTGAGCTTGGAATAGCTTTCCATAAGTTCCTTCACCGATTTCAAATTTAAGGCTGGAACCCGATTCCCATTTACCCCCTCCATCTCAACCGCCATCGTCAGTGAGTTTAAAATGGATTCCTCGGTCGCTTCGATGACGGCTTTGTAAGCTCCATCTAAAAAGGTATCAAGAATCATACTCATTTGAACCAAAGAGCGCTGAGAGTTTCTAGGTACAGAATTCGTTGTAGAAAATCCGATAATGATTTCTCCACTGGAGTGAGCACCGTAACTTCCCACTCGGCCAATGCCCAAAGCAGCGCGCTTGCACAATCGATTAATTTGATTAGCTACCAATGGCATATCAGTCGCAATCACCGTAATGATTGAGCCATAATTATTCACTCGCCTGGAATAGCTTCCCAACCCTTTAGCAAAAATTTCTCCCAAAGGATAACCATCGATTCGCAAGTGCTCCATGACTCCAAAGTTACTTAAAACCAAGACTCCCACGGTGTACTGATGGTCTCCCACTTTTACAATACGGCTGGAAGTTCCAATTCCCGCTTTGAAATCACAACAAATCATTCCCGTTCCAGCTCCCACAGCGCCTTCCAGCGGTAACCCTGCTGAGGCAGAATCTAGGGCACTGAAAACTTGGTTAGGTTTGATATGAAGTCCCACGGCGTCGTTCAGAAAACTATCATCACACTCGCCGACTACCGGAATAATCACTTCGACATTGTTTTGAATAGAGGGGTGCTTGTCCGCCATCCACTTAACGACGCAATCCGAAACCCGCCCCACTGAAAGCGTATTGGTGAGAGCTATAGGAGTTTCAATTAATCCCCACTCCATAACCTGGGTCATCCCGGAAACTTCCCCGGCCCCATTTAAAACAAATCCACCCGCAACGACCTTCTGATTGTACGGGTCCTCATTTGGCTGAATGATTGTCACTCCAGTCCTTACCGGACCGTTGCCCGGCTTACGCCTTCCCGAACCTTCAATCAAAGTAGAGTGCCCAACTCGGACTCCTTTTACGTCTGTGATCGAGTTTAATGGCCCTGTGGGATATTCCCCAATCGATATTCCAAGCTCCCTCGCCCGTTTTCGGGCTTTGCCTTCTTCAGAGTATTTTTCAAATAAGTTCATCGCTCTTACCAAGTCCTTCCACTTCGCCATCGCTGAATCGCTGGAGTCAGAATTCGTTTGATCAAACTTTCATAACTCATCCCACACCGCTCAGCCATTACCACTAAGTCACTAAATCCTGGGGATAGTCCCGGAAGCGGATTGATCTCAATGAAATAAATATTTCCCTTGGCGTCGATTCGAAAATCAATTCGGGCCACATCTCGGCATCCCAAAAGCTTAAAAACTTTTTTTGCAAACGAGGAAACTTTTCGATCGAGATCACGTCCTAGTTGAACCGGACACTGCAACTCGAAAATGGGATTTTGAAAGGGATTGCTCTGTTTTGCCTCAAAAGTGTAAACAGGAAATTTGCCGGCTGCTTCCTTGAATCGAAATTGCATGGGCCCCAACACTTTCAAGGTTCCCGTTCCCAGAACTCCAATGGTAAATTCCTCGCCTTCGATGTACTCCTCACAAAGGACAGGGGATCTAAATTTTTGCCACAACATTTGATTGACTTGGTGTAGCTCCTCGGCTGAGTGAACCACTGAATTGTCCCCAATACCTTTGGAAGTTCCTTCTTGGTTGGGCTTAGCGATGACCGGAAACCGAAGTCCCGGCTCCACGGGTTTCGTTCCTCCCTGGTAGAGTCGATAGAGGGGGGTCAAAATTCCGTCTTGGCTCAAGATTTTTTTAGTCAGTGCTTTGTCCAGAGTTACCGCAAGACAAGTGGCATCGCTCCCCGTATGCTCGATATCTAACAGATCGCAGATGGCTGGCACCTGTGCTTCTCTCGCTCTTTTTTTTGAGCCCTCTGCTATATTGAAAACAACATCGATTTTGTGTTCTCTTAAATCTTCTGCCAAGGTTTTGGTGGCTTCAATCGGTACTACTTTAAGGCCAAACTTTTGAATCGTGTTGCACAATCCATCAACGGTCGCTTGAGAATCAAATTCAGCTTCTTCTTCGTAGCCTAACTCTCCTGGGCTTTTTCTCTTTAAGTTGTAGACAACACCAATCGTGGCAACACGAGTAGTTCTCATGCGCCTGGGGGTTTTGGGTGATTTCCCCCCCAGTTTTAATCTGGCGGATGCTGCTTCTAAAATTTTTAGAATGGTTTGATCATAATTAAGCCCGAGTAATTCGGTGGCGGCGAAAATCCCAGCTCCCGGTTGCAAGCTCGGCAAGGCATTAATTTCTAAAAAATAGGCCTCCCCATCAGGGGTCACTCGAAAATCCGCTCGAGCAAAGTCCACTACGCCAAGAGCCGGAACAATTTTTTTCATCATCGCTACAATCTGGGCCCGCACCGCTCCATCGAGTTGAGCGGGACATCTGACTGCGACTTTTTCATCGAGCTCGTTTTTTAAAGAATAATCATAAATCGTGCTGTCATTGGCCCTGGGATCATTAAAAACATATTCCAGCGGTTCTAAAACTCCCCCATCGCCCAAACCTGCCACATAAGGCACGGTGATATCTTTTCCGGGAATAAAACGCTCCACTAAAATTCCTTGAGGGAATGTTTTCAAGAGCTCAGTCCCATAAGAGAGCAAACCTTCTGCATCTTTACAGAAAGAACGCTCCGTAATTCCTTTACTGGATCCTTCGTAGTTGGGTTTTACAAAAGCAGGATAGACGGTTTCCGTCGCAACCAGATTTAGCTCTTCTGTTGAAGTCACAAAATAGCCTTCCGCAACGGGTACTTTGCGGCTTGCCACCATTTGCTTGGTTAGAAATTTATCGAGAGTTAAAAAACATCCATAAGGGCCTGATCCCACGTAAGGCAACTGAAGCTGCTCGAATACCGTTGGCCCCAAACTTTCCCGACCGATCCCGAAATAGCCTTCAGCCGTGTTAAAGATGATATCAGGTCTTTCGGTTGCTAGACGCCCCATCCAGGACGAGGCAGATTGATGAAGATTCATTTCCACATCAATCACTTCATGCCCACCACTCCGAAGAGCTTTGTGAATAGAAGCGATCGTTTCTGGAGTATCAAACTCAGCTTGTTCTAGAGATTCATCCGTTTTTCGGTTGAAAACAAAGGCGATTTTCAAGAAAAGAGTCCCTTTCTCATGTCGAACGGATCAGTTCGTGGAGATATTGAGCCCCCAGCCGGCAAGTTGGCTCTTCTTTAAACTCCCGTAAGCCAGACAAAGGCGGCGCAACTTCAACAACATCTCCCCCAAAAACCTGGAAGTGTTTTTTTACTTCCGATATCAAATTCTTAACGAAACCAGACTTTAAACCTTGCGGCTCAGGAGTCCCCGTTGCACTAGCTTCCGAGCTATCCGTCCCATCAATGTCATTAGAAATATAAATGTGTTTCACGCCCTTGTCAGAGAAATGTTGGCAAACACGAGCGATCACCTCAGATTCATTTCCAAGCACTTCAGGAGCCCAGAATTGGAGAACCGGATGAAGCTCCGCCCATTGGGCCTTTGTTTTTGAGGAGGAGCGAATACCCACTTGAACTAAGTGGTAGGGTTTCAAAAATCGCAACGCTTGATACGCCCAGGTCGCAAAACAGTAATCCACTCCCAAACGACGAGTCATTAAATCCGTATGGGCATCAAAATGCAGAACTCCAAATTCATTTTGAAATCTCTGGTGGCAGTAAACCATGGCCGGCCAAGAGACACTGTGATCTCCCCCCATCAAATAAACTCGGGCCTGGGGATTTAATTCAAGAACGGCCTTCAATGCCGCTTCAGCAATTGACAATGGACTAACGGGAAGCGGCTCAGATTGCCCGGGATAAAGCTCCTTTTGAGTGGCTTCACGCTGTTGCGGACTCAACATTTCATCATGGAGAAAATGAGGAACACAGATGATATCCCCCAAATCTAAAAGGTTTTTCGGAAACGGGCCAAACTGGCTGAGATAAGCCTCTCGAATTCCGATGGGGCCAAAATTAGCCCCTTTCATCACCCCGGCCCCAGTGTCGGACGGAATCCCCAAAAGAACCGACTCAACGCGCCGAATTTTTTGAAATTGTTCCTCCCAAGACTGCTGGATTTGCTTGGGATCGAGAGTCCCATACAAGGCCTGTTGAAGGCGTTGGGCGTAGCCCCCACCCGTCGAGGGCGTGTAAATGCCCAGTCCCGGTACTCGGAGAAATAGTCTTAGCTTATCTAAAGCCGTCAAAGCCATAAGTAAAAATTATAGGCGGACGATTTAGTTTTTGCGACGATTATGTACTGCAAAGCACAAAACTATGTTAGTTTTTTGGCCATGAAAATTATTACTCTTTTAGTCAGTTTGGTATTTTTCAACCTTACCTCTCATGCGGCTCCGATTCCTTTTTCAGAATTAGAGAAGCAACTCAAAGGAGAAGGCCTAAAAGGGTGGGTCCATGGAGCTTCTGATCCCTTAAATCTCTATGTATTTACTTACCGTGAACCGGGCAACTTCTTTGCCCATCAAGAATTTCCTTTAGTAGCGGGAAATGAAGCTGTCTCACGAACTCTTCAAAACTTAAAACGCCATGACGAAGTCATCTTAAAAGGTAGTTTTCTTGCAAACCAAGCTCCGATTACCCACATTTGGGTCTCTCATATCGACTTAGTCAGTTCCTATGAGTCCCCCACCCCAGCTCCCGAACCCTATCCGTACAAAGCAGATCTCCCCGAAGACTTGTTTTCTCAAAAAGAAATCTTCGCCAAAGTTCATGCCGTAGTGAACAACGGCAAAGTGTTAGTTATTGAATATAAAGATGCTATTGTCCCGGTGATTGTTGGAAAGCCTTCCCTAGCCCAAGGTCTTTACCGAAACGACAAGGTAAGATTGGCCATTGAGGTCCGCGATTTTCCTTCAAAACCCACCCATATTTCTTTGGACCTTCAAGCCACAAACCCGGTAGTCGTGACGGATAGAATGGTCGACTGGCACGGCAAAAAAGGAGCGGTGGAAGGCCCCTTGGTTCTTTTTCCCAAAAGTCCGCAAGTGAATTTTAATGTTTTTGCAATCCAAGTCGCAGATGAATTCGGAATTTTACGTGAATTCACGCTGGTTAATTTTGAGGACACCAAAGTTTTTGAACAGATCCGAGAGAAGCTTCAAAAATTTTGGGATTCGGAAACCAAGGGAATTGAAAATGGACGCAACAAACTGATTCACCGAAATGTTCGAATCAAAGCAACGGGCGTCTTTAACGTGGTCGAACCGGGCCAAGCTAATCCTCAAGTTTTGTTGACCGGACCAGAATCCATTCAATTGATCGTAAATTGAGTAAATAAGCGCTTGAGTCTGACCTCAGCTTCCTTTATTTATTCGCTATGCTTCTCCATCTCGAGGCCGTTACAAAATCATTTGAGGGGTTTCAGCTTCATCCTCTGACTTTGTCCGTGGAACGAGGTGAGTTTTTTTCCCTTCTAGGACCTAGCGGCTGCGGAAAAACAACTGTACTTCGATTAATTGGTGGCTTTGAAACCCCTACTTCGGGCCGAGTTATTTTGAATGATCAGGATATTACTCGATTGCCTCCGCATAAACGCAATGTTCACACTGTTTTTCAACGCTACGCCCTGTTTCCCCACCTAACGGTATCTGAAAATGTCGCCTTTCCCCTGCACTTAAAGAAACTTCCGTCAGCTGAAATTTCTGAGCGGGTAAAAGAAAGCTTGAAACTCGTGGAAATCGAAGACCTTCAAGATCGACGAATCCATCAGATCAGCGGAGGGCAGGCTCAAAGAACCGCGCTAGCGCGGGCTCTGGTGGGAAAGCCAGAACTTGTCCTTTTAGATGAACCCCTCTCGGCACTGGATCCGGAACTTCGGATGAAAATGAGAGAGGAACTAAAGACCATCTGTAAGAAGGTAGGAATCACCTTTTTATTGGTCACCCACGATCAGGAAGAAGCGCTTCAGTTATCAGATCGAATTGCAGTTTTTAAGTCGGGCCAATGCCTCCAAGTAGGAACTCCAAAGAGTATTTATGAGGACCCCAGCGATACTTTTGTAGCTCGATTCATTGGGGCTGTGAATGAGATCCCGGGAGATATTCAAGGGGAGGCCTCTTCCGAAACTGGCGAAATCGCCCTTTCTTCGCCCCTAGGAGTGTTCAAACTTAAAAAGAATGGCCATTCCTTACCAAAACAGGTTTCTGTGATCCTTCGCCCAGAAAAAATGAGACTTCTGAGAAGCAAATCAACCACTCAGGAAAACCTGATGGAGGGTGAGATTCAAGACCTTATTTATCTGGGTTCACGCACTGAATATGCGGTAAAAATTGGCCAATCGACCTTTAAAGTGTTTGAGCAGGAACTTGAACGATTAAAAAAACGAAGACTCAATGTTGGAGATCGTGTCTTTTTAGCCTGGAGAGGCGATGATGCGATAGTTCTCCCTCAATCAACATGAAAAACAACGCCGTTATTCCCTCAAGCGCCTGGATTTTTTTAATTTGGCTCATTCTCATGACACTCCTTCCTTTTTCTCTGATTCTGGGAATGAGCTTTTTGCAACGAACTGACCTGGGAAACATTGTTTTTGCGTTTAGTCTTAAAAATTACCAGCAGCTCTTTGACTGGGTTTACTTTAAAGTCCTTTTAAAAACCCTCTGGTTGGCCTTTGGAGCCACTCTGTCCTGCCTCATGATTGGTTTTCCAGTTGCTTATTTTCTAGCCCGAGTTCAAGGCCCCATGAAAAGTATCGGCTTGATTTTGCTTTTCATTCCTTTTTGGACCAATTTCATCTTACGAATTTACGGAATCGTCTCTTTGTTTGGCTCTAACGGGCTTTTCAATCAGCTTTTAGCTTCTGTGGGTGCTCCTCAGGCTTCCATTTTATACACTCGGTGGGGAGTCTATCTCGGATTGGTTTACAATTATTTGCCCTTTCTGGTTGTTCCTATTTATTCCTCTTTAGAAAAGCTCGATCCCTTTTTACGAGAAGCGGCTTCAGATTTAGGCGCCACCCGGTTCCAAACTTTTCGGAAAGTAATTCTTCCCAATATTAAGGAAGGTGTTCTCATCGGAAGTCTTTTTGTTTTCATTCCGATGCTGGGGGAATACGTCATCCCGGACCTTTTAGGGGGGGCCAAAGAGGCCTTTTTAGGAAAAGTAATGGTGGAACAATTCTTTATTTTACAGGATTGGCCTCTGGGCTCAGCCATTGCCACTGTACTCTCCGTTCTTCTTTTAGGGGCTCTGTGGCTTCAAAATCGGTGGACATCGAAAAATCAACAGCCTCAATCCCAGGAGTTGGGCCATGCGATTTAGAAATCCTCTGGTATCTTTTCTTTTTTGGATGGCGATTTCCCTGCTTTACCTCCCTCTTTTTTACTTAGTTTTTCAGGCTTTTCTTGAAAATCCAAACGACTGGAGAAGCGGATTTACCCTAAAATGGCTTATTAAACTTTTTGATAGCGCTGCTCTTTGGGGGCCCTTACTTAATAGCGTTGAAATTGGAGTGCTCTCCGCAACGCTAGCTGTCTCTTTAGGAACCCTTGGAGCCGTGGGACTCAGTCGTATTTCAGGCCTTCTGCCCCCGGTTATTCAAACTCTCATTATTTTGCCAATTCTGGTCCCCGAAGTGATCACGGGACTTTCTCTCCTCTTGTTTTTCTTACTTTGCCGCTTCGATTTAGGTTTTTTAACCGTGGTGGTAGCCCACGCAAGTTTCAGTGCTAGTTTCGTTTACTTCATCATGGTGGAACAATTGCGGAAGCTAGACCCCCAAATGAGTGAAGCGGCCATGGACTTGGGAGCCAAACCTACTGAAGTGTTTTGGAAAGTGACCCTTCCCAATATTATTCCCGGTGTAATGGGCGCATGGCTTCTGGCCTTTACTCTTTCCTTTGATGACTTTTTGATTTCCTTCTTCACGAGTGGTGCCGGTCTGACGACACTCCCACTAAAAATTTATTCTTTGATGCGAATTGGCGTTTCCCCAGAATTAAATGGACTTTCTTTTATTATGATTTGTATCTCGACCTTTTTAGTGCTTATGTTGGTCTCTAAGGAACAAAGTAGAAAATGGGTACTCAGAGGATAGTCGGTCTCTTTTTAGCGCTTGCTTGTATTATCGGCGGAATCATTTTTCTTCGAAGCAAAGTAGCTCAAACCAATACGCTTCGGGTTTGTACTTGGAGCAATTATTTCCCTGAAAAGTCCCTTCAAGAGTTTACGGCAAAGACCGGGATTCGAGTCGAACTCACCTACATCTCAAGCAACGAAGAGCTTTTTGCCAAACTCAAAGCAGGAGCAACGGGTTTTGATATTATTCAACCCTCAGATTACATCACTCGACGATTGATTGCGCTTTCCATGTTAGCTCCGTTGGACCCGCGTCTCCTCCCCCATCTCCATCACATCGATCCCTACTTTTTTAACCTCTCTTATGATCCGGGATTGAAATATTCAGTACCCTTCACTTTTGGCACGACGGGAATCGCAGTCAACACGTCAAAGGTATCGGTTGATTCCTCAGATGTTTCCTGGGCTTTTTTGTTTGATTCAAAAGATCCCAAGCACACCAGTCTTCTTGATGACATGCGAGAAGTGTTCGCGGCAGTACTGTTTTTAAAAGGGTTATCGCCTAATACCCGCGATTTATCGTCTTTAGAGGAATCAAAGGGCACCATTTCTCAGTCAAAACATCGGGTCCTTATGTTTACCTCGGAACCGAAGGCTCTTCTTTTAAAAGGTGAACTATCTATCTCCCACATGTATTCGGTGGATGCAGTACAAGCAGCTCGTGAAAACCCACAAATTAAGTTCTTTATCCCAAAAGAGGGTGGAATTATTTGGACTGATAACTTCGCAATTCCGGCGACGAGTACCAGAATTGAAGAAGCTCATCAGTTTATTAACTTTTTTCTTGAACCAGAACAAAACCTAAAAATTGTGGAGGAAAACTTGCTGGCTACCCCCAATCGGACGGCTAAAGCAATGCTTCCTGACTCGGTCCAAAAAAATCCCCAGCTTTATCCACCTTCTGATGTTTTGAAGAAACTTCTGTTCTTAGAGGAATTAGGAGAAACGCTTCCACGGCTCAGCCGAATGTGGACCGAGTTAAAAAGCTAATCCAGCCCTACAATTTGAGTCGTTTAAACACCCGCTCGGGAATACTTTTAATGATGGCCATGATTGTCCACCAAAAGCACGGAAGATAAACAACGTCTCTTTTATGATCTACCGCCCTTAGAATACCTCGAGCAATTTGTTCGGGCTTGGCAAAGAGAAAGTTTTTCTTAAAACCAGCCGTCATGGGAGTGTCCACAAAGCCCGGCTTAACCGTAAGAACCTTGACACCTGATTGAAACAACCGATTTCTTAGCCCCTGTAAAAAAAGATTCAAAGCTCCTTTTGCTGCTCCATAAATGTAATTGCTCTGACGTCCCCGATCTCCTGCCACTGAGCTAATAACCGCAATCGTTCCTGTTCCTCTTGTCTCCATTTCGTTGGAAATAACAGTTAACAGCGAAGCACAACTGAGAAAGTTCGTTCGAATCTCTTTTTCCGCCAGAGCAAAATCTTGCTCGCAGGCTTTTTGGTTTCCTAAAGTTCCATGCGCAATGAGAACCAGGTCCAACCCCTGAAGCGCCTCTAAGGCTTTTTTTAATAACTTAGCGTGATAAGAAAAGTCGTTGAGATCTGCACTGAAGGTCCCACAAACCTGCCCTCCCCGCACTTGGATGTCTCGACGAACAGACTCTAACTTTTCAGAATTTCTAGCTACTAAGAACAGGGTATCCCCACGCTCCGCACACAGTTTAGCCGTTTCAATTGCGATTGCAGAAGTCGCACCTAAGATTAGAGTTTTAGCCATTATCTCCCTGCCCTCCTGATACTCTCCGCCAAAAACTTGAAGAAAATCGAGGATCGATCCACTTCTGAAACTCTTTCCAACGCGGATAAAAACTTTGAAAGTCTTGCGCCGTCATTTTGGCATCTTTTGCGGGGTAGAGTGCCCCTTGGCTGGCACGAACGATTTTGTCGAGTTCTTCAAAAAGCTTGATCGTTCTATTTCCTTGATTAGGAAAATCTAAGGCTAAAGTGACGCCTTCTCGTGGAAAAGAAAGCCATCCAGGGGATGGAATATTTCCGAAAGTCTTCAAAACCGCTAGGAACGATGCCATACCCGACTTGGCAACGAGCCTTAAGATATCCTTAATCGGTTCCCTATCATTCTTGAAGGGAACGACTAATTGGTATTGAAAAAATCCTCTTTCACCATAAAGCCGATTCCAAGCTTGAATAGAATCCAGGGGATAAAAAAACGGGCGGTAATGTATTGTGTTTCTCTTTTCTCGGGAAAACTGTCGGTGATAATACAAAAAATTAAACGACCGAACCGTAAGCGGATTCAAGAGCCAATTCGGAGCATCGAATGGAATGCTGACACCCACATTTTTTTTAGGTTGTTCCGCTCTCTGGGGAGAATGATTTCCCCGCATGAAATGTCCCCGGCCCAATTTTTTTCCTTGAGCCAAGGTATCAATCCATGACACTGAATATTCGTAGTCTTTTTCTGAGTCTTCTGAAATTTTAAAAAAGTCGTCAACATGTGAAAAACGAACTGTCTCTTGATCGATCCAAGGTCCGGTGACTTTCTTCATTTGAATTTCCGCCCACAAAATCAGCCCTGTCAGACCCAGGCCACCAATGGTTGCGCCAAACAAATCAGGGTTTTCCTGGGGAGAACAGATCCAGCGTTTGCCATCACTGCGTAAAATTTCCATTTCTCGAACATAACGACCAAAAGTTCCAGCCACGTGATGATTTTTTCCATGGACATCATTAGCTATGGCACCACCGAGGGTTACAAATTGAGTCCCCGGAGTCACAGGAATGAACCAGCCTCGAGGAAGTGTGAGCGCCAGAATTTCATCTAAACGGATACCCGCCTCACATCTTAAGAGACCTTTGGATTCATCAAATGAAATAAATCGACTCATTCCTCGAGTGTAAAGCAGCACTCCCTCCGCATTTAAACAGGAGTCTCCGTAGCTTCTCCCTTCACCGTAGGGTAGAAATGACTTTTCCCTTTCGATGGCGGGAAGAACCTCGGGCTGCCAAAAAAGGGGAATAACGGATTGGGGAACTTTTACCGTACGTCCCCAGGACTCCACATGTGGTGTTTGGGATTGCATCAAGTCGCCAAATACAAAACTGTAATGGTTAGAAGAAGTACCAAATAGCTAACTTTATCTTTGAGCGCGAAAACGATGGGATCATCGTGGAGATGTCCTCGATTGCTGATAATCCATATTCGACTGATCCAATAGAGAATTAACGGGCAAGTAAACCAAAGTGTCTCGGCATACCGATAAAACTGGGTGACTTCCGAACTATTCACATAAAGTGCAAAAACCAAAACCGACAGATAGCCACTCGCAGCTCCCAGGTTGTTAAGCGCTTCTTCATCGATGGACTGATAGCTACGACCGGGAAGCACTTCTCCCTTTTTTTGTTGATGCACTTTGAGTTCCGACACTCGTTTCGCGAGAGCAAGACTGAGAAAGATGAAAAGTGAAAAGGCTAAAAGCCATTTAGAAACAGGGATGCCCAAAGCGGCTGAACCCGCAAAAATTCGAATCGTGTAAAGGGATGCCAAGAAAATAACATCCCAGAGTAGAAGTCGTTTCACATAGAGGCTATAGAGTAAAGTGAGTGCGAAATAGACACTCAGAACAAAAAGAAAGTCTCGCCCAACCATAAACCCTAGGCCGACTCCGAGTGAAATCAGAAGCGGGACTAAGCCAATTCCCAACGCCACAGGAACGCTCCGAGAAGCAAATGGTCGATTTTTTTTTCTGGGATGCAACCGGTCTGAATTCACATCGAGAAGATCATTAATGATGTAGACGGAAGAAGCCACCAAGCTAACCGCTAGAAAAGCTAATCCACTTTTCTGCCAAACCTCTTTGTCTGCTAAACGATGGGCCGTGAGCACCGGAACAAAAAGGAGAATATTCTTCACCCATTGATGAAGTCGTAAGACTTTAGGAAGTTGGAATAGCCAAGGCTGTTGATTCATGGTGGTTTGCCCTAAAACTTAATTTTACTCGTTGGGATCATTAAAAAAAAGGAGAGTCAGAACTGATAGTCTTTTAAACACCTGTTCAAAATCTAGTATGGGCTTTTCTTCATCATTACAGGAGGTTATGAGTTTTTAGCTCAGATACAGGCCCCTGGCCCCATAGTTTTTAACTCATATTTTCAACGACTTACATGCCCCTCCCCTGGCATTTCCTTTGCTTGATTGAGGGGGTAAGCGCTTCAAACTAACGGGGGTCATCATGAAACTCTTTCACGGCTTAGTGATTACTTTCAGTTTTATCCTAATTCCCTCCCTGAGCTCTGCTTGCAGTTTTTGCTCGAGTAAACCCAAGGGATTAACCTATAACAGCCCCACTCAGGACCCTGGGGCACAGCCCTTGTCGCCATCCACAGGCTTCGGCATCACTGCTCCGAGCCAAACGATGAACTCTCGTGGCTCAGCTGGTTCATTTACCTATGATTTGAAAAATTACAAACCTGACGGGCAGCGTTCCACTAACGAGAAGTGGAACAGCGGTGATTTTTTTGATAACCGCTGACCCCTAACAGTTGTTAACCTTTTTGACTTTCCTTTTCAGCACTCCAGATTGTTCTCAGTCACACTGGGTTTAACCCCTTAAAATTTCTGGAGGCCCTTATGACATCCCTTTTAAAACGGATTTCGTTTCTTTGTATTTTTCTGAGCTCTCTTGGTTTTTCAATCCCACATTTCACGCTTCCCTGGATGAACGTTCAGACCGAAGGGGCGGTTTCTTACAGCAGTCAAAACTATCAAGATGCTGTGTGGGTGATTGAGACTTACTTCTTGGGCTGTCCTTATTGCAATGACAACGCCCCCAAAGTTAACTCGCTCCAAAATCACTTCAAAAACGATGAACGAGTCCAGATTTTAGATATTGGTATTGATAAAAATGAGGGCGACTACGCCGAGTGGATTCGACGACACAAGCCGAACCATCCCGTTCTTAAGGACAGTGCCCGACTTCTGGCGCGACAACTCGGCACTTCTGTTTATCCTTCTACTTATGTTTTGGATAAAAACTTAAACGTCGTTTTTAAAAGTACCGGGGTTTGGAGTTCAAAAGTAGAAAGCCAAATCAAGGATGCGGTGGAAAAGACGCTTGAAAAATCAAAGCTTAGTTTAGATTAATAAAGCTTTTCCAGTCTCTAATTCTTTCAATAGCTGCCGCTTGAGAAAGTTCTCCTTTAACAACCATCGTGTGTACTCTTCCCTCGAGTTCACACTTTGCCCGGGCAACGGGAACAGGTAGCGGCCAGAGATTAGCCGGCTCATTACTTCCTCCGATAGAGAGCGGGATGTAATGATCGATTTCAAAATCGTGATAGCTATCGAAGATTCCAAAGTCGTGCGCGATTTGCCGTTTTGTTTCAACGCTTACATTTCTTTTGCAATGGGGAATTTTCTCTTCGTATCGGAATCCATCAAAGTCGTGATCGGCTGTATCGCACAGATCGCCGGTCATTCTGGACTCGGCTGAACGCCAATCAAATTCAGCGCCGCTCATCGCCCAAGCAGGAAATGCTTGCAACAAACATCCCGCAGTTAAAAAGGTTAGACCAATGTTACGAACGTTTAGCCAGCCCTTCAAAGAGCCCCCTTTGTGGATTTTTGTGCCCCCGTCCTACCCCAGAATTGAAGACAATTGCAACCCATTATCTGGAAAGCTCCTTAAAAACTTAAAAAAAGATATATTTCCATCAGGTTATCCAAACTATTTAAAAGTCGCTTCGGGTCAGTTAACCTTATGTCTCGTATGAAAATCCCGTTTCAAAACACAGAAATCGCCTTCCGCTCAAAGAGCACTTTTGAACTCACTCAAGCCTATTTTTTATTTAAGATGGTGGGCTCCCCATCGATGGTCAATTTCGGCTCGAAACTTCTTAATACGTTACTAAAAACTTCAGTGCCCTTTGAACCACTGCTCCGCGGGTCTCTTTTCCGTCATTTCTGTGGAGGAGAAAATGCAAAAGATTGTTCCGAATTAGTGAGACGCTTATCTCAGTACAAAGTTGGGACAATTCTCGATTACTCGATTGAAGGAGCACAGCGGGAATCCATTTTTGATGCAACGGAGAAAGAACTCTTAAGTACTCTGACTCTGGCGGCACAAAGCTCTTCTATTCCCTTTTCCGTTTTTAAGATAACTGGGCTTGCTAGATTTGAACTGCTGGAAAAGCTGCATGCCCGGATCCCGCTCAGTGATGCTGAAACTCAGGAATGGGATCGAGCGCAAAAGCGGGTCAGAAGAATTATTGAAAAGGCATCTAGCCTTAGAGTCCGCCTATTAATTGATGCGGAGGAATCCTGGATTCAAGATCCTCTTGATTCTTTAGTTGAAAGCTTGATGCAAGAGTTTAATCAGGACGAAGTCATCGTTTACCACACACTTCAAATGTACCGTGTCGACCGACTTGGTTATTTAAACAGATTGCTTCAGCTTTCTCGTACGAAACACTTTATTTTAGGAGTAAAGCTAGTCCGTGGCGCTTACATGGAAAAAGAGCGAAAACGGGCACAAGAACATGGACAAGTTTCCCCCATTCATCCGGACAAACCGGCAACGGACAACGCTTATGATTCCGCTCTGAAACTCTTAATTGAAAATATCAATCAAGTGGCAATATTTGCTGGTACTCACAATGAAAACTCCACTCAGCTTTTAGTGGACCTGATTTTAGATAATGGGCTTTCAACCACCGATGCTAGGATTTATTTTTCACAACTTCTCGGAATGAGTGACAACCTTACTTTCAATCTCGCTGAGCAAGGATTTAACTGCGCTAAGTATGTTCCTTATGGCCCAGTACGAGAACTCACCCCCTACCTGATTCGAAGAGCTCAAGAGAACAGTGCTATTTCGGGGCAAACCTTGCGAGAATTAGATTTAATTACCAAGGAATTAAAGCGACGGCGGTCTTTAAAATCGGCTGAAGGACACTCCCCAGCACGATAACAACCCACGCTGGAAGCACGAACACGACTTGCAGAATCAAAAGCAGAGTAAAGCTCCACACAAGAGTCGGGGTCGTCAAAGCAGATGAAAGTAATCCAAAAGCGGTTGTAACCAAACAGCCGATAACAGCAGGCACCGCCCCCATTTGAAAATCAGAAAGCCAGGATTTTTTTTCAATTTGTTTTCTCACCACGGGCAAAATTCCCAAAATGGTAATGGCTCCCGGAAGGTAAATGCCTAGAGTCGCAACGAAACTACCAATCCCTCCAAAAACTTTGTACCCAATGAAAGCAGCAATTGTCGTAATGGGACCCGGAGTGACTTGTGCAAAAGCTAAAGCATCTAAAAACTCTGGTTGTGAAAGCCATTGAAAAGCAGTCACTACTTCCCTCTCAATTACCGGGACAATCGCCAAGCCCGTCCCAAAGACAAAGGCCCCTGCTTTGAAGTGAACCCAAAACAGTGAGAAAAGAACTGTGAGAGCTGATACTTTCAAACGAAAAATCGGCCATTTTTTGATCAAAATGACATTCAGAGCTCCCCCCAACAGAATAATGAGTGGTTCCCACCTCGGAAACAGAAGCATGAGGCAAGCTCCCAGGATCGCATAGGACCAAGCCGATACTTTTCTTCTGTAAGGAGAAAAAAGAGAACCAACGCTTTGGAGAATAATCACCAAGGCTCCCACCCGCATTCCGTCGAGAATCCAAACAGAGGACTCAATGCCATGAACTGTTTCGTAAAACTTTGCAAAAAGAAAAAGAAGAGTCGCTGCTGGAAAAATAAAAGCCACCCCGGCTATCAGTCCTCCAATCACTCCTCGCACTTCATGCCCCACCCAAAGAGCCATTTGATAGGCAAGAGGTCCTGGTAACATTTTACAAATGACAAAGCTCTGCTCAAATCTTTCTCTGGAGATCCAATTCTTTCGAACCACACATTCTTGCTCCATCAGGGCGACGAAAGCCATGGGCCCACCGAACCCCAGACCCCCTAACCGCAAAAAGAGCAATGCTATTTCTGAAACGGATACCATCGGAATACTCTAACATGGAAACATCTGGAACGAGGCACACCTTTTGCTCTTCCAGCGCTTGGAGGAACTTTCTTGAGGTGGTTTGTTACAGTCCTGGTTTTGATTCATGCTTGGACCCATTCACCGCTGGCGTATTCCGAGCAGGCTAAACACTCAAACGCTTCCCCCAAAAACCAAAGACCTGTCCAAATAGATGACAAAAGCACACGCCCTTGGTGGGACCTTTGGGGGCTCCGGGAAAAAGTAATTGATTCCTATCAGGATACGATTACATGGAACGTTGATTTGGTTTTTGGAAAAAAAGCGATAGACAGTTTAAGTAGTGCGCTTCTGAAATTCTTTTTTAGTCCCGAGGGAAGAAAATTTATCTTTCGAAATAAGAAATCTTTTCTAGTTAACAAGCTGGAGGATACTGAACAATTCGAAAAGGCTTTTTGGCAAGATTTCCATGCGTGGCTCTCAACAAACTCAGATCCGGAACTCCTCAATGAGCGTCTTGTAAGAGCAGTTAATCTTTTACCGATGCAACCCAAACTTCATGTGACAGCCTACTATCCTCAAACTCCCATTAGAAACACGATCAATAGAGGGGTAGACCATATCTATTATCTTCTAGCGGATGATATTGCCAAAAGCATTCCGGGTGGAGCCCTCGCCCCTGGCATGATTGCCAATGCCTTGCGGAGAGCTTCTAGTGGAGGCGCCATCCTACCGGCTGTTCAAACGAGTTATTATCAATACAGAAACTCACTGACTGAGAGAATGGTAACTCTGATTGGAGTATTGGCAAAAAAATTGGTTCATCAGGGAGTTGAAAAAGAAGGCTTGGACATGAAAGTTACTTTGGAGGTTGTTCCTTGGGAACAGACTGCACAGTTTAAATCTAATCCTGCTTTTCCTATTCGTTCCTATTTCTATGCAGCCAATGCAAGGAAAGCCATTGTTCCTTACCAGGTAACAGAGTATTTAGATTCGCTAGATCAGATCGATTTTAATAAGGAAGTGCGGCAGGCCTTAAAATGAAACGCCTACTTCCGCTCGGAAGAATGGCAGAACATTTGCGAAGTCTAAGTATTTAGGAGTCGTTTGATTAGAAACATACTGAGCTCCAACATTGAGCCGGTAATGAAACTGCTCAGATAGGTAACCTTTCCATCCCACAAGACCCGCCACTGCGAGTGAAGTGATTTCTTCGCCCACTGCTCCATAGGATACGTTTGAGTTGTATGCACCCAAGAGCAGCTCGAAGTTTAATCCCAAAGAAGGCTGCGGTGTATAGTACGTCACACTCGCAAGCCCCCCGTAAGTCTTATTGCGTGAATTATTCGATTGGGAATCCCCGTAGATTCCTAAAACCCCCAAAGTTACTGAGGGGCTCACGGCAAATTCTAAATGAACGCTGGGGAAAAAGTAATTGAGTCCAAAAGTCATCCCAGCAGCAAGGCCTGTTCGAGCAGGCATCTGACCCGTCAAATTATCGTAGTAGGCGGCAACCATTCTGTCTTGTCCAACCGAGCGATTCTCAGTGAGTACAGTGACGATTTCTCCCAGCTGAAACTCGAGCCCACCTTTTGTGACCTCTACTAAAACTTTTTGTTTATCCACGGAAACGATTTTTCCGCATTTCAAATCAAGAATTTGTTTGGTTTGAGTCTTGCCTTGAAGACACACGCGAGTATCAGAAGCCACTCCGCGGTAGTTCGGGACGATCAGCTCTACTCTTTTGGCCGTAAAATCAACCACCATAACCTTCCCGCTGACATTTAAAATATCGACGGCGTAGGCGCTAACGGCTGCAGTAAGAAGGAGGAACAAGTGTTTCATAGGTGTTTCCTTGATACCCTCTTCGGACAATTGTGAAAATTTCTTAACTTTGTTGCGTCATTTGTGAAGAAAACTCCACTGCTCTATTTGTTGCTCAGTGCCGAAAGAGAACCCAGAGGAGACTTTGGTCTCTTGGAGGTTATTTATGCGAACTTTTCAGTTCATGAGTTTTTTAAGCGTCTCGGCTCTTATTGTAGGTTGCGGAATTTCATCTACCCCCACTAAAAGCTTGACCGGGACAGCTAGCGATGAGGTTGCAGCTGCGCAACGAGAGGCATTGGGTTTGGGTGATATGGCGATACAGGATGCGAATCAGTTGCCTGATCTGACCTCAACCAGTTTAGATACTCTCAGCTTAAATGTTTCGGGATTAACCAGTCTTTCAAAGCTAAATATTAACAATGCTATTCTCACCACAGAAAAATTTGGTGTCAGTGGAGACTCTTTGCTTCAGGGGACTTTGAGTGTTTCAGGTCTAATTACGGCAAGTGGGGGAGTCACGGGGAACCTAACGGGGAACGCCACTACGTCTACTAATCTTGCGAACGGCTCATTAGGAACTATCCCTTACCA
>Ga0214923_10002496_pt1 | contig 24386 bp, 20 predicted proteins | sample LL1510_MetaG_FD_177993 | JGI IMG/M metagenome (GOLD analysis project Ga0214923, IMG submission 177993) | Freshwater microbial communities from Lake Lanier, Atlanta, Georgia, United States - LL-1510 | ecosystem: Environmental > Aquatic > Freshwater > Lake | place: USA: Georgia | collected...
TAAACATATCGAGTGTAATAGTATTGATGAGTATTTGTTTGAATTCGCGAATCGTAGGTATGGTGTCGAGATTTTGTTTGTTGGCATACATGGCGGCTAAACACGCTAGAAAGGATTGGGTATCGGATTTTTCAACACCATAGCGCAAGAGGCATGGAGACGACGAAGTCGAAACGACTTGATTGGTTTTCGAAATACATTTGGTATTGTCCGTATGCAAGAAGGATTGAACGGAAAACGGTAAGAGTCCCCAGCGTCCTTGTCCGATGGGGAATTTGTCGATACCCATGACATAGTTCTCTTGTTTTTTGGTTTGCGCTTTACGTTTGCGTTTTCCCTTTTCGTCCATTGGTTGCTGTGAATCGTCGTCGTCGGTGATGGGTGCCGGGCATTTTTCCTTGTTTTTTTGCCATAAGCCAGATTTCCATTCACCGTAGCAGCAAGGGATGCAGTATCCGTCGTCGGTTTTGTGTGATAGAACGCCTGGATTGTAATGTTTGTAACTGCCGTCTTTATTCACGTGTTTTTTGCTCTTGAATTCAATGACGTAGGAGCCTTCGGGCACCACATCCGCACCATCGGGTATAATATTATGAGGGTAGGGTTTTGTGCCGCATTTGCCCGCCTTGACTTCTTCTTCCGTCATACTCATATTCGTTTGCAGGCACCAGTAGCGGGGGCAAATATACCAGTTTTGTTTGTCGGGATTGGTACCATACTTGATGGCGTGCTGGTAGGATTTGGAACCGATGGATTGGTCTTTGGCGTCGATTTTGTCTTTTTCTTCTTGCGACAAAATGACGGGCTGTTTTTTTGCCGCCGATTGACAGAGTGTGGAATAATTCGTGAATTTGCCGGATTTCGTCACAAACAAATAAGGTTCTCGTTTTTTCATGCGTTCTTCAAACAAGTTGGGATTGTGTAGTGATGTGCCAGCGAGTTCCATCTTGTAGGTTTCATTATTCTCTTCAGGTGATGCACCACCGTCAAAGAGAGAATCGCCTTCGTCATCTTCATAAAAGAGAGCGTCGTCTTCATTGGCGACCATTTCATCTACATCAGCCATGGCTTCCTCTATTTGATTTGTGTCATCGGGTTCATCCTCTTCCATGGGAGAAGCAATCGATAATGCTGGCTGAATTTCGACTGCATTTTGAATATGTGTTTTATCCACGTCTTTTCCGATTTTCGCCGCGGTTTTGCATATGATGTCAATGATTGATTTAGGCACGGTGGTGCTGGCCGGATTTTGTGTAATACGTAGAAAACTGTCGATATACATGTGTAATAGGCTTATGTATTGAATGTGGGCAATGTTCTCAACCATTATGACTATTTTGTTTTCGAGAGGTTCGTTTTTCATGGTGGTTTTAAATCCGGGGTTTTCCACATCGGTCACACTCATATTTTGCAAATAGTTGGCAAAGGCTTTTTTCGCGCGTTCGTTGTCATATTGAAAGGTGTCCATAATGGCGCGAATCATGACGGCGACGTCTTCGGTGCTTTTGTAGATTTTCTTAATAAAGACGGTTTCGGCGTCCATGGTGTGGAAATTCTGCACACGTCGATAGGTCATTTGTGCGGTTTTAGCAATGTTTGATTCTTCAATGATGAAAAGCCCGGCTAAACATTTGATGTATTTTTGCAGCGAGACTTCATTGTCAATGACCATTTTAGCTACATAGGTGGCATCCAGCATTTCGACATCTTCGTCGTAGATATCTACAAACTCGGAAATATGGTAGCCAGATTGCTGTAAAAATGTATTGATGATTTGTATCATAGGATTGATTGCTGACGCAATGAGAACGCCGAGTTCAGACGGTTGTTTAGGCGGATTGCATTCACCGTAGATTCGTATGTCACCGGTAGGTTCAAAATCCATATACACATCATGCTCGGCCACATAGATGGAAATCTGATGGCGTTTGCCGATTTTTTTCGACAGTTGCAAAATCGTATTTTCGGACAAGTATGGGATTTTTTTCCCATTGCGCGATATTTTTTCCACATATAAGCGGTAAATGTTCTCGCGCATGGGGCCGGGGTTGTATTTGATAAAGGGTGCCGATTTCGTCGCGTGAATATTTTTGAATATGATTTCGAGGGGTAATTTGGCGCGCAAATGGTTGCGCATCATGATTTCGTAGGATTGTATGCCGTCTTCGGAATATTTCAGGTCTGATGTGCGTTTGCGAAAAATGTCATAGAACAAATCCACACTATGATACAATAGTAGCGCGTCTTTGTCGAATCGGTTCTTGTCGGATTTCACCAGTTGTGATTGCTTTTGCAAGAGGTCGTTTTTCGAAGTGATTTCATTGTCTTGGTATAATAGAGGATAATAGATGGGCAATAAATCTTCGCGGGTTTCGAGAACATCTTGTGCAAAACATACATAAATGATGTTATGTAGAGGGGTTCCGTAATTAAAGAGGAGCAAGTTCTCAAAAGCAACTAAATTATTTTTCTTAGATGGCTGGTAGATGGACATGTGTATATCCGAGTCATAGGGGTTTGCTGGGAACATTGGGTCATGCTGTTTCGAAAACTTTTGACCGAGGGGTATTTTTAGGGTGGTTTCGGCATTTTCGACGAATTTCGCCACCGTTTCATATTGTATATGATTCGCCGCGGGGATTTCGTCGGCGGGTATATGGATGTCTAGATTATTGAGCAATTGCAACAAATGTTCTGGTGTAAAATCGGCGCGCCCATGTTGCGTATATTGTTGATAAATATCCATCAAGTGAATACGTTTTTTTACAGCGATAAAGGCATAAATTTCATTGTATGACACGGGTTCTCCCATAACTTGTAACAATTTGTTTTTAATAGTACGTATGGAATCATCGGGATGGAGTTGGTAGGTTACATGATGCCCGTTTTCATCGCTAAATCTTTCAGACACACCGGAGAATATATATTTTGTTTTCACTTGACCATGTTCATCTAAACAATGGATTTGGTAAGGAATATCATCCAGGTTCATATTTACTATATTGTGTTATATTTTTGTGTGGTTTTTGTCATAATAGTCATATTATGACAAATCGATGCCTTTGTAAAATTACATGTCGTAATAAGGATTGTCGTTAATCGTCATGCCGCAATATTCCTTCGGTGACTGTTTGTAATCAGCGGGGTCGTGTATTCCCGATTCCTTTGCACATTCCAATAAAAATTTGAAATTATCCCAGAATTCATTCTTGTGGCCGATGGATTTCGTGGCAACGTGTGATAATTCGTGTATGGCGACAAATGTCAGGGTATGTTCGTCAATCAAATTCTCATTGTTCTCTTTTTTGCGATTCAAACAAAAGGCGATTTTTTCTCCCTTGTTCTCACTATATGCCGTGTAAGTGCTGGTCGGAAGGGTTTCCATTATTTTTTTCGGATTAAACCCGGCCACCAAGCGTTGCACATTTGCTTTGTCGGGGTATTTATCCCCAACATAACGCACTAAATTTTTGCATTTTTCGGAAACGTTTGCTAATAAATCCGCAGCTGCATCTAGTTTTTCGCGTTCTCGCACGCAATATTTATTACCATCGACGGATGAAACAATGCATTTCAGATCGAAACCTTCCGATTGATAAAGATAAATATAAATGCAAATGCCTAAAAAAATACCAATCACCACATACGTTAAAATATCAAGCTTGTTCATACTACTAGTATAATAAGAGATATTTTGCGAGAACCTAAATATTTATTCTAGGTTTTTGCAAATGTGTGCGACTTTTTTTAAAGGGAATACATCATCGCCTAAAATACAGACGGCGCCATTCGCTTTTTTGAAATATTTTCGAATGATAGAATTGACTTGAATACGCGTTATTTTTGCATAATAGGTGCTATAGAAATCTTTATAGGAAACGTGTGATTTATCATCCACATTTAAAAACGCGGTTTTTATAGCATTATATGTACATATATTGCTCATGTTCTCCGAATATCGGGCAAAAGATCCTTGTAAATGAGTTTTTGCGTCATTGAGTTCTTTTTGTGTAATACCGTGTTTATATAAATCATGAATCATTTTTACGATAAGTGGGAGAACTCCGGGTTTGTCTCCATTTTCGAGCATTTTTCGGGGGTCGGTTTCGGCATAAAAGACGAATGAACCCATGGAACCATATTGATTCGAAACTGCGCCCGATTTATACGTCAATCCGTTTTGTTCTCGTAATAGCACAAACATCCGAGAACTCATACCTTTGCCTAAAATCGTTGATAAAATATCTAACGCGTATATATCGGGGGAATAATAGGAACATGTTCGGAAGCCGATTTGCACATAGGCGGTTGAGATGCCGGGTTTTCGTGCAATAGAATATTGCATTTCGTTTTGTGGTTCGACGAATGAATCAATCCTATATTTCCAAGCGTGGTCGGATGTGCAAAATGGTTTCGCCGGTTTCATGAAATAAGATGTTTTTACCATACCGAGAATGGTGTGAAATGACAAATTCGAGACAATACTAATAACGATATTGCCTGGACGATAAAATGATTTATACATGGCGAGGGCGTCTTCGTGTAATAGGGGATTTGTTTTAGAAGTGTGATAGGCGAGTGTATCGACTGGATTGGCATAAGAAGTGCCTTTATAGATGATGGCATCCATCATATTGTCAGTAATGTATTCGCCATCATCATTGGTGCGTATGGATTCTTCTTGCACCACTTTGCGTTCTTTTTCATATTCGGATTTTTTGAAGAGTGAATTGAGAATCATGTCGGAAAGAACGTGGAGGGAATTTTCCACATAATCGTCGAAGCATTTGACGTAATAGGACGTATGTTCTTTGAATGTGCTGGCGTTGAAATAGGCGCCGATTTTGTCGTAATTTTCGGTGATGGTTTTCGCCTGCGGGATTTTTTTCGTCCCCTTGAAACACATGTGCTCGATAAAATGAGATGCACCATATATGCCATTTGCTTCATTAACGGACCCGAGTTTGCATAAAATTTCAATGGTCGTATTGCGAAAACTGGTATGTGGATTTTCATAGACGAGACGACATCCATTTGGAAATGTAATTGTTTTCACCATATGATACGTAATATATAATATGATGTTATGTTATTTGGGTAGTGGGCGAATTTATTGTGGGCCGACACCTAATTCAAGTGGGACTCTTCCTAAATCAGCTTCGATGGTGGATTGGTTCCATGGTCCGACGTCGGATTTTGGAATGACTGGGTCAGAACGTAATTGCAAGTTTGCATTACGTAAAGTTTGACCGATAGTATCTAAACCGATGTGGTAACCGGCTTGCAATAAATCAGGCATGCCACCTTGGGTCATGGAAACTGGGTTTAATGCAGCCCATTGACTGTTTTGGTCTTGTGGAAGTAAATCGGATGGTTGAGCAACTGGTTGTGCAGCATATCCTGCATTTTGAGATGCGGTTGCTGGAGCAGATGGGGGTTGAACAATTACGGATGGGGCTGGTGGAGGAACTACATTTTGAGCAGAAGTTTCTTTGACAGATGGTTGGGTGCTGCCATTTTCCATGCCGTCTAAAGAGAATGATTTAGAACCTGAATAGGAGAACAATACATATGCAACCAATAAGACAATGACAGCAATGACTATTTTATCAAAGGTGAAAAATTTAAGCATACCACTTGTAATTTTACTCAACTTGGACATTACTTATATAAATAGCGTGGATAAAATTATTTGTCATATTTGAGTAATTTTGCTAAATTGCGGATTCGTCGTGCATAGATTCTTCAAATTCTTCCTCCTCTTCTTCTAAATCGCTATCGCTATCGTCGATTTCATCCAGCATATATATATTTTTGATTCGCTTTGCTTCTAAATAAGATGAAAGTGCTAAATCCCTGGCAATCTTGGCTTTTCGTTTCGCATCGCGATACATTTTATAATAGACGTCATTGCGGGTTTTTAATTGGATGCTATCTGATTCAGGTAATTCCGCGATGGGGAAATCAACTTCCATCGGATAATCGGTGTAAATGCTTTCGCTAAATCTTTCCTCTACTGGTTTTTCTTTTTCAGTAAAAGACGTTTCTGCTAAATATTCCGATGAAACAGTTTCGCTAAATCCTTCTATTTTTTCCGGAATTGTATTGTTCGGTCGATCGTTCGATGATTCTTCATCTATTGTTTTTCCTAAATCATTCGCCTCCGGTAGAGAACCCGGTGATTTTAATAAAATACATTTGTCAAATAGATTCAATGGTTTTAATACTAACATCTGTTTGATTTCAATTTCAATTTGAAAACTTCGTGCGGAACATTTGATACCCAGTATTTCTAAAATAGTAATCACATTCATATTTTCTGCAAGTTGCTCGTGATCAATCTCATTTTCTTTTTCGTCATAAATTTTCAGACTGCATTTACCTAATATCGAGGGAATATTTGCTCGTGCTAAATAATATTTACCTGACTTGTATAATTTAAGAGAAGGTGTAAATGAGTTCTCTATGTCATGCATGTCTAAATCCGTTTCAAACCATTGTTCTCTATGTTCGTAAATATATTTTTGACTAAAGTTCTCTAATCGTTCGATCCATTGGGTAAATTGTTCATGCTCGTTCGAAAACATTAAATCGCTATAAAAACGTTTTCCGGCTTTTGAAATCCCCTGTTTTAATTGACATTTAGGTGATTGGATATACAAAGGGGAATCTTGTATTCTAAATTTCATGAAATAATTGCCACCTGTTATTGCAGCTGGCTTTACAATTGTCAATTTTTCAAATGGGAAATCTGAGGTGGCTTCATAGATGTTTTCCATAATTATATTTGTGGTCACATTTTCTTGTATTGTTTTTTACGCGATTGTTTGCACAATGGTGTAAAGATAATAGGTTTGTATTGTGTTATTTTTTTATGCTACATCTATAGATTCTATGAAAAATATTCGCGAAACTTGTATTGAATTTTTTAAAAGCGAAGACACGCAACGTGATGTAAAAGCGGCAATCAAACCAATCGTAAGCACCATATACAATGAAATATATGTATATTTGTGGTTATTGTGTATTTACCACGTGTTCTTTATTTTTGTAGTTTTAGCAAATTTATATTTGTTATTGAAACTATTACACCATCAATCAAAAAACATCAGTGCAACACTCTGATTATTATGTCATTATATACTATAATGTCGAAATTTAGACGTTCTGCAAAGAAAGGCGGTATATTCTTAATGCCAAAAGTAAAACGTTCCGAAAAAAAAGGTGGGGCTGGAACTGCCGATTATGCAATTGCCGTTTATGGTGATGCGATGCAACAACATGCTGTTTCTGAAACAGACAATACAATTGCCATGAATAATGTGTCTGCTGCACCAATGCAATCCGGTGCGGGTCTATCTGAAGATATTGAAAAATTATCCGATTCATTTTTTGGAAAAAAAGAGGAAGAAAATAAAACCGAAGAAAACATAGTTGCGCTTGCGGGGGGTAGAAGAGGAGGGAAACAAGAAGCTTTAGACAAATTACAACAACAAATCAACGAGAAATTAGAAACAATGAACAAGGAAGCTGAAGGCGGAAACAAGAATAAACTCGAAGAATTAAAAAACACCCTAGAACAAAGGGGTGGTAAATTAACCAAGAAACATCTAAAATTTATCCATCGTAAAATGACTGGTGGAAGTGGTGTGTTAGAGAACGTTGCTGTACCTGCCATCTTATTGTACATCAATCAACGTGTCGGAACCAAGAAAAACAAAGGTTCAAAGAAACTTCGTAAAAGTGCTCGCATTTCTCGTAAGCTTGATCGTAAATAAGATATCTTCATTGATTATATTACTATGAGCGAACTTACCATGCATCCGAAAAAAATATTTGTCGAAAATGTGCAAAAGTGGTCTCTTTATGACCGCCAGTTGAAATTGATTGCCGAAAAAACGAAACTGATTCGCGATGCAAAACAAAATGCGTCGAAACAAATCATCGAATACATGGAGACCAACAAACTGACCCATAACAAAATCGAATTGTCGGATGGAGAACTGAAAATCGTCGAAAAAAAGGACTATTCACCATTGACGTTCTCCTACATTGAGGAATCTTTAGCAAAAATCATTCCAGAAAAGGCACACGTCGATTACATCATTGACTATTTGAAAACCAATCGCGAAATCAAAGTGACACAGGAAATAAAGAGAACCTCTGTGCAAAAAGTGTAATAGTATTGTATATGGAAGCTCCGAGTATTGTATCAACATATGTGTATGAAAAAGACGCATCTGGTCTCAAAGGTGGGTATCCATTGATTGATGCTCACGGGGACGGCGCTGGGTATACAACCTCACAGGTCGGCGGTGCAACAAAGCATTTAGCCATTCCAATAGGAATCGTGGTCGTGCGCGAATATTCAGTTCCTATTGCACATTATGACGAACCAGTTTCCGATGGATGTGTCGATGACGAATTATTTGAAAAATTGTTGCGACGGGTCGGACATCGAGAACAGAATTCAAACAATGTGACGAAAAAGAATGATAAAGAGGGGTCAATCGTAGCGACAAAAAAATCCACGAAAAAACATCACAAATCGATGTAAAATTGATTGTATATGAATATATGATGTATATATATATTCATGTCCAGCCTTAATAAGCGTGAAAAATCGATTGCCATATCATGGATATTACATGCCATGAAAGAGGTTTTCGGAATCGAAAAAATCCGGAAAGACATCATCAAAACCTTTTATCATTCCGTGAAAAACCCTAAATATATACGCACGTTTGATGCTTTTCAACAATATGAAAAAAAACCATACAATGACAAAAAAAACGAAATCTTAGAGTATTGCACATCTATTATTGGACTTTCGCACTACGTCGTATTCACGGCGTCGAATATTCAACAAGACGCCGACGATTTTGAAACTCACTATCAAACCTTTATGCTGGATAATCGCACAAAAATACTCTATGTCATCAATCCATCGCGGGATGTAAAAACGGAAAATGGATACGGAATTTATGAACCCGAAGTCGCGGAAAAAGTATTGCGCCCCTTTTTCGAAAAACATGGCTATAGGGTGCAATACATTGATTTGACACATCCTGCGCAAGTAACTACCGACGATGTATTTTGTCAAACATGGTCGCTGTATATTTTGTTGGAAATATTGAAACATGGTGTGCATGTAGTCGATATTCCGAAAACACAAAAAGGGAAATATGAAATGCTGTTGGGATTTTACAAAATGTGTTTGATGGATGTGCCTTCTATTGCGAAAGAATTACAACACGAATATTCAGCAGCCATCAAGGAAAACAAAATCATGATAGAAGAAAGTGGAATAGATATAAAAAATATCAAGTCCATTGATGTAGTGGATGTGGTCATGAATATGCAAGCAAATGATATGAAGGCGTAAGACAACTGGTCGGAGTACCTTAGTACTCGGATCAAGTGAAACCAGTCGGAGTACCTTAGTACTCGGATCAAGTGAAACCAGTCGGAGTACCTTAGTACTCGGATCAAGTGAAACCAGTCGGAGTACCTTAGTACTCGGACCATTTGTCACGACTAAATGAATTTATATTTAATAATTTGTCGGCATTTTCTTTCCAGAATTCCACTTTTTTATCCAGTTGTTGTTCTTCTGGTGTTTTTGGAACCACCACACTTTTGTTAGCATTCATTTCTGCTAAATCGCGATCAGTGGGTTTTGGTTTTTTACCATAGCAATTCACACCGAATTTAATATTCGGATTCGCCATAAACCCGCCATTGACTCCTGGACGGCCACAATCGTTTTTATGTTGTGGATTTTTTTGTAATTCGTCCCATGTATCTTGTTGCGTAGGAAAATAAGCCATTTGTCCATCCGACCATCCATAATTGCACCATTCACCTCCGTGATTATATGCATCTTCGATTTCTTTATAATTTGCTAATCTGGCTCCATATGCCGAGCATACTGCCTTTGCATCATCATAGGTATATAAATTATTTGAAATATTAAATACTTCATCGTGGTCGTCGCTTGTATCTACCGGTTTGTTTTCGGTTATTTTATCCCACCATGTTCCGTCCAACAAAGATATATGAAAAAATTTATCAAAAACCCATACAATCAATGATATCACAAAGACAATCCAGCCACATCCTAGAAAAAATCCTACAAAATAGGGTTTGTCTGCACCAGTTGTTGGTATGCGAAATAAATAAAGAATGATATGAAAGACGACTAAAAAGACAAACGCGCTAATAAACGAATGAGAATCAGTAATATAGTCTTTGAGTTGTTTAAAGGTATCGGACAGTGTATTTTTTTTATTTTCTTCTGACTTGTTGTAATACGAAAATAATAGATAAATGATGATGGTGCCAAAAATAAGTACATCTAATAACATATAAACCGATGTAGATGTAGATGTTTGACCTTGAAACAATAGTCCAATAATGAAATATGCTATAAAATAAATAACAATAAACCATAACACTAACATGAATATAGATGACGTAAATACATTGTTTTGAATATAGGTAAAGGTATCATCATGATTGTCGGATGGAAGTGGGCTATTCGACGATGAATTGTCCGGAGGTGATGATTTTGTTATCGTAACACTACCTCCTGATGGCGGTGAGCTATTCGACGATGAATTGTCCGGAGGTGATGACTTTGTTATCGTAACACTACCTCCTGATGGCGGTGGGCTATTTGACGATGACATATATATTATACTGATTTATTTTTTTTACGGTAAAATAGGCAATAGGCCATGGGAGTCACTATTTTTTGGACGGGAGAAACATTGGTATCATTAAAATGGTACCATTCATTACTAGAATTTTTCACAAAAGCTGTATAGTGTCCTCCCATCACTCCACCAGTATGATTACATATACCGAATAAATCATATACATATTGTTTTGGATTGTATCCTTGCACATATGTAGACAAGTCTAAATTTTCCAACGGAAAGTCAATCAAATTCATAAGTTTTCGGCGACCATCTGGCGAAAAACGTTTCAATGTAATCACGAGTATTTTCGGAAAATTCCAGAAACCCATCGTTTTTTGTATATCTTCTTTGCTGTGTGTTTTTTCATTATACCATGCATTTTCTCCACTCATCGTTTCTGTCATTGTGAAATAGTCTAAACAATCATAAATCGAAACATTAGGTTTATTTATTGGAATCGGTAAATCTAAAATGAAAAAACTTTCTGGTTTGATATTGTGTATGATGGTGCCATCCATGGATATGATTTGCGATACATAGATCCCATAAAACAAATCCATAATTTCCGAATATTCTTTTTCATAAACCTCTTTTAGCATGCTGAAACATTTCACGGCTAAATGGTCAATGTCATTTTCAGTATTACCGCGGATTTTCATTACCATATGTCGTGATATACTATTATGCATACACTCAATCAAAAAAAGCAAAAACTCGGGCATGTCATTCTGCGCCCATCCGGTGAATAATTCGCGATTTTTTTTTGCGGCGACTTGTTGCACATTTGCTACGAATCGATTCGGAGAAATAATCGCATTTTGATTCCACAATACATTGCGCAAATCATTCCATTCATGGATAATGACCGAATCGGGTAATTCGGCTTTCATCAGTGTTTTGTATTTAGGCGAATTTAATAATTCGTGCAATTCATAGACATGATTGAGAACTTGAATGCACGAATTCAAAAAACAGGTATTGCCTAAATTTGCCAATCCGCACAAACCTTTCCCATGATATTTAGATAAATCCATAATTGATTTAGAAAGTTTTTATAATACTATATAGTATAATCTCTATATCACTTATGAACAATGAATGGGCTATGGACATTGAACAATTGCTGTCAAATTACATAAATGATATGATACATCGCGAAATGCCACAAGAAGACAATACACAAGAACATGATACTTCCGCCGAAACAATCCGAGAACGTTTTGCAACTCGTAGATATTATTCGCTTTTGTCTGAATATATTCATGAGTACAATGCAAATATGCGATTATATCAAGAAAGTATGCGACTATATCAGGAAAATATGCGGTTAATATTGCAAAATATATATGATATACGACAATCGAGAAGCAATACTCGAACATCCTTGCCTAGACGCAATGAACCACCCGTTGCAACTACATTATTTTCGTATATTTTGCATACGCCGGAGAATGCATCGAATGTGCCAGTCACCCCAGCTCAACGAAATAGTGCAACAGAAATCATTCCATATACAAGTTCTATGAATGAAACACGATGTCCAATATGTTTAGAAGATTTTGAAGAAGGAGAACAAATCTGTCGTATTATTGCATGTGGTCATATATTCAAACGTCCCGGGTTAATGCGATGGTTTGAACGAAATAATCATTGTCCAGTCTGCCGACAAAGTGTGATAGATATGTCTGGGAATAATGTGCAACGTGACATTCCGCGTAATCAACATATGAATCCACTTTTTTCTATAAACCAGGCCGCAGCATCTCCTCTATTCAATGATATAAATAGGTTGTTTCGAAATTTTCCACGACAATCTGATGGTACAACGTTTCCATTGTTCGATATGTCATTCAATGCGACTGGTTAAACCTAATAACATTTCAAATTCCGACCTTTGGGTAGGCATCTTTGAATGTTATTCGGTAACTGTTACTTTTCACCGATAAATCACCAAAGACGTTTCAGTGTTATATAATCGGCGTTTGAAAGGTGAAAAAATATGGAAGACTATTCCTTTATTTCGGTGCAAACATCGAGGTAATGGTTTGCAGACCCGCCTTCTTATGTGCAATTTGCGTCAAGAATTTATCAAACAAAATCGCCTTGATTTTCGCCGAGCAATATTTTTCCTTCTTTTTCATGAATATTTCTATATCACCACCTACTTCTTGATGTAGAGCGGTCATGTCTTTTTTGAAGGTTTTGATGGAACTGTGTTTGTTTTGATTTAGCCATATTTGTTCCAGGGCTAAACCAAAGAGTTGCTGCAGTGGTTTCATCAGTTGATTTGTAATATAGAACTCGTAATCAATGGCGAGTTTTTGCGATAATATGAATTCGGGTGTCTCGATTTTGTCGCCTTGAAGGGCCTTTTTGAGGCCCGTGACAATATGCACGAATTTCATGCGATCACCCGGTTTCGGTTTGTTTCCCGGGTCGCGTTGACCGATGCGATCCGCTAAAACCCGATGGGCAATTTGCTGCGGATTTTTGTAATCACTGCGGAGTGCCTTGGTGATCATGAGTTTATCCATGGATACGGTGCCGTCAATCAATTCTTTGAGTGCCTTGTCTAAAAACTCGATGGCTTTCTGGACACTGTTTTCTTTCATCAAAATGTTGAGAATTCCGCCATAGACATCTTTCAAGTAATCACACGAATCACGGCGCTTTAGCGAAAGTCCCATGTATTTGAGTTTGCCCTTGTTTGCGTCAGTTTCGTACAACATGCCCACGTATCGCTTTTTCGAGAGCAGAATAAAGGGCATCAACGTCTTTTCATAGGTCAGTTCCATAGGTGGTTTCAGGAATTGCGTGCATAAATCGGCGGCATCTTGCGCAATCTCAATGGTCATTTCGAGCGCTGGTTTCCCCCTTATTTTTTCACCCGTCTGGGGATTTTCGAGATTGAAGGTGAAGAATACCGAGTCAGTGTCACCATATACGTATTCGGCTTTTGTTCTGACTGCACCATATGCAGTCTCATATACTCTATCCCCATACACTTCTTCAATAATTCGTTTGGCATAGGTAATCATCATACGACCCGTCGCTGTCGTGCATGCCGCAACGTCTTTCTCATAAAAGGTCGAGGTTTTTGCACCACATTGTCCATAAAGAGAATTCGCCGTTACCTTGTATCCGAGTTGGCGCTTGTCTAATATATTTTGCATAAAGGGGTCTTTTTCGGTTTTCGCTTGTTTGCGTGTGGTCGCACGGGCCTTTAGCAATTCTTCTAAAATAGCGGGCATAATACCTTTGCGATTTTCGGGGAACTGTGCCCACCTGCAAACAAGTTTGCCGATTTTCGTCTTCACGGCTTTCGCAGTGGGTTTGAGCGGATTGCGGCGATATGCGAAATTGTCGAATTCAATGTCAATGTACTCGAATCCGGGCAAGTTGTCATAGATATACTTGCCCGTCTTTGGATCTTTTTCGCCGCGCTCCCCCACTAAATTGCCATCTAAATCATATTCTTTTGACCACACCTTGCTATCGTGCGAGAAATTCTGACTAATCATGGATGATGGATACAGAGAGGCATAATCCACGCACGCCACGGGGTTGTCCATATACATGGAACATTTAGGCGGAAGAACAATCGCCCCTTCATATCCTTCATTCGACCCTGATTTGTCTAAATCGGGCATTAACGTATCCTTGTCCCTACATTTTTTTGCCACATAACTCGTGAGTTTAATACCCTGGCCTCGGAAAATGAGGAAACTAATCGGCACGCTGCAAATACGAGACATTTCGACGTAACCGGTGAGCACATCGATTTTGTTCATCAAGTGATGCACTAGGTTACAATCCTGAATACAATATTTCGCCACGATTGCGCGACCAGCCGAACTCTCTTTTGCTAATCGGAAAATATCTTGCGGGGTCACATCATCTTTTGCCATACCCCATTTAATCGCCTTGCCGTTGGCCGCCTTTGTCACATCTTCGTGGCCTCCGATAATGATCACATTATAGGTAGTGGTCACTTCTTTTTCTTTGACGGTTTCCGTCACCGTCACACCTTTTTGAATGTCTTGCACGATGAATTTTTTACCATCGCGATAATAATCCGACGTGAATCCACCGATTTCAATATGAATAAAGTCGCCGACGTGTAGGCCCATCAAATTCTGACTGTACAATTGTGTAATAGGATTGTTTGTATTAGGGTCATTTGTCAAAACGATTTTTTTCACGTCGTCACTGATGAATTGACCGGCGACGTCGTCCAGTTTGTAAGAAGGGAGATTGAAATCGCGACGGAAATAGGAATACATATCTATCTGCAGGCGCCCCGTCATTTTGAAATAGCGCAAATCGTATTCGCCACTGGCTAACTGGATTTTCGTGTTTTCGATGGAGACTTCGGTGCCTCTTTCTCCCCGGGTTTCTTTTGCACAGAATTCGCCCATTTTGCGCGACAAGAGTAGGAAATCGCGTTCTACCCTCAATTCTTGTGCGCGACGAAACATAAACTCATAATCAAAACCGAATATATTGTAGCCGATAATAATGTCGGGGTTTTCGCGCTGAATGACATCGGTCCATTGTAGTAGTAAGTCGCGTTCCGTCGTCGCTGTTTCAATGACGACCCCTTCTACTGGATCGCAGGTACCTACGACTAAACAATGATTCAAATATGGCTCCGCCTCGCCGTAACGCATAAAGGTCGACCCGATAAATGTCACTTCGTCACCCTTGAGGCGGGGGAATTGTAGCGTGAGGATTTCATTGACCACCTGGACTTTTGTCTCACGAGTTTGCTCTTGATTCATCAACAATTCCACGATGGTCGTTTTTGCGGGCTTTTGAGTTATAGGTTTGTTTGTTGTCTTCGTCTTCGTTACCGCAGGTGCCCGATACACAACCTCGCCTTCGTCGGCTTCGCCGTCCGAATCATCATCTATAACACCTGCTCCGTCCGCGGTTTGTTGAAATTCGTCCTTGATTTTTTCGAAGATGGAATCAATTGTGAGTAGTTCCGAATTGTCGTCGTCAGACAGCTTTAGCGATTTGATATGGTCGAGGGGAGTTTCTAAAACGGTGTTTAGGATTTGGGTGACGCGTTGTTTCGATGGCTCGATTTGTGGATAGACCAGGTCAATGTCATCACATTTTCCATGACCGAATGCGGCGAGCACTATTTTTTTGCATAATTGTGTGCTCTGCTCTAAAGTAAGTGGTTGTGCGCGAAAATGGGCGCTAAATACATCGACCATATTCATGGCTAAACGTTTGTAGGTTTTTTGTGGGAGCGGGAAATCGCCGTGACTACTACTGGCCTCAATATCAAAACTACATATTTTGTAAGGAACTCGTGTTTCCTTGTCGGGCATAGGTGTTATAGATGCGCATTTGCAAATGAATTCGTAGGTGCAAGTCGTCGTCTTGATGGAAGGTTTCGCGACTTTGTTGAGAGGGATGGAGACCCATCCAGATGGACTGATGTTTTGAATATGAAAATAGCGCAAAAGTGGCGGAATGGTGCTTTCGTATAATTCGAGGGTGACACCCTGCGACCGTAGGGGGAAGGGTTTGCGGTCACTGCGGCCGTCATCGGTCTTGATGTATTGATACCATAATCCGCGGACCTTGTTGAAGGCCGACTGGCTAGTAAATACAAACTTTGCGAATTTGTGTTTTTTTCCCGCCGAGAATCCATAGAGTTTGTTGAATTCGACGAGGGTGGCACTGACAATGGCGTCTTCGTAATAACGGCCGATTTTCATTTTGATTTCGTTCGCAAGCTGGGTAACATTGCCTTGATTCCATTTGTCGCCCACTTTCATGAAGAAGAAGGGTTGATAATCGCTCACGAAAAGCGAACATGTTTCGCCGGATTCGTTGATGCCAAACATTTGTATCACGAATTTGCCGTCATCGGTATTTGGTCTCGTTTCGGAATCGACGCTGCCGTCATCGGACGATGCATCGCCACCACCTTGCGCCTTTTCGTCATAGATGTGGAAATCTAACAAACGGAAAGTTTTGTGAATCACGGGTTTTTTGATAATTGTTGTCATTTTTGTATTAGTATTCTAATACAAAATTGTCTATAATTCAATTTTACACCTTTCTGTTTTTTTTATGGCGTTTTTCGGTTCTATTGTGTTTGCGATTATGATTGCGCTTTTGTGTTATAGATTTTGTTTTGATTCCGTCTAGCGCCCATTTTAGCATGGGTTTCACTTCGCGAGGGCCTTCATAATAGGTTACGATTCCGTTTATAATTTTAAAAATAGTAGGGTATCCGCCATTGAGTTCGACTTTTTTCTCGGAATTGGGAAGATGGGTTGCATTTAGAGCAGCTAAACCGGCATCCATGTTTTCGGATTCGATTTCGGCGATGACTAAATGTTGTTTCTTGGGAACCATTTTTCGCAATTGGCTGATGAGTTTTTTCCATTTAGGTTCTAAAGCAACGCAGTGACCGCACCAGGTGGCGTATATTTTGCCGACCACGAAAACATTTGGCGATGCTTGTTGTGGGGCAGGTGCTTTATGTTCTTCCGTTTGTAATAGTTTTTCGATAAAGGGATTCATATACATTTTAGGGAGAAAAAAGAATACAAAATCTTTTGTGGCAATACTATATATGAAATATCTAAACAAAATATTCGTTCTTTTTTTAATCATTGTATTTATGGTTGGCGGATACTTGTATGCCACGGGTAAATTAGATGAAGTATTTTTCCCATTAGAAGGAATGACTACACAAGATGAAAATGGAAAACCGAAAGCGCAACCATGCCCAGATTTATTGATTCGTCGTGGGAATATATTGTTGTTGTATAATTCAAACGCTGAAATGGTCGAAGGGGTGAATCCGCTACCGTTTTATAATTTAGACGAATACATCAACTATTTAGAAATCGAGCGTAAAAAGGGACGAGACTGTCCCGTATTGTTTTTGCAGCATGAAACCACGACACAAGGCGAAGATGTATATCGTATGCGACCCAATCCATTTCAAATGGAACCCGGTCTCATGCCACTATCGGCAGCTGCCGCACAAAATGTAGCGCTACCTCCTCGCATTCCCGTGCCAGTCATGGACGCAAATCGCGACCATCCACCATACAATGCAGGCAATTACGCCGGGTTTGATCCGATGGGATTGACCATTGGAATTTACACGAAACTCGACGAAATCCACGATTCTACGAGCAAAGCACCAGACGGGCAATCATTGAGTGATAATCCAATGGACCCTAATTGGGGAGGTGTATTATACACGCAAGGGAAAGTCGATTCCGGTAAATACGACGAGAACAACATCACCAAACCCATCTACTCAAACATAAAAAATACCGCCTTCATACCAGGTCAGTTCGGTCACCCTCCACCACCGAACGAATTACCTCCACCCGAAAAAGAATAATAGAGGGGGTGGAAAATATTATTTTCCCGTGTTTCAGACTTTGTAAAAAATTGAATTCCTTTTTTACAAATAACTATAAGCAAACAACCAAACAATTAGTAAACACAACAATGAACCAACAACACGCTACGATGATAATTGATTGCGGTAAAATCAGTGACCGATTTGAAACAATCGTGTTAAAAACGACTGCACAAGCCATTGAGAAAACCGAAAAATTAATATTAGAAGATACTGCTACTAAGCCAGAAAAATTATTACCAGTTTTATTAGAACTCTATAAAAGAAATATATTTGCTCCATCCGGAAAATATATGTTAAAACAGTATCAAGAACAATCAAAAGAGTATGAGAATTGGGGCGCGGATATTATCTTATATTTTATAGTGAGAAAAATTTTATACAATGAAAAAATACCCCTAATCAAAGCCAGAAGAAATAACCCTAACCAAAGCCAGAAGAAATAACCCTAACATAAAAAGATAACCTTAACTTTATATTCACCTGTAATTAAATAAGCTTATGAAAAAATTACTTTGTATAAGTAATTTTTTCCTGGATAAAGGAGTGTGCGTCCGAGGGCAAAAAACTGCCAATATCAAAACAACACGCCGAACTGTTTTGTAAAGTTTTCCTGTTCGCATCTACATGTTTAGTTATAGGAAAATAGGAAAATAGATGATTTTTAATGTATAGGTAAATTTTTTTATTTTATAGGACTTTTTAGAAATGGTATTTTTTTCGGTTTTTTCGGGTTTTTTTCGGTGGGTCAAAAAATGAGGGAAGACTTTTTTGTAGCAAGTTAAACCGATGAAGATTTATACCAGTGAAGATTTGAATCCGTACCCCGTAGGGGTGCTCCATACAAATCTGTAACTGGTAACTTACTTGAGAATTCATCCGCTCTGCGGATTGAATTCTTCAAGGGTGTAAATTCGCCCTTCGGGGGCTAGGATTTATCTCTAAATCTGTAGGGTTTCGTCAAAGAGAGAATATACATCTCGGTCATGTGTAATAATAATGATGCATTGTTTATATTGACGGAAATGTTGAATCATGGCAAGAACTTCACCCTTGAGGTCTGAATCAAGTGCATTCGTAGGTTCATCCAATATCAATATTTTAGAAGGATTAATGAGCCCACTGATGATATTCACCACTTGACGTTGCCCGCCCGATAAATTTTCGCCTAAAGATCCAGCTTTGCTATTGATAACATCGACGTTCTGGTACAATTGTCGTATTTTAGGGTAACGCATGACTTCTTGCAAATGGTTTTGACATGCTTCGAGCGAATTGCATCCATAGACCATGTTCTCGATAATCTTTTTATCGAAAAGACGGGAATTTTGATTGACATATGTAATGTTCTCGCGAATATAATTCGGGTCAATGGTGGTGACATCCACACCATCAATATAAATGGCTCCGCTGGTGGGTTCATACAATCGCAAGATTAATTTAGCAAATGACGATTTTCCTTTTCCAGATAAACCAGTCATACCTATGATTTTATGGTAAGTATCGACATCAATGGTCAAATGGTCAAATATAGGGATGGTCTGTTTATTTGTATAAGTAAAACTGACATTACGGAATTGGATTTTTTTGAATTCAAGTTGAACTGGCATATAGGTTTTCGTGATAATATCATGAATATTTTGTTTTTTACCCAACATGGCATTGAAATCGTCTAAAATATATTCGAGACGGCCGATGAATTCTAAATAGTCGGGCATATTTTGTATTGCATTTAATATTTTGTCCCGGTACAACAGCAATATCGTGAAAAAGGTGATGAAAATAGTTGAGTCAATTTTCTTGCTGAATTTAAGTTTTATCAAGTACCATATGGAGGAAAACAATATGCCATATACAAATGCTGTCATCATCATCATATGAAAGGTAGTGAATGACAAAAACGACAAACCACTTTGAATACCTTCATCTGTCATTTGCGAGAACTGGTCAATTTCATTTTTGGTTTGTCCCCGGTAAATCACCTTGTCTATATTATTCAAAATGTCGATGATAAATTTCTCATTTGCATTGATTTTCACTTCATGTTCGTTTTTTGATTTCGCTAAATCTTTCCAAAAATACGCTAAATAGAGAACAATACAAATATTTGCCATAATAAATAGTGAACCGAATGTCATGTTCTTGTAGCAAAAATACATCGAAATAATAGATAAAAATGCTAGCATGGGAATAATGACAGTCACTAAATCGAAAAAGAGCGCATAACAAGATACTGCAATTCGTGTAATAGGTGTGATGAATTCTACGAAATTCACATGATTCATACTTTCATTATTCGAGAGCAAAATGATTTTGAAGATTTGATGTTTGAGCCATTGGGTAAGTTTTGTCAGTATTTTGTTTTGCACCATTTTGAAACCATAATAGACGAAAAAGAAGAGGGCGGAGATACCCATGAAATAGCCGAAAAACTTCCATATTTGTTTGACTTGATTGTTCTCCATGGATTGAATAATATTTGCGGTAATAAAGGAAATCGCGTTGGTTTGTACAATCGTAATGGCTAAACTTAATATGAGTAGGGCGACTATATTCATTTTTTCCTCTTTGAAAAATTCATTGATCAAATAATATAATACATTCATCTATACACATATGCTAGATTGTTTGTGTTCCTAAATATGCGACAATATTCTGAACACAAGCTTTAGAAATTTTGCGCTGTTTGCCCTTGGATTCACAAACAATGTTCTCAAGACCATGGGGATGTAGGCGAACTTGATCGATCAAATTCGAGAACGTTTTGTATTCGCGCATCACGGCCATAGCGGTCACTGAACTGATTCCGGGTATTTGACACAAGATAATTTCGCCTATGTTTTCCGGAGTGACGTTTTCTTTTTTGACCTTTTTAACAACGGAACAATAGTTGGATGAAGTGATGATACTATTTTCGGGTTCAGGTTCTCCTCCTGCTCCGGAAGAAGCTGTGGTAGGCTCTTGTGTAATAGGTATGGATGGTCGTGGTCGTTGGGTCAAATAAGAGGGTAATACTCCCTTCTGGAAATTGCGCTCGATTTTCTCGGCCATCCATACAATGGTTTCAGCCGTCTCTTGTAGAGAACATGTACGAAATACGCTAAATCCTTTGAAATAATTGAGGCTGGTAATGGCCGAGTAAACCGTCTTTTTTTCGAGCAAGGTTCTCAATTGGGAATACATACCTTCAATCATATAAATAATATTGTGGGCGGGGAATCCGCTCGAGTGAATGAGGCGATAGGATTGTTCTTCATACCGGCCGTCTTTGATGGACGACAATAAATCGCCTAAAGTCTTGCGTTCGATGAGTGCGACGTCTTTTTCTTCGTCGGTCTGAATCAAAATATCGCCTAAAGGGAGAACTTTGCGGGAAAGCTGGATGGTGGTGGAATTTCCTTCGAAATGAACGATGGAATCGATTTTATCATAGAGTGCATGTTCTCGTTCGTCTAATATGATGCGCATGTCAATATAATAGGAATACGCAAGCCTATTATATTGTTTTGTAAATAATACTATTTACATGTATTTACCATAAAGGTGGATACATTTACATGTATTTACCATAAAGGTGGATACATTTACATGTATTTACCGGTTGAAATATGGGACATTTCCGGTAGAACCGACTGGTCTGCTGTAGTGAGTGAAATTTAAACGTTTCAAATCACTTTGTTTGCAGCATTGGCCAGATGGGATACCGTTAGCATTGTAAGCAACAGATGTCCAACTACTTCGACCGACTTGAGGGAAAGATCCAGGCTTTGCATTTCCTCCTCCTTGATTTTGATTTGTGATACTGGCTCTACTCGCGACTTTCCATGAATAACCCATGATATATATTGGCTAAATATATTATTTTGATACACAATGTTTTATTATAACACAAAATTGATATAAACCTATTACACCATACTATACCACATAGTTATTCATTCTATTTGTGGGAAAAATAAAATGAACACATTCGAATATTCAAATACGCTAAATACATTGGACGACGACGTGAGGGTCGAAAAAAACGCGAATGGTTCGGAGACATTGGTTTTCGACCCCTATAATGCGCTAAATCGTGTCATAGATGTGGATGCGATTCAGCAAATATTGCGCACCTATGGAATCAATGTACCCATTCATAATGTCGAACTCTACAAACGCGCATTCGTACATCGCTCTTATACAAAACGCCCTCTTATCGAAAATCAGCAAAACAAAATCGTCATTTTGCCTAAACCGGATGATTGTCTGGGATTATATACAAAATCGAATGAACGTCTGGAATTTGTGGGGGATGGGGTTTTGGAATGTATTACTAAATATTATTTGTATCGCCGCTTCCCGAAAGAACAAGAGGGATTCATGACGGAGAAGAAAATCGCCCTTGTGAAGAATGAATCTATTGGGAAAATCGCGATGGAAATGGGCCTACATAAATGGTATATTTTGTCGAAGCATGCGGAATCGAAACAGACGCGCACGAATTTGAAAAAACTGGGCTGTTTGTTTGAGTCGTTTTTAGGCGCCATGTTTCTCGATTTCAATAAGATTTCGATTCATGACGATGGGCGATGGTTTGACGATTTGTTTGTCACGGGTCCGGGATTTCAAATGGTGCAGATTTTCGTGGAAAATGTTTTCGAAAAACACGTGGACTGGGTGAGTCTGATTAAAAACGACGACAATTATAAAAACATATTACAGGTCAAAATCCAGAAAGAATTCAAGGTCACGCCGCATTATATGGAGGTGCGCGAATACAATGGCGAAAGCGGGTATCATATGGGTGTCTATTTATGTTTAGGGCAGGCACCTCACGATTTAGCGCATTCGGATTCCATACCTTATTCAAAATTTCCTGGCGGATATGAGGATATACATAATCATATGTCACAATACGGAAAGATATTTGTGTTTTTAGGTGAAGGGAAGCATAAAATCAAGAAAAAGGCTGAGCAAATAGCATGCGAATCCGCGATTTCGCGGCTTCCGGGCCAATAAGACTACGTCTTATCATGCGAAGTTGCCATCGGTCAACTTCCGGGCCAATAAGACTTAGCGAATCCATAAAAATCGTCGCGGCTTCCGGGCCAATAAAGCTACGTCTTACAAAAATACTTAGCGAATCCATAAAAATCGTCGATGCTTCCCCCGGCCAATAACTGCTAGAAGCCACCATATTTTTTTTACAGTCAAATACCCTAAAATCAATCTTCGCCAAGTTATATGGAAAAACCAGAAAAAATGCTTATGAAAATGGCATCGCAATTAGCGCTGCAAAATGTGGTGGAAGGTGGCGGCCCATTCGGTTGTGTCATTGCGGATGCAAAGAACAATATTGTCGGACAAGGGTGTAATAGGGTTACTTTAGACAATGACCCCACCGCCCATGCCGAAATGGTGGCCATTCGAAACGCCTGTAAAAAACTAGGGACATTTAGTCTACAAGGACACACTCTCTATACCAGTTGTGAGCCGTGCCCGATGTGTTTGTCGGCCATTTATTGGTCTCGAGTAGACCGGGTCTATTACGGAAACACCCGCAAAGATGCAAAGGATATCGGATTCGACGACGATTTTATTTATGACGAAGTCGCGAAACCCCTCGGCCACCGCAAAATTCCTATTACACAATGTGGAGAAGATTACGCGAAAAAGGCATTTGTTCTTTGGGAAAACACGGATAATAAAACGCCCTACTGAGTATGAATACGATATACAATAATCTAGTATTATTGTATATAAGCATGGAACATTCATATTTAGAACAAATGCAATTCAAAAAAATGCCGAAAAAAAAGGCATCGATATTGATAGAATTTCAAGGTAATATGCAACCTGTCGAAAAAGAAGACGAAGAGGTGGTAAAACAAGTAGATGTGGCTAAAAAAGTGGAGGTCGTCGATATGCGTAAAGAAATGAATGTAGACTATAATTTAGTGCGCAAGCGTTTGCAAGAGCGTAATGTTCTCACGGTGGTATATCCTGTTCAAGAATCCAAACGTCCGCGAGATGGCGATTCCATGTATGAGGTTCCTAAACAACATATTGCACATAAAACGGATATGGCCATAATAATTGATGAATCGGACAAACGTGTTATAGAGAATGCTTCCAGCAAAGAAAATGAACCTGTCGCAAAAGAAATGGATGAGGAGGGCGAAAAAGAGCCAGAACCTGTCGAATCGGATGAGGAGGCAGAACCAGAACCGGTCAAAGCAGACGAGGAACCAGAACCTATCAAATCAGACGAGGAACCAGAACCTACCGAATCA
>Ga0214923_10002498_pt1 | contig 24384 bp, 24 predicted proteins | sample LL1510_MetaG_FD_177993 | JGI IMG/M metagenome (GOLD analysis project Ga0214923, IMG submission 177993) | Freshwater microbial communities from Lake Lanier, Atlanta, Georgia, United States - LL-1510 | ecosystem: Environmental > Aquatic > Freshwater > Lake | place: USA: Georgia | collected...
TTCAAGCTCATAAAATTCCTCCAAATTATTTTTAACATATTTTCCTAAAAATTTAAATTCTTTTGTTCCTTTTTTAATTCTAATTTCATAAGTGTTATCTTCCTTTAATGGAAAATGATTAGGATCAGTATCATCTCCACTTCCACGATATGCATCCAATGAAACTAAATTGTCTTCATCTGACATATTATATATTATATAAATATTTTATATAATAGACTTAAAGAATATTTATAAAATTATTCCTTAAGTTTATTCCTTAAGTTTATTCCTTAAGTTTATTACATAATATATATAAATTAATATAATTATTAATATTGTGGATCAGGAGATAATGACTACGAAAAAAATATTGTGAAAGAAGTTGTCATAAACCAGATTCTTTAAGTTGTTTCAATATATTATATAAAACAAGAAAAAACAAGAATTTTTGGGGAAAGTATTTTGGGAAAGTTAATTTTGGACATTTTAAAAATGTCCATTTTCTAGAATCCCAAAGATTTCTTTGAAAAAACTATAATTTGTTACCATAAAAAAAATTAAGGTAACAAATGAAAATGAAATTAAAAAAATTTGTTAGCATAATTTTTAAAATTAACAAAAAACTAACTTAAAAATAAAATATTTGTCTAATAAAATAAGCAATGTTTAGCAATCCAAAAATCGCAAAAAATCGCAAAAAATATTATTGTGAAAAATGTGACTATAATACATTTAATAAAAATGATTATACAAAACATTTACAGACGCAAAAACATAAAATCAATGATTTTCAATGTTTTTCAATAGAAAAATCGCCAAATGTCGCAACAAAATACGAATGCATTTGTGGTAAGAAATATACAGATAATTCAGGATTATGGAGACATAAGAAAAAATGTACTTATGAAAATAATATGGATGTTTATAACAACGATAATATTGTAGTTGCAAAATTAACTTCTCTCATTATGGATGTTGTAAAACAAAATCAGGATACCGTTAATGACGTTTTCAAACAAAATCAAGAAGTTATAAAACAAACAAATGAATTAGCATTAAAAATTACCGATGTTTGTAAATACCAGACAAATAATTTAATAACGAATAATAATAATACCAATTGTAATAATAAAACTTTTAATCTTAATGTTTTTTTAAATGAAACATGTAAAGATGCGATGAATATGTCAGAGTTTATTAATTCTCTCCAAATTGAGTACGATGATTTCGAAAAAGTAGGAGAGATTGGTTTTGTAAATGGTATATCCAACATCATTATCAAGAACTTGAAAGACTTGGATATTACTCAACGTCCCTTACATTGTACGGATAAGAAGAGAGAAGTTCTTTATGTGAAAGAAGATAATGTTTGGCAAAAAGAAGACGAACATTATACAAAAACCCGTAAGTTAATAAAAAAGACCACGAATAAAAATATGTTATTAATACCAGAGTTTAAAAAAAGATATCCAGATTGCGGAACCAGCACATCCAAGTATTCTGACAAATATGATATTTTGGTAATAGAAACAATGGGTGGATCCGGTGATAATGACTTTGAAAAGGAAACAAAAATATTAAAAAATATTGTAAAAGAAGTAGTAATAAATAAATAGTTCTTTACACCCTTGAATATTTAATATAATAATTATTCCCACATATATTTCCTAATATGGTTAAAATATTTATTCGTTATACCGTTTATATTATTTTTTATATCGTCATTAATGTGTTTTACGAAATCAAATTCATCTTTAGGTAAATTCTTTTCATCTTCTAAACATTTAATTTGTTCGTTTAATAGTAACATTTCTTTTGCTAATGAAAGTTGTTTATTGAGTAAAGATTTGATTTCAGTACAATATTTGTATTCTTTATGAAGTGTGCTAACAATTTCTAAATATGTTTTAGAAGGCGGATTTTCCATTGCAAGAACTTGGTCAACGTAAATAATTGTAGGGTGACTAGGTAATTCAGTATATTCAGTTAAATCGACTAATGCTTTTTGATTAAAATCTAATGCTATTACATACCCGTTTAGATGTCCAGTATTAACCATATATCCTGCTTCCAATAAATAAATAAAACTTTTTTGACACGCATATAACAAACAATGCCAATCTTTAGTAGTTTTATAACTAACTTCTAAATTTGTAAAATATTTACATTTTTCGATAGCTTTTAAATCTGGGGTTTCATCGTTTTCAATAATTATGATAGATTCAAATGCGGATTGAATAGCATCTATTGATGAAAAATGTTTTAATAAGATATAAAAATCTTTTAAAAGGATATCCCATAATGCGTAAGCATCATATTGTACATGCATAAAATATTTTTTATTACCGATAATAAAACCAAAACATCCCTGAGTTCCCATATTTGTATTTGAGTATTTTTAATGAATTATTAAATAATTTCATTTTTATTAATTAAATCTATTTAATTAAAATATTAGTAATAATTATTATGTCAAAAACAATTATTACCGACATACCGGATAAAGACGTTTTTATGCAAAAATTATTACCAAATAATCCAGGAATTATTGTGTTAAAATTTGGTGCTGATTGGTGTGGTCCGTGTAAAGAAATAAAGGACGCGGTACATGGTTTTTTTGCTTCGTCACCGCCTGAAGTAGTTTGTGCGGATATAAATATAGATGTCTCTCCAAAATTATATTCTTTTTTACGTAGTAGAAAAATGGTGAATGGTATTCCGGTGCTATTATGTTATAAAAAAGGCAATCTAAATTGGATTCCAGATGATAGCGTAGTGGGAGCGGATCCAGTTGAATTGCATCGTTTTTTTGATAGGTGTGGTAAAAATTTAGTAAGTGCCTTAAAAACATATCCAAAGTAATACGGTTATTATTTTACGCAATATAATATAAAATTGACATTAGTTTTCTCTCAAATAAGAATTAAAAACTCTGTAAATGGAGAGAACAGATAGTATGTCAACAATTTTACTTAATGAAAGTCCCCGTCAGTCTATTGAATCATTATCTATGAATAATAAATCGATTACATGTTTAACAATAAAGTTACCTAAATGTTTATTGTTAAATAATAGATGTAGTATTTATTGTGGATGTTCTTTAATAATATTTGAATAAAATAAAAATATATAATATATATATGAAATCAATTACCAATTTAATTATATTATTTGTTATTCTTATTGGGTTAATATTTTTATATAGAAGATTTGAAGATAAACGTTTGAGAGAAGAAAATTCGAATAATAATAATGAAATTCAAAAGTTTCTCTTAAATTCGGAAACTTTAGGTAAGAGTACAAAACCGATTTTATGGATACATGTACCATACGAATATAATTCTAGAAATTGGCTAAGTTTTGGTTCTAGAAGTACATTTGATTTAAATCAGCCGTATTTATACCTAACTGTCAGGAGTATTATAAGACAATGTAATGATTCGTTTACGATTTGTATTATAGATGATAACGCATTCCAAAGATTAATTCCAGATTGGACGATTAATATGTCAAAGATAGCTAGTCCAATTATAAATAATGTAAGAACTCTTGGGCTAATGAAATTACTTTATATTTATGGCGGAATGATTTGTCCGATTTCTTTTTTATGTATGAGAGATATGGCTTCATTATATGAAAAGGGTACAATAAATAATAAAATGTTTGTTTGTGAAACTATAGACCGTAATATAACATCGACTGAATTTAATTTTTATCCCAATATAATGTTTTGTGGTGCCAATAAAGAATGTCCGATTTTAATGGAATTATGTAATTATATTGGCGAAGTAATGAGTAGAGATAATACGGCAGAAAGCATATTTTTAGGTGATTTTAATACCTGGTTGAATAAAAAGGTAAATTCTAACCAAATTACATTAATAGATGGAAGAGAAATAGGTACAAAAACGATGGATGATACACCAATATTATTAGACCATTTAATGTCAAATTATTATTTAGATATTAATCCAAATACATATGGTATACTTATTCCGGCGACAATGCTATTAAATCGTACAAAATTTGAATGGTTTGCGAGATTATCAGAGAGACAAGTATTAGAATCAAATACAATAATAGGAAATTATATATTAGTGTATTCAGGTAAAAAAGAAGACGAAGGTGTATTAGAACCTTTACAGATGAAACCTGATTGGGTTGGTTTTTGGAAAACACCTGCGTATCCGGGATTATACGGATTAAAACCGAATTTCTTAGGTGATAATTTAATAAAACATGATTATACAGGTAGATAATTTTTGTCATTAAAATGAAACTCTAATAATAATTTAAAAAATTAAATTATTATCCTATTTAAAGGAAGAAACCCGAACTTATCCTTGGCCTAACTACCCATATATTACACCCGGCGGGAATTGAACCCGTGTCTTATCTTTGGAAGAGATATATGCTACCATTGCACCACAAGTGTTTAAAAGCTCCTACCAGAATTGAACTGATAACCTATAGGACTGCGGCCTATTGCTTTACCATTCCCTAAAGGGAAAAGAGAGCAAAAAAATTACCCAATAGCAGACTTGAACTGCTGTCAACGACTTATTAAATCGTCATCCTAACCACTAGAAGAATCGGGTATATATCGATTCCGAAGGAATCGGGATCGAACCGATGACCTTCGGATCGACGCTCTACCAACTAAGCTAAAGTCCGTTAAATATATATATCATTATTTCTTTAAATAGTTTTTAGTAAATATATAATAATTGCATTCAGTGGGATTCGAACCCACGCAGTATTTACTACCAGGTCTTAAGTCTGGCGCCTTGGACCGACTCGGCCATGAATGCGTTATGGTTTAAATTTAATTTGTTAAGTTTTTCATTTCAAGTTTATATTAAGTTTTCATTTAAGTTTATATTAAGTTTTCATTTAAGTAGTCTTTTTAACAATTTTTTTCTTTTTTGGTTCTGGATCGACAGCTGCACTTACAGGTGCTACACTTACAGGTGCAGGGGATGGTTTCGGAGCCTGAGTTAAAACTTCTTCGTCGTCTCCTTCATCGTCACTTTCGATCATAGCATTAACAGTGGATGGGTCTACATCTGCTTCATCGTGTATAATTTGAGTTTCTAAGTTGCTTTTATCGTTATCAGATAATTCTAATAGACACACCCCTTCTGGAATACGCTGAGTTTGAGGTTTCTTAACTAAAGCGTGTACAACATTCCAGGTAATTGATACCTTGGAATTAGTGATCCAAATAGTAGGTTGTAAAATAAATTTTGCTTTTAAAATTTTACCAGACAAATAATTTAGCGGAGAAGCGCCATTCTTTCCATTATCAGATTTTACAAACAAAGGTTTTTTATCTTCGTCGAAAACTTCGACTTGCCAACCTGTTTTCCATTCGGCTAATTTAGCTGGTAGTGAAGGAGCTTTGGTATAATCTAATTCAAGTTTATCTTTAGAAATTTTTGGATATTTTAACATAGCATTAAACATAACATCAATAACTTGTGGAATAGCATTTTTAAGTCCTAACCAATCCATCGAATTTTTTAATGCTGCTGCTTTTACATCTTCTTCAAATTTTTTGAGAAATACTAAGAATTTACTGGCTTCTTCGTCGGGGTATTCATCATTTGGAAACTGAAGTGAAACAGACCACTTACCGGTAGGTTCCTTATTTTGATTTAATCCTTCTTTTGCTCCCCAAGTAGTAATTACAGGAGTTACAACATTTAAGGTTTGATTAGTGTTTTTATTCATAATATTAATTACTTTTCCACCAGATGGTCCAGGTCTAGGTTTAGAGAACTTAAGTAAATTATTAAGTAGTCCAAAATTAGTGCCGTCGATGAAATCTTGAGGGGATGCCATTATGTATATACATTATTAATATGGGATATCTTTAAATCAATTTTTTTTTATATTCAATAAAAGAATATGAGTAAACATTTGCTTTGCTTTGCTTTGCTTTAATTTAATTATATTAGTCTAATAATATATATAATAAAAATAATTCAAAAAGAATATATTAATAAATATATATGAGTATTTTAACTACTAAAAATATTAACAATGCTATTTTAAAAGCACAAGACCCGTTAAATGCCTATATAAACAGTATTAACGTAAAATGTCAAAAAATAATTCAAGAAATGAAACCTTGTAAAAAATTAAAAAAAATACATGATGAAGAAATAATTATTCCGACTTATTCGAATTATACGATATTATTAGAATATGATTATAATCTAAAGCAATTAAAACAATTCGCCAAAAGTTATAAATTAAAGGTGGGTGGAAACAAAGATGAATTAATATTACGTGTGTTTTCTTATCTATATTTATCAAATTTAATAATAAAAATTCAAAAAAATATAAGACGAATGTTTGTTAAAAAATATAATGAGTTACATGGTCCTGCTGTATTGAAAAGAAATTTATGTATAAATAAATGTGATTTTGTTACGATGGAGCCTTTAAATGAAATTAATTATCATCAATTTATAAGTTATACAGACAATGCAAACAATATTTATGGCTTTGATATAGTTTCTCTCTATAATATGTTTAAAAAAACAAATAAACCCATAGAGAATCCTTACAATAGACAGGTATTTCCTAAATCAGTATTAGTAAATATGCAAACAATAATAAAATTATGCAAAATATTAAGTATACCAATTAATTTAACATTTGAAGACGAAAAAGTATCCATCGAAAAAGAATTAGAATTGAGGATTCTCTCATTGTTCCAAAAAATAGACGCATTAGGAAATTATACTGATCCTAAATGGTTCCATAATTTAAATGAAATTCAGTTAAAAAAGTTTATTAAAGAATTAAGCGATATTTGGCGATTTCGCGCAAATTTAACAACAGAAGTAAAAAGAAAAATATGTCCTCCGTCTGGCGAACCATTTAGTAGATTAAATTATAGCATATTAAATATGGAAACAAGTATAATTATCTTAAAAAAGAGTACGTTAGATGTTTTGGAGAGATTTATTTGCGGGTTAGATTTAGGCAGTCAACAATTAGGTGCTAATTTAGTACTTTGTGCGCTAACTTTAGTAAGTAATGACGCCGCAAACGCCTTACCTTGGTTTTATGAGTCTGTCTATTATTAAAAGAAAATATACAATATTTGAATAACTCCATATTATCGTAATAATATATATTATTTGCGTTAAATTACTTAAAAAGTAATCATTTAGATAATATATAAGATGCCCTCTAAAAAGGTCCCTGTTAAACCTGAAGTCGATACGACTCCTGTTGTTCCTGTTCCTGTTCCTGTTCCAACTTCTGTGCCTGTTTCTGAACCAGTAGTGAAGAAAGTGAAGAAAGTAAAATCAGAACCATCTGTCGAAACGCAACCGAGTGTAACCCCAACTGTTCCTGAAGTATCTCCTGTTATTCCGGAAGTGGTCCCAGTTACTGATGTACCAGAGGTGACCGAAGTTCAAGTAACTGAAAAATCGGTTGAATTTCTTGCTAAATTACAGCAATTAGGTGTGTTGTTAACATCATTAAAGGTCGAATATAAAACTCTTGAAAGACAATGGGCTCGTGAATTGAAACTAGCCCAAAAGCAATCGTCTAAACGTAAAAGAAAGGCAGGTAACCGCGCACCATCGGGTTTTGTTAAACCAACGCGTATTTCTGCTGAATTAGCTACTTTTTTGAATAAGCCATTGGACGCTGAAATGGCTCGTACTGAAGTTACAAGTGCTATTAATGGTTATGTTAAACAACATAAGCTACAAGACAAGGAAAATGGGCGTAAAATCAATCCAGATGCTGCGCTCACTTCTCTATTAAAGCTAAAAAAGGAGGACGAACTAACTTATTTTAATCTTCAAAAGTATATGTCTCCTCATTTTATCAAGCCAGTGCCAAAGGTTCAACCGGTCGCTTAAATTAAAAATAAATTAGTATAAATTAGTATAGATTAGTAAAAAATATAAAAATTATATGTAATAAAAATATTCCATATAATATTATAGATGTCGTTGAGAAGTTTCAAAATCTTCGATACTATCGTCGTCTGATTCATAATTAATAATTTGATTATATAAATCATCTTTACGAATATGTGGTTGATATTTTAATACTATATCAAAAGTAATATTTTTATCGTCTTTATGTAACTGGTATTTTTCGTTTAAGATATATCTTGCTGCAAAAGTAGCGTCAATAATTTGTGTTTTTAATATGTCTAAAAGTTTAACTGTATAAATATTAGCTTTCAAAGTTTGTCTTGAATATTTTTTTAAATATAAATCGATCATTATTTATATAATAAAATAAAAGTTTTTATATTTTTTTTGGAAATATAAATCCATTTGTTTTTAAAATTTCTATGACTTCATCATTATTTTTAATGTCATTATAATTAATATTGCTTTTTTTAATTACAATGTCGTCAACACAATCATTTATTTTAAACATTTGGTAAATTTTATCAAATGCGTGTTTATCTTTGATTAAATCATCAATGCTTTTATGTTGTTTATAATAGTTAAAAATTTCGTTTAATGTAAGATCCGTAAAAGGATAATTAATATTATAGTCGGTTCCCGATAAAATACATATTTTTGTTAGTATTTCTTGTGAAATATCTAGTTCTTTAAGTATAAGCGATAAATCATAAAAAACACATGTATGGTTTAATAAACTAATATATCTAATAACGTTCGGACATCCATATACAAACATATCCATGTCTTCACTCACACATCCCCAAGTAATCCCTTTTATACAAAGTGATGCACATATTTCATCTGCCTCACTTGGAGAATCATAATAGGTAAATCCGAAAGCAGTGATAAGTTTCTTAATTAAATCAACGTCCAATTTAGTAATATGTATACATTTTTTCTTAAGAGCATTAACATATTGACTATCATTTTCTTCGCTAGAATTTATTAATCTATAATATTCTTCTTGTGCTTCTTTTTTCTCTTCTTTTCTTTTTTTAAGAAGTGTATGCTTTTCAATAGGTGGTTTTCCATCAAATACAAAAATAGGAGTAATTTTATATTCTTTAAAAAGTAAACACATTAAATACATATTTTCAACTAATAAATTGTCTGATAAAAATTTATACATATAAATACTAATATCAACTGCAACAGTTTTATTAATAAAATTATCTAAATGGTGTATTTTAATTGCATTAGCTGTATTTTCTCTAAATAACCTATTTAAGTCTTTAATTCCCATATAATTTTAATTGTCGAATAAATACAATAAGTTGTTTCAATTCAATTTTTTGATGTATTTGTTAATCTATCTCGCAAACTGTCATCCTTAAATTTGTTAGTAAAAAATTATTTTTATTAAGACTATTTAAAAACAACTGTGTTTTTTTAATATTATTAATTAATAATGTGGTTTTATAATTTTCGTCGATATATTTACAAAACTTAATCTGATTATTAAATGTTTTTTTAAACTGTAATATATTTTGGTTGTTAATATTACACCATTGCAAAAAATTAGAAAACTTATTGAATAAGACAGTTTTAATAATATAATAAGACAAAACATTGGTATTTTCTTTATAATTCATTTCTCTCCAATATATACTTTCTTTTTTATCAGAATATAAATCAGTATATCCGTTTGGTAATTGCATAAAACGTAATATCTTTACTGTTTGTAAAAAACTATATTTTCTTTCTAAATTAAGAAAATAATAGGCTAGAGAGATAAATTCGTTAGTTTCATTTCCCATAATAGGATTATTTAATAATAAAAATGCGAAAAACAATGAATTAATAATTTCCGCCCAAAATTCAGTATAACACTCATATAAATTAACGTCTGATTTAACTTTAAAAATATTTAAAATACAGTTTGTAACATGTGTGTTATTCATATCAGAAAAATCAAGTCCAAAATTATGGAAGGTTTCGTGAATAAGTACTTTAAACCATTCTTCTTTACGAAATATAATAATTTCAGATATATCAGATTTTAACGGGCATGTAGTGGTGAATGCGGTGTTAACATTAATTTCATCTAAAACAAAATCAATGTGATTAGATGGTAATTTTTTTTCTAAATGGGTTAAATAAATATAAATTGTGAGAGAAGGCGAACAAGTTTTTGAGGAATATTTATTTAAAATATATAACCACATAGTAATATTAAATATATATTTGTTATATTTAAGTGTACTGGGTTTATCGTGTTTATCTTCAGAAATAAAATATATTTTAAAATTTCGTTCATAGAGAGAAAAAGAATAAAGTATTTCAGTAACCGAAAAGTTATCAATTGTATTAATTACTTCCTTAGGAAAACTCATATAATTAAATTTACGTGGTTTTGAAATATCTCTCATAGACTGAATTTTTTTAGTATGAATTGAATAATACCCAGGTTTGTTTTTAACAAATAATGCATACTTATAAGCTTCTAATAAATCCATATAAAGGGTTAATAAAATTTGTCGTGTTTGTTTGTTAGCTTTTATAGGTTCGATAAAATTTTCGCTAATCATTTTTATTAAATTTTTACTTTTATTTGAAATGATAGATTTCATTTATAATAATATAATAAATAAATATTTTGATAAAACAACTTAAAAATGTATAAACATAGAAAATATGAAATCACAAGACGTGAATATAGGGTTAGGCAATAATCAAAATATTGTAGATAGTTTAAAACCAATGTTATTAACAATGTTAATGGTAAATTCGAGTAAAGATACAAATAACGGTAATATTTTTAATATGGTATGGAGTTTTATAGCATTGGCGTTAATCGAATGGTTTATTATAAATATTAAACAATTTGCTGACTTTATAATTATTTATGGTAAGAATTATGTAAATTTAAAAATAAAAAAAAATATAACAAATAAATTAGCATCAGGAGTAAACAATTTAATAAATTTAGAGAAAAAGTCAACTTTAGTAATATCTCTTGATTTAGAAAATAGTAAAACCCCTATTATTCACGCAATTTTAGACATAGTTACAAATGCGCCAAATACAAAATCGATTTCTTTTTCAAATAACACATTTACTTTAAATTATTATGACCCAATAGAAATTAAAAAAGATTTATTTATTAAATTGTTAGATGGAACAAACGATACTGAATTAAAAACAACACACTTAGAAATTTATAGTTATACCATGAATATGTGTGAATTGCGCGAGGAAATCGACTTAATTGTCCGTGATTATTTAAATAAAATAAAAAATAAATTAGGAAATCAAATATATTATTTTAGTCAATTACATACAAATAATCAAGATAAAACAAAAAATATAAATTTACCTACACTTCATTTTACAATGAAACCATTTTATACAAATCGTATGTTCTATAATTTATTTGGCGACGAAATAAAACTAATACGTAAAAGAGTAGAATTTTTTAAAGATAATAAAAAATGGTACGACCAAAAAGGGATACCTTATACGTTGGGAATATTAATGTCTGGTCAACCAGGCGCAGGGAAAACTTCGACTATTAAATGTTTGGCAAATGAATTAAAAAGGCATATTATTAATGTACAACTAACAAATGATATGACAAAATCACAATTAGAAAACTTGTTTTTTGATGATTTAATAAATGTAACCCAAAATGGAAAAACAGAGCAATTTTCAATACCAATTGATAAACGATTATTTATAATGGAAGATATTGATTGTGAATGTGATATAGTATTTGAGAGAAAAACAAAAGAAGAAGAAATAAATAAAGACGCAATTATATTTGAATTACAGGGACAAATAAGACAATTAACAGAGATACTAAATAATCCGGAAAAGGCAACTCAACGAGTAATTCTAAATAGTCCTCAGTCTACAACAAATAAGGAAAAAACAAATAATAGTGGAGAGAAAATAACGCTATCATTTCTATTGAATTTGTTGGACGGAATATTGGAAACCCCGGGCAGAATAGTAGTGATGACAACAAACTTTTTAGAAAAATTAGATACAGCTTTAATTCGTCCAGGTAGATTTGACATTACAGTAAATTTTACAAAATGTAAAAAAGAAATGATTGTTGATATGTTAACTTATTATTATGACTGTAATGTATTAGAAGAAGAATATAGTAACCGAATATTAGCTTTGGAAGACTATGTTATCTCTCCGGCGGAGTTATCAAAGGTTTTATTTGAAAATTTCGGTAATTTGGCTAATGCTGTTACAAGTTTGGAGAAAATTGAAAAAAAACATATAGAAGAAAGAGAAAAAAGAGAAGAGCAAAAACGATTAGAGCGTGAAAAGAGGGAAAAAGAACAAGAAAAACAAAATACATTGGAAACGAACGAAGAAAATAACAACTGTCGATTATTAGAAAAAATAAAATTAAAAATGGAGATCGGAAAGACGGAGGTCGGAAAGACGGAGGTCGGAAAGACGGAGGTCAATAAAACAAATAATTTATCAGATACGAATAACATAGAACGTAAAAATATAAATTCGTCTAAACCAAAGATTGTAAAAAAAGAAGTAAAAAATGAAAAAAACGACAATTTATTAACTGACCTTAGTGCGTTTGATATGTATCAAAATAATAACGAATTATTTAAGAATGTAAGTAATTTAGATATAATTTCAAATAGTAATTTAGATATAATTTCATATAACGATACTAAAGAAATAGAAAATAACGAACATTATCAAGGGTTTGAAGTAAGTAATGTATATGGCATTATATCTGTTGAATAATAATATATATAAAATAATTATATTATATATATGTCAATTTCAAGAAATTATTTAAATTATGGGCAATATTTAGGTGCACAAAGATGTTGTGATTTTAGAGGTCAAGGCCCAGTAGGACCTCAGGGGCCGCCTGGTCCAGCTGCAGTAGGTCCTCGTGGATATACTGGTAATACAGGTTCTGAAGGTCCTACAGGGCCAACAGGTAGAAGTTGTAGAGGCCCGACTGGACCACAAGGGTTGCCTGGTCCTGCGGGAGGTCCTACAGGAGTAGACGGTCCAACTGGCTACACTGGGGCAACAGGTTACACAGGAGCACAAGGTCCTCAAGGTATACAAGGTATAACTGGTTCACAAGGTCTGACAGGAGCACAAGGTTCTCAAGGTATACAAGGAAACACAGGTTCACGAGGCCCAACTGGTTCACAAGGGCCAACTGGATCTCAAGGAGCACAAGGGAATCAAGGTAATACGGGTTCACAAGGCCCAACTGGCTCTCAAGGAAATCAAGGGAATACAGGGTTACAAGGCCCAACTGGTCCACAAGGATCTACTGGTGGTTACGTTTCTGTTATTTATGGCAATTATTATAATAATGCATCACAAACAGTTAACTCGGGTAGCAATCAAGAACTAATTTTACAAAGTACTTTTTTATCAGACGGAATAACTTTAAGCACAAACCAAATTATTTTAAATACAACAGGAATATATTATGTAACTTTAGTATCAGAAGTGTCATCGTCAACAAATGGAACAATTGTAAATATTTGGTATAGAATAAATAATGTTGACGTAACCTTTTCAAATAATAAGTTTACATTTACAGGAGGCGGTGGTAACAGTCAATTAATCTCATTATCAAATTTAATAAGTGTAACAGCAAACGATATTCTAACATTTTATATAAACTCAACCGCGACCATAACATTAACAGCAAATTCTGCGACTGGTACAAACCCAGCAACACCGTCTAGCGAAGTAATAATATATAGGATTGCTTAAAATTAAGCAAATTCTTTGCGAATTTTCTCTCTAACTAACATTAAATCATCATAAACTTCCGGCGGGGATCCTCGCATATAATGTAATAATTTTGCATCATTTGTGGCTAACAATAAATGTTTTAAGTCTTCATTTTGCGTAAATTTTGCATATTGTGCATCATAGATTTCTTTTTTATTTCTACTACCATAAAAGTCTGGATCAATAGAAACCTGAATTGGCCTTAAAAGTTCTTTTTCAAATTTCCCTGATTTACTGCCAGCTGCTTTTGCTAATACGGGGTCCTTAGATAAGTCTGTTTTAGAGTCAAGAGAGAAACTAAGATAAAATTCTGGATTCCCTTTTTTAAATTTAGAACCTTGATAATAATGTTCAACTGAATTCCATTTATGGTTATCAAGCGTAAAAGGTTGTACCCAAAAATTAGAAAGCTTTTTACGCCACTGAGGTATGGTAGCTAATTCAGCAAATTCTTTCAGTCTATCATTTGGTATTTTCTCTCCCGAACCTTTACCCGGAAGTGGTTTATCATTTGATTTTGAGTAAAAAACTAATTCAACGTTATCATTATACAAGGCACGAATACTACTTTCATTAAATTCGTCTTCAATATCCTTTGAATTTGTTTTAACGGAATTCTTAAATTTTTGAAAATCTGGAATAAGAGAGAAAGGTCCTGCATTTCTCTCCAAACATTTATCAGTAATTAGTTTTTTAATGTCATAAGGTATCTCACTAAATTTAAATATTAATTTATTTTTATAACCAATAAGTTTATAATGATCGCCAGTATGTTCAACAATAATATAAAATTCCGGAGTAAATATTCCTTTGTTTTCTAAAATAACATCGTTTAACTGCCCACATTGAATAACATTCTTAACATCACCAGTTTTATAATTATCGCTTGAGAGAAGAATTAACTTAATATTTAGTATTCTCTCTAACGTAGAAATAGCCCAAGTATCTGCCCAAAAGTCACACTTACTAATTTTAGTTTTAAATTGTTCTAATGAAACAATACCTTTCATAAATTTAAATTCTTGTAAAATTTTATTAGTTACTGCTTTTTCTTTAACAAGGCGGTCGTGTTCTATTTTAACGTGTTTTGCTTCATTAACGATAATTACTTGTTGATCGCGATCAATAACTGTCTGTAGTTTTTCTTTTAAAACGCTATATTGTTGAGCTAGTTTTTTAATTTCATTTGTTTCAGTTACTAAAGCCGCATTATACATATCAAAATGTTCTTTGTAACTGGAAAAAATAGATTCAGTCGCTTCATCGGACAATTTTTTCCTTAATTTATTTACAGTAGTTTGTTGGTAAATCGAAGAAAATGCGTCACGAATGGTAGCAAATAAACAATCGCCACCCCCTTCATTATCAATAATAGTATAATTATTGTTCGTCATAAAAGATTGTACCCAATTGTCGGATTTTTCTGCGTTAAATTGTGTTTTTAAAATTTTTGCTTGTTTACTGGTTTCTTCTTTTAATAAAGGAGGTAACGCAATTCCTTTTGTTAACACAAATATGTCTTTTCTTTCTTCAGGTATGTCATAAAATTCAGAATATTCTACTTTTTCATCATCATTTTCTTCGTCATTTATATCCTCTTCTGTATCTTTTTTAGCCTTTAAGGGAATATCAGGTTCTAATCTAAGTTTTTCAAGCATTTCTCTCGAAACAAATGAATAAAAAAGTGGTTCATTAAAATTATCAAAATCTATATCTCCACTATTAGTACTATTAAACAAAGTAAAATAATCAGATGCAAATATTTCAAATACTCCAATTTGAATAACTTTGTTATTCTTTTTAACTAAATAAATTGGAAAAAAAAGAATATTCTTATCTTCAAATGTGTTTTTAGCATTTCCGATAGCAACAATAATATCAATGTCATTATATTCAAGTTGATATAAATTAGCCTCCATACTAAAATCATCTTTATAAACAGTTTTTAATTCTGGATAACTAACATTTTCGTCTAATTTTGAGAGAACCATATTTATAATTTATTGAAATATTTTTATATTCAAATAAATTAAAAACAATTTATAAAAAAACTAATCGTCCTCTTTTCTTTCGGAAAAATATTTAAATATGTCATACTTAAATTCCTGAGAAAAATGGTTTGTAGGAATTAATATACCAACTGTATCTTTAGTTAAATGAATGTAAGGATTAAATTTATGATTTCGTAGTATAAAAGTACGTTCCACATATTTCCTATTTTTATGAGAACCGTGGTAATAATGTCTAATCACTCCAGGCACATACCCCAACCGTAAATTGATTGCCTTTTTTTCGTAGTTCATAACATCTGTATTAAAAGAATAAGACAAATCGCATTTTTGTATCATAGCTAAAGCCATAATATAATCTCCTGCACCTAATATTGCATTTTCATATAAACCATCTAACTGTTCATATGCTTTTCTAGTTATTGCCCATGCATATCCACAATGCCAATAATCAAAAGTGCCTTTCGGATAAAACTGTGATCTTTTTTTACAATAATTATAACCGAATCCGCTACATATACCTAATGTGTTTTCCGTTTTATCCATATTAACGGCGTGACTAAAAAGTTGAACCATATCTTTATGTCCATGTAAAATTTTTAATGTATCCATAGCCCATGTAGGACTATCAAATTCAATATCAGCATCAATCCACGCAAAAGCTTTATAATTTGACGGTAATAAATAATTAACCCCTAAATTAATCATATTTTCCTTATGCCATAATGGTGTCGTAGTACGTAATTGTAAATGTCTTTTATTATTTTTCTCAGTAACTTGAAACGTTTGATTTCCGTAAGCCATTTCAACAATATATAATAATACGTCAGGTTCTTCGTCTTCAAAACGATTTACGAACTGATGTAATAATTCGTATCTACGTTTGTATAAACATGGATTTGAAATAACAATAATAACGTGTAATTTATCTTCGATGGGTGTATTATTTTTAATTGCTTTTTTAATTTCGTTATTAGTATAATATATACTATCCGAACTTTTTGTAAGCTTTTTTATTTCATCTGAATTATTTGTAACAATTTCGTCATTAGTGGTATATGGATATTCATTCGGATGCGATAATTTGCTATAAGAATATGGATACTCATTTGGATGCGATAAATTACTATAAGAATATGGAAAAGATATTTCTTCGTACGGTAACGCAATTACGTGTGGTATATTAGTTAATTCTGTGGCACAAGGAATATTATTATTATTCTCATTGTCATTATCATTATCATTATCGTTAGCCAATGTAGTATTTTTATTAACCGACTTAATATAGTTATTCATATATACTATATACTATATGTTAATACATATTTTTATATTTATTTACCATAATATATATTTTTTGAAAAACTTTTCTTTTTTTAATTCATTAATATAAAACCAATAGCGTTTTCTTTTTGTAACAATCGCGTAATTTTGCTTATTCGTCTCAAATTGAACTAAAAATTCAATAGTCTGTAATTTATTATATTTATGAAATTTAATTAATTTAGAAATACCATAATAATCACATATTGTCATAATATCTTTTAATGTAAAATTATCATTATAATTAATAATATGAGAAATATTAATACTATTATATTCTAATACAGGATTAGTTTCTGTTTCTAATTTATTAAACAAATCTAATAAATTTTCTTCATTATCAAGTAAATGAATATTGTCATTATTATCGTTGTCATCAATTAAATCAATAGTAATATTTTCATTTGAAATAATATCCATAATTTAAATATATATACAAATATTTAAATTATTATAAATAAATATTAAATTTACATTTCTATCATATCCATAAATTTAAATAAAGATTTACTGGTTAAACTTTTGTAATCTTTAATTTTACTTTTGGCAATAAATTCAATGATTTCTAATATAGTTTTTCCCTGAATTAAATGTTTATCTAACAAAATAGGTTCAATCATATCTTTTTTATATAAAATAGCAATAATTTCAGTAATTTCTTCGACTTCTTTTTTTTTATTTTCAATATTAATTAAACTATAAACCTGTGTAAGTAAATTAGCAATAATTATGACAATTTGGTCTTTGGAAACTAAATTCGTATCCATTAAATTTAGATAAAAACTAGCGAGAGATTTCCTTTTTTCACTAATTTCATTGTTTTTAATAAATTGATTATAATCAACAGAAGCATCAACATAGTCAATATTTATAAATAAATCAATAAAACTAGAAAAATTTGTTTCAAAAACTGTTTTCATCATTATATATTTATCACTTAATTCACGATACAAATTGGAATATATTTTTGAATAAAACCGGTTAGTTGAAGCAATATCAAAAATAATTGAAGCGATATGTAACATATTTTCGTCGGTTTCATTAATTTCTAATAAATCATTAATAACTTTACAAATATTATGAAAAGTTTCTTGATAATTTTTATCAGTTAATTTGTTTAAATGACTTCTAATAATATCAACTTGTTTATCAAATTCGTTTTTAGTTGTATTTTGAAAAGTTTTTAATGCATTCCATTCATTTTCATTAATTTCAGTTGCTTTGGTTTTACCAAAAGACTTTATTTTATTCTTTTTAAAGGAAAAATTATCCTTTTCATTTGATTTAGCAATAATTGTAACCGGTTTATTTTGAAAATTTGGTGTTTTAATATAATCGGGTGCTCCAACCTGTTTGGCTAATTCAGAAATAATTGCAATAGTTTCGTCAGATAACTCATAATTAAACCCATTAAAAATAATACTATTAACAGTATCTAGTGAATAAATTAATTTGGTTGTCATTAGAGATAATTATAGTTAAGCGACATGTGTTTATATCAATTTATTAATATAAAATAATAATGAAATAAACTTAAATAGATATGATGATATATAATATATGACATCAATAAAAGAAATAGATTCATATGAATTCGAGTATTGGGATGAGTTAGAAATTGACCAAAAATTATTAAGAGGTATTTTTGCGTATGGGTTTGAAAAACCAAGCCCTATACAAAAAAAAGCAATCATACCATTAATAAAAGGAAAAGATTTAATAGCTCAAGCTCAATCAGGAACAGGAAAAACCGCAACATTTACGATAGGAGCGTTAGCAAATATAAATATATCTGAAAATAGTACCCAAGTATTAGTATTATCACCTACTATTGAATTAACAATACAAACAGCAAAAGTATTTACAAGCATAAGTGAGTTAATGGACGGATTAAGAGTACAAACATTGTATGGTGGTTTAAAATTAGAAGAAACAAGTAGTTTTTCAAATAAAAATATTCCCCATGTGATATGTGGATGTCCTGGTAGAGTGTATGATATGATGAGACGAGATAAAATTTCAATAAAAACAATAAAATTATTAATATTAGATGAAGCAGATGAGATGTTATCGTCAGGATTTAAAGACCAAGTATATAATATATTTCAGTATTTAAACAATGACATCCAAGTGGCGTTATTTACGGCAACGTTACCTGAAAACGTAAAACCAATAATTGAAAAAATAATGCGAGACCCAGTTGTAATAAACGTAAAAAAAGAAGCATTAACATTAGAGGGAATAAGTCAATTTTATGTGGCGGTTGATAGCGATAATGATAAATATCTTACATTAAAAGATTTATTTTCATATTTAACAGTATCTCAATGTATTATTTATTGTAATAGCATAAAAAGAGTGAACGATTTATATGACATAATGAAACAAGATGGATATCCGGTATCTATGGTTCATAGTAATATGGATAAAACAGTTAGAAATGCTTCATTTACCGAATTTAAAACAGGTAAGTCAAGAGTATTAATATCTTCGGACGTAACAGCACGTGGTATAGATATTCAGCAAGTAAGTATAGTAATAAATTTTGACTTACCTAAATGTATACATAAATATCTTCATAGAATAGGTAGAAGTGGTAGGTGGGGTAGAAAAGGTATCGGAATTAATTTTATTACAAGAAGCGACGTCCAAAAATTAAAAGAGATTGAGTCTTATTATGTTAGTCAAATAAATGAATTGCCTGGTGATTTAAAGTTTTTGAAAAATTTATAAAACCAATTCGTATAATTTAAAATATTATTATTTATTTCGTTTATATAATGATAAACAATATAAATACAATATTTAGGCCACCAATTTATTTTAACTCAGAAAAACAATATTTAAATAATAGTATTGTGAAGGATTTAGAATTAATAGAAACAATAGATTTATCGTGTAATTCAGTGTATTCATACATATTGAATACAGAAAATGAGGTTTCAAAGGAGGTAGCAAAGCAATTGGCAACAATATATACTACAGACCAAGAATTTTTAAAACAAAATCAAAATTTAATAATAAATTATAAAACAAATATTTTAAATGAGAAATACAGTGATTATTCTAATAATTATCAAAAGATAATAGAAGTTTGGGAAGAATTAAAAGGTGAATATGGATTTAGAGAGAAATATTATTATGTAGATTGGGATGCGTTAGATAACTTAAATAAATCTGAGTTTTTTTTATTATCTATGAGCATATATAATTTACTCTCACCTATTTTAATGTTAATAGTTCCAATAATGATATTAATAATTCCGTTTTTTATTCTTAAATTAAAGGGAATTTCAATAAATATGAAAGAATATGTGGACATATTAAAATTAGTTGCAACAAATCATACGATTGGAAAATTATTTTTTATGAATTTTGCAGAATTGGGTACCCAAGAGATATTATATACGATAGTGTCATTAATATTTTATTTGTTTTCAATTTATCAAAACATTACGTTGGTTGCAAGATATTTGACAAATATAAAAAAAATTCATACTCATTTTAATGAATTGAAAATATATTTAAAGAAAACTGTCAATAGTATGAATAATTATTCTCTCTTTAGTAAGGACGAAAATAAATTAAGTGCTCATCACATATTTAACACTATTTTAGACGAAAAATGCTTAATATTAAAGGATATTTATAATAAATTAAATAGTGTTTCAGATTTTACATATTCAATAAAAAATTTTAAAGAGATAGGAAAGGTATTTAAATACTTTTATGAGTTACATTCAGATAAAGTTTATGAAGAGGCTATATTATATGCAATGGGTTTTAACGGATATATAGATTGTCTGGAAGGATTAAAAAAAAATATAGAAAACAAACAAATGAATTATTGTAAATTTATTAATAATCATAAAAAAATAATAATTCACGCAAATTATTATGCCTGTTTAAAAGACCAAACCCCGGTAAAAAATGATATTAATTTAAAGAAACATATGATAATAACAGGACCAAATGCTTCAGGCAAAACAACTGTATTAAAATCAGTGCTAATTAATATAATAACAAGTCAACAATTCGGTTGTGGTTTTTACGACGAAGCAAAAATTGCACCATTTCATTACTTACATTGTTATTTAAATATTCCAGATACTTCAGGAAGAGACAGTCTATTTCAGGCAGAAGCAAGACGTTGTCAAGAGATATTAAATATAATAAATAAAAACATAAATCTCTCGCATTTATGCTTATTTGACGAACTATATTCTGGCACAAATCCGACTGAAGCAGAATCAACCACTACAGAATTTATGAAATATTTAGTAAAATATAAAAAGGTATCTTCTTTATTAACAACCCATTTTATTACAGTTTGTAAAAATTTAATTACTAATAAAAATATAAAAAATTATCATATGGATATTATAAAAGAAAACGACCATATTATTTATACATACAAATTGAAAAGTGGAATATCGGTGATTAAAGGTGCAATTCATGTATTAAAACAATTTAATTACCCAAAAGAGATATTAGATAATCTAAAAATATAATGATATAATGAGAGTAAATTTAGAAACACATTTAATGGCAATTGGGATGTCTATGATTACATTAGGATTTGTAACAATGGTATTTAGTACAATATTAAGTTTATATGGAATATAAAACACAAAGTATTAATTATTTAACTTATTCGTTAGTTAAATAATTAATAAATATAATCTTTTTGTAATAATATATGCCAACATTAGCAGATTTATTTAATCCAGGTATTTTAGTTATTTTGGGAATATTAGTAATAGTTATATCATTTATAGTTATATATTTTCAAACAACTTTAAAAGAACATAGTAAACAACAAAACGAAAAAATAACATCAATGTTTAGCATTGTATCTTCTTTGGCACAAGAAATACAAAGTACAAAACAATTAGCATTAAAATTAGACCAAAATATAAACAATTTAAATAAACAAGTGGGAGGATTTCCAAATATACATTTCGGAAATGCAGTAAACACAACGGTAAATAAAGAAAAGTTAATACCAGTATCTGACGACGAAGATGAAGACGAAGACGAAGATGAAGACGAAGATAACCTATTGAAACCTGAAGATAGTATATGGTTAAATGATTCAAACGAAGATGATAATAACGAGGAAGACGAAAACGAAAACGAAGACGAAGACGAGAACGAAGAAGAAAACGATGACGAAGATGGTATAATTGAAATTGATAAAATTTATACTTACAGAGATAATATGGGTGTAATAGATGAATATAACGTATTTAAATTAAATGTTGATGGGATAGAAAGTAATTCAGGATTTGAAGAATTAAATAAAATAGATAACATAAAATTAAGAGAACCAGAAAATAATTTAAATGAAGAAAATACAAATGAAAACGATGAAACTCAGTTAGAAATTGGGTCGTCTGAGCTAAAAAAAATTGTAATTAATTTAGAAGATAATAATTTATTAACTACGGACTATAAAAAACTGGGTTTAGCAAAATTAAGACAAATTGTAACAGAAAAGGGTTTATCTACTGAGGCTAAAAAGTTAAAAAAAGAAGAATTATTAAAACTACTGAATGTAGTATAAATTATGTTTAATTGTTATAAATTATATAAAAAGAATAATATATAATTTATGAATGAAACTATGTCAATACTTTTAGCAAGTACGCTTTTAGCAATTGGTGGTGTGGGGTTATATTTATATAAAAATTCGGATAAACAATGGTCTGAGAACTCGTCTGTAGAATATGATGAGACGAAACTATTTAAAAACGACGAAGATGACGAAGATAGTGAATTATCTGTTGAAAAAGACGAATTTATTCCAGCATCAGAAAGTCAAGAAGAATATAAACATAAAAAACAAAATAAAACAAAACGAAATAAAAGAAACGGAGGCACAAAAAGAAGATATTATTATTAAAATTCCGCATTGAAAGTAAAAACGTCATTATCACATTTTTTATTAGCTAATGCATATGCGTCTACTTTACGGTCAAAAAAGTTGGTTTTACTTTCCAAACTAATTAACTCCATAAATTGAAAAGGATTATTTACACCATAAATTTTTTTATATCCTAATTGAACGGCTAATCTATCCGCGCAAAATTGAATATATTGTGACATCATATCCGAATTCATACCAATTAATTTACATGGTAATGCGTCACAAATAAATTCAATTTCAATGTCAACCGCATCTTTAATAATTTCATATACACGTGATTTATCCACTTTTTTTAATAATTTAGAATACAATAAAATAGCAAACTCACAATGTAGGGCTTCGTCTCTAGAAATAAGTTCGTTCGAAAAGGTTAATCCTGGCATTAATCCGCGATTTTTCAACCAATAAATGCTACAAAATGCGCCACTAAAAAAAATACCTTCAACGCACGCAAAGGCAATAAGACGTGTCGCAAAACTACTTCGATTATCACGTATCCATTTTTGGGCCCAATCAGATTTTTTTTTGATACATGGATAATTTTCAATAGCATGAAATAATTTAGATTTTTCATCAGCATTTTTAATGTATGTTTCGATTAAAGTAGAATATGTCTGCGAATGTATATTTTCCATCGCTATTTGAAAACCATAAAATGCTCTCGCTTCAGATAATTGAACATCCATCATAAATTTAGATGCTAAATTTTCTAAAACAATTCCGTCACTTGCAGCAAAGAATGCCAAAATCATTGAAATAAAATATTTTTCGTCCTGAGATAAGGTATCCCAATGATCAATATCTTTAGATAAATCAATTTCTTCTGGTCGCCAAAAACAATCTACTTGTTTTTGATACATATCCCATATATCATTATGCTTAATTGGAAACATGACAAATCTATTATCGTCTGGTGCAAGCAAGGGTTCTATAGTTCCTTTGGACATCCTAAATTATATATAGCCAAGATTTTAAATTAATTTTATTGAATAATAATAATAATATATTTTAAGAATATGCAATCAGGATTACCTTTAATTAATTTGTCTTTAGCACAAAAAGACGAACAATTTATTAAAATACATTATTTAATAGAAGCAAAAAGAAATATGTTACTTGAAAAACAACAAAAGTTAAAATATATAAAAAAGAACAATGAATTTTTAGACGATGTAAGAAAAGACTATATTAAATATAATAACTATATATTAAAACAAAAACAGGAACAAATGCTAGCGTTAAATTTATTAAATAAATATATTAAAGATTTGCGTAAATCCGGACAATTAAGTAAAAATAATATAGCAGACGCAAAACTCGAACAAAGAAAAATATTGCATGAATTAGACCTTATTAAAAAAAATATAGACACGTTAATGAATGAAACTTAATTAAAAAAATGTTTAGAAATTTTATAACTACACAATATATATAT
>Ga0214923_10002499_pt1 | contig 24379 bp, 18 predicted proteins | sample LL1510_MetaG_FD_177993 | JGI IMG/M metagenome (GOLD analysis project Ga0214923, IMG submission 177993) | Freshwater microbial communities from Lake Lanier, Atlanta, Georgia, United States - LL-1510 | ecosystem: Environmental > Aquatic > Freshwater > Lake | place: USA: Georgia | collected...
TTGCTAACTCTAATGTTGTTTCATTTGGTATTAATAACGCTAACAATTACATTAGTCTTATCTTCGCCGGAGGTGCCGGTATTACCTTGCAGGGCTTTGATGCAGCTGAAGCAATTGCGATAACTAGAACATTTGGTACTGCTGGGGCGAATACTGGTCTATTCGGTACTATTTCTTCAATCCCTACCTTCAGCTCATAATCTCAAATTAACTACCCAAAGCCCCCCTCAACTGGGGGGCTTTTTTATTATTTAATTAAGCTTCTATTTCTTGGATTTCATGGCTGTTAATGGCAACTGGCTTGAATTATTTTTTTCGGGTCACAGGCTTGCGGCAGAAGTTAGTCTTTTTGCCTATGCTTTTTCAAATCTAGATTTTGTCCTAGAGCCCGAACTCATATCTATTCAACGTTCCTATGGTTTTGCCATTGATCAGCCTGCCTTCACTGATCCATCTACTCCCCTGTATTCCCTGTCCCTGCAATATCAACAATCTGCTAAGCAATCCGCTGATCTACATTCCTTAATCAAGCAACAGCCTTTTTATCCTGATCCTCTCTTGTTATTGGGGCTTGCTTATTTATTACCCACTGCCCCATCTGCAGATCAGCGCCATCAAACCTTTCAACGGCTTGGTCGTTTGCTATCACTACGTTTTCCCCATCGGCCTGATCTTGTTTTGCAGTTGATTGCTGCTGATGCTGCCTTTGCACTACTTAAATCTTTGCCAGATCATGCCCTCCCCGCTTCTTCCTATTACGCCAATACCCAATGTGCAATATTTCATCTTCAGGCCCTCTGGGCAAAAGGTCGTTACCAAGCTCTGCATCACACCTATATTCATTACATTCTTAGCTGTCGTTGGTTTCCCCATAGTGATTTCCTGCTCCGTGGATACACAATAATTGCCCGCATCGAACGCACCGATCGTTTATTTCGTGATATCCATCAGCGTAATCACCACGAACTTCAGCTCACTACCATCAGTAATATGCTATTCACGGCCCTTGGCCTCGAGCAGCTTGATCATTCCTATATCTCCAAGTTAGTTGCTGATTACCACAGTCTTTCTGATCTTCCTGCCATTGATTCCTCAAGTTCTCCCCTGCCCCTGCAGATTTCTGAAAAGCCTTTAATAGCGATAGTTTCTGCAGATCTTCGTTTACATCCTGTTGGTCGCTTTTGGTTGCCCATTGCCCGTGAGCTTCAGCATCATTTCAAGCTTGCACATCTCGCTTTTAATCGTTTGGATGATGATTTAATTCGCCGTGAATTGCAGTCTTTTTCCCACAGTTGGCATCCGCTTGATGCCAATGAAGACGTTGGTAACTTATTGGCTGAGTTGCAACCCCAACTATTACTTGATCTCGGTGGCCACACCGCCGACAACCGTCCCGCAATCCTCAATAAACGCCATGCCCCTGTGCAGGCCACCTATCTAGGTTTTTACGGGCCCAGCTATGGCCGCCAATGCGATTGGTGGATCCTTGATAAGGCCATCGCCAAGCGCATTAAGCATTCCTATCCCGGCAGTGAACAGATCTGGGCCCTTCCCGGCCCCAGCCTTTGCTTTGATCCCCTTGCCCATGGCCTGCCCCCCCTGGAGCAATTGCGCTACAGCGAACCAGATCACATCTGCCTTGGTTCCTTTAATCACACCCGCAAACTCACAGATAGCTGCATTGAGCGCTTTGCCGCAGTTTTAAAAGATCTCGATACAGCCACCCTGTTATTCCGCTCCCATTCCTTCTACGACCACGCCGTTCGCCGTTGGTTTCTGCAGCGTTTCCTTGATGCTGGGGTAAATCCAGCCCAGCTTCAGCCCATACCCTATGCCGTTTCCGGGCCGGAAAGCTTGCTTGATTACGGCCGCATTCATCTGCACCTCGATTCCTATCCCGTTTGTGGCACCACCACCACCCTTGATTCCATGGCCATGGGTATTCCTGTGCTCACCTGCCCCAATCACCTCTATGCCGGCGCCATCTCCGCTGCCTTGATCGAGCAAGCTGGCTTTCGTGATTGGATTTGCCATAACCCCTCCGATCTCCCTTCCATGTCCAGAGATCTTGCTGAGCGCTATCGCAGCGCCGCCTCCCGTAGGGCCCTGGCCCAGCAGGTGCGTTCATCCCCCGTATGTGATACCCAGGCCATGCCGAAAATGTTTGCTGCCCAGCTCAAGGAAATGCTTCGGGCTGCATCACTACGCGGCTAGCAATCTGCCCCCGCCGCCTTTGCCTAAAAGCTTCCTTGAATTGATTGCTTGATAAGTTTCTCTAGCTGCGCCACCGTGTGGCTATGGCGCCAGCTGGCTTCCAGCGGCCTTGGTAAACCCCCATGGTTTTCCGGTTTTTTCTTGTTTAGTTGTGTTGCCATTGCTTCCCCCAACAGTTGCGGATTTGCACCCATGCAAAATTCCACCGCTGCCCCCTGGCCCTCCAGTTCCCTCAGCATTGGGTTGTCGTCTACCAGTAGCGGTGCCCCGCAGGCCATGGCCTCCAGCACACTCCAGCTCAACACAAAACTATTTGATAGATACACATGTAGATCGCTACGTAAAAATAAATGAACCAGGCTTTCATGGTTTAGATATCCAAGGAAATGAACCCTAGTTAGATCCAGTTCTCCCGCCACCGCCTCACAGGCCATATCTTTCCACGTTTTACCCTCCGCCGGTTGGCCTGAATAGCTCGATCCGGCGCTACCGGCAATCAACACCTGCACCTCTGGCTCCTGTTTTTGCAGCACCACCAGGGCCCTTAGGAAGCGATCAAAACCGCGCATCGGTTCCAAGTTGCGGCTGGCATAGGTGAGCACCTTTACCCCTGGCCCCAGCACCGTGCCATCCGGCAGGGTGAGGTTATTCAGCCTTGGCAGATTTAGCAGCTCGTCGCGCACCCCCTCATGCAGCACCCGCAACTTGCCTTGCCATTGCTCTGGAAAGCATTCCGCCTGGTATTTAGTGGGTATCAATGCCATGGCACAGCTGGCCAGGGCCCCATCCAGCAACCAGTTCTTTATCCGCAAATAGCACCGCTGGTTTAGGTCTACCCGGCCCCTGCCCCGGGCCACCCCCATGTGCTCATCCCGCAGCCACAGCTCTGGCCAGATCACTAGCACCGAACTCGGAAACACCTCCCGCAGAAACAGCGTTTCCCCCCAGCCCGGGTGAGCAAGGATTGCATCCGGTGCCCAGCCCCCCTGGCGTAACTGCTCGGCCAGGGTTGCCACGGCCATCCCTCGCCGGATCCAGTCGTCTACCTCGCCAGTGAGCCCATGGATCCCCTGGCGATCCGGCTGCTCCGCTTCGTAGCGCAGCACCGTGAGCTCCTCCGGCAGTGGTTTCTGATGGCCGGCGATCGCCCTAAGCTCGTGGCCCCGGGCGATCAGCGCCGGTGCCAGATCTCGAAACTGGCCCGGAAAATTTTGGTGCACGCATAGCAGCCGCATTAATTTCCCTGCCCTACCGCGGGTATGGGCAGCGCAAGGCCACCGGCGGCGGTGGCAAGTGCAGCGGCCAGCTGTTAGTGCTGGTTTTGTTATTACTGGTTTCTTCGCCCCATTGCTGCTTAATCCAGCCCTGCCACCATTGCCGGAAACTGCCCGCCAGCGCCTCTGCCAGGCCCCTGTGATCCAGCAACGGGCTGGCCTTGATCGCTGGCCGTAAGCCGCGCCTCAGCTGTTGCAACTGGGCTGGTTCCGCCAGCAAGCCCTGGGCCTTTGCCACCAGTTCCCCTTGGCTGTGGCAGATCCATTCAGGGTGGCCCGCCGCCTTCAACACCGCCGCCGCCTGGCGGCTCACCATTGATTCCCCCGCCACCGTGAGCACAGGCACCCCCATCCACAGGGCATCGGCGCTGGTGGTGCAGCCGGTATAGGGAAAGGTATCGAGGGCGAGATCGAGTTCGCTGTAGCAAGCCAGATGTGCTGCCACCGATGGGCTGTGGCCCGCCAGGTGCAGCCGTTCCTGGGCCAGCCCCAGGCCGCCAAACAATGCACGGATCCGTTCTGCCTCTGTGCTCTCCCCCAGGTTTTTGCTCTTAAGCAGCAGGTGCGCCTGGGGAATCGCCTCAAGCACCGCCATCCAACGCTCGGCGGTGGTGAGCGTGATCTTGCGGCTTTGGTTGAAGGAGCCCAGCATCGGAAACCCTCTTTTTTTCATCGGCAAATCACCCACCGCTGGGGCCTCTGGCAGGGGCCGGTAGCTCAGGTAGGGCCTTTCCAGCCGCCAGCGGCTTTCACTGCAAGGGTCATCCCCATCTCGCTCCGGCGGATGCAAGGTGGCATCGGTGATCCAGTAATCCACCTGATCCAGCCCCGTGGTGCCGTAGTAACCCAGGTAAGTGGCCTGAATCGGCGCTGGTTTCATCGCCAGTAGTTGCAGCCGATTGGCGGCCGTATGGCCAGCCAGATCCACCAGGATATCGATTTCATCGCGCAGGATCTGCAGAGTGGCGTTTTCATCGCTCACGCCATTTAGATCCCGCCAGCGGTCTGCCTTACTTTGCAGCCGGCGCGTGTAGTCGTCGCGCACGGTGCCGCAGCCATAAAGGCTGATCTGTAGTTCCTCCCGGTTCCATTGCTCCAGTAGCGGTTCAATGAAGTAACTCACCGCATGGCGGCAAAAATCCGGTGAAATCAAACCGATCTTTAGTTTGCGATTTGGATCCGGCAGTGGAATCCGATCTCGCCAGCGTTCAAACGGGCTGGTGGCAAATTTCTCAGCAAAGCGCCGCGCCTCCGCATAACGCTCGGCCGCCGGTTCCAGTTCATATCCCACCAGGGTAAACAGCACATTTGAATGGGCCGCCGCACTGGCCTCCATCGATGCGGCCCCCTTACGCAGCCATGCCAGGGCCTCTGGGTAGCGGGCCACATCCTTAAGCACTGAGCCCAAGTTGTTCATTGCCGCTCCAAATTTCGGATCCGCCTCCAGCGCCCTTTCAAAGCAGCTGCGGGCCTGGTGGCTGCGGCCAATGTCGCGCAGCAGCAGCCCATAGCTGTTTAGGCAGATGGCATAGGCGGGGTCGATTGCCAGCGCCTCTTCAAAGCGTTGGCTGGCCTCCTCCCAGCGGCCCAGGCCCTTGATCGCAATACCAAGTGCGTAGCGCAAATTTGCACTATCCGGATGGATCGGCAGTTGCGCTAGCAGCAGCTCCTCCGCATCCTTTTCACGCTGCAGTTCACACAGCACCTGGGCGGTATTCAGCACCATCAGCAGTTGTTTTTCCCCCTCCGCCAGCGCCAGCGCCCGGCGCCAATGGGCTAGGGCCTCTGGGCTTTGGCCCAGGTGGTGGTAAGCATTGCCCACCTCCAGCAGCAGGTCGGCGGCGGTGCTATTGGGTTGCTGGGGCAGCCCATCAAGTTGGGGCAGCACGCGCTGGATCAAGGGCCAGTGTTCCCCTGCCTTGTTCAGGGTAATTGCCAGCCCCAGCAATGGCCCCAGTTGCTCTGGGGCCAGTTGTAGGGCCTTCTCAAAGGCCCGCTTTGATTCCTCAATTCGGCCCAAATCCCGCAGCGCATTGCCGGCATTGCCCCAGAGGCTCTGGTCGTTGGGGCAACGTTTTAAGGCCTGTTCAGTGCATTGCAGCCCTTCGGCGGTTTTACCCTGCTGGCGCAGCATCGCCCCCAGGTTGCGCCAGGCATCCACCAGCTCAGGGTTGGTTTGTAAGGCCAGGCGGTAATGCTTTTCCGCACCCTGCAGCTCGCCCCCCTGGTGCAGGTTGCAGGCCCTTTGGAAGTCTGCAAAACCGGCATCATTGGCCGTGGCATGGCCGGCGGCCGGGGCAGCGGCAGCCTCAAAACCAAGCTTCGGATTCGGCGCGGCTTTTGGCTTGATGGCTTTTTTGCGGCCCACGCGGCATCGCTATGATTCGCCATCGTCTCACGGGGGAGACCTGCCGCCGGGATGAAACAATGACAGATCTCCAGTTCTCAACCTCCGCATGCTGACCGCGGACCCCAAGGCCCAGGCCAGCCATGCCCTGCAGCTATTCCATGCAGGTCAATTCCAAGAAGCCTTGGACGCGGCCCAGCCCCTGTTGGCAGAAGCCGAGGTGGCGCCGGAGATGAACCATTTGCTTGGGGCTTGCCTGCATTCCCTCACCCGCAGTGAGGAAGCCCTGCCCTACCTGCGCAAGGCCATTGCCCTTGATGCCAGCAATCCCAGCTACCTCAATACCCTTGGCGTGATTTTGCGCAAGCTCAAGCGCACCGAGCAGGCAATCCGTTCCTACGAACGGGTGATCGCTCTCCAGCCTGATTTTTCAGACGTTTATTACAACTGCGGCAACGCCCTTTCAGAACTGAAGCGCACCGAGGAGGCCGTGGGCCGTTTCCGCCGTTGCCTAGAGCTCAATCCCCGCCACCATTCCGCCCACCACAACCTCGCCAACGCCCTGCGCGACCTCAAGCAGCTTGATGGCGCCCTCCACCACTACGAGCTCTCCAACCAGTGCGAACACCACAACCCAGACATGCACTGCAATTGGGGCCTGGCCTGGCAGTTGCAAGAGCGTTGGGATAAGGCCATTGATTGCTTTGAACTGGCCATCAACCAGAAGGCCGACCATGCCGCCTCCCACATCAACCTCGGTGGCGCCCTCGCCGTGCAGGAGCGTTTTGATGAGGCCTGCGCCGCCCTGCGCCGCGGGGTGGAGATCGACGACAGCTGTAACGACGCCAAGTTCAACCTCGGCCTCACCCTGCTCACCATCGGCCAATTCGAGGAGGGCTGGAAGTTTTACGACACCCGCCTGAGCCTGCCCGATAAGGTGCGGCCGCCGATCGCCTCCCCGATTTGGGATGGCAACCTCGATATTGATGGTCCCCTGCTCGTTTGGGCGGAGCAGGGCTATGGCGACAACATCCAGTTTGCCCGTTATCTACCGATCCTGATGGAGTTGGGGCTGCAGGTAACCCTTTCTTCCCGCAAGCCCTTGATGGAACTTTTCCGACAGTGCCTCAAGCCCCAGTGCCCGGCCATCATCGACCACAAGCCCTCTGAGCTCCAGGGTTTCAAGCACCACGTACCCCTGCTCACCCTGCCGCGCATCTTCCGCACCAGCATCCAAACCGTGCCGATGATGCCCGGTTATCTCCAGGCGCCGCCCATCATTGCCGCGGGCTTGAAATTTGACCGTCAACCCTTTGCCCTCAACATCGGCCTGGTGTGGGCCTCCGGCATAGATAACAAAGATATGTATGCGGATAAGAGCATCAAGCTGGAGCTGTTGATGCCAATTTTTGATAGTTGGCGCCAGGAACGCCTGGTGGTGCTCCATTCCCTCCAGGTGGGGGCCGATGCCGATCAACTGGAACCCTGGCGCGGCCAGCGGGGCGTGATGGATTGGAGCCAAAAGCTCAACACCTTCCTCGACACCGCCTCCGTGCTCAGCCAGCTCGACCTGGTGATCAGCGTTGATACGGCCGTGGCCCATGTGGCCGGTGGCCTAGATAAACCCACCTGGCTGCTGCTGCAGCACAACGCTGATTTCCGCTGGTTGCGCGGCCGTGCCAACACCCCCTGGTACCCAAACATGACCCTGATCCGTCAGCAGAAGTTGGGTGATTGGCCCTCCGTGGTGGAGCAACTGCAGGCTCGCCTTCAGCAGTTGCTCGGTTGATGGCTTTTACTCCAGAGGATCTCAGTTGGCAGCTGCTTCGCCGCAGTGGCCGCGGCCGCCAGTTACTCGAGGCCTGGATTGAAAACGAGATCTGTGCCCTCGTGCCCTTGGCGCCAGAGCGGGAAGCGGAATTGATCGAGGCCTTCGACCTGCAGTTACCTCTCCAGCCGGAGGATCTTGCCTATGCCGCCACCCGTCAGGAGCGCCTGCAGCTCTTTAAACGCGCCGCTTTTACCCTGCATGTGGAAGAACGCTTCAGCCGCACCAAACGCCAGCGCGATCGCATCATCTATTCAATGTTGCGCAGTGTTAGTGCTGGCCGCGTTGCTGAGCTGGCCCTCGCTATCCGCGAGGGCGAAATCGATTTCGCCACCGCAGCGATCCGTTGGTCTGAGGGCCCCGAAAGTGCCCAGGGGGGTCGCATCGGTCCGGTTTCCCCGGAGGTGGGCCATCCCGAATTGAATCAACGGCTTAATCAGGCCAACGAGGGCGATCTGATCGGCCCCTTTCCCGTGGGCAACATGCATGTGCTGCTGCGGCTTGATACCCGCATCACCACCCGCCTGGATGAGGCGCTGCAACAGCAATTGATTGATGAACTCTACGCAGAGTGGCTCAACCGCCAGGTGGGGGCGCTCATTAATGGTGAGAGTATGGATCCCATTGAGTACCTACCGGCGTGACCCAATCCCTCTCCTCCCGGGTGCGTTTGCTCATGGCTGGCCCCCCCCTAGACCGGCTCGATCCAGCCCTGTTGGTGCAGCACGAGGAGCAGGTGCAGGCCTGGCAGCTGCCCCTGGGTAGTGAACTGGCCAGGGAGGGTGCCCCCTTTGGCTATGTGTTGATGGTGGTGGAGGGCAGCCTGCGCCTCAGTGGCAGGGATGCCATGGGCCAGGAGTTCACCCTGCGGCGCCTTGGCCCGGGTGAATGGTGGGGGGCCTGGGGGGCCCTCAATTGTCAGGCCCCCGCCTCCTGCCGCACCGCCACCGATTGCAAATTGCTGGCGGTGCCGGTGGAGATCTGGCAGCACTGGTGGCAGGCTGACCCAGCCCTAGGGGAATGGACGGCCCCCCACCCCCAGCGGGAAGACACCTACAGCGCCCTGCGCCCCCTGTTGATCCAACGGGAACGTCAGGAGTTGAATCTGGCTGAATTGTTGGATCGCCTTCAGCCCAACCTCTGCCCCCTGGAGGTGCGTAGCTCCGGCGAGTTGGAGCAACAGCTGGCGGCCAGCCCAGGTAACAGTTGGTTCCTGGCCGCCGCCGACCGGTTTCTGCCGGATCAGAACCCCCCAGGGGTGGCGGGCTATCGCCCCGAACAGCTGCAGCAGGCCCTGCGCCGCAGCGGTTGGGGCCTGCGTTTGATTGCCCTGCCCAGCGCTGAGCTGGAGGAGTTGATGCTTGCTGGTCCGCCGCCGCCGGTTGTTCCGGTGGAAGTGGTGGATCCCCTGCTACTGGAGGAGCGTCCCGCCTGGGAAAACCCCGATGGCGCCCAGCTGCTGGCCGCTGCCCTTGAACAGGAGCAGGCCCAGCCCCGCCGGGATCGGGAGGGGCTGGTGGTGCGGCCGGTGCTCGGCAGCTCTGCGCCGGAGCAGGGGTTGGCCCTGCTCCAGATGGTGTGTGAGGTGCTGCGGGTGCCCTTCCGCCGCGATGTGGTTGATCGCATGTTGCGCGGCATGCTGGGTGATCGCCCCTACCCCTCCCTAGAGCAGCTCGGCCAGATCTCCGATGCCCTTGGTTTCAATGCCGTGCTTATGCAGGTGCCGGCCAGCCACCTGGCTCGCCTCGCCATGCCCGCCCTGCTGGAGCTCAGTGATGGGCCGGTGCTGGTGGCAGGGGAGCAGCGCGGTCGCCTGCGGGTGATTGATCCCCGCGAGGGGGAACGGCACCTGGATCTCGCCCAGTTGGCTGAAACCCAGCCACTGCTGCGGGCCGTAACCCTCAGCCGCCGGCCCAATACCGCTGAGAAGCGTTTTGACATCAGTTATTTCTTTCCTTACCTACAGCGCTATCGCCAATCGTTGGTGCTGGTATTTGTGGCCTCGCTATTTATCAATTTGTTTGGCCTTGCCCAGCCCCTTTTGATCCAGCAGATCATTGATAAGGTGATTGGCCAGCAAAACTTCAGCACCCTTTATTTTATCGGTGTGCTCTTAATCGGTAGCAGCATTCTTTCCAATGTGTTGAATCTGATTCGTACTTTCTTGTTTACAGATACCACCAACCGCATTGATATTGCCACATCTGGAAATATTCTAACCCATCTATTTCGTTTGCCGCTTGGTTATTTTGATAACCGGCCAGTGGGTGAAATATCCACCCGGATCAGTGAACTGGGTAACATCCGCGGCTTTCTAACCGGCACCGCGCTCACCTTAGTGCTCGATGTGTTATTTGGAGTTGTTTATTTATTCGTGAGTATCTCCTACAGCGGTTTACTCACCGCCGTGGCCCTCAGCGTTATCCCCCTCTACCTGGCCCTAGTTTATATCGTTTCGCCGGTGATCAAGCGTCAGTTGCGCATCGCCGCTGAGGCCAATGCCGCCGCTAGTTCGCTGATGGTGGAAGCGCTCACCGGCATTCAAACCGTTAAGGCCCAGCACGCTGAAACCACCTTGCGTTGGAAATGGCAGCAGCGCTATGCCCGTTTTATTTCCAGCAATTTCCGCACCACAATCATCGGCAGCACCGCCGGTGCCATAGGTGGTTTCTTCAATGAGGTTGGTGGCTTAGCGGTGCTTTGGGTGGGCGCCTATCTGGTGCTCAAGGGTGAGCTCACAGTTGGTCAGCTGATTGCCTTCCGAATCATCAGTGGCAATGTGGTGGGCCCGATCATTCGCCTTGCTGGCACCTGGCAAACCGTGCAGGGTTTGCAGATTTCCGTAGAACGCTTGGCCGATGTGGTGGATGCCCCCACTGAGCAGCATGAGGATGCCCGCCCCATTGCCTTGCCACCAATTATTGGCAAGGTGGAATTCGACCAGCTCAGCTTCCGTTTCCGACCCCATGCCCCCCTGGTGGTAAAGAGCGTTAGTTTCACGGTGGAGCCTGGCAAGTTTGTGGGCATCGTTGGCCAGAGCGGCAGCGGTAAAAGCACAATCATGAAATTGTTGCCGCGCCTCTATGACCCCACCGAGGGTGTGATCCGCATTGATGACTACGACATCGCCAAGGTTGATATCGATTCCCTGCGCCAGCAGATCGGCATCGTGCCCCAGGATTCGATGCTCTTTGATGGCTCCGTGCGCGATAACATCGCTCTCAATGCCCCCGATGCCAGCGATGAGCAGGTGATTAAGGCGGCCCAGGTGGCCTGCGCCCACGCCTTCATCATGGATCTGCCCAACGGCTACGCCTCCAATGTTGGCGAGCGGGGGGCTGCCCTCTCCGGTGGCCAGCGCCAGCGGGTAGCCATTGCCCGCTCAATCCTGGCCAGGCCCCGCCTCTTGATCCTGGATGAGGCCACCAGCGCCCTTGATTACCTCACCGAACGCACCGTTTGCGAAAACCTCAAACGGGAGCTGCGTGGTGACACGGTTTTCTTTATCACCCACCGCCTGGCCACCATCCGCAACTCCGATGTGATCCTGCTCATGGAGAATGGCTTACTCCAGGAAGCTGGCACCCACAACGAACTGCTGCAGAAACGCGGCCTTTATTACGCCCTCTACCGTCAGCAAGATGCCGCCGTCAATTGATCACCAGTCGGCCGAGCCCCGACCCACTGAAAATCCCGCCCCCCTCAGCCTGAGGGATCGTTTGGCGGCCCTGCGCCCAGGCCCAAGCCGCAAGGTTTACTACGACAGCCCAGGGATGCTGGAGCAAAGTACCCACTGGGGTGGCCTGGTGATCTGGACGATTGCCGCCGGCACCACCGCCGCCCTGATTTGGGCCTTCCTCGGCAAGGTAGATCAAACCGTAACTGCCAATGGCACCCTTGAACCGGCCAGCGGCAAGATTGATGTGCGCAGCACCAGCGGTGGAATTGTTAAAAAGTTATGGGTGCGGGAAGGTGAGTGGGTGCAGCCAGGCGATCACTTGGTGGAAATAGAAAACCTTGGCCTCCAGGCTCGACTTGCCACCACTGCAAGGCAACTGGCTCTGCTGCGCTACGAAAACAGCCTCTTTAATTTGTTGATAGATGGTGGTGGTCGCCTGCCGGTGATTTTGCCTCCCCCGCCCCTTGCCATTGCAAAGGAAGAGCGGGTGCGTTCCGTGCAGCTCACCGTGCAGCAAACTGCCTCCCAGCTCAGGCAGCTGCAGGAGCGGGTTGCCTCCCAGCAGGAAACCCTCAAGCTCAAACAGTCTCTTGCAGATTCCCTGCGCTTGCTCTACAGCAACGGCGGCTATGCCAAATATTCCTACCTGCAAGCTAAAGATGAAATCCAGCAGATCCGTTCCCAGGTAACTCAAACCAAGGAACAGATAAACATTCTTGTATCGGAAGCCGGTCGTCAGGTGAGTAGCAACGACCGTCAGATCCTTAATCTGGAAGCTGAAAGGGTGGGCCAGCAGGAATCACGCACAAACCTAGTACTAAAGGCCACCGGCTCCGGTCGGATCTTTAATCTCTCCATGCGGCCCGGGTCAGTGATTGGTTCCGGCACCGAACTGATGCGGATAGTGCCAGAGGGCGCTCTGCGAGCCAAGGTATTTCTTGCTAACACTGATCTCGGCTTTGTGCGGGAAGGCCAGCAGGCAAAACTTTCTGTTTCTTCCTTTCCGGCCGGTGAATATGGCTATCTCGAAGCAAAGGTGAGCCGCATTGGTGCCGATGCCCTTGATACCCAAAGCCAGGTTGAACAGCAAAAGGCAAATACCTATCCCTTGCAGATAACCCTCACTAAAAACCCCACCAAAATGACTCTGCTGGCAAAACTTAAGCCCGGTATGCAGGTGTCTGCCCTGATTGTGGTGCGCCAGCGGCCAGTGATCAGCCTTTTTACGGAAATGTTTACCAAGGGTACTGAAGGCCTTAAAAACAGCCGTTAATGACCATTGATGCTGCATTACCCGAAAAGATTGTTTTGCCTTGGTGGGAACATCCCGATAATCTTATCGATTTAGCTGATAATTTTTTTAACCATAATTTGGATGCATCGGAACGCACTTTGCGTTCGCTTGGCATTAAAGAAAACGGCACTGAAGCCATTGTGCTCTGCCAGGCAGCCGCCGTGGTGCAAAACCGCACCACCCAGCAGATCTGGCAGCAGGGGGAGGGTTGCATCCTGGCGGGTCCTTTCAAAGGGATGCGCTATCTGCCAATTGCCCTGCATTCTCTGTTAATGCCAAAGCTGCTTGGCACCTATGAGGCTGAGCTCATCCCCCTGCTGGAAGAGTTACTTCCCCAACTCAATTTCTTCATTGATGTGGGCTGCGCCGAGGGTTATTACGTGGCTGGCATGGCTTACCGAAAGCCCCAACTGCGTTCGATTGGCGTAGACATTGATTCCCGGGTGAAGCGCTGTCTCAAGGAGCTAACTGGTCTAAATAATCTCTATGGCCGCGTGGGTTTTACCTCCTCCACAGCGATTGCCTTGGCCATGGAGGGGGTAAGGGGCAAGGGCTTGGTGATAGTTGATGTGGATGGTTCCGAGGCTGAGGTGCTCACTGCCTTGCGGCAGCACCTCGCTGCCAGTGATCAAATTGAGAGTTTGGATTTGATCCTAGAAACCGATCGCTTGGCAAACGGTAGTAGTAACCAATCGGTGTTGGAGCAATTGCTAGGGGAAACCGGTTTTCCAATTAGCGAGATCTTCCATCAGGATCCTGCCCTGCGTTTTAGCCCAATGTTGTCTCATTTTAATTTTCCCAGTTGGGCGGCCTGTGGTTGGGAGCGTGATTATCCAGAGCAATGCTGGTTGCATGGCCGCTGGCAGCGTTGATTGCCTTGCATGAATTCCCCTTCACAGGCCACGGCGGCCATTAATTTCTTTCAGATATATCTTTCCGAAACCAGCCTTGAGCTGCCGCCTCTGCTGCAGAAAATGAAGGCCACTGCTGAGCAATACTTTCCCGGTCATTCCCATCAGTTATTTAATCGCCTCAGCCTTAGGGAATGCCTTGCTGACACCTGCGGTAAGGAGGTGCTCACCGCCTATGACCGGCTTGTTCCCCTTGCCTATAAGGCTGATCTTGCTCGCTATTGCCTTGTTTATCATTTTGGTGGTTGGTATGCAGATATAACTCTTAAATTTATCTCTGGAATCGCCTTTGATCTGGCACTTAAATTTATTTATTTTTATGATTATGGTGATGGTTTGCCCTCCCCCTTTCGCACTGGCCACGATTGCATGAATGCTTTGTTTTATGCTGCTGCCGGCTCTGCAATCCTTTCCGATGCCATCGAGATGGTATTAAGAAATTGCCATGAGCGTGCCTACGGCATTAGTTCCCTTTGCCCAACGGGTCCAACATTATTTGGTCGAGCTGTGGCCATGCATGCCCCCGAGCTTGATCAGCTATTTGGTCATTTTATGCCACTTACTCCCTATCATCCCAACAAAAATAAATCCTTTGTGGCACCCGATGGCAGTATCATCGCTCGCCATAAATCCGCATGGCATAGCAATCATCCTGGCCCCGGTGATCTCAGCACCTTTGGTGCCCCTGGCACCAATAGTTATTTCCACCTCTGGCGCCAGCGTAAGGTTTATGCAGACTGAGTCAATTAATTTGGCCTGAGTAGTTCGCGTTCCAATAACAGCTTAATCAGCTTTTCCATGCTGGTTTTCCAATTCATCGTTGCCATTACCCCTGCTCCCCGCTGGCCATGGGAGCGCCAGGTTTGCTTTTCCTTCCAGAGCCGCAGCCACCACTCCACCAATTCCTCGGGATCGGTTTCTCCCCAAAGACCACCCGCATCTCCGCCGTAGGCGGTGGTGATTTCCTGGGGCACTTTCCCCACACCACCATTGCCCACTGAAATGGCGTGGGCCATGCCCATTTCCAGCAGATCCAGATGTCCCGTATTCGCAGACAGCAAGGTGGGAATGCCACAGGCGAGAGTTTCCATGGCCATCAGATTGGTGCCCCCTTCGCAGCGGCTGGTGAATACTGCTGCATCCGTTTGTTTGATCAGGTTTGGAAGTTGAGTATTGGCCATTACATGGGGCAGCAATATGTTGCCGGCCGGGATTTGATTTGATCGCAGCCAATCAAATAAACTTTTGGCATCGCCATTGCTTGGAGCCCCCTCTACATAAGGCGTGCGGGCAATCGTATCTAGGCCCACATTGCCAATGTTTGCCCAGGTGGCGATTAGTAAGGCACTTGGGCAATGGCGTAAAAAGCGTCGGAATCCCTCCAGTACAATATCTTGACCTTTGCGCGCCTCTAGCTTGCCGCCGGCAAAAATAATAAATGGCTGCTCAAATAGCCGTGGCACCGGAATTGGATTAAAGCGGCTGGTGTCAACACCTTGGTGCACCAGCACTGCTGAGTGGTAGCCCCCCTCTTCCATTACCCGCTGGTTCCATTTGGAACCAGTAATCACCAGGTTATAGCTATCTAGGGCTAGAAGATACGGCTCATCAATTTGACTACGCTCAAAGAATGTTACCCCAACCTGGTGCTTTGCTAGCACCCGTAGGGGGGGCACCCGGTTGCCAATGGGTCCCATTGCTACCTGACAATTAGTGCTCAGAACTGTTTGGGGATTTGCTTCTAAATACTCAATAAGTTTGTGGCTGAACCGCTCGAGTTCATCTAGCTTCAACAGCCAGTGCGGATCACAATGGGCACTGCGGTCTGCCTTTCTTGTAAACACCGGCCTTACGTCACCCCTTGCCACCAGGGCCTGGGCCAGCTGGATGCCATAGCTGCCCCAGCCGGTGTACGGGGTCAGCGGCCAGTCGATCAGTAGCCGTTGTTTTGCCATTATCTGGCTTCTGCGGGCACAGGAGTAAGCAGGCCCATAAAGTTGCGCCCGGCATGTTCCACCGTTAGAAACTGTCCGTTATCTAGGACTGGTTTCATGATTTGAAACTGCTTCATAACTCCCAAGGTGGCCGCACTTTCCAAGGGGCTGTGGAAGCTCACATCTTCCTCCTGCCAATGGGGACCTTGAAAGTAGGTGGCAGCTTGGCTCTTGTTTAAAAAGAAGCAACCAGAGTGGGTATTTAGTGGCTGGCGAAAGCGAATCGCCCTGCCAAGATGTTCTAAACATAAGCTTTCGGCCATGGATTGGCGATAGGCGGCACTGGCCGCCGGGTTATAATCGCCATCAATATAAAATCTGTTTAAGTGCTTAAGATCCTCACTGGTTTCTATGCGATTTGGCTGAAGTAAATAGTAGTTTCCAAAGCACCTGTTGAAATGTTGTAGTTTCAGAAAGAAATCTGCATCGGTGATCAGTAGGTCATCTTCCAGGTAGCAACTGTAATCATAAGAGTTATATTGCTGCTTTAATATGCGGTGGCAGCAAAAGCCCAAATGCTTTGGATCTGCCGGTTCTGATGCCACAGTGTTAAATGCACCGGTGGCCTGAAGATCTGCCAGTTCGCTAAGTAAATGTTGCTCACCTGTTACGCAGATATTGATGCTGAGCTCGCAGCCTCCATCGTTTACTCCATCAAGGCGCCTTTGCATGTGGTTAAGGCTGCCCGCCTGTTTGCCAAACAGCCGATGAAGTTGCAGGATCACCTGTCTCAATGCCGCCGCCCTGGGTGCAGGGTCAGGACTAAGCGAGCCATGGCGTCCACCACCAGCGGGGTTGAAGTAGTGGACAATTGCCAGCTGTATTTTCACTCTGCCCAGCCAAAATAAATTGCCAGACGGCGATCCTACGGGGTGTCAGTTCCTTCAAAATGCCTTGTCTACACTAGTTAGGTTCGTCCAGGCCATGTCTGTGTTGATCCGTCGCCTGCGGCGCCTTTTGGTTCGGGTGCGCATCAGCCCTTTTTTGGTGCCAATGCTGCTTTTGTTTCTTTGGGCTGGCCTGATGACCCTGCTGGCACGATCCGCTGACGGTTGGATTGTGATGTTGGCTGCCACCCCCCTTGGTTTTGCAGGGCTTTTGACGCTGCTCTGCTGGCTCGCCTACCGACGGGATTTCTATGCCTAGGCCATACCCGGCGGCGCTGCTGCTCCCCGGCGATGCCTTCGACACCACCCAGCTCCAGGTGCTGGGTAGAAGGGTTGCCGGTCGCTCCTTTGCCCAAGGGCTGGTAGAGCAGTTAAGGGTCGAAGACCAGCTCACGCTGCTTGTGCCCACCCCCGAGGAACGGGATCAGTTGAAGGGCTTGCTGGAGCCCCATCTGCCCATGGGTGCTCAGTTGCACATTCGTCTTGGTTTTCCCCGGGATGCGCTGCTTGCCACCGGCGCCTTGCACGTGCCCGATCCCGGTTTGGCCCGTTGGGAATTGTTGCGGTCGGGCACCTCTGCCAATGCTTTTTCCCTAACGGGGGTGATCCATACGATCTGCTCCCAATCGGTGTTTGAGAGCATGGAACGCTTGCTCACCGCTCCGCTGCATCCCTGGGATGCCTTGGTTTGTACCTCTAAGGCTGGTCAGATGGTGGTGCAAGCCGCCATGGACCATCACCACGAGGCGTTGCAGCGGCGTTTTGGCGTGGGGTTACCCAGGCCCCCAGGGCCGCAGTTGCCTTTGATCCCCCTGGCGGTGGCCGACAGCCTGCCGTCCGATGGCTTGTCCCGCCAGCAGCGCCGCCTGAAGGCGCGGCAGCAATTGGGTTTGGCCCCAGGGGCCTTTGTGGTGCTTTTTCTTGGCCGCCTCAGTTTTCACAGCAAGGCCCACCCCCTAGTGCTCTACCGGGCGATGGCGCGTTTGGCGGCCAATGCCCCCCAGGCCCTGTTATTGGAGTGTGGGCACATCTACAGCGAGCCGGTGGCAGAGGCTTATGCAGTGCTTGAGCAGAGTTTTCCCCAGCTGGCGCGGCGGCGCCTGGGTGGTCTTCAGCCCGCCACCGAGGCAGAGAAGGCCTTGGCCCTTGCTGCTGCTGATGTGTTTGTATCACCGGCAGACAACCTTCAGGAAACTTTTGGCCTTTCAGTGATTGAAGCGATGGCAGCGGAACTGCCAGTGGTGGCCAGTGATTGGAACGGTTATCGAGACCTGATAGAAAACGGCAGCACCGGTGCTCTCATCCCCACGGCCATGGTGCGTGGCAACGCCGAACAACTTGATGATTTGGATCGTTTCTATCGCTTAGGCCTGCTTGATTACGACACCATCGTGGGCCTACGCAGCCTCCAGGTGGTAATTGAGGAAGATGCTCTAGTGCAAATCCTCACCATTTTATGTGCTGATCCAGCCCTGCGGCAGCGCTGGGGCACCGCTGGTAGGCGCCGCTGGCAGGAGCGTTTTTGTTGGCCTGTGGTGGCAGCTCAATACCGACAGCTTTGGCAGGAATTGGCAGAGCTGCGAACCCAGGCGGGTGCCCCAGCCGTGGCCCCCACTGCCAGTGCCCCCACCGGACGGATGTTTGCTGGTTATGCCAGCTCTGCCTTCCAGGCTGAAGCCCTGCGAGTGCCCCCCCTGGCCACCCCCGCCGCTTGGCTGCGGCGGCCCATGCAACAGACTTTTTTCAGTCGGCTATGTGGGGCGGCATTTGAAGCTTTGATCGAGCATTTAGAACGTAAAGGCCGAGTGGATCGCCAGGATCTCAGTGCCCTAGGGGTGGATCCTGCGCAGCAGCTCAATGTGCTGGCGGCTCTTGTCAAGTTTGGGGTGGCAGTGCCTGAGGCTAGCCAGCCATGACTAAAGCCCGGCGGCTGTTGTTTGTTTGTTATCCAGATACAAACCACACAATTGGTGGGGTTAAACAGATTTATCGCCAGGTGGAGTTATTGCACCAGGCCGACTGGCAGGCTTGGGTGCTACAGGAACAGCCAGGTTTTCGGGCAGACTGGTTTCCCAGCACGGCGCCGGTACTTGATCTACAGGCCTATCTAGCTCAGTCCCCTGATCCAGCATCCGATTTGATCGTATTGCCGGAAACCTGGCTTGCAAATCTGCCCAGTTATTTAGTTGGTATACCCAAGGTTATCTTCAACCAGAATGCCTATTACACCTTTGGCCTTGATGGCAATATTAATTCCGACACCCTTGAGCTTTATCGTCACCCTGATCTGCGTGGGGTTGTAACTGTTTCCGAGGACAATCGCCGTTTTCTAGTGGAGGGCTGTGGCCTGCCACCGGAGCGAGTGCACACCGTGCTAAATGGCATTGATGGTCAATTATTTTTTCCGCCGGAGCGTAAGTTGCGGCGAATTGTTTTTCTTTCCCGCAAGCATGTGCACCATGCCCGCAGTGTGCAACTGATGGCCTCCCAGCGCCCGGCGCTGCAGCGCTATGAATTCCGTGAGTTGCCGAGGCTCAGCCATCCAGAACTGGCGGCGGAACTGCGGGAAGCATTGGTATTTCTCAGTTGTGGCCATCCCGAGGGCTTTGGCCTGCCCCTTGCCGAAGCGATTGCCTGTGGTTGCATCCCCGTGGGCTACCACGGTTTAGCTGGAAGGGATTTCTGTTTTCCGGCCCTGCACAGCGTTGAATTTGGTGATTTATTTGGTTTCATCCAGCAGTTGGAGAAAGCCCTTCAGGCCTTTGAAGCTGATCCGGATGGCAGCACCACCACCCTGATTAATGCCGCCTTGGCGCTCCGAGAGCGTTATTCCCTCGACCGCGAGCGGGGGCGGGCCCTTGAGGTGTGGGGGCAGCTGGTGGGTTGCCAAGATTCTTAAATGCTGATGATCAGTTGATCCCCAGCTTTGTTTCCAGCGATGCCAGCGCCCCCTGCCACCGGTGGAACCCCTCTTGGCGGTGGGGCGCCACCAGCTGGCGGTAGCGGCCGTCACGCCCCAGCAGGTCGTACCAACGTTCATCGGGGAATTGGGGCAACAGCAGCTGCACTTGGCGGCCACAGGCCACCGCCAGATGACCCAGGGAAGTGTCCACCGTTGCGATGGCACTGCACTGGGCCATCAACTTGCGGGTGTCCCTCAGGCTTTGGATTTGCTGGCGCACCAGCTGCACCCAGGGGGCCAGTCTCTTCAGGATTTGTATTTCCTCGGGGTTGTAATCGCCCATGTCGAGCAGCCGCAGCCCCTGGGTTGCCGCCCGTTGCCAGCGGCCATAAAGCTCCAGGATCAAAGGAAATGGCAGCGAGCGGCTGAAGGACGACAGCGGATTGGCCGGGTCGGGTTTGCACCGCCAGCAAACCAATAGCCCGCCGCCCCCAGGGGCCGGCTGAGGGTCCTGGAGCAGGGCACCGGGGGCCTGCTCCAGCCCCCTCAATCCCATCCAGAAGCGGAACCAGGGGGAGGTCACATGCCAACTGCCCTCAATTCCCCAACTAGGTTCCAGCGGCAGTCCCGGCACCTCCGCCAGCAGGGCCCGCACCACGTTGCTGTTCTCGCCACTGGGCCGCAGCCAGAGTGCCTCCGGCCGGGGTAACCCCGAACGACTGGCCAGCAACAGCGCCGCCGTTTCCAGCTGGTCGCCGATGCCCCCCACCAGGTCCACAGCCACTGGCAGGCCCTGGCTAAAGCGTTGTTCGATCGCCTGTTCCAGCTGCTGTTGACCCTGACCACCAAGCAGGCCCCGCCAGGGATTGGGTTCCCCCCGCCGCCGCAGGATCCGGTAGGTGGATTGCTGGCCGATTAGTTGGTTATGGCCTTGAACCCGCCTCAGCCAGTTTTCGCAGTCGTCGTATGCGCCTATATAGGTGAGCAGGCTGATCAGCTTTAGTTGCCGTTGGTAATCCGTGGGGGTTTCCCCGGCTTTGCTGATCTTTTGTCCCAGTTGCTGACGGGCTAGATCAAGGTCGTTGCCATAAAGAAACCACTGTTTTGCCGGCATCTCATTTGCTGCCATCTCAATTGCTTTCATCTCAGCGCAGCTGCTGGAATCCCTGGTGCAGGGCCAAAGCAGATTGCCGGGGGGTGTAGCGGCGCAGGGCGTCGCCGCGGGCCCGTTGGCCCATGGCCTGGCGCTGCTGCGGCTGGGCTGTACACCAATGCAGGGCCTCGGCCAAGGCGCTGCTATCGCCGGGGGGCACCAGCAGGCCATTGCGGCCGTGGGTGATCACCTCGTAGGCGCCGCCTACCCCACTGCTGATGGGCACCACACCCGTGACCATCGCCTCTGCAACAACCATTCCGAAGGATTCCGGATGTAAGGAGGGAAACACCAGCACATCTAGTTCTGCATAGAAACTCTGCAGCGCTTCCCCCTCCAGAAACCCCCGCCACTGCACCAACGCGCTGATCCCTACCCGCTCGCAGTATTCGCGCAGTTCGTTTTCATAGTTGGGGGCAAAAGCTTTGCCGGCCAACTGAACATTGAGCTGCTGGCCGTTGCCCCCGGCCTGCAGCCGCGCCACCGCCTCCAGCAACACATGCACCCCCTTTGATTGCATCAAGAGCCCGCAGTAGCCCACCCGCAGGACCCCAGCCTTCGGTTGGCTGGCCTGTGGGGGTTCGTTTTGCATCAGCGGCGGGTAAACCACCGGCTGTTGGGCCACAGGAAAACCCTGCTTTTGCAAGAGCCGCTTCACCTCCCCCGAAGCAAAGGCCATGCCGTAGGCCCCTTTGCCCCTGGGGTATTGGTGCAGGGGCATGGGGGCTCCCATGAAGCCAACATGCTGCTGGGTGGGTACCCCATAGGCCAATACCGTTTCCAGCAACTCCAATCCAAGAAGGTCGAGGTTGCCCGCCAGGCACACATGGGGTTTAAAGCGTTTCAATATTTTGGTGAGCAGCCTTTGGTTGTGCTGCTGGCGCCGATGTTCCTCGCCGCTATCGCCAAGCCGGCTGATGCCCCCTTCGTAGCTGCCAAGAAGCTGCAGGCTGCGGCAAACCCTTGGATCTAGCCCCGCCCGCCCCAGGTAGGGGGCATCACTGCAGAGCACCAGTGGTTCGTAACCAAGGGACTCCAGTCCCTGGCAGAGCCGTTGCAGGCAGAGCCCAAAACCGCCCAGATTTTGGGGGGGGTAGAGGTTGGTGAGTAGGAGCAACCGCATCAGGCGAGCCTAAAGTCCGGCCGCTTAACTCCCACTGCCATGTCCCCATTGCTGCAGCGCTACGACGGCCGCGACCTGGGCAGCAAACCGCACATAGCCCTGTTGGGTTCCAACAAGGTGGGCAATTTTGTTGTCACCATCCCCCTGCTCACTGGCCTCAAGCGCCACTACCCCCACGCGGTGATCGACTTTTGGGGCAGTGAGCTCACCGCTGATTTCGAGCGGGCCCTGCCCCAGCTGGCCTGGCGTTGTTCCTGGGATCGGGCCGATGCGGATCTGTTTCAGCAATTGGCCAGCGCCGCCGCAGAACGCCTTAGGGCCGCTGGCCCCATTGATCTTTTGATCAATTGCGATGGCTTTAACCCCCTTACCCAGGTGTTGGCCAGCTGGCTGCGCCCCCAGTGGGTGGCCGGGGCTGCTCTCAAGGCCAATGGGCGCCAGGCCGTGCCCTGGGGGGATCACCCCTTTCAGAAATTTCTCAATGATCCCGATTGGGATTCCCCTGCTTTTGTGGAGCGCTACGAAGGGCTTTTCCCCTCCAACTACATCGCCGAGCTGCTCTGCCGCCTGGCCTATCTGGAGGAAACCGTTACGGCCATAGAGCTGCCATGGGTTGAGCCCCCCTTTGCGGTGCCTGATCTGTTGATCCATGCCACCACCACCAGGGCGGCCAAGCTCTGGCCCTTGGCCCATTGGCAGGAGCTGTTGGCCTGGTGTGAGGCCCAAAATCTGTTGGTGGGGCTAGTGGGCAGCGCCCCTGCATTGCAGCGGGAGCAGTACAACGCTGGTGATGTGGAAACAGAGCTGTTGGCCAGCACTGCCTTGATCGATCTGCGGGGTAAAACCAGCCTGATTCAATTGGCTGGCGCCTGTAGGGCGGCCAGGGCAGTTATAAGTGTTGATGCCGGACCGCTGCACATTGCCGCTGCCATGGGTACTCCCACCCTGGCGATTGTTGGCAATGATGCTGATGGGGTAGGGGCCAGCCCGATTCGGCTCTGGATGCCCCGCTCCGCCAATGCCAGCCGTACTGTGAGTTCCCACAGTTGTGCCGGCTGCGCTGAGCTGCGTTTCCGCAACGATGCTTGCGTTATCGAAGGTCACCCCTGCTTGGCTTCTGTGCGGCCAGATCAGGTGATCGCCTGGTTGTTGTCTTTGCTTGCTGTGGATCAGCGCCAATTACCATGATTCACAAATTAAAAATCTGGTCGGGGTTAGCACATGCATCAAATATTGGGGCCTCTCCTAGCGCCATACCTGCGTGTTGAGTACTACTTATCAGCCTGGTTTGAATTCTTAGGTTTTTTTCTCACCGGCAGAACCTGGCTCCGGCGCCTGCGGCGACGGGCCGGTTCTTGGCCCCAGCCGCCGCTAGGGCTGAGGCGATTAGCAATTTTCGCCGCTTTTCATGGTCCTCAGGTTGGTTTTTCAAATCTTGCCTACCTGCGCTGCTTGCGATCGGCAGGTTTTCAGGTGGTATACATCCACAACGGCCCCATATCTGCTGCCTCGATGGAGCTGCTGCAGCAGCTCTGCGCAGTGGTAATGGAGCGGCCAAATCTTGGCCAGGATTGGGGTTGCTTCAAGGATGGTTTTCTAAATCTGCGGCGCCATGGTTGGTTAAAAAATATTGATTGGTTGTTGTTTTGCAACGACAGTGTTCATTTCCTTGGCGACCAGGTTGGAGCTGAATTTGCCGCCAGACTCAACAATGAACTCGAAACCATGACAGAGCCAGTGTTGGCTCTGAATGAAAATCTACAGCTCTGGCAGCACCTCCAGAGTTTCTTTGTTGCTGTGCGGCCAGAGGTGTTTAATAATCATCGCTTTGTTAAGTTCTGGAAAGACTATCTACCGATCAGCCACCGTTACCACGCCATCAACAAAGGTGAAGTGCGTTGGTCCTTGCGGGTACTCAATAATTATCCGCGTAGGGTGCTTTACACACCAGCGGCCATCTGCGAATACGCTGGCCAGGCTTACCTAGACGAAAACTGGCTGGGCATTTCGAGGTTGTTGATACCAAAATGCTGCGGCACTGTTGTTGATAGTTTACGTAGTCATTTGGCTGAGGATATCAGCGCTGATGAGGACCGTCGAAATAACCCCCGTTCCGCCGGGCGTTTCACCACAAGCTATGTTTATTGGGATCAGCTGATGGCGCTGATGGGTATTCTAGAAAGTACCAATACCAGTCATTCTTGTGCTTTGATGTTCTGTGGCTTGCTAGGCTCACCTTTTCTTAAGAAGGATATCTGCAGGCACAACACCTATACCCTCTCCCAGATCAGGCAGTATCTGGAATATCATTTCACGAATAATTGCGATGATTCAGCTGAATCCCGAAGCCTATGGTTGGAGATACTTGATTCTTACTTAAATCAGGGCACTTTGGTAAGTTATCTCTTCCGCCCGCGGGTGGCCTTCCGCAAGGGCTTGATGTATCGCGGTTTTGGTATCTCCCAGGAGTCGATGCCCAACTACGGCAACCGTTGAGTTGTTGTTTTGAGTTTCTTCCCTGAAGCTGGCTTTGCTGCAGATCCCCAAGGTCCAGCTCAGCTAGATCTACTAATAATTGTTTACCGACCTGGCGCCGCTGAGCTCCAGGCCTTGGGCACCTGCCTGGCGGCCCTGGCTCCAGGTATTCGCTACAGCTTTGCCCTCAATGCCGCGCCAACACCGCTCCCCCCTGGGCTGGAGCCACTACTGGCCGGTGCTCTGCTGGTGCAGCACAACGCTGAAAACCTTGGCTATGGCCGTGCCGCCAATCAAT
>Ga0214923_10002500_pt1 | contig 24374 bp, 20 predicted proteins | sample LL1510_MetaG_FD_177993 | JGI IMG/M metagenome (GOLD analysis project Ga0214923, IMG submission 177993) | Freshwater microbial communities from Lake Lanier, Atlanta, Georgia, United States - LL-1510 | ecosystem: Environmental > Aquatic > Freshwater > Lake | place: USA: Georgia | collected...
ACACCTTGCCTTGACGTTCAATGGCCCTTTCCTTTTGTTTTTTAACGCGCCCATAGCATTTAAAGCAGACGCCGTTGGATATGTGGCTATACTTGGGAATGAACCCTTGATCGTTGCAGCGATCGCATGAAGGTGCTGGAACGTATTCAGTAGTTTCTGGTTCAATGATTGAATATTCTAGGAAGAAATCATGGATGCTGAAGAGCTCTTTATTCCAATCGGGTTTGTCGCACAATTCGCCAACCTCCACAAGCAGGTCTTCCGGCACATCGAGGATTTCAGCGTAACGCTTGAACCATTTGTTGGGAAATAAAAAACTGTGCATGTAGATGTAATTTCCGCTGTAGCGTTCAAAGTAGTCGAGTATTGTTTGTTTAGTTTTAAGGCTCATCTTACTGTACCTTCCGGCAATGAGGTGATCCCAGTCGCTGGCGTACGATGAAAAATCGAACACATAAATTTCTTGATCCTGCATGGTTGGGATGATTTCTAGCAATAACCGGTGGTTGGCAAGCTTGGTGTTTTTCAATTCTTGGAATAGGGAACCCGAAACGTTGTTATATACCAATATTAACTTTTGATCTTCAGGCGAATATTTGCCTTCCCAGGAGAAATACACTTCTTCGGGAGCGGTGAGTCCACGTTGTAATCCCAATAATGGGTATAGGAACAATTTTGATTTCTGAAAATACGTGGGGTACAATTGGTTGATGATCATGCGTGGAACTTTTTTATGGGTTTCAATGCAAAGCTAGGGCGTATTAGTGCAGTTGATGTGCATAGTATTTTATTCTCGAAATCGATTTTTAAAAAGGGGAACAAGTATTTAATCCATTAAATTTAACTTAAGAAACACGAACTAGTAATGGCACTTAAGAATATGATCTCAATTCAGACAACAATAGGGTACAAGAACATTGAAATTCACCAGGGAGATATATCGGCCATGAAATTTCTGGTGAACTATTGTATAAAAATTATTTATAATTATTTATTAAATAATGATTGGCAAAGAAAGAGTGATAGGCTTCATTATTTAGGTTAATTATAAATAAATAGTCTTTACAACGCGTTATTCCTGTATATACTAGTTCATTTGAAAATTCGAATGGTTTGTATCGATTCGATTGTGAAATTTGTAAATCCTTGTTATCTATTAGGTTATCTTCAATTACCAGAAAAAGTACTGGGCTTTCCCATCCTTTGAATGAATGTATTGTTGATAATTTGAACGACCCACGATTCATCCAAAATTGGGTTTTCCTGTTTTTTCGGATATTATTAATATGCTTGTTAGTTTCATACCCCGAAAATGAATTAGGAACAAACTTTTGGAATTCCTCTTCTGTTTCGAACATTATATTTGTTTTTTCTTTGCTCAAAGATTTTAGTTGTTCATTCAAACCACGCAACATTTTAATTCTTGAGGAAAGGATTGTTACATCATTTGAATTAAAATTATTCTTTAAAATTTGTTTGTAAATATAATCCCCGATTACTTTGTCTTCAATGCTGTTCAAATAATGGTATTCAATAATCGGGTCATTAAACAACATAGGTTTGTATCCTGTATCAATTTTGTTTTCAATTTCATATTTACTTGAGAAAAATTTTCTTTGAAAATCAGTCGCAACAGTGGCAATTTTATCAGCTAGACGATAGCTAACATTCAATCGTTTATCCCAGGCACCAACTGTAATTGGTATTACAGGCATTTTATTTACATCTAATTCTCGAGAATATATATTTTGTTTTTCATCGGCAAATGCAACAATTTCACATTTATCATTGCTGAAACACTCAATAATTATTCGAATCCAGTTTTCTTTGTAGTCTTGTGTTTCATCAATGAAAATTGCATCATATTTTGGAAAATCTGGTTTCATTTGAGAAAATAATTTCAGATTTGAATAAATATGAGTATCCAAATCATCGATATTTGTCGTTTCCTGCTCGTGATCTTCATCAACTGGAGGTTTACCTATCAATTCGCTAATTCTATAACCAAGGTTATTTAGATTTGAAGTTATAAAATCGTGATAATTACTTATATGGAAAAATTCCCAAGAAAAATCATCACGAACAGCACTTATTTTGTCATGGAGGTAATTTCGCATCGTAATATTAAAGGTTAATATTAAAACTAAACCACCTGTTCTTTTATGAGCATTAACTGCTCTTTTCGCAAGCACGAGCGATTTTCCCGAACCAGCTACTCCTTTAATCCTTTTTCTAGCGTTTTCTTCACTAATGGATAATTCTTTTTGGATACTCGAGTATTTAATTTCGATACCGTCTTCAATTGTGTGAATTGATGGCTTTAAAATTCTAGAAAAACTTTGGTATAGTTCTTCGGAAAAATACTTGGATCTTTTATTGATCCATGAAAGGTCCAAAATTTTTTCAAGTTTGTCTTTGCTTAGAGAATCTCGACCCAATATCAATGATTGACTATTCCTGTAAGCCCCACATATTTTACATTTTTCATCGATCCAATTATAGTGTTGGTTTTGACAATTCGAACAAAAATTGCTGGCCAATTTAAAGTTCTTATCCAAGAATTTTTTGAACTTTTCATTAGGATTTTTGCCATAGCACGTTTGAATTGATTCGGATTCGGTATGACAATGGAAATAAATAGCACAATTTACAACTTTCCAATATTTATAATCCTTGAGCTTTAAATCAAGAAGCGAATCGATATGTAAATTGTAAAGATTATTCTTATATTTCATCACTTGATTCAATGGATTTTTATTACTACCGGTGCATGTATTTTTGATTAACCATTGGCCTTGTGGATTTGTCTCGTAATTATTTAAATTCCAATCTTTTACCTCAAAAATTATTAATCCACCACTTTTTCGCATGACTATAATATCAGGTAAATCTCCATTAAGAAAAGGTTGATAAAATATTTCATAATCATCGTTTAAGTTCTTTAGGAGAAAAGTGAGTAAATGTCTTTCTCCTTCAGTAGGTAAAGGTTTTCTCTTATTGATTACTTCAATGGATGGGTATAGTTTGGGCTTTATCATACAACTTTAATTTCAAAAATAATTATACATACAACCCCACCATCGCCTGCGCTCGAGTGCTAATTCGTGTAGCGAGAGATTCCGGTTGAAGTACCTTTACATCTTCCCCAAACGATAAAATCAGTTGTTCGAGTTCTGGGTTGGGAACCAACTTTAAGCGCACAAACAACCCATCTTCCCGTTCCTGGTGCCATTGGCTTTCGTGCAGGGGTTTCGTAAGTACGTACTTCGCCCGTTGGGGACTGAACAGCAGTTCTATCTGTACGAGCTCACCGGCTAAGCGCGTTACTCCAACAATGTCGGAGAAATAGTATTCCCAATCAAGGGTACTGGGGATATACGCATCGGTGAGAGGTGTAAGTTCTTGAATACGGTCCAAGGCAATGTTCCACGTAGGAACCCCGATCTGCTCATTAAGTCCAAACACAAACCATCTTCCGTTGTATTGTTTCAAATAATGCGGGTGAAACGTAAGCGTAAACGGTTCGCCGTTGAAAGGGGCATAATGCACGCTCAATACCTTCTTTTGCACGATGGCATTGAATAGGGGAGTGATATACTCCTTCCCCGTATAGTCGAAGTTGGCCTCGAAGGAAATCACTTTCTCATCGCTGCTTCCAAACTTATCTTTTAGCAAGATATTCAGTTCCTCGACCCACTCAAAGCCCGGCCCGCCCGAAAATCGTTGCAGTAATTCTAAGGCATTCTTCAATTGTTTCGCTTCGGTTTCATTCAGTGGCGAATTATGGATCGAAAAGGTGGGGTCGCTATAGTAATAGGCATGTTTTTTCCCTGCATGAATGCTATTCTCTATGGGGGCATTATACCCGGCCTCACTGCGCATAAAACGAATGTCTTCCCGCAACTGACGCGTATTGATCCCACTGCTTTTGGGGTCGTCTTCCAACAAGGCATTATTCACTTGTTCAATGAGGTCATCAAAAAGGTATTTTCTTCCAACATTTTGAAAACAACGGTCGAGGGTCTTGTAGCGGAGTAGGGCATTTTTAGTGATGGACATTTAGAAATTTTTCTTATTGATGCAAAGGTAATTATTCTGTGCAGATTAGTTGCATAGTAAATGAATATATTTGTTCTGATTATATTATTTGCAGTTCCCCACAAATAATTTTACCTTCGGAAGGCAAAGTTTTTTACTGTGCATGTAGAGTGCATGGAAGGGGAGTAGGTTTGTAGAAGTTCTTTGAAACACTTGTCGCAAGATATTGATTCGTAGGTGCTGGTCTCAAATTTCGGTTTGAGACATGATCGGCATCTTCTCCCTCCCACGGGTTGGGATGAATGTCACTTAGGCATTTTTAACAGCGGTTATTGACTTCAATGTCAATGATATGAAGTTGCTATAGATGTAATTATCAGTGATGAATAGGTATTGATTTGTACATACAGAAAGAGTATCCGGCAAGTGTATTCAAAGCGCTTTAAAATTTTTATATGAAAATTGAACAGGTACATATCGACCATATAAGAAAGCAATTTGCAGAGTTGCAAAACAAAGAAGATTTAGTGAAACTTTTGAATAATGCTAAAAATATTCTTTATGGTGAAGAATGTAAACCTGTCCAATTGAAGTCTTTGACCTATTATGCCAATCCAGTTCTTTGCCAACAGCGGTATCAAATCTTTACAATTAAGAAAAAATCAGGATCAGATAGAACAATTCATGCTCCGGTAAAAGGTTTAAAATCTATACTTCGCTCTTTAAACTTTGTTTTGCAATGTGTATATGAACCACATGAAGCAGCTACGGGATTTGTATTGGAAAAATCAATCGTTGACAATGCAAAAAAGCATGTAGGGAAACATTATGTACTCAACATCGATTTGAAGGACTTCTTTCACACATTCGACAGGAACAGAGTGAAAATGGGCTTCATTTATGAACCATTTAATCTGAATAGTGACAAAGAGCCGTTGGCCTTTTTATTAGCAAGTCTTTGTACCCATCCTATTGAAATTGATGGATTAGAAAAAACGGTACTCCCTCAGGGTAGTCCAACTTCCCCAACTTTAACCAACATTCTATGCAAGAAGCTTGACCGAAGATTGACTGGTCTTGCCAAACGATTTGGTGCAACATATACCAGATATGCTGATGACATTACATTTTCATCACAGCACAACATCTACACGGATGAGTTATTTAATAAGGAGTTAAAGCGAATTATTGAAGAGGATCAAAAATTGGTTATCAATCCAAAGAAAACACGGTTGCAAAAAACAGGATATCGCCAGGAAGCAACGGGCTTGATTGTAAACGATAAGGCTAATGTCCGTAGGAGATATGTGAAGCAAATTCGTATGTGGCTAAACTATTGGGAAAAGTACGGATATGAAAAAGCGGAACAAATTTTTAAACGAGATTACCTTACCGACAAAGGACATGTTAAAAAACCGAATGCTTGTTTAGTGAATGTGCTTGATGGGAAATTGGAGTTTTTGAAGATGGTAAAAGGAGAACAGGATTCTACTTATACTAGTTTAAAAAAGAGACATGACCGACTAAATGGGAATGAAATTCAAGAAAAAATGAATTCTCTCGATAACATATTGTGTTTATTTGAATCGAAAGGACTCAAATTTGCAATGAATGAATATCGTAAATTGAGAAACAATGGATGAACAAAAACGGGATTTGAAGACCTTGATTGATTTTGTGAATGACATTGCAAATCAAAAAGGAAATGAATGGTTCAAGGCGGAATTAAAAGAGAAAATCTCACTTCAAATTCATTCCACTGAAATTGAAGAAATATACGAATATTGTATAAGACAGATTCTTAAAGATCAGGCAACTAAATTTTATTCAGATTTTAAATTGATTCCAATAAAAGACAAGTTGATAGAAGATTATATCCGAATGGAACAATTCCGAAGAGATGATCGATTTGAAGATTTTTGTTTAGCGCTTTTCCAGCAAATAGAAGGAATTGTAAATTATTTAAGCAATGATGAAGTAGTGGAATACTTACAACTGCATTATTTGTCACCCTCGCACAAAATTAAAAACAAGGATACATTTGGATTCGATCAAAAGTTACTTTGGCAATTGATCTTTTTTGGTGAACTTGAAAATTTGGAAATAGAAAACAAGCTTAAAAAACCAATGATTGATTGGGATTTTTCAGAGAGGTACAAATCTATATTGTTTTACTTTTACTTCAATAAGAAAGTTTATAATTACTTTGATTTTCAAACGATATTTTTTTTAGGAAATGATCTTTATCAATCCAGAAATCTAAATCATAGAGGTGGTAAAATATCAAATAAACAAAAAATTATCATAGAAAAAGTCACGTCAAATAGTCACAAGTATTACTTTAAATTCCTCGGATATTTAGAAGATTTCACCTCAAAAATAAATGCTCAAATTATTTAATTATTATACTAATAGCTAAACTAATTCAATTCCTTCCAATTCAATTCAATGGTAAGTTTATTCCATTCACTGTTTTTACCGGTTCCTGATTGAATTGAATTGAATTGTGCTTTCCAATTTTTGGGAAGACCTGTAGTTTCTGTGTCGAAGAAAAGTATCATTATGTTCAGTATTAATAATACTCTTTGATATAAGCATACGCTCGATCAAATAGTTCTTGGTCTTTATGTAATTTATACTTCAACAATGCTTGACGAAGCGATTTTTGGACTTCTCGTTCACCTGAAACGGATTGTTGCCAACCAGGAAAACTTACTACTCTAACAATCGCATCGATATCGCTTACAATACGCTCTACAACGGCTGGCGTTTGATCCGTTTTTAATTCTAAAAACAATTCAGTTAATGCTGATTTTGGAGATTTATCTTGAATCGCTTGCTCTAATTCCTTTTCTGCTTGAACGGTCTCTTTCGCAATTTTACAAAGTTCTTTTACAAATTCGATTGAGGTAATCAATCCCTTTTCTGCTTTATCACGTAAGGCCTCTAATCGTTCGCTAAGTTTCTTGAATTTTGGATTGCCTTCGTGTTTCTTAAAACGTTTTACAAGAATCTTTTCAAGTTTCTTGGCGTTTTTTGGATCTGGATTATTGAATATATCTTCTATTACATCAGCATCCAAAACAAATTCATCCAATTGATGGACATCCCCAACATGGATATTATCGTGAATGAGTTTTGTTGTTTGTGCTCCAAGTGAAAACCACAACAATTTTCCAATGTTGTCAGATGCTGGTCTTACAGATTCAAAAACTTGTGAAAGCCATTTGTAATCAGTGTGATATAAGTCCAAAATATTGTCTGGAGAAAGAGACTCCCATAGTTTAGAAAGAAACTTGTAATCTGCTGCAAATGCATCCTTCTTTTCATTTGTATTGATGGCATTCTGTGCCGCTTCCAATCCTTCAAAACCAAAAATTGTACGATCTACTCCATCAAAATGGCTCAATGCCTCTTTAACGGCAACCGGTAACTTTTCTCTTAATTCAGATAAGTTTGTTATAACTTGCTTAACGCTTTTTTCATCAAATTGAAGTGCCTTAGCTGCATCATCAAAAACACCGAAATAATCTACAATACGACCGAATGTTTTACTTGGATATAAACGATTCGTTCGACAAATTGCTTGAAGCAAGGTATGATCCTTCAAAGATTTATCCAAGTACATCGTTTGAAGAACAGGTGCATCAAAACCAGTCAACAATTTGGCCGTGACAATAATGAATTTAACATCTGACTGAGGATCAGAAAATTCTTCGACTACTTTCTCTTGTTTGGCCTTATCCATTCCCCATTTTTGCTTGAAATCAAAATCATCATTCGCCGTTGTAGAAATGACAACTGCACTTGCTTCTGTTGGAAAATGCTTATCGAGTTCTTCCTTATATTGAACACAACCATGACGGTCAGGTGTTACAATCATCGCTTTAAATCCATGAGGATTGACTTTTTCATTAAAGTGAATCGCAATATCCTCTACAATTTTCGCCACTCGCTCTGGCGACTTTAAAAAGGCTGCCATCTTCGCAGATTTTTGATTCAAAGCATCGGCTTCTTCATCTGTCAATGCAGCATCTTCTTTAAATTCTGCAAATGCTTTATCAATGGTTTCTTTGTCAACATGTACATCAACTAATCGTGGCTCAAAATGCAAAGGAAGTGTCGCCTTATCTCGAATTGAATCTTGAAAAGTATATCTTGACATATAACCTCCTTCGTCCTCTTCGGAACCAAATGCCCAGAAGGTGTTTTTATCTGCTTTATTGACAGGTGTTCCGGTCAAACCGAATAAAAATGCATTTGGTAAAGCAGCACGCATTTGTCTGCCAAGATCACCCTCTTGAGTTCGATGCGCTTCATCCACCAAAACAATGATATTGTCCCTTCCATTCATATTCGGTTTAGCATCTCGAAATTTATATATCATTGAAATGATAATCTTACGAGTATCTCGTTCTAATAATTTTTGTAAGTCGCTTATGCTTTCTGTCGTTTCTACATTCGGTATTTCCGCTGCATTAAAGGTTCCACTGATCTGTGTATCTAAATCAGTTCGATCAACCAACACAATTACTGTAGGACTTTTTAATTCGGCTGACCTTCTTAATTTTTGCGCAGCGAAAACCATTAATAGGGATTTCCCTGAACCTTGAAAATGCCATATTAAACCTTTCTTTACTCGACCTTCTTTAACGCGTTCAACAATTTTATTGGCTCCTTCGTATTGCTGAAAACGACAAAGTATTTTAATACGTTGTTTCTTTTTATTTGAAGTGAACAAAGAGAAATTTTGTAGAATATCTAACAACCGACCCGGGCTTAATAAATCGGAAAGTTCTTTACCAATTTCACTTAATCCTAATCGTTTGGCTAGCGTATCATCGTCATTTTCCATTCTCCAAGGCGCCCAAAATTCCAGTGGAGTTCGAATACCACCAAAAAATAATTCTTTACCTTCTGTGGCAAACGAAAGAATATTCGGAACAAACAATTGAGGAACGCTATTTTCATATACATCATGTATTTCATAAGCGCCATCTAACCAACTCACCGATGGTCGTATTGGTGTTTTTGCTTCACCAATTACGACAGGAATTCCATTTATGATCAAAACAATATCTGGAATTTTTGTTTCTCTGTGATGGATCCGAAATTGATTTGTAGCAATGTATTGGTTGTTCGTTAAGTCTTCAAAATCTATCAAACGAATGGGAACATGTCGGTTGTTTTCGCCAAAAGGCATCGTTTTTTCTCCAGTCATCCATTTGAAAAACTCTTCATTGGCTTTCACCAATCCAACTTGATTTACTGCAATTAAAACTGCTCGTAGTTTATAAATCACTTCATCTGCCAATACTGGGTTTGCCGTAATTTCTGGATTCAATCGAATCAGTGCATCCTTAAGGTCACTTTCAACCAATACCTCATTTACGCTTCTTTGTAATTCATCAGCTGATTTGTAGACCCATTGCACACCATAAGTGGCTTTAGGTTCACTAACTTTCATAGCATTCAAATCCAACCCAGTTAACTGATGAATGATGAAATATTCTACACTGTTTAATTCGTTAAATGACATAAAATATTTTTTACCATTGAACATCAGAATATTCTTCTTCTATTTTAGTGGCGATTCTTTTGTATTCTTTAAAAATATCTAAACTTGGTTTTAGTTGACCATATTCAGGTATTTCCATTAATTCCTCATCGATGATATCAAAAACCTTATAATTTGAAATAACAATACACTTCTTGATTGCCCTTGTAATAGCAACATTCAATCTATTTGGACTATAGAAAAACTCCAATCTCACCTTTGCTTCAAGAGGGTGAGAATTAGCTAAACTGTAAATCACATAATCACGCTCTTGGCCTTGCATTCTGTCCACAGTATCTATGAATAGTGTTTTAGTTCTTTCAGTATCTATGCCGCCAATTTTACTATTCAGCGCCTTTTTTATTTCGCGAATTTGCGCTCTGTAGGGGGAAATAATCGCAATATCTCTGAATTGAACACCATTCTTTAGTAAATCAGCAACAATTTCTGCAACAAGTTTTGCTTCGTGAGGTGATCGACCTTTAGCATCAAATACTTTGTGTAAGAATAAAATTTTAGGGTCTTGATTATTTAGAATATTCTCGTGCTTAATTCCACTAAACCGAGGATTTGGTTTTATTGTAGAACTGTCAGAGCGCAATTGGTTATTGTAAAATAACTGATTTGGAATTCTGATCAAATTTTCATTCAAACGATATGAAATATTGAGTAGAGAGATTTCTGATGGATATAGTCTTGCCAGTTTAGCGAAAATAGATTCCTTAAACATTGACAATCCAGTATTCGAAGGTACAATTGGATCAAGTTGTTTATGGTCTCCTACGAAAATGAATTTATCACATTTTGACATAATGGAAACGGCCAATGGAATACTCATTTGAGCCGCTTCATCAATAATTGCAACATCAAATTCCCAATTTTCTAATCGCTTAGAGGCAGGATAACAAAAGCAATAAGGAGTTCCGCCTATGATAATTCCATTCTGGCTTAATTGTCTATCGAATGAATAAGTAGATTTTTTAAGTCTTGTTTTTCGTGTTATTTTATCATTATTGATGATTTCAGCTGATTGATATTTCTCTCCAATTTTAACGACTTTTGAGGCGTCATTTACTTCTAATGCTATCGCATTTAGACAATTATTTATTGCCGTATGTGTTGGAGCGGTAATAAATATTTTTTTACCCGAATTAATTAATGCTTTTGCTATGTGCGCAATTGTTTTAGTTTTTCCTGTTCCTGGGGGACCTTGTATTAAATGGAAATTATTTACTGAAACAGCCTTTGAAACAGCACTATTTTGAGAATGATTCAATTGAGTATACCCAAACTGCGAGGTTGAGGTATTTGTCATAATACCTCCAAATAATTGCTCAATTCGTGTTAGACGTAATGGATCGCCAGATAGGTTATTAGCAGTTGCATTTAATAATCTTGAATTTAAATCTGTTTTAACAATGTTAATTTGCCAATTGTTTCGAACATAATTTCCTGAATCAATAAAACAATACTCTCCGTCAAAATCATTAGGTGCTACAACAAATTTATGAATTGTATCTTCTATAATCTCCATTTTAAATTTATGACTGCCATTACTTAAAATTACCTGTTCACCCTCCCTAAATTTGGAAATATTGGTATCACAGGTTATTCTGGCTGATTGAATATATTCTTGAGGATAGTGAAGAAAACTCCAGTATGGATTTGGCCTCGGTTCATCATGAAATTCAAATTCAACAGTCAAATTCGTCATGGTTATTCCTTTTGCCACACGTTCGTCTATGGGAAGTCTCATTTGTTCTTCATAGGCTTCATCATCTTTACGCTGTTGAACAGCAATGGCTTGTCTAAAATCATCTAATACCGACATAGTTTAAATTTTATGGTTAATGGAATTAAAAATTATTTTTATTTCGCGTTGTAAATCTGGTAGATCTACACGGTAATAATTATCATAGTTTTCGTGCAACACAATTAAATTCATACTCGAAATTTTCAAACCGTAATTTTTCACAAGAATGTATTTATAAATATTTTGTTGCAATGCATACTTGAAATAACTCGAATTATCCAGGTGATTTAACTCCGATAAAGCGAATCCATAACCGTATTTTTTAGCGTAACCATCAACCACCAATTTTTTGCTACGCTTCCAGTCGAGTAAGATGTATTCATCTGAGTTTGGTTTTTTAAAAATGGCATCAACAGTTCCAGCAATATTGTATTCCTCTAATAAAATTCTTTTTTCTGCCTCAAAAAATTCAAATCCAAACTTTAGAATGACTTCTTGGTAAAATTTCAGGAACAGTGCGAACTCCTTAGAACTTGATGCATGCGATTTCCCTATTAAAAAGTGTTCGATATTCTCGTGCATTTCAGTACCTTTCTCCGCCGCTTCATCTCTGTTTTTAAGAAACTCATCTAAAACCTCCTTCGGATCCCTATTTTCTTTTGTTGCTTTGCCCTCAATGTATCTGTCAATGTCAAATGGAAAGAATCTGTCTATTAACGTTGTAACTGAAATATATTCAGCATTGCCGGTAGCATCTTTTGGGTGATGATAAATGTGCGCTTCATCTTCAAAAGCAATTGTATCTTGTTGTGATTCTGTTTTTAACTTTTTTGTTCGATTCAATTTCGATTCAATTGACTCGATTTCTAGAACATCAACAGAAATTTCTTTTAACGAATTGTGCTTGTTAAACCGATTGATATCTAAGTATTTCTCTCGGTAGTGTTCTTTTTCCCAACGTATGGCTTGAGAATAAGACCATTGCTCTTCAATTAAGCAATTCGAAGTATTGTCTAAACTATAGGAACGAATTGAGTTCAATACATCCAAAATAAATGCAACACATTCCTGTTCTTGTATATGAATTTGCTTCTCTGTAAAACGAATGACTACCCAACCGCTTTCTGTAAAGAATAGATCACGTGTTTCGTCTTTTTCTAATTCGTGAGTTGGGAAGCGGTAATATCCATCATAGGGCTCATCTATTTCAATGTCAATATATAAATTCAATTCTTTGTCAAACAGAACGATATCTGGTTCATATGGTCGATTGAAATATGGTATCGCCAAATGAAAATCATCCGCAATTGAAATGTCTGTAATAGATTGTCTGAGTGCTCTCAAAAAGGCATCTTCTTTAAATCCTTTACCAAGTGCTCTTCCGATTCGTGGGAGTTTCAGGAAAGCATCCGGTTGTGGCATTTTTACTACTGGGTAGGAATAAGGTGTTTCCTGCTCAAAAAAATTATTTGGAAAGAAATTGATTCTCAATTCATCCGTTTGCTCACTATTTGGCGTTGAGACTATGTGTTGCTTTGCATTACTGACTTTTTGCGAATTTGTCTTTGCTACCCTTGGCTCAAGTGCTATAGTCGATTGAGGTGTTTTTAACTTGGCGTATTGTTCCTTTTTGGAGGGAGGTGCTTTTGGAGGTGTTTTCTTTTTTAGTTCGTTTTTCTTTTCTTGCCAACCAGTTTTAATTTGGGTAAAAAATTTCCTTTTCTCCTCATAATTCAAGGATGCTGGTGATTTTACATTATACTCATCCAATGTAGCGAGAAAAAACTCCCTATACGCTAATTGTAATGAAGATAATGCGCGTTTTGCCATACCCTAAAACACCTGATTAATTAAACTTTTTTGGAGGGATTGAGATAAAATAATTTTTGCATCGATAACTTTTTTTGCTTCGAAAAGATCGTTTAGCTTTTTATTTTCAATTTCATATGGGAGATAAATATTTAACAATTTTAAATCAGAAACACCTAAATTTGGATAAGTACTTCCTGTAGCTAAACGTTTTAAAAAGGTTTGTGATTTAACTGAATTAATCGCATGGAAAATACCCATTGTATGAGTTTTTTGAATTGGTCTGATTCTAAAACAAAAGTTAGACACAATATAATCAGCATCTTGCTCAAGAAAAATAGAGGTTCTTCCGCTCAGAATAGATGTAGAACTACCACTAGATTTTACCATTAATAAATCTCCTTCTTTTAATTTAAATTTTTCCTTTTCCTTTGGGTTAAAAAATCTTTCGTTAAACTTATTGAAATCTAAATTTCCTTCGTCTTTAATACCAGATACTCCAATAACTTTTATCATTTCTGGCCCATTCTCAGCACCATAGGATCCTGAAATTAAATCGGCAAATTTTTCAATTTTTTGAACCTGATTATTCGAGAATATTTTTTTTGATAATGACCAATAATTCAAATTAATCCTCTCCAAAACCTCTTTCTCCCTCTCAATCACATCATCCATAGCCCACAGTAATTCTGCAAGTTTGGCTTGTTCTTCTTTGGGAGGGAGGAGGAATTCTTGGTGTTTTAAATCACTCCAATTAATTGTTGGAGAAAGTCCACCAACAGAAATATCCACCATACGATGCATAAATTGGTCAGAATGCAAAAAGAAAGGAAATAACTTAGGGTCAATTACATTTGGATTTGCACGAAATACAAATGCGTGAGCTGAACAAATCCCTTCAAAATCAACGATTGCTGCTTTACGTTGGTAAGCACGTCTTTTTCCGAAAATCACATCTCCAGGATAACATTTTAATTTACCTCCACTAACATCAGTAGGCAAACCAAATCTTCTAATATGAATATCTTCTGCATCAATATGTTCTAAGCCAACATAAATGGTTAATTCTGTTTTATTTGGATCAACTGTTTCAGAAACTTTAGAAGCAATTTTTTCAAAAGGAAAAGATTTCCAATTTGATTTATCCAAGTTATTCAAATCTATTTTTGTCATCGTAGCTTCCATCAATTCAAGATTTGGAATAGTTCATTCATACTTTTCTTTAACTGCATAGAAGTTTTTTCCCAATTGTCGATTGTTTCATCGAGAGAAAAAACATCTTCTGATGTATTAACATTGCTAATAAATTGAGCAATATTTAAACTTCCTTTATTTTCCAAAATACGCTCGATTGTAACCACTTTTGAAAAACCTTTCTCATCCTTAAAATTGGTATAACTCGAATAAATTCTGTCAATGTGTTTTTTATCTAAATAGGCTATATTTTTCTCTTGACGCACTTCTTTAACGGCATTGATAATCAAAACTTTTCCTTTTCGTTCCTTTGATTTATTCGTTTTCGTAATCAACAAACACGCTTCCATTGGAGAGTTGTAAAACAAATTTGGTCCTAAACCAATCACACATTCCACTAAATCTTCTTCAATCATTTTTTGTCGCATTTTAGCTTCAGAATCTCTAAATAAAATTCCATGTGGCCACAACGATATCGAACGTCCATTTTTAGCATCTAAACTTTTCTGAATGTGTTGTTGAAAGGCGTAATCTGCACAACCTTGCGGAGGAACTCCCCACAAATTTCTCCCATAGGGGTCATTCGCAAATCCTTTTTGGTCCCATGCCTTAATTGAGTATGGCGGGTTAGCCAAGATTACGTTAAACTTCTTCAATTCATCGTTGTGCAAAAAGGCTGGTTGCGCCAAGGTGTCACCGCGCACAATGCTAAACTCCTCAATGCCGTGCATAAACATGTTCATGCGAGCAATGGCAGAAGTTAGAAGGTTAATTTCTTGTCCGTATAATTTTAGAGTACGATATTCCTTTCCTTCTTCTTTCAAATGCAAGGCACAGTTTAATAGCAAACCACCAGAACCACAGGTTGGGTCATATACACTTTCACCTGGTTGCGGATCCATAATCATGGTCATGAGTTTTACAACAGTACGGTTGGTATAAAACTCAGCTGCGGTATGTCCGCTGTCGTCGGCAAATTCCTTAATAAGGTATTCGTAGGCGTTCCCCAATTTATCATCGGCAACGGCTTTTAAATTCAATTTGTGTTGCGAGTAATGCTCAATCAGATTGGTCAATGTTTCATCCGAAAGTCGGTCTTTGTTGGTCCAACTGGCATCACCAAAAATTCCAAACAAGGTATCTGGATTTGCCTGTTCAATAGCACGCATCGCCTCTTGCAATTTCATTCCTACATTTATTGTAGTTTCTCGCACGTCATTCCAATGCGCTCCATTTGGAACCATAAAATGGTGGTGCTCTGCAAAAGCGGCATATTCTAAATCGCCTTCGCTTTCAGCAAGTGCATTCTCAAATTCTTCATCATACACATCACAAATGCGCTTAAAGAAAAGCAATGGAAAAATGTATTGCTTGTAATCTCCAGCATCTATAGTTCCGCGCAAAAGAGTAGCGGCTCCCCAGAGGTATTTTTCAAGTTGTTGTTGGGTCATTTTATTCTATTTCTTCTGTAACTTTCACTTTCTCTAAATACGGCCTTATAATAGAACTAAACCATGCAATAGCCGCTTCACCATCTTTTATTGTAGCATCGTTTACATCACGACTATGCCTTAGTGAGTTTCTTAACTCTGCCAATTGGTTGAAACGAACTTCTAATGTACCTTTGCTTCCAAACAATTCTTCGAAGGAAGGATAAGCCGGTTTCGATGTAATCATGTCTTTGTATTCTTGAAGATCGAAGAAGTCCATGCGTCTCCTCAATTGCAAGAATTGGGTTTTATCTTCACCTGGATTTTTACCAAGCCAAGTTTTTATTCTACCATTCACTTTTTCCTTAACATGATTCGGAACAAGTTCATCATAAGCGTCTATTTCACAAGCAAGTTCTAATCTTTCGGATAGAATGTCTCTCAATGAAATTTCAATCCTTTCAATTTCATCATCAAACTGTTGTAAATCTTGTGCTATAGCATTCTTGGAAAAATCCTCATAGTAGGACTTTAGAAAGTTGTTGATTCCATCCGTTAACTTCTTACGACGCTGTTCTAAAAACAATTCATAATTATCTAATGTATAAAGGTCTTTTTCTGTTGGGACAAACTGCTTTCTTAATTGTTCAGGGTCAATTTTAGGTAGATATTCTCCTGGATCCCCATCCAAAATCTCCATATTTGACTCTTGAGTAATGAATGCAATGTTTGCGATTTCATTAACAAGCGCCTTTTGAATTGAATTTCCTGAATTATACTTTTTGTATAAAAATGCTTTTGGAAAAATATGGTGTCTTTGAAGCTGATTATTATACCCAACACTTTTAGAATATAGGCTAAGTACTGGGTTTGTCCAGTCTTTTGCATTTTGTGAACGAATAGCACTATAAAATAGGTTATAGATTCTACTGCGAACACCCTGCATTGTTATATCCTCTGGTCTTAAATAAAGATTAGTCCCTCTAAACAAGTGCATTTCCTCTATCAAAGCATCAATACTATTGTGCTCCTTAATTGCATTCATATCGCGCTCCAAATATGATTCAGACGACCCGCTGAAACGACCCCACAGAAGTGAAACAAACATCCAATATATAGCCTTGTTTGCTTCCTCTTCTGACTTGAATTGTCCTCCATTGTTTTTTAGATAGTAACCTAGAACATAAAATACGTAGAATGAACTAAAGCTGTCAGAAGAATCAATAAAAGCCTTATCCCGAAGAATATTGATTAAATAGGATAAAATCTTCTTAATCTCCTTCCATTCCTTTTCAAATTGTTCTGACGTAACATTTCCTATTTCGTCAGAATATTTCCCTCTAAATGTGCAAAATATGTTCAGTAAGCGAGTGTAATTTCTAAAAGTAAACTCATAGTTGAATTTACTAAACTCTTCTGTCGCATGTCTGAATCGGTCCTTTGCTTCAGGCCAATTAGAAGTAATAATCGCAAGTGCTAAATCTGACTCACTTAAAGTAGTTCCAGTTTTATTTACGAGGTTAAATATCTCTACTACGCGATCAAGTTCAGTTATAGTTATTTCTTTAATGTAATAGGTGTAATCTTGAATTGATCCCAGCTTGTTGAGTACCACTATCTTACTCAGATAGTAGTTTTTCTTTTCTTCATCAAGGTTTTGTAGTTCAGCAATGAAGAAACTAACACCACCATTACTTAAAAAATGAGACACGTTTATCCATTCCGGATTTGTGCTCATTTTTCTCTCCATGTAATATTCAAATTCTTCGGACTCTAGGTTAAAATACAAGTCTGTTCTTAGCGAAACTCCTTCGTACCAATCTGGCGTTTTACCGCGAAAAATGGTATAAATGGTGGTAAGTCTTTGTTGCCCATCTAAAATTAATTGATGAAAAACTGAGTTAGAATTCGTAACTGTACCACGAATCTTCGAAGGGTTTTTTGTCTTCCAAATCAAAAAAGAACCACTGGGATAGCCCAAATAAAGTGATCTGAAAAACTCCTTTACCTGAGTACTATTCCATACATATCCCCTTTGAAATTCTGGGATTGTATATTCTCCATTATCTATTGAATGTAATATTTCCGAAATCTTTTTTTCCATAGTTTATTCAGTAAATTCTTTAAGTAGTTTTTTAAATTTTTCTTCTGCTTTTTGGCTTTCTTCCCAAGCTTGTTTCAAATTGGATAAAGCCTCTTCGACAGAAGGTAGATTATCTTCGATTATTTTCTCGACATAAAGCGGAATGTTCAAGTTGTAATCATTTTCAGCAATCTCATCGAAAGAAACAACTTTTACATAATTCTCAACGTTTTCAAAAACCGAATACCAGTCGAATAATTGTTGAACATGGTTTTCTTCCAAATAATTTTGCGCGCGACCAACTCGCACTTGATCTGAACCATCAATGAATAGTACCTTTTTCTTTTTTGAGGCTTCTTTATTTTGTCTGAAAATCAAAACGCAAGCCGCTAATTGAGTCCCGTAAAAGATATTTGCCCCTAAACCGATTACTGCTTCCAATAAATCTTGCTCAATTAACGCTTTACGAATTTTACCTTCAGCATTCTTACGGAATAGTGCGCCGTGCGGTAATACAACTGTCATACGACCAGTGCTGTTCATCGACTTAATCATATGCTGCACCCAAGCCATATCTCCATTGCTTTTAGGAGGGATACCAGCAATATTGCGTCCATATGGGTCATTTACCCAATTTTCTTCACCCCAATCTTGTAGAGAAAACGGTGGATTTGCAATCACACAATCAAAGGTTTTTAATCCGTCCGCCTCAAAAAAAGCAGGATTACGCAATGTGTCCCCGCGCATAATTGAAAAGTCTTCAATTCCATGTAAGAACATATTCATTCTCGCAATAGAACTTGATGTTAGATTTTTCTCTTGCCCAAACAATTTTAATGTGCGGTAATCTTCATTGTTTTCTTTCAAATGTCCAACACACTCCAACAACATGCCACCTGTTCCGCACGCAGGATCATAAATGGTTTCTCCTTCGTGAGGATCAAGAATTAACCCCAATAAATGCACAACTGAACGAGGCGTGTAAAATTCACCAGCCTTCTTGTTCGTTAAATCAGCAAAATGCTTGATTAAGTATTCATAGGCTTGTCCCAACATATCAGGGTCAACCATGGAATTAGACAAATTGTATTGGGAAAAATGCTCAATTAAATCAATTAACAAACGATCCGAGAGTTTATTCTTATTGCTCCATTGCGCATCACCAAAAATCCCGTACAAAAACTCTTGGTTTGCTTGCTCAATTCCTCGCAAGGCTTTTTCAATTGCTAATCCAACATTGGTAGTTGTTTCTCTCACGTCATTCCAGTGGCATTCCTCCGGAATAACAAATCGATGAAATTCGGGTAATGATGCATAATCAGCATCACCTCCAGATTCTTTCAAAGCCTCTTGATATTCTTCGTCATAAACATCAGAAATACGTTTGAAGAACAATAAAGGAAATATGTAGATTTTGAAATCAGAAGCATCAACTGGTCCTTTTAGTATCCAGGCCGCTTTTGAAAGGTACTGTTCGAGTTGAGAAAGGGTTATTTTCATGATTTATAGATCTTTGCTTATAATTGCAACACCGCTATTTATAAATTGATGTTTTGAATTTATCTTAACTTGTTTATCGATTTTTTTTACCGTTACTATTTCGTTTTTTGCCATATAAGCATCATACAACCTATTAAATTCTTTGATTATAATATTTTCTTTTGGTTGTCTACCTTGTTTTGGATCATTCTTAGAAATAAACTCATCAATATCTTTAAATAGGTCAATATAATTATTTGTTAGGTTGTACACCGGTATACTTTCACCTAGTTTAAGAATGACTAATTTTTTTTCATATTCTTTAAAAGATGATTCGTTTTTGGAATCAAATATCCGTTGCATTAATTCTATATTCGTAACTCTAATTTTTTTAAATAAGCTTTCATTAAGATCCTCTTGAGTTAAATCAAATTGTTTAATAAATCTTTGAAATTCAATGGGATTTTCATCACTATCTTTCCACGTGTCTATCATAGTAGGCACGCCATTAGATTTACGAAAAGAGTGTATTTCTTTTTCGACCTCTAATTCATAATTGAAACTACTGCCCCTAAAATAATTTGGCTGCAGTTCATGCTTAGGAAAAATGAGCGCTGGTGTAACGGCAGAATTAGAATTATTTAAACCGTGATAAAAATAATTGCGCGTTGCAAATGAATGATTCGTACTTATTGCACTGATCTCTTTATTAACATCAAGTATTTTTCTAATAATAACCATCCAAAACCTTTGTTCCTCTCCATCACGGCTTTGTATTGATAGACATATCTTTCCGCCAACTTTAGATAATTCTGAAACCTTTTGATCATAAAAGCTTATCATGTGTATAAGTGTGCCGATTTTAATACTGTTCATAGTTTTTTCATTAAAACAGGCGCATTCAATAAAATCCATGTTTTCAATGCCTTGTAATTTCCCTTTTTTTTGCACCAGCTCTAACATCCACCTCTGAAGGTTTGATTTAGGTAATTTCAAACATAATTCTTTTATTGAATCAAGATATTTTAGGATCTTTTTCTTAGACTCGGAGTTGGAGTCAATTTTCATAAGAAAACTAAACTCCATATTCAATCCTGTAACAGCATAGGCCGTTTGATTATGACTACCAACTAGCACGTAGTCAAATTCTAGTCCCTCAAATAAAACAACTTTAGAATGTAATAAATTGTTATTGAACGAAAATATGTTATCTGCCTTTACCTCGAATAAAAACATATGGAAATTACATCCATTATTTACTGATTTGGTGATTTGTTCAACATTCGTTGGTAAATGCAAATCAACGCACATGTATGAATTTTCATCACTCAGCAAGCCATAGAAAAGATTGGAATATTGGCTAAGTTTTGTATTTCCTTTTGACTTATAATCAAGTGTCCAAAAAGCGGATGTTCCCTTTATGGATTTTGTTTTTTTAAGTATTGGGATCAAAATATCTAAATAATCCTTTCCATGAATTGCTTCATTCGATAAAATTTCATTCGGTTCAATCAAGAAACTCATTTTGTACTAATTAATTATTTCTCACCAACAAATTATCCAATTTAATGGCAAACGGGGCTGCTTTTCGGTCTAATATTTCAACTTTTCTAGGTGTATTATTTCTGTAATTATTTATTCATTTAGTTTTAGAATAATACCAAAGTGAAATTAAACATTTCGATGCAGATACTATACAAAGAACCACAAAACCAAGCAAAACCACAAGTACCTGACCTGAGTTGTCAGAAGAAAGTTAGAGATGCGACAGTTGATAAGGTTGATTTTCGGTACCCTTGGTTAATTTAGGAATTAAAGAAGATTAGTCAATTCTAACAAAATCATCAAGTATGGATCGAATACCTCGATAAGCTACATAACCCGCCAAACACGCAACGGCTATTTTTCCGATGCTTATTTGGTTGAAGTTTGCAGGGGAGGTTAAGGTCTTTAACGGAGGCCCGAAAATTTTTTGTAATTCACTTGGATTCATTTTGGTTTGTTTTTTAGGTTTTCAATTCTAATTTCTTGCTCGCTGTAATAAGTGATGATGTATGAGCCTATCTGGACATTATATCGGTTTAGCATTCCTTGTGGGTGTTTCATTTCATTTAAGGAATAGTAAATCTCGAAATAATTCCCTGTCTCGTTCGGTTCTTCTATGCTTACTACTGTTTCATATGGATATTTATTTGCATAGTATTGTTAATTTCGGTAATATTCAACATGCCTTTTTTTGAAATGCTTTTTAATCAATACCCATCATTCCAAATTTTAAAGTAAATAGGTTATTGTTGGGGTGAGATGGAATTTATTATATTTGGTTTATAGAAAATCATAAATGGAACCAGATTTAACAAGAAATGAGTTAATTAAGCTCATAGCTATAGCAACTAAGCCTCTAAATTTAAGTGGAGTGAATTTACAGGGAGTAAACTTATCAAGATTGGACTTATCAAAAGCATTTTTTTATAAGTCTAATTTAACAAGAGCTGATTTATCAGGCGCTGATTTAGAGAAAACCGAATTACAAGAAGCTGATTTATCAGGGGTTAATTTAGAGAGTTCTGATTTATTTGGCGCTAATCTACTTTATTCTAATTTAAAAGAGGCTAGGTTATCTTATGCTAATTTAGTAAGGGCTAATTTATCAGGAACGGATTTACAAGGAGCTGATTTACGAGGAGCTGATTTACGAGGAGCTAATTTATCAGGGGCTAATTTATCAGGTGCTGATTTATCAGGAAAGGATTTTTTATCACGTGCTAATTTAGAGGGTGCTGATTTATCAGGCGCTAATTTATCAGGCGCTAATTTATCAGGCGTTAATTTAAAGGGTGCTGATTTATCAGGGGCAGTTTTAGAGGGAGTTATTCGAGGAGAATTCAGAAACCTTGATTTTTTTTAATTCCTGCTGGTCATTTAACTTTTGTATTTTCTCACAGTCTAATAAAATATAGGTTTTACCTGAGTTCTAACCTTGCAAGATTTAATAGTAAATCATTAAAATCAGTTTTTAATTCTGAAATTTGTGAACATTCGCCAGCGCAATTAATCACTATTCCATCATAAAATCGCAAAACAGCATTTATTGATTTATCTTTATTATAGATAAACCATTCACTGCTTGGAATACCTGCCTTAAATTGCCCAGTTGCGTAAATTTCTCCAGATGAATAATTGACTGAACATATACCATTTTCCTCGTCGTTAATGTAAAACGTGGAAATATAGATATTCCCATTTTCATAATAAGATTCACTTTTCCCGCTTCTAATACCTTCATCAAAAGTAGTCTTTAGCCAACAAAATGCTATTGTTGATAACGCGGAATTGCCTTTAATATAATTGTAAATATCTCTGTGTAATTTACCGTTCTTGTATGTTCCTTTTTCTAATGTGTCTCCATTTTCGAAAAAACGAATATAATTCCCGTTATAAATACCTTTAACTGCACGCGCCTTGAAAATTATTCGGCTATTATCTGATGATTTTGTGATTAGTCCTGTATATGGCAAACCATTTTTCTTGGAGTATATAGTATCTTCGATTTGAATAATTTCACTGTAGTCTATCCAATTCTGTCCTAATAAATTAAGGCTGATAAAAAAAATAAAAGCAAATTTTATCATTTTATTCTAATAATCTTAAAGTCCTATCATTAAGTGAATTCTTATAAGTTAAAATGTCATCAATACTTTCGAGTGAATAATCTATTGAATCGATTGTTATTTTTTTACTGAAATCCGTGAATTTAAGTTGGCAAATTGTCTTACGTTGATTATCATCAATCATAATATTAAATGTTCCTTTTTGGTCGCGGTATGTTATTCGGTCGTTTGGGATTTTCTTATTTTGAATAAGAAGGGTTCTTATTTGTGTGATATGCCTGAATTTCTTCATTTGTGGTAATAATGCCAGCGGACTTTGAGTTAGTCTTGGTTTCGTGAATAATGATTTTTTCAGTTAATGATTTGAATAAAGAAGAGTTCATTAATTCCTTCATTCTTTCTTCATTATTTTTGGTTTTAAAAATCAGTCTTTTGTGCATCAATTTCAAAAACTCTGTTGAAGGGTATATCATTTCCTTAAAAAAAGTATTTTCAAAGTCCTTAATAAATACAGATTCTTGGGACTTCCTAATAATATCATTAACATTGATAATGCGCGCGTCAAAATCTAACAAGCCCTCAATATCATTATCGGAATAACTTTCAATATCAAATACAAAAAAGGGTTTTGAATCCATTGTATTTGCTAAAGCAACGTCAGAATAAAAGCGGTATTCTTTTCCGTTAGTCAAAATTGCAATTCTTGAATTTTTTGCGTTTTGAAAATACCCGCTTAATTGACCAGCCTCTTTATCGGTTAGTTTACTGGTTAGTTTTTTACATTCAATAATTATTATGTCCTTTCTATTCAATTTGATAGCATAGTCAACCTTATTGCTAACCTTATCCCCAAAATCAGCCTCATACTCTGGAATTAAATCTTCGTGTGCATAATTTAAAAGCATAAAAAACGGGTCAATTAAAAATTTCTTTGTTTGAGCCTCATTTGCGCAATTTTCAGCCTTTTGAATAAAGTTGAAATTATCTAAAGATTTTTTTAAAAAATTGACAGCCTGTTTTCTATTTATATTTGACATAATTGGTATTTTGAATAACAAAAATTGAAAATAACTTTGATTGGGAAATTAAGATGAATTGATTCAGCTGTACATTAATCGTACAAATAGATAAAATAATAAATCGTAAAAACCTAATTTATAGATATTTACGATTTTAAATTGTGGAGTCGGAGGGGAGGGTTAGCTGCGCTGAACCCCTGCACTAACGTGCAATGGATGAAAGCAGCTATTCACTGCGTTCATTCGCTCTTTTTTTTCTTTTTCTCACCAAAGGACGCTTTGTTCGAAACAAAAAAAAGCAGCTACCCAAGGGTGCTGCTTTCATCAGAGTGGAGTCGGAGGGGAGGGTTAGCTGCGCTGAACCCTTGCACTAACGTGCAATGGATGAAAGCAGCTATTCA
>Ga0214923_10002501_pt1 | contig 24359 bp, 23 predicted proteins | sample LL1510_MetaG_FD_177993 | JGI IMG/M metagenome (GOLD analysis project Ga0214923, IMG submission 177993) | Freshwater microbial communities from Lake Lanier, Atlanta, Georgia, United States - LL-1510 | ecosystem: Environmental > Aquatic > Freshwater > Lake | place: USA: Georgia | collected...
TTAAGGTATACATATCCCCTCCTTTGATTAAAGTATACATATCGCCCCTCCTTTGGCTCGTCATTTTAAGGAGGGGGTAAGGGGGAACCAAGGTTCCCCCTATCAATGGTTATAGGCTTTTTGTGTGTTTGTTTTTCTCCTGCTGAATTATCCACCAACTTAGCAATCACACAAATATAAGGGTCGTTGAGCTCAAACCTGATTCCAATTACGCGTACCGTTACCTTCGTATTTTCCTTAGCGGCCCCGAAAAGACGATCATTGTATTGATGATCGCGAGCAACGAAAATCGTAAGAGGAACAATACCATCCGTCTCATCAACCTCAGCATGAATACCAGCCTTCGTAATTGTCTTCACCGTACATTCGATCAACATTCCTTCCACGGGATGACATATCATACACTCGAAAACAGTTTCGAAGAATATTTGATCACATGAAATATCTCCACTAGAATACGTAAGAACCTTTACAGAATTTGGCTTAATGAAACCCTCTGCGATACAACGACCTTCCGTGCTCTTCGAAATCGTGTTCTCTAAATTACGTTTGATATTTTTTCCGACCTGAGTTATAGATAAAGAAACGCGTTTTGTTAACATAGATTTTGTATATACACCGTATACATGAGGTTTTTGGTGAGTTTTTTGAAGAGCGGCCATGATTATACTATAATGATATTTTTATATCATTATAATCAATTTTTTATAGACTCGAAAACGGTTTCACAATGACTCAATCAAAAAACAATATTATTTAAAATAGTTTTCTCCGTATCAAAAAACAATGTCTTTCCGCTTTTTTTAGTAATATCACGCAATATCATTTCAGCTATCACGCACAAACCTATTTTCGCTATTTTTTCGCTATTTTTGGCTGTATACGCCTTTTCATCCAATATTTTATTCAATGTTTTAATAATATCACCCTTCGTCTCATTCTCCAATTTCGCTCCAGTATTTCGTTCAATAGTTGTGTCTTTTACTTTAAATACAACCTGTTTATTACGACTAAACATATGCATAAACCCTATGATTTTATTTTTATAATCAGCAGCAGGAACTATGTATTTTTCTATAATGAATTGACCCAATTTTTTTTTATCGCTTTGTTGGGCTTCAATCCAATCTTTGGGATCTTCCGTGGATTGCACGTAAATTTTACATACATCTTCATCAGTTAATACTATACCTTTGGTTGCTTTGTTCTCTATTATTTTTTCATCGAAATAAGATTTTATCATAATTTCGTTCTCGTTTTTAGCAACAATTCCTGGAGTGTAAATGTGCATAACCAAAGTCAATTTATCCACGAATCTCATTGAATCTAAATAATGGTAATAAACATATTTTGCAACTTCCATGAGCGGTATTTCGTGAATATTAACCAAAACGTTGGTGACTTTATTCACGTGTAAATACCAATCAGTTTCGCCTTTATCTAATTCATCAATGGGGTTAAGAGCTTTTTCGATATTACGTTTAATATCGGCTAAAATTTCATCATACGATAGCGCTCGTTCTATATCATCTTGCTGTTCTTGAGAGTCATTTGTTATAGTAACATTATCACGTGTGACTGGTTCAGTCATTTTAATAAAGACGGATTCGTGTTTATAATCCACTGGAACAGAACGCTCGAATATAGACGCTCCTTCATCATTGACTTCAATCGGCTGGAATGCATAATATTGGTCTTTATTTATTAAATAACCACGACGTCCGTATTTGTCCAAAATAAACTCATTTTTATCGTCAATCAGCTGTGTTAATGTATAATATATTTGCTCCTTAGGATAAGTTTTGACGGCGTTGACGTAGTTCTCAATTTGCTCCCATTTATAAGCCGATTGTTCTCGAAACATATCACGAATCCTTTTGAGAATCATTTCATAATTCGTTTTCACGAAATCTTCACTGTATGTGTCTTTAATAATATCCGTTTCACTATTTATTTCTTGATTTGGAGAACATGTAAATGAGCAGTTGTCCATATAATCGCAAATATTAGTGAACGGTTTATCACCAATTTGATAATCAATGGTCTTTTTGCTCGCCAAATTGATCTTGAGATCCTTATTTTCGGCGATTTCCAAGAACTTTTCTATGGTAAAATTGGTCTGTCCAATATTTAATAAACAGTCCACCGCCGTTTCTTTTAATAGGCGCGTTACTTGTCCGATCAATTTCGTTTTCTTTTCGGCAAGTCGATATACGTATAGGTCCGCGGGTTCAATATCATTCTTGGGTAGAGTTCCATGTAAATAAATTTCTACGTTACGCTCCTCATAAGGAAGCCCACAATGACTCAAATTGCGAACGCCGCGACCTATAATTTGTTCTATACGATTCATATTATACCAAGGCTCTAAAATATGTATCTGACGAATACATTTAAAGTCCAGGCCCTCTGAAGCCGCCTTGGAAATCAAAATGACTTTCACTTGACTGCCGTCGTAATTTTCGGGGCTCGTTATGTTCTTCATGTCTTCGCCATTATTGGGCGAAAAATATTTATCGCCAGTAATCATTACGTATTTCGCTTGTTTAAATGAACCCGTCGTCTGGCTTTGTGGTAACATAGTGAGTGCGTCAAGAGGCTCAGTGGGAGCGGTCTTATATAAATTTTTGGTATGAGACGCCGAACCAAAACGCGCGAAACCCAGTTCTTCTAAGGCTAGCGCAATAGGAACCGCTCCTCCGTCAATATATTGCGAATAAACGAGTACAATACCTTTGGAATTCATAATGGATTCGCAGATCTTGGATATTTTACTACTATATTTTCCTATTTGATCACGCGCAAATATGCGACCATAGGTTTCCACAACGCCGGCTTTATATTCAAATTCATATCGCAAAGGTGGCGCTTCCGACGTTTTATAAGAAACGATTTGCGATAATCCGCGCTTACCGATCATATCATCAATGATTAATTTTCCCTCCTCTGTAGGTATTTCTTGGACGGGAATCTCTACATTAGATTCTTGTGACGCTGCAGCGATTTTGTTCTGAATAATCTCATCTAAACGCGGATTGGGATAAACTATATTAAGAGCTTCTAATGGTACTAAAAGAAGCGTATAACCAAAACTTTCCATGTTCTCAAAAGTGGGCATATTAATTTCCACGCCATAAGCGTTCGTTTTATTAAATGATTTCGACATCAAATAATTCATAATAAATTCGTACCCGTAATTTTGATATTCGCCAATCGCAGTCGTGAAGACAGGTATGGATTGAATAGGCGTCTCTATCGGCTTGTTATTCATTTGGGTTTTGGGATAAGATACAGCAGTTACTAAGTTCTCAGGAGCGAATAAATCCGGATAAATACGAATAGGAAAAGTATAGGGGTTCTCACCGCGCACATAAGATACGTACCCTGTTAACTTACGAACGAGGATATCGCGGCCGCCTTCAATAATACGTCCATCGTCCAATTTCTTCTCCTCTTTAAAATTGCCTTCTTTATCGAAAATATCGTTTACTGATACGGTCGCGCGCTTATCATTTGCGTTAATAAGGTTTAATAGCCATACTATCTCCTTATAACTGTTATACATCGGTGTTGCGGATAATAACAAAAGGCGCATATTATCGGAATGTTTCGCGACAGTCATCAATAGTTCCGCTGTACGTTTTTCTTTGTTCTCATCTGTTATACGAATATTATGAACCTCGTCGATTATAATAAGACGATTATTGAAATTTTTCTTTATTTTTTTAATCTCAATGGCCTTTTTATCTTTCATAGAAAACCCGGTATCTTGATTAATACTAGTAACTTTGCTAATATAATTAGCTAATTCCCCGTAACCCATAAACACATAATAGGTATTGATAATACCATTTATCTCTGATATCACGCGCTCGCGAGGCAGTCCCTTCAAATTCGTAGGATTGATCTCACGTAATAATAAATGCCCGACGCAAGTATCCAAGTTCCAAAGTCCATTGGTTTCTACTAATTTTCGGTCATTGAATAGCTGCGTGCGGAAATTTACCTGAACGTTAGGCGACGCCACGATCATTATCTTTTGCGTAACTCCTACTTGCTTTAAATAAGCACGCATCTCCTCAGCAACGCCAATCGCGCTACAGGTTTTGCCCGTTCCCAACGAGTGGTATAACAATAAACTATTATACGGCGTTTGGAAAGACAAAAAGTTTTTCACGAAGAGCTGGTGCGGCATAAGTTCAAAGTCGGCATTACACATAATTTCTGCCTGTTTACGGACATCATAAATGGTGCCGTCGTATTTTGTATCATTGAATTCCTTACGCTTTGCGATTTTGATATTAAAATTAGGATCATTTAAATGTGGATATAAAAAATCGTACTCAGTGTTTGCGCGATTGTTCTCGAATTCTTCTCGTTCTTTTTCTAACAACAAATTGCGAGTTTCAGTTTGATAAATTGGTTTTTCCAAATCATCTTGCTGTGTAGTTTTATTAGGATTTTCTTGTGCATTAATTTCGTAATCCGCCTTTTTTATAATTTTGCTTTCTGATTCGGGAAAAACCGCTTCTGATATTGGTTTTGCTACAGAAATTTCTATTGTTGGCTCATTGGGTTTAATTTTAGATTTAATTTTACGATACACCGGAACGCATTTACCAGTTTCATGATTAATATGTTCTCCATTGGGGCATCTATGTTGTTCTTCAACAAATGGTTCGGGGGCAGGAGCAGGTTCGGAAGAAAAAGAAAACACACTCGCAATAGAGTCTAATAATGTAGGCGCGTCTTTTGGTATAACAACCGGCATTTCATCGGTTATTCCAGGAACTCCATCTTTTTTAGAAGGAACTATCACGGGTTCTTTTTCCATTATAGACAATAAAGGTTTTGGTTTAATAATTGTTTCTTCACTCGCAATATCTTCTGTAGGTACATACTTAACGTAATAATCGTCGTAATATAAATTAATAAAATCTTGTATGCCTAATAATCTATTCAGCTGACCTTTTTTGTTCGTATATTCTATTCCTCTCATCAAATCAGAATTATGTCTCATTTGTTTCCCTAATATTTTATTTTCACGATATTCTCCCGATGCTGTAGTATGGTTAATTCTAAATTTATCGATACCAGTTAATTCAGCAAACATATAAGACAACGCTCTGCGATCTAATTTTTTATCATTTATGTATACTTGATTCGTTTCTGACGTTTTACCCGTCGTTTTAATTCTAGCGGTTTCGCGCGTCTCGGTAATGCGAACAATTTCATTACCATTTCGCTTTGCGATTAACATAGCTTTTATTAAATCGATCGCTCGTTGACGTTCTTTGGCTTCTTCTGCTTCACCGAGAGGAGGAAGATTATTTATACCACCAGTGATCTTATATGTTTTATTATGAATTTGGCCTTTCTTTTTTTTTGAATATATCATTATATATTGTAAGATGATATATTTTTAACTCACGTAACTTACTTATAGTATATATAAATCAATAAAAAACAGCTGATTATAAAGCCTGAATACAAAAGGTGTTTCCTAATATTCACAGTCTCTGATATGAGAACTAATTTTGGTTTGTATTCGGCGCGATATTTATCTAAAGCCAAAGGTAGGGATATTTCCTCTTTTCCTAATATAGCGTTAATTTTATTATGCATAAAATGTGTCCATCGAACAAAAGAATCTCTACTATCCAAATAAGGAGTTACTGGATATTTGTCTAATAATCTACTAAATTTATTACCTATTTCATCGTCGGGTAAAAAAAGAGGAAAATTTTGTATTAAATCATAATATTTACGTTTTGTTACTTGATTTGGCGAAAGAGGATAGGATTCTGCTACTGTGTGCAAAAAAAACCAATAATGTGGTCCCCATACAGACGGACTAAATTTCATTCAAAAATATAAATATATAAAGATTGGCTATTATATTATAGCAGCGCATCCGAAAAAATTAATGAATGATAATTATTGTAATAATTGCGGAAAATCAGGACACGTGTTTCATCAATGCAAATTACCAATTACGAGCATAGGAATAATTGTGTTTCGTTGTACACCACAGGATAAAATAGAATATTTGATGATATGCAGAAAAGATACCCTTGGATTTATAGATTTTCTAAGGGGAAAATATTCAGTTTACAATAAAGAATATATTTTAAATATGGTAAAACAAATGACAGATGATGAAAAAGAAAGGCTAAATACACTAGAATTTGATGATTTATGGAAAAGTATTTGGGGTAGCGAAGATCTATCGAGTCAATATAAAATGGAAGAAATTATATCTAGAGAAAAATATAATTCTTTAAAACAAGGAGTGTTAAATAAAACGGACTTTTATAAATTGTCTGATATTATCGAAGAAAGTAATACGAACGAGAGATGGACAGAGCCGGAATGGGGATTCCCAAAAGGTAGGCGCAATTACCAAGAAAAAGACATTGAATGCGCATTCCGCGAATTTCAAGAAGAGACGGGATTGAATAAAATACATTTTATTGATAATTTATTACCATACGAAGAAATATTTACAGGATCTAATTACAAATCATATAAACATAAATATTTTTTAGGATATATGAATTATGAAGACACGTTAATAACTGGAAATTACGAAAAATCAGAAGTTAGTAAAATGTCCTGGAAAACTTACGAAGACTGTATTGATGCGATTCGTCCGTATAATTTAGAAAAAAAAAGAACCATATTTAACATTGATCGCACGCTCACTAATTATAGATTATTATAATACGCAAGAATTTCTCTTATTATATTAATGAGATTCGAAATTTTATTAATATTAATTACAGGGTTTATAGTGGCGAACATTTACACTGACGGAAAATATTTTAAATTGCTATATTCTTGGAAAAAATATTATCAAATGGCGGGAGTAGTATTTGGTGCGTTTATGATTTATTGGTTAATTAAAAAAAATCCATCTCAAGCTGGACAAATTTTGAGCGCGTCAAACGATTATGTGAAATATTTACCCGTGGATAAAAACACAAGTTCTATAATATCACCAGTGTTAGATTTCACTTCGAGACAACAATTCGGAGGATCTGAGATAAATTCTTATTCGAATCCAATCATTGATCCACGCCAAAGATCCGCCGAAACAAAAATGATGATGTCTGGTAAAAAGGCGACAAAAAGATCAGTAAGTGAAACAAAGAAAAAGTTCGTAGCTTCTAATCAAAATTGGAGATGTGGAAAATGCGGAGACCAACTAAGTGCGTGGTTTGAGGTAGACCATAAGATACGATTAGAATATGGAGGGTCAAATCACGTAGACAATTTAGTAGCTTTATGTAGGGAATGCCATGGTGAAAAAACGACAATGGAGAATTTATAATATATTAGTATCATATACGAATATATTTTATGAAAACACAAACAATAAATACACCCCAAATTAATATAGAAAAAAAACAAACAAATTATTATGCATACGGAATATATTTTTTAATTTATTCGATAGTACTAATATCCACGGTTTTATTTTTTGTATATTCTGATAATTCGAAATCGTTTTCCGTTAATACATTGGGTTTTGTGGTGTTAACGTTCGTTATTTTATCTATAGCGATTTTTTATTATTATCCCACACTTAAAAACAAAAATATGAATTCTTATTTGGTTTATTTTATGGGTGGAGCGGTTGCGATAGTGTCTATTATTTCTTATATTGCGATGGTTGTTGACGAAAAAAGTTTACAAAACATAGGCATAATTATTTTAGCTTTAATAGTAGTAATCGCAATAATTGGATTGGCTATATTTTTCTATATTTTTGGTGATTATTTAAAACAACGCAGAGGAATGCTAGGTTTGATTATTAATTTCATATTCTTTATTCCGTGTCTTGTTATTGATTTGGTAGAATATTTTAAACGCGAATTGATTTTGACTACACGCACAGAATATATTTTATTATTTATTGAAATAATTTTGATTTTATTGTACGTTTACGCCGCGCCTCTTTTAAATAACGCTTTGTCTTCAGGAACGATTTATTTATTAAAAACACCCATTTTTTTAAATAAACGCACTATATTATTAAAAGGCACAGACTCTTTAGCTCTACCTAAAAAACCTGATTTATTATCACAAAATTCTAATGTCTATTTTAATTCATCAAAACAATCTATTTCGACGGCTACTGAATCAGGAATAGTGCAACCAGATTATTACGTAACGGATTCAAATAACAGATATAGTTCAAATTTTTCTATATCAATGTGGGTGTATTTAAATATACAAACCAAAAATTTTATTACTAATGAAAATGTGTTGATGGAATCTACGATATTTTCGTATAATAAAGGTAAACCAAAAATTACATACACAAATAACACCAACGAAAAACAAGGTCGTGATTCTTACAATTTTTATTTTACGGAAAAATCAACAAAACCAGATTATCAAACCACGTTATCTAGCCAAAAATGGAATAATATTGTATTTAATTATTCATCGGGTAAAGTAGATTTATTTATTAACGGAAATTTAGAAACAACCCATAAATTTGATTTAAATAATAGACCACCAGAATATAATGATGATGATATTATAATAACGGGCGAAGACAAAACCTGGTTGCATGGCGCTATATGCAATATCGTATATAGTCAAAATAATTTAATGAAAAACCAAATAATTAACAATTATAATATTTTAATGCTTAAAAACCCACCTTTGGCTCAGATATAAAGTTTATTGTCTTATGTATTCTGGCTATTACACAATTGACGTCAAATTACAATAACGATTTTATTATTCATTTGTATAATAACAATTTAGGATAGAGTCGAATAATAGTTATGATTTGTATAAATTAATTTGTTAAGATAATTTATATAAAATGAGTGTTACTGTAATCGTTTTAGGAATTTTATTAGTCATTTTACTCTATATTTTATACTTATATTTGTCTCCTTCGAACATGTCTTTGATTTCGACGGTTTCATTATTAGCCAAAAATCCACCTATAACAAGCATAGATAGTCCTCGATCACCTAGATACGCATACGGGCTTTGGTTATACGTGAATACATGGAATAACACTAGCGAATATAAATATATTTTATACCGTAACAATAACATTAAATTATATTTAGATAAATCACAATTGAATCTTTATTTGGATGTTTTTATGAATAACAACGCTTGGTTATCGGATAATGCAAATGCCGGTGCGCCTATATTAATAACCAATAACTACCCTATTCAAAAATGGTGTTATATCGTGATAAGTGTAGATAATATGTTTATCGATTGTTATTTAGACGGAAAATTAATTTTATCGCAAAAAACGTTTATTTCCACAAGCAGCGGTAATACATCACCTGCGCAACCACCTGATATTGGTAATAGTTCGGGAGGTTCTAATATAATAGTAGGAGGATATGATAATGGAGGAGTTGGAACAACTCCTTATTACGTAAATTTCGATGCTGCTATAAATAATTTAATGCGATGGTCAACCCCCGTTAATCCTCAAATTGTATGGAACTCTTACTTATCAGGAAACGGATCTAATCTAAACATATTACCTAAAATGTCGTCATACAATGCGAAATTAAATATATTGAAAAATCACGCGGACTATGCGTCTTTCTCATTATTTTAGTAATTTTTTTTGAATAGTTATATGTTAATAATATATAACTATGACTCAAACCCAAGTTTCAACCGGAACCTCTAATGATAATATGTTAAATCAAGCAGCGCAAGCTATAACGAATACTATTAATGACGTGAAAACTAATGTTACTCAAACATTTAATGAATTTGCATCACAGCCGAACGCACCGAGCGAATTTAGTTTTTCGAATACAATTATTGCGAAATTCGCGTTTTTATTATTAGTAATTATTGTTTTTATGTTTTTCATAAATTTAGGAATAAATCTAATAGCCTACATCAATTCGCCTGGTAACAATCCATATTTAGTAAAAGGGATGAGAGGCGGAACTAATTCTCTTATCGTATCGCAAAACCCCAATACTACAGGTTCCGTTACCATATTACGTTCAAATAACGGATCTTATGGCGCTGAATTTACTTGGTCTATATGGTTATACATTGATGATTTAAGTCAAATACCTTCAATTTATCAACATATATTCAACAAAGGCGATACTCAATATGGTGCTGATGGTATTTCCACTGTTAATAACGGTCCTGGTCTTTATTTGGGTAACGGAGGTGACGAAAATTATCCCAAAAACACGTTGCGCGTTATAATGGACACGGTGGGATCTTTAGAAAAAACAAATTCAAATAACAACGGTATGAACACTACACAAAAACCAAATAATTTCACTACTCTAACTGCAAACGCGTCTAGCGATTCAAATTACATGAGCACAAATAAATCCATTATTGATATCCCAAATATTCCTCTTAAAAAATGGTTTCATGTTGCGATTCGTCTCGAAAATTCAGTATTAGACGTTTATGTAAACGGCACGATTGATCAACGTCAGCGTTTAAATAACGTACCAAAACAAAATTATTATGACGTAAATGTATGTCAAAATGGCGGTTTTACTGGAAATATTTCAGATTTGAGATATTTTAATTCGGCTTTAAATGTATTCCAAATTAATACAATAGTATCAAATGGACCCAATTTAAGCACTAACGCGCAATATAGTAATGAAATAAAAATGAAGGATTACCATTATTTGTCTAGCTATTGGTATCAAGTATAAAATTATATTCACTGTACAGATAATATAATTTTCAATTCAAATTAGTATGTTATTTGTTGCACAAAATGATATATTTTATATGCATTTATTATAATAATAATAATAATAATAATATGGCTAATATTAATTTTTCACTACAAGCTCTATGTGCACAAAGAGAAAAACGAAACTCTTTAATTTTATCTCCTCCGCAACGAGTGGAAACAAAAAACCCGTATTTAATTTACCCCGGATATAAGCAAAAAGATTTTGATATGCGCAGAAAAGCCGAAATTTTACAATATAATAAAAGCGCTTCACAATCAAATCCAAAATTAACTCGTGCGCAAAAATGGTCTCAATTAGTTAGACCAGATATGAAATCAACAAATTCTTTTAATGACACGATTTTGTATGAAAATGATGGTTCTGGAAATTTCGTACCAATAGTTGTAAAATATCCTGATACTTATGAAGAAACACAAGTTATTGTAAGTTATGACGTTTTTAATAATCCTAGATACGCTATTCAGTATGTAATCATCAAAGGAACACTACCTGATCCATGTCCTACAAATATACCCATACCAACAAGTTCTTCAGGCGTACCAGGACCTATTATGAATCTTCACTTGGATGATACAGTTCCTTTGGTTTATTATAATAAAAACGTAGATGCTTATGGAATTATAAACCCCTCCAATAATGATCCTTGGACAACTGTTACTAAAAACGATATATTTTTCTCAGATAGAGTGAATAATCTATTTATGAATTTATTAATTAACAATTCAATAAATAATTACGCTTATACATTTACTATAAAAACTCCTATAAGTGTTTATTTTAAAGCAACATTAAACTATGATGTATCAGGTAGTGTCTATTTGCCCAATAATTCAATATCAATTCAAGATATATTAGCAGTCACATTTTTTAATGGAAAATCTATAACTTATCAAAAAACGCCTGAATTTTCGATAGAATATAATCAACCAATATTATTCGACATTTCATTTAATAAAACTTACGTCAACAGTGTAACATATAATAATGGTGTAGCCATTAATAATTCATATTATAATGATACAATTGTAGGTAGATTTTATTTGGGAACTCTCACGGTGTCCAATTTATATTTATTAACCGCGGGTAGTTATATATACGATATTAATCTGAATTTTTCAATGACTGCGGAAATGAATTCCCAATTTACAAGTTATTTTAGCGCGCTTACTGTGGGTGTTAATTGTAACGTAGATAACAACACAAAAATAGCTCAAAATATTATTATTTCAAATAACGGAGTTTATCCTTTAAGTAAATTTCAGTTTTCTGGTGAATAGAGAGGAATAGATAAAAAGATATCAAAAAATTCTACTGAATAGCTATTAATATCAAAATCTATTTCGTCTAAGTTGTTTATAATAGCATAGGCCATAATTTCCAATTGATCTATATATTCCTTAGCCAATTCAATATATTTATCGAATATTTTTATGCATACTGTCTCAGTGTTCAATATTGAATTAAATAATTCAGTGGGTCGAATAATGAAAACATTGCGAGGACACAATTTTAATTGAAAATAATTCGTTTCTATAACATCTAAAATAGAGACGATCTCTTTAAAACAACATATACTTTCCATTGAATATGGTTTTTTATTTGTCTTCTGATATTGAAAATACGAAATCAAATTACTTAATATTTGCAACTGCAATATAATGTTTCTGTCGAATATTATATTTTTATTAAACAATTCCTTTCTTTTATTCAATATGGACACGGTATCAACTAATTCACCCAACTTTTCTGACTTCTCGTGATTGCCTAATTTACTGGTTAATAATGCTTTTATATACTGGAGCGTTTTGCTATTCGGAGTAAAACTCATAATTTCTAATAAATATAATCGGTTTTGTTTATATTTATTCGCTATTGATTTATTTTTGTAAAGGGTCTACCGATACTAAAGTTTCAGGATTAGTCTGTGAATAAGGAGACGCATTCAAGAATGCATCTAAATTAATAAATCCTTCTTTTTTTGTTTGTTCCATAATAATATCACCAACATCACTAACTGAACCGCCTACGACTTCAACGCCGACCTTTGCTCCATCGGTGATATCATCCGCGGTATGTTTTAAAGCTGAACCAAAACTGTATCCAAACATATCTAAAACGTTTCGGAAAACAGGCGCAAATATATCTGTTATAAAATCCACAAATCCTGTGCTTATGCTACAAATATTTACTCCTAAAAGAGATAAAACAATCAGGGTCAGAAATATGATAATAATTGTATTTTTATATTCAGTAATAGTTGGATTTTCACAAGTAGAAAAATATTTAGTTTGCGTAATTTGCGCGCTTTTCATTTTAATATATAATATTATTTTTATAAGTCCAAACTTTCGTTTAAAAACAAAATATAATTTATATAATGATTCTAATGGGAATCTTTAATTACATTGATACGTTTTTTTTTATTAGTTTAGGAATAACTTTCGTCTTAATTTTGCTTTTAGTTTTTCATTTTAAACAACGAGTAGCCGATCTTGAAGATAAAACAACCACAATGTTCGAAATTATAAATAATATTGTTAAAGAACTTAATCAAACAAAAGAACTTTGTCGTTTAGCAATTAATGATCAACACAATGAAGCAAAAGTTCCAATTGATTTATGCTGTGCGCCAATGTATAATACTACTAATCCTGAAAAAATAATAGTATCTGACGTAGAAAGCGATTCAGAATCAGAATCAGAATCGGAATACGAATCAGATGATTGTTCCGATTCGGAAGAAGACGAATGTCGTTCTCCTATCAACATAATTGATGAACCTATTGCGACGGAAGATAATATAAAAATAATTAGCGTAGACATAGGAGACACAATAGAAGTGAGTGAATCTGACGTTGTTTTTGAAAGCGCAGATGAATACACAATAGAAGAAATAAAGAATTTAACTGAAATTGATAATTTACAAATAGAAAAATTAAACGAAGAATCTTTGAAAGACACTTTAGATGTAGAAGGTTTGTCTATTAGTGAACACACTATTGAAACATCTAAAGAAATTTATAGAAAAATGACTTTGCATGCACTCAAAACTTTGGTTATTACTAAGGGTCTTTCTAGTGATCCTAGTAAAATGAAAAAGGCAGAATTATTAAAATTATTAGAGTCTAGTGAAGAATAATAAAAATGCTTATATATATTATAAATGTCGGCATCTTTAGGATATAATACAAATAATAAATATCCAGAATTTCCTCCGCTTATGTCTGACGGAAGGGTTGTAACAGCATCGTATCAACCCGAATCGATCATCAATAACGACATCATTAACAAAAACAACATTAAATCGAATTGGGAATACAGACAATATTTAATAAATAACGGCTCACAATTAATGGAACAGCATTTTAAAGATTCTTGTAATGATTCGGGTTGTGTTGCTAGTATATACGAAATACACAATAGCGCGAATATAATTAAAGATCCTGTTAAAAATCCCTTTGTTTATAACGGCGATAATCTAAATGATAAACCTTTTGGTCATAGCACCAGTGATTTAAAAACCTCTTATTTATCAAGAGAAGATTTGACTGCACAAAAAGACGTACCTCATAAAATGTAATAGATCTCCATCAAATCGTTCGACTTGAATAATTATAATAACATAATATCAAAACCAATGCGATTAATTAGTTTTGATATAGGAATAAAAAACATGGCCTTTTGTTGTTTCGACCTATCTGGATCGCATGTTTCGATAAAAGAATGGAATGTCATCAATTTAATGGAAGAAGAAACGATCAAAGAAACCTGTTCCTGTTTATTAAAGGCAAAAAACAAACAATCTGTAGCGGCAATATGCGGGCGGAACGCTAAATTCAAAAAAGTTGATAAATTGTATTGCGAAAAACACGCGAAGGCATCAACGGATTATAAAATACCAACTAAAGAATATTCTCAAACTTCTCTTAATAAAATGAAAGTTGAACAATTGCGAGAACTATGCACGAAACATGGTGTCGCGATAAATGGAGAATCAAAGGCCGGTATTTTACATCTATTGCAAGCGCATTTTTCGAGTACCTGTTTTGATTTAATCATAGAAAAAAAGAAAAAAGCAGCTGGAGATACCGATTTAATAACCATAGGCAAAAATATGAAACAAATATTTGGCGAAATCGAGAACATGAATTCGGCGGATATAGTGGTAATTGAGAATCAAATTTCACCCATAGCAAACCGCATGAAAACAATACAAGGGATGCTAGCACAATATTTCATTATGAAAAATACCGATACCTGTATTGAATTTGTATCATCTTCAAACAAATTGAAAGATTTCGTTCCTTTAGAAAACACTTTACAAGAAGGTGAAACCACTTATAAAAAAAATAAAAAAAACGGTGTGGAATATTGTTCTCAAATGTTGAGTTCAAATAAAGAATTTGAGAAGTGGTCGCACGTGCTAAATACCAAAAAAAAGGATGATTTAGCTGATTGTTTTTTACAAGGAATTTGGTTTATTAAAAATAGGCTGAAAATGAGAGGGAATCTAGGTTCCTCGTAGAAAATATCTTTGTAATGCGGAGAACTTAAAAATAAATATTGTAAGATTAACATAATGGAAGTCATAGACATCGGATTAAACGATTTAGAACCAATTTCTCTCAATTTTAACGATGGACCACCATCCAAGTCCGTGAATTTCGGTCCTGGTATTGAATTATTAATGAATGATAAAAAAAAATTGTCGTCTAGCGAAAGTGTAGATTTAGGAGATTTGAATAATTTAGAGAACGAGCTCAACGAATTGTCTGGCGCAGCAACGCCAACAAAGCCATCCGGTGAATCCAAAACGCTTAGTGGATTCGCATCCAGTCTCTTTGGATTTGGTGGTAGTACCTCCGGAGGAGCAAGTGAATCCACGGATTCGAAATTGGGGTCAGCAACATCCGAAAGCGCTGGTAATACGAAGACGTGGGACGGATTCTCGAAACTCAATGAAGTTCCGTTACATGACGATTCTCGCACGTCTGCTAAATTAACGGATCGCGAAAAACGTAGAAAGAAACGCGCCATGATTAAAAAACTCGAGGAATGGCACGATAAAGGTTTAATTAAACATAATTCGCATTTTAATATGGATTCGAATTTCGAAGAAGTCGAAGACGAATACGAGACTGCTCTTGAGGATAAACGCAAAAAGGATAGTATCAAGTTACAGGGATGGTGGTTTATGACATTCGTAAACTCGGTTGAATATGCAAATGCGGCATTTAATCCTTTTGATATTAATCTCGATGGTTGGGGTGAACAGGTGAATGAAGACATTGATAGTTACGAAGAGATTTTTGCCGAGTTACACGATAAGTATAAAGGCGGTAAATTGGCCCCAGAGCTATCGTTGTTACTACGACTAGGTTTTAGCGCAGCCGTGGTCAATTTCACAAATAAGGCGCTTTCGACGAGCGTCCCTGGATTTAATGACGTGATACGTCAAAGCCCCGAGTTAATGAAGGCGTTCACTAATGCTACAGTGAATTCTATGAGCCAGCAATCTCCCGGATTCGCTTTCGCTAACAATTTAATGCAGGAGCAACAAAATCGCCCTCGTGGACCTCCTCCTCCAGCGCCAGTAGAGACTAAGAATATGCCTCCACAACAACGCCCGGGAATGACGTTCACTGAGGCACCAGGTAATCGCCAAGACATTAACGCTGCGAGAGGAGGAATGTTCAGTGAGAGAGGCGTTGAAATGAATTCATTTAAAAATGTAAATGAACCAGATAATAGAATGCGAGCACCACCGATTCAACCAGTGAGCACTCCTCGTCCAGAAATGCGCGGACCCCAAAACACCGACATTGATAATATTCTTTCTGGTCTCAAGACCAGAACAGTAGATATTCACGACACAAGAGAGGAGGAAAACGACTCCATGATATCCATCAGTTCACTCAAAGAACTTCAAAACAATAACATGCCGAAAAAGTCGCGCAGAAAGCCGCGCTCCGATAAGAACACCGTATCGTTAGATATATAAAAAACTAATATTTAAAAACAACGATTTAAATATTATTTCGCGTTCATGAATATAATGTTCGAGTTTTTTAGTACAATAGAAGACAATATTGTATTCATAAAAGAGGTTTGCGTGCATAAATATAAAGAAATCGCAGAAAAATTTACGGCCTACGTAAACACGTTTAATATTGAACAAGCATGTTTTGATCTTTGTTTTTCTGGCAATCGTTGTTATGAAAACATAAATAAATATTGTGTTTATATGTATAAAAATTATTCAATAATAAAAATATGCGTTGATTATATTAATTACGGCTGTATCGCATTTTATGCGTACGTACAAATAAGAAAAATAGAACCAATGACTAAATCTTGGTCTTGTGTTTCTGCGCTTATAAAATCATATTACACTTATAAGGAATATAATCACAAATACAATGAATTATACGAATACGAACAATGTCTTGGCTTTGATAAAATGGTATTATTTTATAATAATCTATATAATACCGTAAAATCTATCATTGAAAGCGAAAATGCAGTCACAGAATCATTGATTACATACAAATACGACAATAAAATTATTCATAGAATATGCAACGCAAAAAAATGCGCAAATGAAACAGAAATGCGCAAAATTACCACTGAATTATCTGATGTTAAATTTTTGAGCATAGAATATTATAGCAGGGATTATATGGTACCGATTGTTTTAGAGTTAGATAAAAACGAATATCTAATTAATAATGAATTATTATCTTGTTCGTCGATTAAACGAATGTTAGAGTATCAAATCGCTTATCATAAATTCGACAAAAACTATACTATTTTGTTATTGGATAATAATTTAAAAAGTATATCTTTAAATTTCGGAGAATATATTGTCTTGCATAAAACGTATTATACTATCATGAATGAAACGGAAATGCGCGAAAATGTATATAAAGATCGCAATGAAGTGATTAGTGAAATATCTAAAGAAGTCCTCGGAGAAACAGAAGTAAAACCTAATGAATAAGATAAAATGATTTAAAAACTAAAGGTTTATATTTATTACGGTAGCATTGGACATGGAAACATTGAACATATCAGCACCACAACACGTTTTGCATGATAAATGGGATTTGTATTACCATTTACCACACGACAAGAATTGGGATTTATCTGGTTATACGGCGATAATGAAATCGATCGATAACGCAGAGCAGGTTATTCTGTTGAATGAGTCTATTACTGAACACGTCGTTAAAAATTGTATGTTCTTTGTTATGCGTAATGGTATTACGCCCATGTGGGAAGATGCCCGTAATAGAAATGGGGGATGTTTTTCTTATAAGGTAATTAATAAACAGGTATTTGAAGTATGGCGAAATCTTTTTTATATGCTTTGCGGTGAGAATTTGTGCAGTCAACAGGAATTAAATAAGCATATTAATGGTATTACTATATCTCCTAAAAAAAATTTTTGTATTATAAAGATATGGCTCGATATTTCGACATATCAAGACCCGAACATTATTAATGATGTACCTAATCTATCTAAGAATGGTTGTTTATTTAAGAAACACGAACCGGAGTTTTAGACTTGTAACCAATTAGACCTTTGCACATTCAAAACTCCCACTTCGTGGGAAGTTATGAATGAGCGAGGTGATGCTGATTGCGCATTTTAATTCTTCAAGGGTGTAAATCTTCATCGTTGTAAAATGGGACATTTTGTGTCCCATTTTACACCTTTACAAACTCAAAACGCCCACTTCGTGGGCAGTTATATTGGTGGGTTATAATCTTCAAGAGCGTAAACGAGAAAAATGTGTAAAATGGAACAAAATCCCATAAAATTCAACAAGGTTTGACCTTCACGTAGCGTGTAAATTTTGGTTTTACTAGTTCACTTAAACTAGTTGATATAATTTTTCTATAAGTGTTTGTGTAAATCGAGGACCTTGTCAAAATCAACATTCCCCGCAAAATGAATAAAATAATTATCTTTAAAGAAATTCTCGAGTTGGGCGCCGCATATTTTATGTAAACTCCAAATCGCATTCCATTTATTCGATATCGTTTTGTTAAGATTCTGGGTTTGTAATTCATAACCTAATGACGTTTGTTCGTAATGGGGCCCGCGTTTATGCACCATAGAATTAGGTAAATGTTTATAATAAATGTTCTTTAAAAACTCTTTATGAAATTTGGGTTGGATCACCAAAACGCCACTATTAAGAACCTGTTTAGTATCTAAATCAAAATCACATAAATTATAGTAATCTTTTGCAGATGTTTCCCAGCCCATTTGTTTTTGAATTTCAATGCGAATTTCGGGAGTCGGTTGTGAATATTCATCTGCGATACCAATTTTGTCTTTAAAATCATAAAAATCATGTAAAGATGGAGAACCTGTATTTATAAAAATATCACTATCTACGTAAATAATAAAATCATAATCATCGTGGTTCTCGCAAACCATAAATTTTTGGTAGTAGATTGACATTTTATTATATTTATAGGAAGGTTCGATGTAATTATCAAGAACCTTGAAATCGTAACCATGTTTTTTCGCATATATTTCATGACTTTTTCGAAACAATTGATTATATTGTTGCAGATATAGGTCTCCAATACAAATAGCTACCATTAAAACTCTGGATTTAGTTTTTAAAATGTCCTCGATTTTATTAACATTATTTATAATAGGCACTCGATTTCCGCAAATAAATTCGCACATATATTCTAGACCAAACATATGTTTGATCTTTTCATACTCTTCTAACATTTTATTGTATTTTTTTTCATTAATGTTCGCCAAAATCTCATCTAAAATATCTATTTCGCTTTCGTGTATAGAAATGGAGAACTTATCATAATCTAAAATATCTTGGTAGGGCAACCATTCTTTATCATCCCACACATAAACAGGAATTGTTCCTAATAAAAAGCATTCGAAAAAACGGAAACTAGATTTACCATATCCTCTTGGCGCTAATGCGAACTTTGAATCCACCGTCCAATCTACAAATAGTGATTGGTGATCTCGTTGAACTTGGTTCGTCCAATCTTCGCGAATTGAGAACTTGAATCTATAATCTTTTTTATATTGATTAATTAAGTTATTTCTAACATTATGCGTGGTGCTTCCAACAAAAGAACAAAAAATAGACTTATTTTTAAAAGGCTTTTTAGTAATTGATGAAAGGCGGTTCTCGATATCTTGATAAATTAATGGTAAAGGAATTTGTCCGTTGCATGCGCCGTATATCAAAGTCCCTCGTGGAAGTTGGAGCATTGGACCATCATCATGTTGTACAACTACAAAGTATCCTGCCTTGTTTGGATGATTAAAAATCCAATTGTCGAGCACCTGTTGCATATAAGTTTTTCGTTCTTGAAACCACGATTCTGTTTGGAAATTTGTCCATAGACAGGGAATATAAAGACGCCCATTTTTATCATATTTTATATTATGTTTTGTTACATATTCTAAAAAATATTCTTCCATATAAAGTCCATTTTTAAAAGGAGGATATACAATATTTGTTTTACAATAAAAGCTCTCATTTTCTATATAATCAACCATATTAGGTTTTCGATTTTAATATTTACATACTGATTCGTTTTATATTTTTACTATTTATAAATATAAAACCTCTCGACATTATTTAATATAAAACATGCAGGATTTACTATTTATTTCAGTGTTTGATTATGGTTCTCGAGAACTTGGATTAAATCATCTAGAATCTTTAAAAAAAAGCAACATCACGAACTATTTGGCGTATATAGCTGATAAAAAAACATATGATTATATAAAAAAAGCAGGGCATCCCCTGGAATTAATAGAAAACGCCGATTTTTCTACTACGCGTAAGCATTTTGGAGAAAAGGATTTTATAGAATTCTCGTTTTTGCGTTATAAATTGATTCGTGATTGTTTGAAAAAACACAAGGCAGTTTGGTATTTGGATGTTGATACGGTGGTTCTCGACGACCTCAATAAAAACTATTTGGAATATGTAGACAAGGGATATGATATTGTATTTCAAAACGATTTGCACAATGCAAGGAATTGTACTGGATGTATGTTATATTTTTCAACACCGAAAACAATAAATATGGTGGATCATGTATATAAGGGAATGAATTTTGATATGCCTGATCAGCATTTTGTGAATTTCTTTTTGGCGCAAAATAAAGGGGCGTTTAAAACAACATTATTTGATTTTTGTAGTTTTCCAAATGGATTGATTTATTTTGATGACGAAGATAAAATAGCAATTCCTCCGGAATATATGGAATATAAGATAAAGTTTAGAGAAAACAAAAAAAAGCGTGTTGTTTTTGTACATGCAAATTGGATGGTGGGAATAGAAGAAAAAATGAATGCTATGAAACGAAAGGGATTGTGGTATATAGAGCGATGAACATTTACACCCATTTTATAAAAACGCGACCAAAAAAATGTAATATAAAATATATGAACCGAAAAATTACATTTTTATTGGTCGTTTTTCTCGCGTTTGTATTATTAGGTTTAATATTTAATTCGGGAAAAGAAGGTTATGGTCGGAGCAGTAGTAAGGCCAGTCGTCGTAGTGAGAGAGATAAAGAACCAGATAAAGAAGAATGTTTTTCTGGGGATTCTATCATTCATTTAGAAGGAAATGTAACAAAACAAATAAAAGACGCTGAAATCGGAGATAAAATACTATCTTACTCAATGCACCAAAACAAATTCGTTTATTCACCCATAGTAGCTATACCCCACGAAACTAATAATACTATTACTCAATTTGTGGAAATAGAAACAAGTAATGGAAATAAATTAAAACTAACACCCGATCATTTTATACCAATTATGAAGTCGACCGACGTCGCATTCGGTTTAATTAGCGCGAAAGAGGTGTGTGTCGGAGACACGGTTATAACGGTTAACGGAAGAGAAACAGTCACTTCGGTATCTAATATTGACTGTGAAGGTGCTTACACAGTAATCACATTAGAAGAATTTATTGTGGTCAATAACGTAGTAGCATCCCCTTATGCTATATTTCATTTTTTAGGAAACGTTTACTATTCCATTCATAAAGTTTTGTACAAAACAAACCCCGATATAGTAAAACACCAGATTTTTGGAAAAGTAAATAAACACGCCGAACAATTTTATAGCAAAACTATAGGAATTTACAAAAATTTAGTAAAAGCGCAATAAATATAGTAAATACGTAATATATAATACATATTTACAAAGACCTATATGTACCGCAAAAAACGGGTAAGTTTTCATTTTGCGCGGGACGTTTGGATTATACCAAATAATGATGATATTAAAGAAGCAGGATTAAAAGACGATTTATGGTGGTCTGAAAATGAAACCGATTCAATTAAAAACACCGCCATTCGCGAATTAGACAAAATATCATTATTTAATAGTGGATACAGTTGGAAAAAACTATCCAAAATTATTTGGTACGTTCTCGACTTTGATACAATTTATGAAATGTTAGATGCCTATAAATTAACGAATAAAATTGAATTAAAGAAACTTTGCGATTTATATACAATCAAATCAACACAATGAAAAAAATACAGAAACAGTTTAAAGGGGTTCATCGACCTATTATTTATCATGTTGGAGAGAACGCCGACGAAAACGAAGATATCATTGACGCGGCGAATAGTGATGATATGTGGTTTCACGGACAGGGGTTTTCGTCTTGCCATGTTATCGCCGACGTTGCTGGTCTTTATTTAGATAAAAAACAGAAACGGCAAATAGTTACACAAGGTGCGCTGCTTTGTAAGCAATACTGTAAATATTCTTATATGTCTGATCTGGCGATTATTTATACTGAAGTAAAGAACATACAAAAGACGAATATTAAAGGAACTGTTATGACGAAGGATAAGGTGAAAGTGCGGATCGTTTAGGGGGAACTACGTTCCCCCTTACCCCCTCCTTAAAATCAGTGTGATGCCCTTGTACACTCCTTAAAACAGTGTGATGCCCTTACCCCCTCCTTAAAATCAGTTTGATGCCCTTACCCCCTCCTTAAAATCAGTGTGATGCCCTTGTACCCTCATTATAATGTAAAGGAGGGGGTACGGGGGAACCTTGGTTCCCTCGCATCCTTATCTATCACAACTTCACGCAGTACGTTTTTTAATATTTTATCCATATATTTTTCATCCTCTTCTTGTGTTTGGCCGCCTAATGCGACCAAAGACAAATGCAAATAGTCCTCGTTTTGTTTCGTATCTATTCGCGTACATTCCGGGTTCTCTTCTTGCCATTTCTGTAATTGACTCAAATTCAGTTGCGCCACACGATTCACCGCCTTTTGCAACTTCTCTTTTTCGGGCCCCTCTTTTTCCCACATATCGTTGTTTTTAATATACACAATCTCGCGTTTGATATCCGTGCAATGAAGCGGGCGTTTATGTACATCGATCTGTCGGAGGCCATGTAAAATGATTCGCGAAATACCTTCTACATAGCCCAGTCTACCCGTTGTCTCGAAATCTTTCACTTGTAGTTGAAGCGAGTTCACGAAATCCGTAATATTAAGCGCGTCCTTGCAAGTTTCGTTCAAAAACACATTCAGATTAAAATGATTATTCGTGGTATTATGCGAATTCAAGTTATTCGTTACTGTTTGGTTCTTCGCTAGTTCAAATATCTGCTTCTGCAAATCGTGATTTTGCTCCATAAGTTTTAATACCATTTCATTAGTAACAAGTGAATTTTGAGAACTTGGTTGCGACTGCATAACATTACATTTTTTGCGATGCCGCCAGAGACCCGATTTGTCTTTATATTCTTTATTACAACTACTGCATTTATGCTGAGAACCGATGACGTATAATTTTTGAAAAGAGGATTTTTTCAACCCACTAGCAACTTTATCAACGTGCTTTTTGGTGTTTTCGTGTTTTGTAAAATCTTTTTTATTTTCGGTTCCGTAGCAACAATGCTCACAAAAAAATCTAGGTTGTTCATTCATGGTCTTGGGATTTTTTTGAGACATTTTATCCTAAAATAGCAACCGAAAAAATCCCCTTGGGTCTGGCCGAAAAATATAAAAAAATTATGCAGCGCATTTTTGGCGTATTTTTTCGGTATTTACAGCATTTCAATCACAAACCTCTTTTTCCGAAAATTTGAAATCGCCTTTTTCCGTTTTTGGACATTTTAAAAATGTCCATTTTCAAAAAGTTGGCCTATTTCTTTTTTGGGATTTGTTACTGAAAAAAAAAAGGTATTTTTACGATAAAAAATATAATTGTTTATCGTAAGGTAGTGATTTTTGGTAAAGACTGCATAAATAGAAACTTGTGATTCGAGTCAACATAAACGTAAAATAAAAATATTTAGCAATAATATATGAAGTTTTTTAAAAAAAAAACAATTCTTGTTATATTGTTTGTATTGATAGTATTGTTATTGGGAATGATATTTGGACAATTAACTGAAGGCGCGAAGAACCCTACTGTAGCGAAAAATCCTACTGTAACGGACGCGCCAACACAAGACGAACTATTGCGGGCTAAAATAAAGAAACAAACAGAGGATAAAATTGCAGCAGATAAAGCCGCAGCAGATAAAGCCGCAGCAGAAAAAAAAAAGGCAAACAACAA